>Ga0115002_10008576_pt1 | contig 11304 bp, 15 predicted proteins | sample ArcticOcean_MG_C_8_FD_89576 | JGI IMG/M metagenome (GOLD analysis project Ga0115002, IMG submission 89576) | Marine microbial communities from western Arctic Ocean - ArcticOcean_MG_CB11_86 | ecosystem: Environmental > Aquatic > Marine > Oceanic | place: Arctic Ocean: Canada Basin | collected... | reverse complement strand
GGCCGAATCACCCTCGACTAAATACAGCTCACACATCGTCGGATCCGAGATGGAGCAGTCGGCGAGCTTGCCCGGGAGCACACCACCCTCAAGCGCGCTCTTCTTGCGCGCCAGGTCGCGGGCCTTGCGCGCCGCCTCGCGGGCGCGGGCGGCCTGGAGGGATTTCTCGATGATCTGCCGAGCCGGACGCGGGTTCTCGTCCAAGAAAATCGCGAAATGCTCGTTGACCGCGGCTTCCACAGCGCCACGTACCTCACTATTCCCGAGCTTTGTCTTGGTCTGACCCTCGAACTGAGGTTCCATGACCCGTACGGACAACACCGCGGTCAGGCCCTCGCGCACATCGTCTCCGGATAGGCTTTCGTCCTTCTTGAAGAGTTTGCTCCGACGCGCGTAGTCGTTGATCGTGCGTGTGAGGGCGGCCTTCAGGCCCGTGAGGTGGGTGCCCCCCTCGTGGGTGTTGATGTTGTTGACGAAGGTGTGCGTGTTCTCCGCATACCCACCGTCGTACTGCATCGCCAACTCAATCTCTACCTCGGGGCGGGATGCCTCGAAGTAAATGACCTGCTCGTGAATCGGTGAACGACTACCCCGCAGGTAGCTCACGTACTCGGCCAGTCCTCCATCGTAACGGTACGTCTCCTCGATCATCTCAGAGCCGCGCTCGTCAATAAAGACGATCGTGAGCCCCTTGTTGAGGAAGGCCAGCTCGCGGAGCCTGGCCGACAGGATGTCGGAATTAAATTCGAGTTCAGTGAAGATTCCGGTGTCGGGCTTGAAAGTGACTTTGGTGCCCGTGCCCGTGGCCTTCCCCCTGTCTGTGAGCTCAGTAGCCCGGATGCCACGCTCATAGCGCTGATGGTATAGGTGGCCACCCCGCCGGATCTCCACCTCTAGATTCTCCGAAAGCGCGTTCACCACGGACAATCCCACCCCGTGTAGCCCACCGGATACCTTGTACGTGCTCTTGTCGAACTTGCCCCCCGCGTGGAGCACTGTCATGGCCAGCTCGACACCTGGGATATTCTCGGTGGGATGGATGTCGACGGGTATGCCCCGGCCATCATCCTCCACCGTGACGATATTGTCAGCGTGCACGGTGACCCTAACCTCCGTGCAGAATCCCGCCATCGCCTCGTCAATGGAATTGTCCACCACCTCGTAAACCAGGTGGTGGAGACCCCTGCCAGATGTGGATCCGATATACATACCGGGCCGCTTGCGCACAGCCTCAAGACCCTTGAGGACCGTGATCTGGTCGGCCATGTATTCGCCGCCCCCCTTCTTTCTAGCTTCTTTCTTTTCCGCCATTCTCCGTCCCGGTCAGCGTTTATTGCCCAGCACAAACACGATGCGCTCAATGAGAGCGTCTTCCCGTCCCACGTTCAGTTGCCGTATAATTTTGGCCTTCATCATCTCGAGCTCCATTAGCCACGGGCTCGATCGCACCTCCACAAACAAGGTGCCAACGGAGATGGAACGCGCTTCCGTTACGGCCGCGATCGCTTCTCCCACCAGACCGGGCCACGTCTCCAACACGCCCTGCCGCCTTACCTGTTCAGCAACCCCAGCTCCTTCCAGAAAGCGTTCGACCACGCCACCTACGCGCTCAGGACCAGACCGCTCGCCGTCTCCTAGTGCGCTCACGCTGTGATCATCCCAGCCGCGATACGCCAGCGCGGCAGTGCCGCTCCCCGAAACCTGAGGTCACTCTCCTTGGGCGCCGTCAGAATCACCTGGCCCGTCTCCTCGCGCTCGAACAGCTCCATCGCCCGCTCGCTCCGGCCCTCGTCCAGCTCGGCAAAAACATCGTCCACCAGCACGATCGGCGACCGACCACGGCGGTCGCGGATCGTACGGGCCTCGACGAGTCGTAGCGCTAGGGCTGCGGTACGCCACTGTCCACCCGAACCAAAGTTACGCGCGTCCAGCGGCCCCCGGGACCCTTCAAGGATGACCTCCAGGTCGTCCCGATGGGGTCCCACCACCGTGCTACGCGTCCTGACGTCCCGCTCCCACGACGACTCGATCGCCTGCCGGTACGCAGCAGCCACGTCCTCTTCGGAAACCCCACCCTCGAGAGGCACACCAGGCGCGTACCGGAGCGTGGCCGACTGAGCGGCCCCCGCAACCGTCTCGTAAAGCGTTCGGAAAGCCCCGCAGCGCTCCTCGGTCCACGCTCGTCGTTCGATCAACACGAGCGTGCCCCAACGCACCAGCGCTTCGTCCCATACACGTACCAGATCATGAGGAGATTCGTCCTTCAGCGCGGCGTTTCGCTGAGATAATATGTGGCGAAAGTGCTGGAGTGATCTGAGGTACCCTGGCACGTTCAGCGAGAGTACAATATCCAGGAAGCGCCTTCGCTCCGCGGGACCTCCGCTAACCAGGACCACATCCTCGGGCGAGAAGAGAACAGCTGCGAGGCTCCCCAAGGCATCCCCAAGCCGCCCTAACTCCGACCCGTCCAGAGTCACCTTCTTGCGTTTCCCACGGTGTTGGTAGGCCGCCGCCACCGTGCGAACATCCTGATCCTCAGTAGCGACCGTCCCCGCCACCCGGAACATCTCCGAACCTAGCGCCACCAGCCGTTCGTCCGGCGCACCGCGAAAGGACCGTAAGGTTTCCAGATAATAGATAGCTTCGAGGAAATTCGACTTTCCCTGGGCGTTATCACCTATCAGCGCGATCCCTTCCGGAGGGATCTCAAGGTCCTGGGAGCCGAGGTTCCGGAAGTCCCGGATCCTGAGTGCGCTCAGGCGCACCCGGTGCCCGTCTGGAGGGGGCCTTTCAGCATGGAAGAATTTAGCGTTTTGTAGGGTCCCACGCCATCCCGTGGACGGGGCAAGAAAGCCCTTGGCAGGTAACGGTTTCTCGGTGCGGAGGCGGGGTGGGCTCAGTACCGAGATCGCGTCCGCATTTTTTCCAATGGAAGGGCCTGCTAGCAGCCCTTAAATTCGGGCTTCCGCGTTCTCCAGGAACGCCTCTACTCCTTCCTTCATGTCGGTGGTGGAAGCGAGCATTCCGAAGAAGGCGGACTCGTGGTCCAGCGCCTCGCTGGTCGAACGGTCCAAGGCCCGGCAGATCGACTCCAACGCGAGCCGCACGGCCACCGGACCGTCCTTGGTGACCTTGCGCAGGAGTTATTTGGCCTTCGGCATCAGTTGCGCCCGTGGCACCACTCCGCTCACCAGACCGAATCCGACCGCCTGATCGGCACTGATCATTTCACCGGCGAACGTGAGTTAGATGGCCCGTCCTAGCCCCACCAACCGAACCAACCGGACGGTGCCGCCGAAGCCGGGGAGGATGCCGAGGCCCACCGCAGACAGGCCAAAGCGAGCGCTGTCACTGGCGAGTCACAAATGGCACGCCAGCGCCAGCTCGCATCCTCCTCCGAGCGCGTAACCGCCCACTGCCGCCAAAGCCGGCTTGGAGAAGCACTCGATCACCAGAAACACTTTCTGGCCCTAACGGCTCATCGCGACGCCGGTGAGCGGGTCTATACCGACCAAATCTATGATGCCCACGCCTGCCACGAACGCCTTCTCACCCGCACCAGTGAGGATGACACCCCGAACCTGGTCATCCTACCGCAAGCTTTCCAGCACGAGGCCGAGCTCCCGAACCACCTCGCGGTTGAGTGCGTTTAGCTTCTCCTACCGATCCACGGTGACCACCGCCAGCTCCCCGTCCCACTCCAACCGGAGGTGCTTCAGGTCGCTCATTGCGGGCCGTGCCGTCGGCTAGAAGGGGAGGTCGTCGTCGGGTTCGGTAAGCGGCGGCTCAGGAGCCGCTCCCCCCGGCCTGCCGCTGCTGCTACGTCCGCCCTGGCCCGCAACGGAATCTCCGCCCTCGCCGCCGCCCTGGCCACCGAGCATCATCATTTCGTTGACCACGATGTCTGTCCAGTACCGGGTGCCACCCTGGTCGTCTTGGGTCTGCGAATACTCGACGCGGCCTTCGATGAAGATTTTGTCGCCCTTGTGCACCCATTGCTCGACGATGTCGGCGAGCTTGCCGAAGAACGTGAGGCGGTGCCAATCAGTGCGCTCCTGCTGCTGGCCAGTTCTGTCCTGAAAGCTCCGGTTGGTGGCCAGCGACGTCTTCGCGACGCGCGCGCCAGATGCGGTCGACCGCACTTCCGGATCGCTGCCCACATTGCCGATGAGCATGACTTTATTGAGGGACCGACTCATGCCCGCTTTCTCCCTTGGTGGATGCCATGACGTTCAGAGGACAGAAGATAAGGCGAGGGGAGAATATTTTCCATGATGCAGCGGACCATACTCAGTGCTCCTGAAGGCGCATCAGCTCTGACTCCCAGAGGCCCAGGAAATACTCTTCGTACCGGTCGGGGTGGGCCAGGTAGTCATGCACCCAGACCTCAAAGGGTGGTAGGGCAATTTTTTCGGAAAGCCACCCGGTGGCCACCTGCACCATCCGCATGTACGAAATTTCGCCCGAGTCGCCACGTTCCTGGGCGGCCCTCTGGGAGAGGAGATAGATCTCGTCAGGACTTAGGAAGAGCAGAAGGTCGGCCACCTGGGCCGAGCAGTAGTCCAAGTACTTGGCCCTGAGGATCTCGCTTTCCTTATCGCTCAAGCTCGGCCCCCTGGGAACGGGTGGTCAGGCATCCCCCTCCCCCAGGACTCGGACCGCTCAGCGCGGGCCCGGTGGGAGCATGGGTCAGGAAATCTATGACGTACGGGAGGGGGTTACCGCAAGCTTCACGTCGCGAGTTGGGCCACCTGACCCCCCGTTTCGGCCTGTTTCTCTTGGCTCTGCTGCCTGAGGTGCCGGTAAATAGATCGTCGGGTGAGACCGTAAAGGATGACCCGACTCAGGAACTCAGGGTCCGCGCTCTGGACCTCCTCGGCCTGAAGCGCGATGTCGCGCGGAAGCCGAATAGTGAGCTGCACGGTGCAGGTTTCCCAACTGCGCGAAGCCTCGCCAGATCCCATAGCACAATGTCATCAATTGATGGGGGAACAACTCACCGGCCGGAAGACCGAACCGGCGCGTCGATCAGCCGGGGACAGCCAATCAACCGGCCTCAAGAATAGTGACTGTTTTCGAGAGACGCAATAGAGTCAAGCGGTGCGCACGGTAACCAAAACAATCTCGTAACCCATTGATATAAAAAGACTTACACGCAGGAGCCCCAAACACAATTCACCTGTTTCGGAAGGGCTCGTGGACTTGTGATGGGGTTGATTTTTAGGAGCAGAATGCAGGCGCGACGCGCTCTTCCGGGGGAACAGGTGCCTGAATGCAGAGGGTCACCACGTTCCGGTTTTTTGAAAAAATTGTTTTAGGAAATCGCCGAGCGGAGGAAGGCCTGAAGGGTACCGTCGCTGAACGAGCGGAACCGCTCGCGCACGCCCTCTGAGTGTTCTTCCCGGAACACGTCACCAGTACTATGACGGGCACTGTGCTGCGCACCCCCATCAGCACATTCGACCTGAAACGTGACCAAGCCGCGCCAGAGTGGTGGCTCGTGGAAAACGGCGAGCTCAGCAACCCACCTATTGCCACCATAGTCTAGGCGGCGCACGTCAATGGTCGCAGGAGCGCCCTTCCGAGGTCCGACGCTGGCCTCCATCTCCTCGATATGGTGGCGCCGGTTTCGCAGATAGTCCTGAGCCCATAGCTGGAACGGCGGCAGAGGCAGGACCCTCCGACACTCTTCGACAAGCAAGGCGAGCGGATCGACAACCTCCCCGGTGACTCGCCCATGCGCGCTCCGGTAGAGCGCTCTGACGCCGTCGCGGGGAAGCATGGCAGGGAGCGCGGCTGCCTGTTGCGCGCAGTACGCTTCATAGCGACCGCGTAGCACCTCCCGCGCACCCTCGCGATCTGGGCATCGTATGCTATCGGTGGTCGTGTCCAGGTGGATCATCAGTGCACAACCGGCCCCGACGATGTCGCAGTCCGGCGCACTGAGGCGTAACGGATGCGGGAACGCGGGAGATGGAACTGCGCAAGCGTCTCGCGGGCGCCGAAGGTCGCCAGCACCGGCTGCAGACTGCGGAAGCGGTCGGGCTCGAAGCGGGCCACAAGGTGCGCGAGACCGGACCGGATGCCAGCCAAGGTCGCCCGTGCTTCATCGAGCGTGAGCGGCAATGGAAGGCGAACCTGGTAACCCGCAGTCCCCGCCTGACCAGGCATGGACCGTCGCATGTCAGCGTCGGGAAATGCCTCTAGAAGCGCCCCCTCGACTTCTGGGTCATCACGCTCACCTGCAGTGCGGAAGAGCAGCGCGTTGCCATCGTAGTCCAGGCGGGCGCGCACGATCCGCCTCGGACCAACCACGATGCGGACCGAGGTGCCTTCGTGAAGGTCCAGGTCACGGCAGATGTCGCGGAAGCCGATGCGAAGGAACGTGGGCCGGGTAAGCGGTCCGTACCCCACCCGCCCTAGCAGCCGTAGTGCGAGCCGAAAGGTGGACTGGGAGAGTTCCTCGCGTCGCCCCTCGACGCTACGCCCTGGAACCTCCCGAGCAGCCGCAGAGACCAGGCGACCCATGTGCTCAAGTGTAGGCTCGTAGACCCAGTCGAGAACGATCAGCTCAGAGCTCAGATCGAGGATCTTCACCTCTCCGCTCCCCAAGTCCACTGCCTCGGCTGCGGAGGCGTAGCGCCCCTCAAGTACAAGGGCCAGACCGATGTCTTGGATGCGACCGCCGTCCTCATCGATCTCGTGGGCGTCCCGGTACTGCACTACAGCTCGGGTTAGGGGAAGCTCGCATACCCCGGGTACGTCGGCCATGGCCTCCGGGCTGCTATCGGTGTCGAGGGTGGGATTCATCCCGGGATCTCCCTTGGGCTCTCTAGCGCGGTTCTTGAAGACACGAACGGGGGCCACCAGCCCCCGTTCTACGCTAGGATAATCATCCGTTTCCCACATGGGCAAGGCAGTTGATCCCGCCGGCGGGTACGATCATCTTCCCGTGGCCGACCAACCTCTCGCGGCTGTGAGCTGTCCATGCCCGTGTCCCCTCAGTACAACGAGCGGCGCCGCTCCGTCGGCTTTCTTGAGCATGAGGGTCGTAACTGGGCCTGCTTCCTCGTTACATCCCCGGCTGAAGGAGGTGGCTGGCGGGGGCACTTCACGTTCCGCCCTGCTGACGCCGAGACCGCGGCTGACGAGATCCGGACCTCAGATATTTTCTTGGAAACAGGGGACGCGGAGGTCCAGACCCGCGCGCGCGGACTCGGCCGCCCCCTGCTCAAGAGCCTGCTCGATTCGGCGGTACACGTGCGTGATCAGCAGCAGGGAGAGCGCCCAGAACTCCGGCGGTGGTTCCGTGACAGGCTGGCTGCAGACTCCCGTAAGCTCCAGGACCAGTACGACGGCGGCGGCCGCACTGCCCAGCCTGAACTGCAGGAGCTGCGTTCGCTTTACGCCTCATATCGGCTAGACCAAGTGGCCCACCTTATCGCCCTGGTGCGCGCGGACGACTTCGAGCGGGCGGTGGAGTACATCGTGGATGAGCAAACGTTAGATTTCGGCTCAAGTGACCATACCCAGCTCGCCACGCTCGTCGTCCAGCGGATCGAATCCCTCCTCCCCCTCCCCCCGTTCGAACTGTGGCTTGAGGACTTCCTTGCCCATCGGGACAGTTACCAGCTCTACACCCATACGCTCCACCGCGCGGGGCGGCTGCCGTGAGCCTCGGGAGAGACCGGGACTTGATCGCTTGCAGGGGCCCGTCTTAGCTTTACCTGCTTTCCCGTAACCTTGGTGAGGAGTGAGATCCTTTTGGAAGTGACGATTCAGGACAACGAGAGCCTTGAGCGGGCGCTGCGCCGCTTCAAACGGAAGGTCCAACGCTCCGGTCTCTATTCTGAGCTCCGCAAACGCCGTTTTTACGAAAAGCCCAGCGCCCAGAAGAAACGGAAGCGTGAAGCTGCCATCCGTCGGGAGCGGCGGCGTCAGCGCCGCGGGACTCGCCCGCAGATCTAGACAGCCCGGCGAATAAAAGTCATCACTAGAAAGCGAGCGGCCCCCTGCAGGTTGATCCTGGGGGGCCGCTCGCTTTTCCCCCGCTGTCCGCTACGCGAGCTCGCTGACTCGGCGGATGACGTCGTCAAACTCTCTGCGGGTGAGGCTCCGGCCCTAGTCAGGACTCATCGCGGATAATTGCTCAGCTGCCCAGGCATCGCTACTCAGTCCGGGAACGCCTCCACTATTACGGCACCCGCCTGCCCTCCTCCTATGCACGCTGCGCCCAACCCGAAACGGGCACCCCGTCGCCGTGCAGTCCTTGAGCGAGCCTCCGAACGTGCCGAAGCCCGTACGCTTTCCGGACAGAAAGACGACGTCAGTTTCCCGTCTTTGAACACCCATTCAGACCTCGCAGCGTACGTGCAGTCAGTCCCCGATCTGGGCCTACCCGGACGCCCTCCGCGGGTTCGCAGCCACAAGGGCCCGAGCCACTAACGCTTGGGGTCTATCACCACCACAGCACCAAGCGCCTCCACTCCGTTCCCCACCACCCAAAAGGGGTAACGGCCCGGCGGAGCTCCGGCGAACAGCACCACGAAACGTGCCCCCGGCACGACCAGAGGAGGACTGCCCTCCTGACCCGACGCGCGCAAAAACTGCGCGGCCGATGAGGAAAGGCTGTCCAGCGTGAAAGAGATCGCATGGACTCCGCGGTCGACGCTGACGAACTCCACATAATCGCCCTCACGCACCTCAACAAAGGCGGGTTCGGGGCTTTCGCGCTGATCCACCCTGCTCAGCCGTACACGGTGGACCCGGTCGCCATCACCAAGGCTCAGCGAATCCCGGAGTACCTGCCCCGGCCGGAGCTCGGGGTCAGAACGCTCGCAGGCAGCCAGGCCCACGAGCAGAGAAAGGATGACCACTCCCTGTCTGTAACGGGCTACCAGCAGATTGGTCAGTCGGGACCTCCGACATCAGTCCGGCAGGCAACGCAGAACCGCCATTCGACCTCCATCTCCTCTCCACAATTCGGGCAGGGGAGGGTGCGCATATTGGCTCCACAGAAGGGACAATAGTTGAGCGTTTTCCGTCGGGGCAGCGGCTCACTGCACCAGAGACAGGCCGCCATAGGCTCGGCGTGCGCCGTGACGGGGGCATCGACATCGACGGATACTGGAACGTCAACACCATCTTGGGAGACCCCCTCCATCACCACCGGGTCATCTGGAGAGACCGAATCCGTCGCGCCAAAATCGCTTGGCATGCGGATCGGGTTCAGGCGCACGTCCGCCGCCGCATACTCACGGTACAGGCCTGTATTCGGAATTGGGGAACCCAACTCATCCCTTATCTCGCGACGAGCATGATCTGACTCCAACAGGAGATATTCGCCCTCGCCAGCCAGTAGACGGAGAAGAATATGCTCGTAGTCACCGTTCATCTCCACTCCGATCCGGGCCCGGTGAGTACGGTAGGGTACCAAGTTCTGGTAGATTTCCGCGACGGTGAACGGATCGCTCAGATACAAAGGTCGCGTGCGTAAGATCTCCTCCACCAGCGCCCGGTGAAAACGCTCGAGCGATCCTGGAGTCTGGATTTCCATAACTAAGCGTCTTCCAAGGCAATGAGCCGATCGCGAATGGCCGCCTGCAAAAAGCCCTTTGGTTCCTGGAACGGAATCACAACTCCACGCTCCTCGTGCCACCGCTCTGCAAGCCTTCTCATATAGTGCGATAGGGGCTCGTGGATGAACCCGGCCTGGTCCCGCATCTGCCGTACAATCTCGTACCAGGTGCCCTGAAACACATGACCGTCGAGGAGGCGTATTTGATGCACTGCACCGTCATCGGTCGCACCCTGCCCGCGCTCGAATAGCTCGAGCTGCGTAGGGTCGTACACGAGATGGGAGGGGCCGCCGTTGAATTGCGCTTCCACCTCGGATAGCAGTCGATCTATCGGATCCGACACCGACTCTATGTCCTTGAGCCGGATCTCCCAAGGAGCCAGTCGCGCATCCTCATCTTCCATATGCCAAAGCGCACGCTTCAACTCGATCGTCCGCCACACAGCGAGGGAGTCAGAGTGTTCCATCGGAGGAACCCGCTCAAACTCGCGCAGCGCGCCCTCCCGGTCCCCGCGGTCATAGAGAAGGTGACCGAGAAAGACGCGCGCGTCGTCGAGGTCAGCATCGAGGCGGAGAGCCCGGCGGACCTGGCGGGCCGCTCCAACTTTGTCTCCCAACCGATGGAGGGCATAACCCAGCGACGAGGCGGCCTCCGCACTGTCGGGTCGTGTTGTGACCGCCTCCGCAAACACGTCCCGGCACTCTTGATACATGCCTTCCCGATAGAGCGCTCGACCTATCGTCAACATGAGTTCGACATCACCGTCATACTCCATTGCGGCCACCTGCGAGAACCGGCGTAGGGCCTGCTCCCGCTCACCGAAACGGAGGAGCGTCTCACCCATACCGACGAGCGCGTCCTCGTGCGCGGGATCGAGCACGAGCGCCCGATCGAAGGATGACCGGGCCCATGCAAATTCCTCTCGGGCCAGGCGCGCATACCCGAGCCCCACATAGAGCTCGACCGCGTTGGGATAAAGAGAAAGACCCTCCTTCAGCATCTCGAGGGCCCCATCGTAATCGCCACCATTATAGAGCTTGTGCGCCTGCTCGTCGTATTCCTCTGAGCTGAGGAACCGATTTGGCATCGTGGGGAACCTCCTGGCGGTCGAGAAGGCGCTATGCGAGGCGGGCGGGCCAATCTAGTGTGGTAGCAGAAGCGATACCACTCCCTGCGGAAGGCGCAGGAGCCCCCTACACCATTCCGTAGCGTACCCCACACAGGGGACACACTAAATATGGACCTACCCGGTTCAGACGCTGGAGGGGATCGTGACGGGGGCAGTGCGGATCCCCCCCCTTCTCCTGAACATTCTTCACCTTCTTCTTCTCGCCCCGCGTGGCCGCTGGGATCGCGAGCGCGAACCGGAGCGATGAGGCGCTGCACTCGAATATCACGGTCCCGGACCCATTGTCATTGGTGCGCACCCTGAGCGGTTCTAGAAACCCGTCCATGGGTGATGGCACCTGCGCTGTTTGATACCAGTTGCGAAGCGCGACCTTCGTCTCAGTAATAGCGATGGCGGCCCAGAGGGCCGCGGGCGGCACCCCGGCGCGCCGTACCGGCCGCAGCGAGCTGGGCAGAGCTTCCTTCGAGACGCGCTCGGGTTCCGTCGCAACCGGCTTCTTGGGGGCCAGTTCCTGTTCGGGGGAGAGCTTCGCCTTCTTCGCAGGCGACTTCTTCACCGGCCTCTTCTCAGGGGCAGGCTTCTTCTTCGCAGGCGACT
>Ga0115002_10008573_pt1 | contig 11305 bp, 8 predicted proteins | sample ArcticOcean_MG_C_8_FD_89576 | JGI IMG/M metagenome (GOLD analysis project Ga0115002, IMG submission 89576) | Marine microbial communities from western Arctic Ocean - ArcticOcean_MG_CB11_86 | ecosystem: Environmental > Aquatic > Marine > Oceanic | place: Arctic Ocean: Canada Basin | collected... | reverse complement strand
TGGAGGTGAAATTCCGTGAACAAATACTCGCGCCACTTCGTCGACTCATCGCGCAGCAGCGGCAACAAAGAACTTCCCGGCAGATTCTCGATTGGCTTTGCGCCCGCCACCGCTAAGAAGGTTGGTACAAGATCGAGCGTGGAAACCAATTCGTGCCGCACCTGTTGCGACTTGATCCTCTTTCGTCCGTCTTTATCTATTGGCCAACGGACGATCATTGGCACGCGAAGACCTCCTTCATAGGATGTTCGCTTACCCCTCAGCAGGTCGGCTCCGTGGTCGCCGATGTAGACGACCAGCGTATTATCCTGCTGGCCCGATCGGTCCAGCGCCAACAACAGATCGCCGATCAGCGAATCGAGGCGACTCATGCAGTTATAGTAATCTGCCGTTTCGGATCGCAGTTGTGGTGTGTCGAGTCCAAAATAAGCCAAAGGCTTCACATCGTCACCGCTTAGCGGATTCGCCGGCAGGCCGTTTGTCTTTTTGTTGAACGGTCGATGTGCATCGGGATAATTGACACTCAAGAAGAACGGCTTCGTGGCTGCATTGAAAAACACCTCTGCTTGTTTGGCATATTCACCCAAACCTTTTCGACCGAAGTTGGATGAGGGAATCTTCTGCATCTCGAATGGAAATGCGGCAGCGGGATTGATATGCAATTTGCCGAGGATACCGGTTCGATAACCGTTCTTCTTCAGAGTGCGAACTATGTTCGGCGTATCGTCGCGGTACATCCGAAACTTCCAAGTAGCCAATCCGATTTGGCCATTTTGATGCGGATAGAGTCCCGTAAGAAATGCTGCTCGAGATTGGCTGCAGCCGGCTTGCGGCACGTAGGCGTTGTGAAACCTCACACCATCGTTGGCAAGTTTATCGAGTACTGGAGTTTGGACGTAGGGCTCGCCATAGCAACCGAGCTCTTGTCCGTTATCTTCGGAAACGATGAGTAGGATGTTTGGTCTTTCGGCGCAATTTGCGCTCCCTGCAACAACAATTAACAGCAGCAGCGAGACTTGTAAAACTGGCAAGCGAAAAACGACTTTCATTACTCCTGCTTCCCTTCCAATTTGTCCCACGACACGACACCGACTCGAGCGGCCCACAGCTCGTAGGACTTTATCATTTGCTGCAGGAGCAATGGTTTTCGTTTTGCGAGGTCGTTCAATTCGGTGCGGTCCGTCTGCATATCGTACAGTTCCCACTTGCCCTTCTTTGCATATGGATACATTGTCTTCCAAGTTCCGGGGAACTCGGAAACGATTTTCCAACGGCCTTTTCGATAAGCTCGATTGCCTTCGTGCTCCCACCCCAATTCTCGATCCTCAATGTTGTCGCCAATTAACGCTGGCAACAAACTCGTACCTTCGGACGTAACTTTCGATTTCAAGCCGCTCGCTTCGACAAAGGTAGGTAGCAGGTCGACAATATGAGAGACGCTATGAGAGACGCTGTGAGAGACTGCCGGTTCTTTATTGGCGATCTTGTTTGGCCAATGGACGATGCAGGGAGCCGCGATGCCGCCTTCGTGGACCCAGGACTTGTGTCGCCGAAAGGGCGTATTGGAAACGTTGGCCCAGCGGGGACCGTAGCTACCATAGGTCGCAGGTCCGCCGAGTCTTTCACCTGGCCAGTCGCCAGCTCGAACCGCAACTCCGGCGTGAGTTTCCTTTGGAATCATGGAGCTAGTCCACGGCTTTTTCATCCGCTCAATCGTATTGCGGAGATGCCCTTCGTTGGACCCGCCATTGTCAGAGATGAAGACGAGCAGCGTATTCTTCAGTTGGCCATTTTTTTTGAGTGACTCAACAATTCTCCCGATGGCGCTATCCATTTCGGTAACCATTGCCGCGAAGACTTGCATGCGATGAGCTTGCCACTTTCGCTGGTTTTCGTCTTTCCAGGCAACACTCGCGGGATCGCGGGGCGCGAGCTTGTTGGCCTTGTCCAACATTCCTTTCGCGATCAAACGTTTGTGTCTCTGGCTGCGAATCTGATCCCAGCCAATGTCATAAACTCCGTCGTAACTGGCGATAGTTTTCTCGCGAGCGTGCAGCGGATAATGCGGTGCGGTAAACGGGACGTAAAGGAAAAACGGTTTCTCGCCCGCGGCGCCCATAAACTGAATTGCGTGGTCGGCGATGGCATCGGTGTAGAAAAAACCCTCGGCGGCGCGAATGGGTCGGTTGTTACGCATCAATCCTTTGGGGTCCCACAATGAACCATGTCCGGGAAGCGTTCCGAAAAACTGATCAAAGCCTCGTTGCTTGGGCCAATTCTCTTGCGGCGAATCCGGTTTGGTGTGTGGTGTCACGTGCCACTTACCCGCCATGGCAGTAAAGTATCCGTCTCGTTTAAGCACTTCTGCTACGGTGGGAACATCCGTTCGCAATTCACCGCGATAGCCCGGCGATCCCGCGTCGTAAGTCATATGCCCCACACCCGCCTGATGCGGATATAAACCAGTCAGCAGCGAGGCGCGGGATGGGCAACACCGGGCCGCGTTATAAAACTGAGAGAACCGAGTACCGTTTGTCGCCAGCCGATCGAGTGCTGGCGTTCTGATTTCGCTGCCGTAACATCCTAGATCCGAAAAACCGAGATCGTCGGCCACGATAAGAACGATATTGGGGCGATCATCCGCATGGCAAGTGTGTGTATGCGAAGATTCTGTGCAAAACAAAAACGCACTACAAATTACGACGGCGGTTAAATGCTTGGTAGAAATGTGAACCCGCAATTTTTTCATTTCCCCTGCCCTCGATTTCCCCGCCCTGGATTTTTTGGGCCCCGATTTCCAGGGTCATTATATTCTGGATTGGGCTTCATTGGATCCGCCCCCGTATCAGCCCGCCACGCTTTGAGTTTGGCAAGGAGTTCCGCCGTCTTTGCTGGCTCCCGCTGGACGAGATTATTCGTTTCGCCAATATCATCCGCGAGGTTAAACAACTGAACTTCGTCCGTTTCAAAGGACTCAATTAATTTCCAATTACCGGATCGAACGACCCCCGACGGGAAACTCTGCGGGTGTTGGTTGTAGTGTGGATAGTGCCAATAGATCGCGTCGCGATTAAGTTTTTCGCCGCGTAAAGCTGGTACAAGACTCACGCCATCCATGTGTTGATGCGGTTTCAATGGGTGGCCAGTGGCCTGCAAAATTGTGGGATAAAAGTCGGTGCTGATAACGGGATCTCGACAAACCGAACCGGGCTGAGACTTGCCGGGCCATTTTACGATGACTGGCACTCGGATCCCACCTTCGTAGTTTGACCCTTTGTTTGCTCGCAGTGGAGAGTTGTTAGTCGCGCGAGCGTGGCCGCCATTATCGCTGGTGAAGATAACGAGAGTCTGGTCGTCTAACTTTAGGTCTCGCAGAGTACACATCACTCGGCCGACACTATCGTCGACGCTCTCGACCATTGCCGCGTAGGCCGGTTGACCTTGCTGTTTCTGCTTGGGAATTTTTGCGTAGCGAGCGACTTTGTTCGGTTTGCCTTGCAACGGCGTATGAACTGCGTAGTGAGACAACATCAAGAAGAAAGGTTTGTCGGCGTTGGCTCGAATGAACTTTTCGGCTTCTTCCGCCAAGCGATCGACGAGATAATCCCCTTTCTTGCCAGCGAGCGGAGTCTCCTTGTGTAGAGTCTGACCGGTGGTTGGAATTTTCCAGCTGCCCTTAAAGGGATAGAAGTAACTCCCGGGAGCTCCGTAGTCTCGCCCGCCAACGTTAACGTCAAATCCTTGGTGTTCGGGAAAGTAATACGTCTCCGTGCCGAGATGCCATTTCCCCATGAAAGCCGTTCGATAACCGGCTTCGCGCATGGCTTCGGCGATCGTAAAGTCTTCCAAAGCCAAATTGGAAATGTAGCGGCCTTCCTTCATCTTGTGCTTGGTGCGACTCCAACGTCCCGAAGGAAGCCACTGCGTTAATAACAACCGAGCTGGATATCGACCAGTCATTATCGCGGCGCGGGTAGGAGAGCAGACATTGCAAGCCGCGTATCCATCGGTAAATCGCATACCTTCGGCGGCCAACCGATCGACGTTAGGCGTTTGATAATACTGACTGCCGTAACAGCCCAGATCCTTCCAGCCCATATCGTCAATCAAAATCAAAACGACGTTAGTCTCATCGTGTTGAGGTGGACCGTCCGCGACAGCCGACGACGAGGCAAGTGCTAATAAAAAGATCGACAGCAAGTTGCCAATCATCGTGTTGCCAATCATCGTGTTGCCAATCATCGTGTTGCCAATCAACGTGTTGCTAATCAACGTGTTGCTAATCAACGTGTTGCTAATCATTATTTTTCCGTTCGTCGTCTTAGCCGTCTTTTTGTTTTTCCGCTTGAACTATTCGGATTCGAACCGAAATGAACTCTTCGTTGGAGCCGACACCGCCCAGCCTTTAGAAACCTGCATGGCGAGAGTCTGTTTTAGCTCGGCATGTTCTTTGCGATCCGCTAGGTTGTGCCATTCATTGGGATCCGACTCGTGATCATACAGTTCTTCGCTGCCGTCGTTGTAACGAATGTAGCGGTAGCAATCAGTTCGAACTGCAGCGTTGCCGCGTTTGAATTCGGTGATCGAGTAACGTTTCCATTCTACTTTGGGATCATCGAGCAATCGAACGATACTTTTGCCGTCGAGAGATTGACTGTGTTGTTGGTCTGCGACCCTCAGACTGCATAACTCGTTGAGCGTGGGGTAGAGATCTAGCAAGTTGACTGGGCGGCTACACTTGCCAGCATTGCGACCGGGAGCGGCGATGACTAAAGGCACTCGTGTCGCTTCTTCCCACAGAGTCGTTTTGTGCCAATGCCCTTTCTCGCCGAGATGCCAACCGTGATCCGACCAGAGAACGACGACCGCGTTCTTCGTATGCGGGCTTTTTTCGAGCGCGTCGAGGACACGACCAAGCTGGGCATCGGCGTAAGAGATGCTGGCGAGGTACGCTCGTACTGCGTGTTTCCATTTCCCGGCCTTCTTCACCGTCTCGAAATCTCCTCGCCGAGCCTGAGCAAACTTCTTTCCTGCACTCGGAACATCGTCGAGATCATTTTCTCGCACTTCCGGGAGGACGACATCGTCCAACGAATACATGTCAAAGAATTCTTGCGGCGCATACCAAGGGAGATGAGGTCGAAACAATCCGCAAGCCAAGAAGAACGGCTTGTCTTGTTTTGCTTGGAGAAAACGTACAGCGTAATCGGCACTCAATGAATCGTCGTAGTCTTCGTCGGGGATATTGAGCGACCCCCAATCGTTTTCGTGCCCCAACCCTTTGACTCCGCTAAACGGAAAGCCCTTGGGATACGGCCCTGATTTTGACCAAGGATAGTTCAGCTTTACACCGCGGAACCACGGGTCGTTGCGGAAAGTCAAGCGAAAGAAATCGTCCCACTGGTTGGGAGGATGATTTCCTGCGGTGTGGTGGAAGATCTTTCCTGCCCCGGCAACTCGATAACCATTATTCTGAAAATGAACGGGGATCGTGACAACACCGGGAAGATTTGGAAACCACCAATGTCCATTGTCATATAAACCAGTTGTGGAAGGCCGCAGCCCTGTCATGATTGCCGCTCGCGAGGGAGCACATTTGGGGGATGGACAATGCGCGTTGGTAAACAGCATTCCGCGAGCGGCGAGTCGATCGATGTTTGGCGTTATGACTTTGCCTTCGTATCCGCCCAAGCAGTTAACCCAGTCCTTCATATCGTCGACAGCGAGAAAGAGCACATTCGGTCGAGGCTTTTCTTCTGCGGCTGCCTGTTGGATCGGCGTCAGCGTCCAGGCGACAAATGCCACTGCCAAACCAAGTTGTAGCTTCCTATTGTTGGGCATTTTATATTTTCCCTGCGGCTTTCATTTGTTCCGCCAGCTTGAGTTGGTATGCGGCGTGGGCTGCGGCGTCTTCCTTCGCGCGTTCGCTGTAATAGATAAACCCCAGTGCACGACGACTCCGAGTGGCCGACTTATTGCCGTCCGCGCGATGTATTGTCATCGCGTGATGAACGAGCAAATCGCCCGGTGAGCCGAGCATCGGCAACTCGTGTTTTCGGTCGCTATCAGTCGGGTAGTCAGAGATGCCTTGACTAAATCCGAGCGTATTGGTGCGAGCGTGATCTCTCATGCCGAGTTGGTGCGATGCTTTGGTGTATCGCACGCAGCCATTTTCTTCATCGACTTCGTCCAATGCGAACCACATCGTCACCGCTTCGCAGGGGTCGAGCATAAAGTAGTATCCGTCCTGGTGGGCTGGCGTTAGCTTGCCAATGCCCGCGGGCTTATTGAAGTACTGCATGTTCTTTGGAACGACGGGTCCGTTCAAAAGCAATTCGGCGACTTCGCGAAAACGACTGTTCATAAACAGCTCGTGAAACCAAGGATCGTGATCCGCCATGTGCTGAATTTGTTTCAACGTCGATGGATCTTCACGATCCTCGTAGAAAACTTGTTCTGCGGAGAGCTGGGGAACGATGTCGGCAATGAACCGATCGACATTCGCCATTAGTTCATCGAGATCATCGCCATGAACAAAGCTCGGCAAGGCGACGAAACCATCTTCTTCAAATTGCTGAATCGCCCGCGAGGGATTATCCACTGAATTCATTTGAGCCTCTCGTAGGATGGTTGCGAACGAGAGTATTCTACCGCGGGCGCAGTGAGCCCCGAAAGAGTATGTGTCTCTATACCTGACCATTACATTGTTGGCGCGATAGAGATTTTATTCTTTTTTTCTTACTCTTCCTTCTTGATCTCACTTCCTAATCCTAATCTCCAATCGATCTATAACCACGGATCCGAGTTATCGGCATATCCGCAAAACTTTCGCAGGCACGAACGAAACATCCGTTGACGTTTACCTGACCCCCTCCCCGTCGAGCAAAATGGTAGAATATGAGGGCCGTGAAAAATTTGCTTCGCGATCAATCGGCGGTTACCTTCAATTAGTGCCCGCGTTTTTATCTTGCGAAGTTGCCTTCGCTGGTGCGCTTGCCACAACTTGAACCGATTGGAGTGCCCGATGAGCCGTACTCAACTTACCGCGATCACGCTTGCCCTCTTCATCCCTTCTCTGGCATTCGCAGACGATCACTTCCTCACCATCGGTGGCGGTTACTCTCCTCACGGCAACCAAGTTTCGCTCGAAAAAAATGTCGTCTTCTTTAAGAAGGTGTTGGCGGAAAAGTACACCGATGGCGTGCAACACGACGTCATCTTTAGCGATGGCAACAACACTGCACGCGATCTGCAATACTACGATCCGCAGCAGCCGGTGCCCAAAGTGCATCAATTGCTGGGGCGAGTTTTCCAAAGTACCAAGCACCTCGAATACCAATATCGCAATCACCAAATAGAAGACGTGTACGGCAATTCCAGCCGCACGACAATCCAACGCTGGTTTGGTGACATCGGTTCCCACTTAACGCCGGAAGATCGGCTATTCATTTACATCACAGCTCATGGCGGAAAAGGGGATCGCAAGGACGTTCACAACACGGGCCTATATATGTGGAACCAACAACGAATCAACATGAAGGACTTCGTTGTTCAACTGGACAAAGTCCCCACCGAAATTCCCGTCGTGGTCGTCATGGTTCAGTGTTACTCTGGCGGTTTTGCGGACATTATCTTCAAAGGTGGCGATCGCAAGAAGGGAATGGCGGCTGCCAACCGATGTGGTTTCTACGCAACGGTTCACGACCGACCGGCCGCTGGTTGTACTCCGGACATCTCCGAAGAAAACTACCAAGAGTACAGCAGCTTCTTCTGGGCTGCGATTCGCGGCAAGAGCCGAGTTGACGATCCCGTCGAGTCGGCGGACTACGATGGCGATGGCAAGATCACTCTCGAAGAAGCCCACGCCTTCTCGCTTATCCATTCATCGACCATCGACATTTCCATCAAGACATCGGAAGAGTTTTTACGAGTCTTCAGCAAACCGGGCGATGGCAAAAACAAACAGCTGATGTCGGCCACAAGCAGTTACGACAAACTAATGGAGCACGCCTCTGTTTGTGAACGCACCGTATTAGATCGCCTTTCCAATGAACTTGGATTGAGCAACTCCGATCGAGACAACGAGGCGAAAACCAAAGCGTACGAAGTCAGCAAAGAGAAAAAGAAACACGGCGATGCACGGAAGCAAAAGAGTACGCAATACGCTGGCATCGCAAAACAAATCGCTGCTTCACTCATTTATCGTTGGCCCGAAATGAGTAATCGCTGGCATCCCAACGTTTCCAAAATCATCGCCGAAGAGGAAGCGGACATCGTGAAAGCCATCGAAAGCCACCCTCGCTTTAAGCGATTTGAACAACTGACCCGCGAAATAAACGAACTCGGTGAAAAGACTTTCGATGGCGACCGAGAATGGGCGAAGTGTCAGCGAGTCCGCCGCTTGTTGGCCAACGTTGCTCTCGTCGCGAATTTAGATCAAGTCGCCGACGCCGAGACACAACAGCGTTACAAAGAATTGGTACTCGCTGAAAGACAAGTGCTCGGTCGACAATCAAATGCCCCTTCCGCCGCGGTGGCATCTGCCGAAGACTAAATGAATATTGCACTGAATTGGATATTGGAGCCGTTGGCAACTGCCTATCACGCTCTTTCGGCAGAGAGTCGCGAGATCGAGTCGGCTGCTCGTTTTCGCGCCGCTTTGAAGTTGCATTCGGTAGAAAACGACGAGCACTCTCTGCGCAAATCGCTTGCCGATTACTTTGGCAACTACGACACCGATTTGCCAGCGGATCTAAAAATCGCGGCCCTCAATAGTGCTTGCGACAGCGCATGGCCCGGTTTGAATGCCGAGTTGAATTCGCGAACCCGCCCGATACGAGAACATTGGGAGGCCCGCGGCCCGGGAATGTTTCACTTCCTTTCAGAGCGACAGTTACTTTCAAAAGAAGATGTTGTCCTACCTCTTTACTTGCTGAAACCACTGTTGGGTGGCGGTGGATTTGCGCTAAAAACTCCTCACTCGCTTGTCGGATTCGAAGCGCTATTGGCTAACGTCTCTCAACTCGTCCCGGAAGTCGTTCGGCTGCTTTGGTATATATTGCAAGCCGTCACCGACAAAGACCCGCAACAACTATTGGCCTGGGCAATCCATGCGGGAGAAGCCGTGGAACTCTGCCGTTGCGACGAAGTCACGCTGACAGAAGTCAAATCGCTCTGGCGGCTGAACGATCAAAACCTGGACCTCGCACATTCGATGCAAATGTGGCAAGATGGGCAGTAGAGAAATACCGTAGAGAAATACCGTAGAGAAATGCTGCAGAGAATTGTATCTGTAGCCAATCGCGTTTTGTGAAACCACGAGCCACATCTATGAGTCCGACCCTCTGCCGAATCTACGCCCAAACCGTCTTCTATCCGACGCTCATGTGGAACATGTTGCTGGGTCGTTGGATCGGAGTTCGACAGTGGTGGAATCGAGTGAACTCGGGAATCATCCTCGGCGCTCTACCCATGCGTCGCGACGTTGCCAGCATGCACAAAGATGGTGTTCGAGCTGTCGTGAATACTTGCGAAGAATATGCTGGACCCGTTGCCGAATACGAACAGCACGGCATCGAACAGTTTCGCATGCCGACAATTGATTTCACGCATCCGTCCTTGGAAGACGTCGAAGCCGCAGTCGCCTTTATGAAAGATAAAATCGATGGTGGCGAAACCGTTTATGTACATTGCAAAGCGGGTCGAGCCCGCAGCGCGACAGTGGTGCTGTGTTACCTCATCGCTCACGAAGGAATGACGCCCGCAGAGGGCCAGAAGTTGATGCTTGAAAAGCGTCCACATATTAATCCGCGTTTGACGCAACGTCCGGTCGTGCAAGAATTCAATGAGAAACATGGCGCCGCGCAGTAACGCACTCGCTAACTCGCTCCGTAACACGCGCAGTAGCACGACGCCCACTAGAACTCGCAGCCGTTTCTAACTGCCTTCATTCGTCTCTTCAGTTCGCATGGCCTCAAGTAGCATGCGGAGGTTGCGTGGATTTTGACCGAAGTCGCCCTTGCCAACTCGAGATTGACTCTTCGCTTCTATCAAAGTGCCACCGTCTTCAAGCGTTGACAAAGTAACCGTGACGTCGTCTTTGTATCGCATCAATTTACTGGTGCGGACGAGCTGGAGCGTTGAATTATCGGCGGGTAACTCTGCGGAACTCCAGCTAGCATGATTTGCCACAAACTTCTCGATCGCATCGTTGACCTCGTCAGTGGATCGGCTTGTTACAACTGGATGGAGCCGAGGGTCCTTTGCTTCTTTGGAAGTTTCCGCAAAATTGGTCGACAGATCTCGGCTCCAATCTTCCACCTGGAAAAGTAACGTCGCGACGACGAGCAGGAAGATGCCAACCACCGCTATCCCTAGATAGAACATGAAGCGTCCTCGCGTCTTTTTTCCGGTAACAGTCTGTTGTTCAGTCATTGAGCGATCGGTTCGAACCTGTTCCAATGCTAAAGGTTGGCCTTCATGCTGTGGCACGAAGTGAACGAATACATGTTGTATGTTATACGATTGAAATTCCAAGAGCGAAGCCTACTCAATAGCTATGTCTTCTTTGTTTGAAAATGCCGAAGCCGCTAATCGCAAGCGAGTGCAACCGCTGGCGGCTCGTATGCGTCCCCAAACTCTGGAAGAATTTGCTGGGCAGCAGCACTTTCTTGGCGAAGGCAAGTTATTGCGGAAGCTGTTGAAAGCCGATCGAATTGGCTCGGTGATTTTCTACGGACCGCCTGGCTGCGGAAAGACGACGCTGGCGAGATTGTTGGCAACGGCTAGTCGCAGTCGTTTTCGGCAATTGAGTGCCGTGACCAGTGGAGTCAAGGATGTTCGCGAAGTACTCGAACAGGCCCGCAGCGAAGTCTCGACTGGCGGCAACCGCACGCTATTGTTTATCGACGAGATTCATCGGTTTAACAAATCGCAACAGGATGCACTGCTGCCCGATGTGGAAGACGGCATCATCTCGTTGGTGGGCGCCACCACATCCAATCCTTTCTTCGCTGTAAACTCTGCGCTGGTCAGTCGTAGCCAAGTCTTTCAATTCGAGCCGCTCGACGTGGAGAGTGTAAGAGAATTGGTAATGCGAGCGATCGCGGATCCCGTCCGCGGTTTTGGCCGTCAAGAGATCAACATCGACGACAAGGCTCTGGAGTTTTTTGCGCAAGTTTGTGATGGCGACGCGCGAAGAGCGTTATCAGCGTTGGAAATCTCGATCCTGTCCAGTAGCGAACGGCCACTCGAAATTACGCTCGACCTCGCCCGCGAGTCTGTGCAAAAAAAAGCGATCGAATAC
>Ga0115002_10008571_pt1 | contig 11309 bp, 10 predicted proteins | sample ArcticOcean_MG_C_8_FD_89576 | JGI IMG/M metagenome (GOLD analysis project Ga0115002, IMG submission 89576) | Marine microbial communities from western Arctic Ocean - ArcticOcean_MG_CB11_86 | ecosystem: Environmental > Aquatic > Marine > Oceanic | place: Arctic Ocean: Canada Basin | collected... | reverse complement strand
TAGGAACTTCTCAAGAAAAAGATAAATTGATTTTTGGAGGAACTCCAGAAGAAAAAAATAGATATGTAAGAGGCTTTGTAACAAATGATAACAGATTTTTAATCATTGATGCTGCAAAAAGAACGTCTGGAAATAAACTTTTCATTAAAGATTTAAAAAATCCTTCAGAAATTAAAACTATAGTTAATGACTATGATTCTAATACGTCATTGATTGATAATTTAGGAAGTAAACTTTTTTTATTTACAGATCATAACTCTCCAAATAATAGAGTGGTTACTGTTGACTTTGGTGATTTGAATAAATCTAACTGGAAAGATTTTATTGCTGAATCTGATTTTGTTCTTAGTTTATCTAAAGCAGGTGGGTTTTTCTTTGCCAAATACATGGTTGATGCTATTTCTAAAGTTTATCAATATGATTATAAGGGTAATTTGTTAAGAGAGATTAATCTTCCAGGGATTGGAACAGCATCAGGTTTTAGTGCTAAGAATAATCAAAAGGAGTTGTATTTTTCTTTCTCTAATTATTATACTCCAGCGACTACTTATAAATTAGATATTAAATCTGGAGATTATCAAGAGTTCTGGAAACCTTCTATTGATTTTAATTCTAGTAATTACTCTTCTAAACAAATTTTCTATTTATCTAAAGATGGCACTAAAGTTCCTATGATAATTACTTATAAAAAAGGTATTGAATTGAATGGTAAAAATCCAACTATTTTATATGGATATGGAGGTTTTAACATTAGTAGAACACCTGGATTTAGTGTTGCAAATGCGGTATGGATGGAGCAAGGTGGTGTTTATGCTGTGCCAAATATTAGAGGAGGTGGGGAGTATGGAAAGAAATGGCATGATGGAGGAGTTCAAACTAATAAACAAAATGTCTTTGATGATTTTATAGCTGCTGCGGAATATTTAATTGAAAATAATTATACATCTAAAGATTTTCTTGCAATTAGAGGCGGTTCGAACGGAGGACTATTAGTTGGTGCTACAATGACACAAAGACCTGATTTAATGAAAGTAGCATTGCCTGCAGTAGGAGTTTTAGACATGTTAAGGTATCATAAGTTTACAGCTGGTGCTGGTTGGGCATACGATTATGGTACGTCTGAGCAATCAGAAGAAATGTTTAAATACTTAAAAGGGTATTCACCAATTCATAACGTAGTTAAAAACACAATATATCCAGCAACTCTTATTACAACTGGTGACCATGATGATAGAGTAGTTCCAGCACATTCCTTTAAGTTTGCCGCTGAACTTCAAGAAAAAGATTCAGGATTAAACCCAATGTTAATTAGAATTGAAACTAATGCTGGCCATGGTTCAGGTACACCCGTTAGTAAAAGAATAGAGCAATACGCTGATATATTTGGATTTACTTTATATAATATGGGTTATAGAGTTTTGCCTGAAAAAACTAAAACTCCAATAAAAGGTTAATTAGTTGGTAAAATATCTTTAAAGTTATCAAATAGGAGTTTTAATTCTTTGGAGTCTCTAATAGAAATTCTATATTATATTTACCTTATGTCTATAGAACAATATATAAACACATTATCATCTGAAAGACAGGATGCTATAAACAAACTAGTTTCTATAATACGAGAGAAATTACCAAAGGGATTTCATGAGCAAATGAATTATGGAATGCCTTCTTGGGTAGTACCTCATTCAATATATACTGAAGGATATCATTGCACCCCAGAACTTCCCTTACCATTTTTATCAATTGCATCAAGAAAAAATTTTATAGCATTATACCATATGGGTATATATGCGAATGATAATTTAATGCGTTGGTTTATGCAAGAATATCCAAATTATTCTAAGTATAAATTAGATATGGGAAAAAGTTGTATTCGATTTAAAAGATTAGACGATATTCCTTTTAAACTTATTGGGCAGTTATGTTCTAAAATAACAGTAAAAGAATGGATTACTATTTATGAGAAGAAAATAAAGACTTAAAAAGTTCTATAAGTTGAACTTAGATAATTGTTGGCTCCTTGTTCAAGGAATTTTGCTGACTTATTATCCCAATGAAGTGTTTTTCCTGGAAACCTTCCAGCAATTACTCCAAGTAATATAGTTTCTGTTAATCTGGAAGAATATGAAAATGGTGCAGAGCATTTTCCTTTTCCAAGGCAAGAATCTATAAACTCATGATAATGTATATAGGATTCTTTTGCATAATCTCTAATTGGATTACTTGTTATTTCTCCACTTTCTTCAAATGATGCTAGGTCTATCTTTTTATATTCTCCATTAACAATAAGTTTTGGAAGTTCCATAAAATGAGGCAAGAGTAATCTTCCTTTTTCACCAATAAACATAGCTCCTTGATTAGGTAATTTATCTTTATTGGGTAATTTTAAATCCTTATGATTTCTTGGAGCTCCCTTTCCATCTTCCCACACCCATTTTAATGTTTCTGTAGTGTGTTTAGTGCCAGGAAAGTTGTATGTAACGTGATTTTTTTCTGGAAATCCTATTCCATTTGATTTTCTACATTTATTTTTTATTGTAGTTGGCACATCTAATTCAAGAGCATTGTATGGAGTATCAAAAATATGTACACCCATATCTCCTAGAGTTCCACATCCAAAATCAAGCATTTTTCTCCACATTCCGGGATGATAAATATTTTTTTTGTAAGGTCTTTCAGGGGCAGTTCCAAGCCATAAATTCCATTCTAGATTTTTTGGAATTGGATCATTTCCTTCAGGCTTTGGGCCATCATAACCCCAATTTTTTGGAGACCATGCTCTTACAGTACTTACTTTCCCAATTATTCCTGATTGAATTAATAAGGTTGCAAGTTTATAATCATAAAAGGAATGTACTTGTATTCCCATTTGGGTAACTAGATTTCTTTCTTTTGCAATTTTCAGCATTTCTCTTGCTTCACTTACATGATGAGTTAATGGTTTTTGACAGTAAACTGCTTTGTTCATTTTCATTGCCATTAATGATGCAGGAGCGTGTGTATGATCTGGTGTTGATACAATTACTGCATCAATTTGTGAGTTCATTTCATTTAATAAAAGTCTGTAATCTTTATAAATTTTTGCTTTTGGATGGGATTTACTTGCAGTCTTTAATATATCCATATCTATATCGCATAAGCCTACTACTTCTACATTTTTATGAGATGAAATATAGTCCAAATCAAACTTTCCCATTCCTCCAACTCCAATATGTGCTGTTCTAACCATAGTTTTTTTTGAATTAGATAGAATATCTAAAGGTAAAATAGTTAATGATGCTAATGCAAGTGAATCTTTGATAAAATCTCTTCTTTTGTAATTTTTCATAACTAGATTTTTCTGATTTTTATGTTTCTAAACCAGAGTTGGCTATCATGATCTTGCAATCCAATGTACCCTTTTTTAAATGTACCATATTTTTCTGCATCCTTCCATTTGCTTTCACTTTTCCTTTTATACCAGTCTTCAGACCATGGAACAAATGAAAGAATCATTTTCCCATTTAACCAATGCTCTACTTTTTCGGGAGTGAATATAATCCTTGTTGTATTCCATTCCCCGGCTTGTTTAATAATTTTGTTATTCTTATTTGGTGAATACATAGCATAGTCTGCACCTGCTTTTTGCCATTCTTCAAGAGTTGCGCTATTTATTTCCTCCCATCCATAATCATCTAATAATTGGTATTCTGGAGCTACTTCATAAGGAGTATTAAATCCTTCTTGTAAATGATAGAATATACCGCTATTTCCTCCTTGGGGTAGTTTCCATTCAAGATATAGTTCGAAGTTCTCAAATTCTTCAAGATAGTAGATAATATCACCACCACCTTTCATATCCTTTTCTAACTCTGAGTCAGTATCAAAAGTTAGAACACTATCTTGTATAGTCCACTTGCTAGGCAATGATTCACCATTATATGCTCTCCATTCTTTAGTAGTAGTTCCATCAAATAAATAGATCCACTGATTATCTGCCTTTGAAGATTGAGAACCAAATACAATTATAGCATATCCTGTTAATAGGATAATAACAACAAGAAATATATTTTTGTTCATAATATATTATTTTTAATTAGTCTAGTAAGCTTATTAGAAAAGCATATTCCATTGCAGTTTCTTTATATGCTTCAAATCTTCCAGAAGCACCTCCGTGACCTGCATCCATATTACAGTACATTAGTAGTGGTTGTGCATTTGTTCTTCTATCTCTAAGTCGAGCTATCCATTTTGCCGGCTCAAAATATTGAACTTGTGAATCATGATATCCTGTTGTAATAAACATTGCTGGATAATCCTTTTCTTCAACTTGATCATATGGTGAATATGAAAGCATATAAAAATATGAATCTTTATTCTTTGGGTCTCCCCATTCATCAAATTCAAATGTTGTTAATGGAATATTTTCATCTAGCATTGTTGTTATTACATCAACAAATGGAACGGCAGCAATAATTCCTTTAAATAACTTAGGCTCCATATTAGCTATTGCACCCATCAAAAGCCCACCAGCGCTTCCGCCCATTGCAAAAATTTTACTTTCATCTACATAATTAGTTTTAGCTAAATGTTTAGCACTATCAATAAAATCCCAAAATGTATTCTTTTTGTTGAACATCTTTCCATCATCGTACCATGATCTTCCTAAATATTGACTTCCTCTTATGTGAGCAATTGCATAAACAAACCCCCTATCCAATAGGCTTAATCTTACAGAACTAAACCTTGCACTATTAGTTGATCCATAAGATCCATATCCGTATAGTAAAAGAGGGTTCTCCCCTTTTTTATATAAATCCTTTCTATATACTAAGGAAACCGGGACTTTTTTACCATCTCTGGCATCAGCCCAAATCAATTCGGACATATAATTTTTTTTATCGAAATCTCCTCCTAAAACTTCAGTTTCTTTTAAAACTTCTTTTGTTTTTTCAATTAAATTATATTCAATTATTGAAGAAGGAGTAGTTAAAGATGAATAGCTGAATCTAAATTTTTTAGAATTTATTTCTGCATTTACACTACCCCCTGTTGAATATGCTTTTTCTTCAAATTCAACATAGTGATCTAATGCTGAGTTTGTTAATGATTTGACATGGTATTTCCTGTTTCCTTTTTCTCTTTCTGTAATTACTAAGTAATTATTAAATATCTCAAATCCTTCAAATAATACATCTGGTCTATGTGGAATATATTCTTTCCAGTCTCTTAAAGAAGTGTTTTTTTCACCACAAACCATAAGTTTAAAATTTGTAGCATCATTATAATTAGTTCTTATGTACCACTTATCATCTAGGTGACTAATTGAATATTCTAGGCCGTCTTTTCGTTCTTGAAATACTTTAAAATCTCCATTAGGATTATTTGCATCAAGAATTCTTTTTTCATCAGAAATAGTTTTTCCTGAACTTATAACTATGTATTTTCCCGATTTTGTTTTATATGAATATAGATTAAACTCTTCATCTTCTTCATAAAATACTTGTTCGTCTGTTTTATTTGAATTAAGAACATGTCTCATTACTTTTTCAGTTCTTAATGTATTTGGATTTTTTAGATTATAAAATAGAGTTTTATTATCATTAGCCCAGCTAATTCCCCCTGTTGTATTAGCTATTGTATAGGAATTTTTTTCTCCAGTTTCAAGGTTTTTAAAATGCATGGAATATAGTCTTCTGCTTATTGTATCTACAGAATAAGCCATAATTTTATTATTTGGACTAATATCAATTCCGCCAATTCTAAAATAATCATGACCTTTTGACATTTCATTTACATTAATAAGTATTTCTTCTGAGGAGGAAAGTTTCCCCTTTTTTCTACAATAAATTGGGTATTGCTCACCTTTTTCATATCGAGTATAATAATAGTATCCATTATCAAGATATGGAACACTAGAATCATCTTCCTTAATTCTTGATTTGATTTCAACAAAGATCTCTTCTTCAAGATTTTTATAATCATCCATATACTGATCTCTATAAGTATTTTCAGCATTTAGATATTCAATTACCTTTGGATTATCTCTTTCATTTAACCAGTAAAACTCATCAGTTCTTTGATGATCATGTATGGTCATTACTTTATCAATTTTTTCTGCCCTAGGCTCAGGAATTTCAGTTTTTTTCATATTGCAGGAATATAAAATTAAGACGATTATTATTAAATATTTATACATAAATTATAGTTCTAAGCATTCTTTGACTAAATTAACAAATTACAGAACAATTTGTTTATTTTTGTTCCCTAAAATTTTCTAATGAACCCAGAAATATTTTTATGGATATTTATAGCCTTAGTGATATTTGAATTTTTCTTTTCAACAATTCTAGATTATTTAAATGATAAGAACTGGAAAGACGAAATTCCAGAAAATCTCAAGGAATTTTATAATAAGAAAAATTATGCTAAAGCTAGAGACTATAAAATTGAAACAGGTAAAATTTCATTTATTTTTACTACAGTAAGTATTGTAATTACTTTATGTTTTTTATGGTTTGAAGGTTTTGGTATTTTAAGTGACTATATCACTGTTGATTATTCTTCTCCTTTTTTGCAAACAGCTATCTTCTTTTTTGTATTATTTATTTTTAATACAATAATTAGCTTACCCTTTAGCTACTATTCTACATTTTATATTGAAGAGAAATTTGGCTTTAATAAAACAACATTAAAAACCTTTATTACTGATAAAATAAAAGGAATCTTTTTAAGTATGTGTATTGGTGGTACTCTTCTTGGAGCTGCTATGTACCTTCTAAGTATTTTCGAAGAAGGTTTTTGGATTTGGTTATGGGTTGGACTTTCTGCTTTTATGATATTTATGAATATGTTCTATGCTGAATTAATTGTACCCATATTTAATAAGTTAACCCCATTAAAGGAAGGTTCTCTAAGAGAAAAAATTGAGGAATATTCTAGAAAAGTCGGTTATTCATTAAAGAATATTTATGTTATAGATGGATCAAAGAGATCCACAAAGGCTAATGCATTTTTTAGTGGATTAGGTCCTAAAAAGACAATTGCTCTATATGATACATTAATTGAAAAACATGGAGAAGAAGAATTAGTAGCTGTGTTAGCTCATGAAGTGGGGCATTACAAAAAGAAACATATTTTTTCATCTATGATTTTTAGTATTCTTGAACTAGGAATTATGTGTTTTCTTTTTGAAATGTGCATGAATCAACCAATTATAGCAGAGGCTTTAGGATCTAGTCAGATGTCATTTCATTTAGGGTTAATTGGTTTTAGTTTTCTCTATAGCCCTATAGGACTTATTACAGGAATTCTATCAAATGTATATAGCAGAAAAAATGAGTTTGAGGCGGATGAATATGCAAAGGACACATATGATGGCTCATCACTAGAATTAGCACTTAAAAAATTATCAGTAGACAGTCTCTCTAATTTGTATCCTCATCCACTATTTGTTTTTGTTCATTACTCTCATCCTCCCTTGTTAAAGAGATTAGAGGCAATGGCTAAATAAAAAAAACCTCACGAAAGTGAGGTTTTAATATTAAGTTTTTAATTATCAATAGCTTCTAAAGGATCTCCTTCATCATACATTTTTGTTAATCCACTTCTATCATAATAAGTGTACATGCCTTTAATTTTATCATTATCGTTAAACCACATAACCGTATGGAAGCTTAATGTTATTTCCTTACCATTTAAAGCTTTGTAATAGTATGGAGACCATCTAAGCAACCATCTTCCATTATTTTTACTAGATGTTGCTAAAATAATAGGAGGATTTTCATCGTCTCCTGCATCCATTCTCATCTCTTCCCATTGACTAAATACATTTGTAAAGACAGTTCTTGCTTGCTCTTTTCCTTTAATCATTTGACTATTTGGCAGCATCCACTGCATATCTTCAACAAATAATGCAAGCATGTCGTCTACACTTTTATTTGCAAATGCCTCTTTCATTAATTGAGCTTTTTCTTCTAAAGGAGCAGGGTCAATTAATGTGCTTCCATTAACCTCACCGCTATTTGCATTTTCCGAGTTAAAGGATCCAGTACATGATGCAAATAATAATGGTGAAATAAGTATTACTAATAATAATTTTTTCATAATTTTTAAATTTTAATTAATATTAATTTGAATATAGTAATTCTATTTTTTATTTTTTTTCAAAAACACCTTTTTCCTTGTTCTTCTTAACTTCATTCCAATTGAAATACTTTCCATGCATTGTTATATAAACACCTTTTTCAAATGTTTGAACAAAGGAAAGTGCACATCCAAGATTAAAAAATCCATCAGATGAATTACCAAATTCATATGGAATTAAAGCTCCAGTAAGTACAATTGTTTTATCAAGTTTTTCCTTAGCAATTGCTTCTGCAGTATTTACTAAAGTATCTGTTCCATGGGTAATTACTATTCTTTTGTGTTTAGAATTTTTACACTTTGAAATAATTTTTTTAAGATCAGAGGATTTCATATCAAGACTATCTATCATCATCAATGTTTCAACTTTAACATCTAATTTGCATCTGCTTCTTTTTAACATTTCAGGTAAATGAGTTTTTTCAAAGAAAAGCTCTCCATTTATATAATTATAGCTTTTATCGAATGTCCCCCCAGTTATAAAAATTTGAATCATACAGTCTTATCTTTTATAATTAAAACTTATTAGAAAAAAAGTTATTGTATAGAAAGATATTATTTATTTTAGACAAGATAAAATTTATCTTACATGAAATTAAATTCAATTTTATTAGTATTTATTCTAGCTATTTTATTTAACTCATGCTTTAAACAAACTGAAATTTCCGAAGAGCTATTTAATGGAGTAGATTTAGATGGTTGGGTTATATATGGTACTGAAAAATGGTATGTTTCTGATGGAGAATTAATATGTGAGAGCGGGGCAGATGAGCAATATGGTTACTTAGGTACAGAAAATTATTATAAAAATTTTCTTTTAAATCTTGAATTTAAGCAAGAAGCTAATGGTAATAGTGGTGTATTTTTTCGTTCCACAATTGATGGCACAAAAATAAGTGGTTGGCAGGTTGAAGTAGCACCACCAAATAATCATACAGGAGGAATTTATGAATCTTATGGAAGAGGTTGGTTAATCAAACCCGATAATGAAAAAGACAAGTACTTGAAAATGGGAGAGTGGAATAAATTAACTATAAAAGTTTACAATGATAATGTAACTACTTGGCTAAATGGATATGAAATGATAAACATAGATGATGAGATAATTGGTAAGGGAGAAGGCAGAATAGCTTTGCAGATTCATGATGGTGGAGGCATTAAAGTAAAATGGAGAAATTTAAGTATTACTAATTTAAATTAGCAATATTAATGGGACATTAACTCAGTTGGTTCAGAGCGCTATTTTGACACTTTATTTTTACCACTTTTTTCTTTATTATTTATACAGATTTTCTGTTTTATTATAGATTAATCATTCATATTTTGCTAGTTCTCTAGATAATCCCTAAATTAATATTTAAATATTACAACTATGAGATTATTACTGCTAATAATCATTCTATTATTAAATTTTAATTCTTTTTCTCAAGAAATTAAATGGACAACTATTACAAAAAAAGAATACAATCCTACACAACTGGTTTCAAGAGGTATTGTAACTCTTGACAATGGAGATAAAACTCCGGAAGCAGACCTTTATATTAACTTTAATACTCAGAGGATTTTTTATAAAAATGCTGTTAATAATTCTATTTTCAGCATTCACAAAGAAGATTTTTCTTCTATTTCTCTTAATGAATATGAGGATGGAAAGGCAGTCAGGGACGGCGCCTTTTTCAAGGCACCACTTGCAGCTGGAGTAGATGTAGGAGAAGAAATTGCAGCTAGTCTAAGAAAGAAACTTTACGAAAAAGCTGATTTAAATTTTATAACTATTACATCTGTCAAGAAAAAAGGTTTTTTCACTAGAAATCAACCAAGGTTTGAAGTTAACAATGGTGCGTTAGATGTTTCTAACAAATCTGCAGTATCAGCTAAATTACTTGCAATAAGCCAAGAAAGAATTGAATATCTTGATGAAGATGGTGATTTATGGGACAGAGGAAATTACGGAGCTCTTGGCCATTTAATGGGACAGAATAAAATAGTAACTAATTCTGATGATAAAGAAAAGAGGAAAGCGGCTAGAAAATCGGCTAGGATATTGAACATTCTTTTTGATAATAGATTTTTCTTAAATACTACGGCGTTATATGATTTTTTCTTTAATGAATATGAAGAGAGATTTTATCAATCTTTGGAAGATTTTAGGAATGATTTTATTGGTATGAATTTAAAGGATTTACTAAGATTATGGGGGCCAAATTCTGAGCAATATATAATTGATGAAAATTCTGTAGAGTATGTTTGGGTTTTTGAAAGAAAAGTTACTGATAAAGAAAGTTCAACAATAGGAACAATGAATGCTGTGAAGAAAGCATTGACAAAATCTATAACCGAAATAACAGGATCAATTTCAACTAGCTATGGAATAGATACAAATGCTAGTATAACCAATTTAGGTGGTTATGGTACTGTTATGAATTCATATACATCAATTAATAAAGAATCATTTTTGAATTATTATGCTACAAATATTACTAGTCAATTTTCTACAACAAAAACCAATTTTTCTTCAAAAACAAAAGGTACTGATATTAGAATTGACGATTCTAAAAAAATTGGAGTAATTGTAAATAAAGATTTAATAGTTACTGATGTTTTAGAAAAAAATTATTTCCAATCACCTTATTATGGTGTTGAAATAAGATTTGTTAGGGATTAATAATTTATAAGTTTGTATTCTTTTGGGTCATTAACTCAGTTGGTTCAGAGTGTTACCTTGACAGGGTAGAAGTCACTGGTTCGAATCCAGTATGACCCACCAAAAATAAAATCTTGAATTAGATCCAATCTAACTCTTTAATTGTCAATTCGTTTTCAACATCACCAGTATGTAAAGTTGTTTTTGGTTCAAATAACAGATTAAAAACAATGTCTCCATTAGTATGTGGTCTATGCTCTATTCCTTTTGGAACAATTAAGATCTCACCTTGTTTAACTTTAACTATCCTTCCGTCTCTAAATTCCATTAAAAGTGTTCCCTTAAAGACCATAAAAAGTTCATCTTCATTTTCATGACTATGCCATACAAAATCATCTTTAAGTTTACAGACTTTTACATACTGATCATTAAGTTCTCCTATAATTTTAGGGGTCCAGTTTTCATTAAATAATGAAAACTTATTCATTATATTAATTGGTTCAATTTTCTTCATAAAACAAAATTACGGAATAATTTTCCG
>Ga0115002_10008569_pt1 | contig 11312 bp, 8 predicted proteins | sample ArcticOcean_MG_C_8_FD_89576 | JGI IMG/M metagenome (GOLD analysis project Ga0115002, IMG submission 89576) | Marine microbial communities from western Arctic Ocean - ArcticOcean_MG_CB11_86 | ecosystem: Environmental > Aquatic > Marine > Oceanic | place: Arctic Ocean: Canada Basin | collected... | reverse complement strand
CTACCCAGAATCCACCCACACCGTGCGAGAGATTGTCTTCGAAAATCGCCCTGAGAGCTTCTTCGTTGATCCGGCCGTCGGAGCGGACAGGAGTGGGATTCGCAGGGAACACACCTTTGAATTCCAGTTCCTTGCCAGATTCTTTAGCTCGTTCTGCTGCAGTTGCGATCGTCGCCATTCAATAGCCCTCCAGAGGGGTCATTCTGTTACATGAAGGCGTCAGTCTAGCCCCTACACCGGCCTGGATGTTGCAATTACCTGGAATGATGGAGAGTTTTGACGAACTTGGATTGTTTTTGGCGAAAGTGATACCGCAAGCCATTAGGCGAACACGATTCATCTTGCTAGTATTAATAGCTGTTCGCTGTTGCCGATTCGTCTAGCGGTAAGACACCAGACTCTGAATCTGGTAACCCAGGTTCGATCCCTGGATCGGCAGCCAGACAGGGCCCCATCGTCTAGTGGCCCAGGACACGGCCCTCTCAAGGCTGAAACAGGGGTTCAAATCCCCTTGGGGCTACCAAAAGTAGCAAAAAAAAGCGGTCGGCATTAATGCTGACCGCTTTTTTGTTATGTGCGGATAATTGCCCCTCGCTAGCGGTACAGTAGCTAACACACAGCGCTTACTGAACGGAGTCGATTTTGGAACATGGTCATGGTGGTGGCATGGGTCGGTCGTTCGACGAGCCGCCCAAATCCCCAATGGCTCGTGAAACGCTGATTAGGGTTGCAAAACTCTACCGGCCATATCGCTTCGCACTCCTGCTCGTTGCCGGATTTATTCTGGTATCCGCTGTTCTGCAGATCGTTACTCCTCTGCTGATCCGGCAGATTATCGACGATGCCATACCGAACAACGACCGTAACCTGCTCGCCACTCTGACTGGCGGCATGATGCTCGTGGCAGTGCTTGGTGGCGGGATTTCTTACGGCACTACATATCTGAACTCAAAAACCGGTCTGACGGTCATGGAAGACCTCAGACTGGCCGTGTATGCCCATCTCCAAAAGCTGCCGTTATCGTTCTTCACGTCGACCAGAACCGGTGATCTCCAGACCCGTATCTCCAGCGATGTCGCCGGGACTCAGACACTACTGACCGATACGTTGGGAGTGCTCATATCGAACTCGGTAATCGTCATTTCATCGGTAATTGCGATGCTGGTCATCTCGTGGCAGCTGTCAATTGTCTCCCTCGTGACGATACCGATTTTCGCGACAGTGATGCTGTCGGTGGGTCGACGGCGTAGAGCGATCACCCGCGAGACTCAGCGAACGTTGTCTGATCTGACATCTCGCACCGGCGAGACGCTATCTGTTTCAGGTGTCATGCTTTCCAAGACGTTTGGGAGAGAAGCCGATCAACTCGCCGGATTCGAAGAAAACAGCACGAAGTTAACGGTGCTTTCATTACGACGGACGATGACAGGTCAGCGTTTCTTCGTTGTGATGCAGACGTTTTTCACGATGGCACCGGCGATTATCTGGCTGCTCGGTGGCTACATGATTACCGGCGATCGTGACGCAGTTTCGCTGGGTGACATTGTTGCGTTTACGGCGATACAGACGAGAGTGCTATTCCCGCTTGCCGGCCTGTTCAACCGGGCGGTACAGATATCAAGTTCGATCGCTTTGTTCGATCGTATATTCGAGTACCTGGATATCGATCCAAAGATCATAGATCCAGAGAATCCGGTGGAGGTCGAGCTTTCGCAATTCAAGGGAGAGCTTGAGTACAAGGATGTTGGCTTCAAGTACGCGGAGTTACCGAGTCCGGTCAAGCGTAGTAAATCCGATGAACTTCGACCTCGGCTTACCGCTGAGTCGCCGTTTTCACTGAGCGGAATCAACTTCTCTGTGCCCAGTGGTGGGCTTACCGCACTGGTGGGTCCGAGCGGCGCAGGGAAGACCTCGGTTGGTTATCTGCTAGCTCGTTTGTATGACACCGATTCAGGCTCTGTTTCGATCGACGGAATCAATATCAAGGATATGAGGCAGACCGATCTCTCGAAGTTGATCGGGGTGGTCTCGCAGGATTCGTTCATGTTCCACGCCTCCGTTCGGGACAACCTCGTGTTCGGCAAGCCCGAAGCCACTGAAGAGGAGATGATCGACGCAACGAAAGCAGCGCAGATCTATGATTTGATCGACGGACTTCCCGACCGATTCGAAACGATAGTCGGTGAGCGCGGGTATCGGCTGTCCGGTGGAGAACGGCAACGCCTTGCCATCGCCCGGGTGATCCTCTCTAATCCTCGGATTCTCTTGCTCGATGAGGCTACAAGTTCTCTCGATACGCTTTCGGAGCGACTCATTCAGCAGGCGCTCGGTCGCCTCAGGGAAGGCCGTACTACGGTGGCGATTGCGCATCGGCTTTCGACTGTTGTTGCAGCCGGTCAGATTCTCGTTATGGAAGAGGGCAAGATTGCAGATCGCGGAACGAACGAAGAATTGCTCGAACGGTCGTCACTGTACCGCCAACTCTACGAAGAACAGTTCACAGCCATACCCTCGCTGTCGTAATTTCGGGCCTCCGACCGTAAAAGCCTGTCCCCTCTACTTGAGCGGGACGGAGAGATATTGGCACCCAACTCCAACTCGAAGGGTGTACATTTCTGCCGTGGTAGCTAAGAACACGCGGAGAACACTCGAATGTCTATGAATTCTTCTGGTAAGCAATCCCTGAAACCTGTCATCGGACTACGTCCACCCAACGAAATCATGTTTGAAGAATCGTTCTGGGATGAACTTGCCGCTGCCGGTGTAAACGAACTCGCCCTGCAATGGATCTGCCTACTCGAAGACCAGGGTGAAGACGCCGGGAACGTCTATCCCCAAGAAGAAGATGGACATCCCCGCGGCCTAGCATCCATGGGCGGTAAACGCGTGAATCGTGTCCCGAGAGCAGCGTTCAACCCAACACCCGAGTTCTACGAAGGACTCTCATGGGAACCGCCTACGATGCCCGACCACCTTGCCGAGCAGGGAGCAAAATTATCGGCAGCGCTCGATATGGGAATCTCGAAGGGATTCACCCTGCACACGGTTGATGACAAGGGCTATTTCCTTTCTGGCGGTTTTGGCAAGGGCCGACTCGACACCAGAAAGCGAACCCCAAGCTTTACCGATCCGGAAATGCCCGCTATGACCGTTGCCCGCGCTCGCGATACGGCGAAGCATTTTCCACAGATAACGGGTCTGCTGCTCGATGGTCCGGACTTCAAGTGGGAGATAAAACCCGGTCACCGTGACGATATGTGGGTGGAACAGATCGACACCCCTGAAAACCGGGCGTTCGCTACTCGGAATGGAATGGATTTCCAGAAAATTCTCGATGGACGAGATCATTTCCAGGAGTTCCTCCACGGCTTTAATCCCGACTACGCTCGAAAGTTTATTGCCGAAGCTCCCGGAGTGCTGGCGAGTCACGATTGGTGGGCGGCTCACACGAAGTTCAGCCCTTGGTTCTCGTTTAAACAGGCGGCCATTGAATGGAGTGTGAAAAGTTCTTACGAAGGCGTGAAAAAGCATCTGCCCGACATGCAGGTGGGCAACTCAGCACGTCTGCCGTTCCTGGAACCTTTGACGGGCCACAACACGAAACGCAAACAGCAGTACATCGACTTTCAGCAGCCGAAGCAGTACTGGTGGTCGGGTGGAGTCGCCGGGTTCAGAGGAACAATCGTCAACTGGGTCGACACGCTGGTCGACTGGAACGACGGGCTCGACGCTGACCTTGCTTCTTAATTATTTGGCTCGATGTTCGACTACCCGATGCCTTCGGACTACCCCGTTAGCGCCTACAACGGCGAGGCGACCGACGAGTGGTTCAGCACGTCGATTCGCGACCAGACCACCAAAATGATCTCGAACAGCGGCGGTCAGGAAAAGTACATGCCGTGGGTTGGACTTGAGCATTTTGGGTCGAACTGGCTGACGGCATCCGAGCTTGATCGCCTGCTAGGTGAGATGCAGGCTCAGGGTGCGACGCGCTACTGCTACTTCATCTACAACTCGATGGAGCAGGAGATGTGGGACGTCATTCGGAAGTACAGCGCTGACTAGAGCGGTTGTCGCTCCGACCCCACTCCCCAATCCTCTCCCTGCGAGGGAGAAGGGGATACTCCCCTAACTCACCGGCGGTCGTTTGTCGGCCCATGGGCGGGCTTCCTCGAATGCTGCTGAGGCGGCGAGGATTGTGGTTTCGTCTTTCATGTTGCCGACGATCTGAAGCCCAATTGGTAGTCCATCAGACGAAAAGCCAGCGGGCACTGATGCAGCCGGGTTGCCTGTCAGGTTGAACAGATAGGTGAACGGCGTGAAGCCCCACAGCTTGTGCGGCACTTCCCTACCGCCTATGCTCTCGGGCTGCTCGCCGATCTTGAACGCTGGCACCGCCAGTGTCGGAGAAAGCAGCAGATCGTACCCTCCAAAGAACTCGTTTACATAGTTCCGGTACCAGCCGATGTTACCGAGTATCTCCCACATTCTCGTAGCCGGCAGAGTTGCGGCATAGTCGACAACGTCGCCAAAGTAATCGGTGAGTTGGTCCCTCTTGTTATTGGCATCGTCCGTATAGTTGGAAAGACCTTTAATGGCGAAGAAATCGAAGAAACTCCAGAAAACCTCTTCGTAATCCGACGGATTGAAATCGATGTCCTCAACGGTCGCGCCGAGCTCTTCAAATGTCTTTGCCGACTTCTCAGCAACGGCGACTACCTCGGGGTCGACCGGGTTGCCTCCTTGATCCGGGGTCCAGCCAATCTTCAGTCCTTTAACGCCCTTCCCGAGCGCTCCAACAAAATCGGGAACATCGCCGGTAATCGCGCCATACTCGGCCGCAGATTCATGACCCGAACCGAGTTGCAGCGCTATTGCTGCGTCTTTCACGGTACGAGTCAACGGACCTGCTGACGAGTTGTTCATGATGCTGTAACTGGCTCGACCGGTGACGCTACGGATTACTCTGCCCTGCGTCCCCTTGATCCCATACACACCTGAAAATGCAGCTGGGATTCTGATCGATCCACCACCATCACCACCGGTTGCATAGCTCGACAATCCTGAGGCGATCGCAGAGGCCGAACCACCCGAAGATCCACCGGGAGTCGTCTCAGGATTCCACGGGTTTCGCGCAGGTGGGCCAAGTCGGTTTTCCGTGGTACCGGCGTATCCGTTTTCAGGGGCGTTGGGCTTGCCGGTGAGGATGCCTCCGGCTGCCTTTATGCGTTGCACCGGGATTGAATCCTCGGTACCGATGTCGTCTTTGTGAGGCAGTGAGCCGTGTGTGAAAGGAACCCCGGCAACCGAGTCTGTGTCCTTGATCGGAACGGGCACTCCGTGGAGAGCACCGAGATCGTCACCGCGCATTACTGCGGCTTCAGCCTCACGCGCTCCATCCATTGCCTGATCCGACATTCGATTGATAAAAATGCCGAGCTTAGGATCAAGCTCATCGGCTCTCCGAATATGAGATTCCATCAATTCGACGGGTGAAATCTCTTTCGATCCGATCATTTCGCGAAGCCTGTAAGTCGGCGTGAAGCCGAGGTCTCGATCCGTTGTCATTGTGCGCTGCTCTCCTGTTTGGCTTGTTCCGGTCGGAACGATCGAGATTCTAAGGGCAATTTGGGCGGCGCGCCGAGTGTTGGGCTGAATTGACTAACGGGTTTGCCCGCTCTTACAGGTCTTAAAGAGCGGGTTCAGTCGCCTTTCATAGCCTCGATAAACAGTTCTGTCGGTTCAGCCGGAAGCGGTTCCGTCTCGATCGTGCCCCTCGCGCCAAGATCGACTGCAAGCCGACTCATGTGGGCATTGTCAGGTGCTTCGATCATCGTTGCGAAGTCATAACGCCCGAGCAACGCATACTGAGAAACAGCACGACAGCCCTTCCTCTATCTCGAGGTTGACCTGTGTAATCCGGTCGGGGTCGTACTTAATTCGATCGCGGCCACGCTCGGTGAGTTTAGAAAGCATCAAGGTAATACGGCACTGTTGGGTTCCTCTCATAGAACGCGAATACGGGCTACTTATCTGGAGAGGCTACTCCATTTTCGAGCCGACGAAGTGTGAAAACGCTCGGGCTGTGGGATCGGTGCGGACGTTGACGATTGCGGGTACGCCCGCGTCGAACGCCCGCTCCAGGGCCGGCTGGATGTCTTCCGGGTCTTCGACGAGCTCACCGTGACCACCGAGTGCCTCAGCAACCTTGTCGAAGCGGGTGAAACCGAGTTCTCGACCCGGTTTCCTGATTCCTTCAACTCGAGCTGTCCATCCTTCGTTGTTCGAAACTACGATCACGATTGGCAGGTTGTGGCGAACGGCAGTATCGAAATCTTGAATGTTCATGCCCAGCGAGCCGTCTCCGTGAAGCGCAACAACCTGCTTATCTGGCTTGGCGAGCTTTGCCCCGAGTGCGTATGGCAGCCCGACGCCCATGCAGCCCGAAGGCCCTGAGTTTAGACGGTGGCCCGGAACATATGTGGGGATGGACTGGCGACCGAAGTGAAGTATTTCATTGCCGTCGACCGCGAGAATTGCGTCTCTGTCCATCACTTCTCGAAGCTCCTTGCAGAGACGAAGCGGGTGGATCGGGCGGGTATCAGCGTTCTCGAGCGGAGCAACGCGCTCCCGGCGTGAAAGGTCGGCTTCCCTGAGATCATCAATCCACTTCGATTTTGATTTCGACTCGAATCCCGATCGTTCAGCCTCGTCAATCATTTGCTGAAGTACGGTCTTAGCGTCGCCTTCGATGCCGACATCGATCGAGCGGTTGTGCCCCAATTCTTCGCCATGAATATCAATCTGAATGATCTTCGATTCTGCAGCAATGCGCTTGCCGAAAGTCATCATCCAGTTCATCCGGGTTCCGACCACAAGTACAACGTCTGCGCCTCTGAATGCGCCTGAGCGGGCTGCAGGGAACGACATTTCGTGATCGTCAGGAAGCAGTCCACGTGACATTGGAGATGTGTAGAACGGAATGCCCATGCGCTCGACGAGCTGGCGTAGCTCGTCGTAAGCCTGCGACCACCACACTCCGCCGCCTGCGAAGATCATCGGGCTTCTTGCTTCGGACAACATCTTGACCGCTTGCTTGATCAGATCGGGATCACCGGCGGGTCGCGCGCGACCAACGGCTCGGGTTGGAGTGACCGCTTCGGATTCTTCGACCTTGCCGTAGACAACGTCTTCGTTCATGTCGATGTAGACAGGGCCAGGTCGACCCGAAGTTGCGATTCGGAAAGCGGTTGAAACATGCTCCGGGTAGCGGGCAGGATCGGTGGGTCGCATAACGGCTTTAGACACAGGTTCGAAAATGCTTACCTGATCTACTTCTTGAAAACCGTCGCGACCGAAGTCTTCGATCGGGCCAGCACCGCCAAGGGTGATCATCGGTGCGCAGTCGACCCATGCGGTGTACTGGCCGGTCAGGAGATTCAAGGTCCCGGGTCCGGAGGCCGCCGTGGTCACGCCGGGCTTACCGGTAACTCTGGCGTACGCATGAGCGGCCATCGAGGCAACTTGCTCATGGCGAAAATCGGTCACCTTGATGCCGAAATCCTCGGAGTTGTTGATGATTTCGTAGTTGGGGCCGCCCATCAAGTAAAAAAGGTGCTCGACCCCCTCTTCCTTGAGAGTGCGTGCTACGAGATAACTGCCTTCTACTTCCATGTTTGTTCCCTGATGATCTGTTAAACAAGTGTGATAATTCCCGCTGACAGAATACGCCTTGCGGGCAGACTATTTAACGCTGGGGGCGGTTCGAAACGGCTTCCCGGAGACGATCTGCCTGTTCGGGATTCGGTTTCGAAAGTCGGGCTAACACTCCCTTGGGGCTTGTGCCAGCCAGTTTGGCGGCTTCCGCGATTAGCATCGCTCCGCCGATAAAGTCTTCTTGCGATATGAATTCCGGCACGACGCCGTTCTCGCCGCGATTGTGCCATGCGCCCAATGGAAACGCCGTGCCTGTGGCCTTATAGCCAAACGCTTTGAACGCAGATGCTTCACACCCGCCACCGCTCATTAGTTGCCGCTGAATCTTGAAGTTCGGATTGGCAGACTTGATGCGGCCTGCTGCAGCGCCAAGATACGCCTCAGCTTCATAGTCGAAAGTGGCAGCCCGGTCACCGGTGCGAATCACGATGCCCTGGCCTATTTCGGCGCCGGGCAAAACCGAGCTTGTTTCGACCGACACGATGATCGTCGATTTTGGCAGTAATTCGTTTTCGGCGGCCAGTATCGCCCCGAGCAGCCCGACCTCTTCTGCCCTGGTGAACAGGCCATGTACGTTTCCGGTTGTCGATTCGTCGATGATGCTTTCCAACGCCGCAAGGATTGCAGCACAGCCCGCCAGATCGTCGGCGGCTCGCATGCTGATAATCCCATCCTCGATCTCGAAGTCGGGCAAATCGGGGGCTACGGGGAGAGGTAGTTCACCGAGCTCAACCGGCGTATTCAATGTTGCGTAGACCGTCTCGGTTGCCAGCCACCCCTCTGCACGGCGGCTGTTGGCGTAGTCATCTTCCGGGTCATCCGAGCCTGTAACGGTGGCCGGTAAACGGTCTCCGTCTCTTGAAATGACTAATACGGGTGTGCCGTTCATTCCGGCGTGTGCGCCTACCCCGCCCAACGCTTTCAGAGTGAGCTTCTCGCCATCCTGCTCGACCACCTCGTAACCCGGGTGGTCGGTGTGTGCGACAAATGCGATTCCGGGAGCTGCTGGATCGGTGCCCGGTTTGGTAGCGAGTACATTTCCCCACTCGTCTATCGAAACATCGAGTCCTGCTGCTTTGGCCCGCTCGGCAAGATATCCGGCAGTGCCGTCTTCCCAGTACGAAGTAGCTGTATATTTTCCGAGATTCGAAAGTATTTTCAGAGCGTTCGATTCGATGAGTTTTGAGTTCAATGTCATGTCGTGCTTAAGTGGGCAAATTCAGCTGGGTTGGGGGGCAAATCGGGAATCAGGATACGTGGTGATTCGCTCCGACGCGGCGCGCAATATCTGGAACAAGTCCTACAATGCGCCGTGTTCGTTGCTGATTAGTTACTCGAAGTATAGAACTGGGATTTGAATCAACATGCCCGAAGTGCTCGTATTCTCCGGCCCTGCCCTCCCATTGCTGGACATGGCAGATAACATGAAACCCGATGGCTGGAATCTCCACATCCGAACAGCCGATTCAACCGAGGAGGAGGTTACTGCTGCCGCCGAAGTAGCAGACTTCATTCTTGTGTTCGGTCACGGAGTTTCCGACGATGTACTGCGAACTGCAGAGAAGACGAAGCTGGTTCAGCTCTGTTCAGCCGGATTCGACGGAATCAATCTCGGTCTTGCCGGTGAGATGGGAATTCCGGTTGCCAACAACGGCGGTGCGAATGCAATTCCGGTTGCCGAGTTCGCCATCATGCTGGCGCTTTCGACAATTCGTCACCTGATAGTCAGCGATTCCGACACCCGCGCCGGCGGCTGGATGCGACCCGAGGTTGACGGTCGAGATTCGCACGAACTGTTCGGCGCTACGGTTGGAATAATCGGCGCAGGGCGAATCGGGAGCACTGTTGCAGGGATGCTTCGTGGGTTTGATACGACCACGCTGTACACCGACAAGATCCGAAGTGAAAAAGCAGAAAACTTTGGCGCCACGAGAGTCGAACTAGACGAGTTACTGGAGCGGTCTGATTTCGTCACGCTTCACACTCCGCTCGACAGCAGCACACACGGATTAATCGGACCACGTGAGCTTCAGCTGATGAAGAAAACTGCAGTGCTGATCAACACGTGCCGAGGTCCGGTTGTTCAGGAAGACGCCCTGTATGAGGCCTTGCAAGATGGCGAGATATGGGGTGCTGGACTCGATGTGTTCGAGCAGGAACCGGTCGACCTTGACAACCCGATTCTGAAGCTGGACAACGTCGTGGTCGCTCCGCATATTGCGGGCAAGAGTTACGAAAGTTATCCGAGAAGAGTACGATTTGCCTTCGAAAATATGGTGAACGTGTGGCAGGGTGGAAAACCCGAAAGCATCGTAAATAAGCAGTTCCCTGCCAGCTACACCAACTAATCCATCAGCCAATCGAGACACATGAGTCCAAATGCAAAAGATATTCGAGTTATATTTTTGGGGCCAACAGGCACCGGCACCCACACGACCGACATCGAGCAACAGGGCCGAGCGGCAAGACAACTTGGTGCGGAGTTTGTTGTTTACGAAGGCGACAGCGAGGGTGAGCTGATCGAAGCTCTCAAAGACGCTGATGTAGTGATGAGCCAGGGTCATGCTTTTTCTCCCAAGCTGTTCGATCACATGGGAAATAACGGTCGCTGCAAAGGTCTGGTTTCGTTCGGGCACGGTTACGACGGCATGGATCTTAATGCAGCTGTCAAAAACGGTGTGATTCTGGCGAACACGGCTTCTTTTGGTACCGAGGAAGTCAGCAATCAGACGATGATGCACTTCCTCGTTTGCTCAAGAAAATTTGTTCTCCACGACAAGCTGGTAAAGAACGGTGTGTGGACTCGCGATCACCTCGCTCCGATGGGTCACATATCTGGTCAAACATTCGGAATTATCGGACTCGGCGACATTGGTCGGTCGGTTGCGCGTAAAGCCCTTGCGTTCGGGATGAAAGTGATCGCGTACGATCCGTTCATTTCGTCATGGGACGCCAAGGAATACGACGTCGAGATGGTCGGGACGCCCCAGGAAATCGCTAAACGGTCCGACTACGTCTCACCCCACACGTATTTGACGCCCAAGACTCACCACATGATCAACGCAGAGTTCTTCGATTTGATGAAACCGACTGCCTACCTGATCAACTGTTCGCGTGGTCCGGTCGTCAATGAAAAACATCTGATCGACGCACTAGATGAACGAAAGATCGCCGGTGCTGGGCTCGACGTGTTCGAGTATGAGCCGATAGACCCTAACAACCCGCTGTTAAAGATGGATAACGTTTCGGTGACCAACCACTACGCCTCGTACAGTGAGGTGGCGTGGGATCGAGCCAACACCCAGCTTGGGCAAGAGGCCATGCGTGTCGCTCTCGGCTACTGGCCAATGTCACTCATTAACCCAGATGTGCGCAGCACCGTCGATCCACGAGAGTGGGCAGTTAGCTGGGAGGTCATGCTCGCCGAGCGAGACGAGTAGACAGCTAAAGATTTCCTCCGGAATGGAAACCCCAGATTCCGGCTCGTACGTCAACATTTCAAGATTCAGGTTTTTACGGAGTAACGAAAATGGCAAAACATCGAGTGGTAGTTCTTGGACCGAACACTGACGATCCGCTGCATCACGAGCGGGCCG
>Ga0115002_10008562_pt1 | contig 11317 bp, 11 predicted proteins | sample ArcticOcean_MG_C_8_FD_89576 | JGI IMG/M metagenome (GOLD analysis project Ga0115002, IMG submission 89576) | Marine microbial communities from western Arctic Ocean - ArcticOcean_MG_CB11_86 | ecosystem: Environmental > Aquatic > Marine > Oceanic | place: Arctic Ocean: Canada Basin | collected... | reverse complement strand
GAAAAGGCCACTGTTGCCTTTGAAGACTGTCGAAAGACAGTCGCTACATTTATCGGATGTAAGCCCCACGAAATTATATTTACAAAAGGAACAACCGAGTCTATAAACCTTGTTGCAAAAAGTTGGGGGAAAGCGAATCTAAAAAAAGAAGATGTTGTCGTCCTCACAATACTCGGACACCACAGCAACATTGTCCCCTGGCAGCAACTACAACAAGAGATTGGGTTTTCTATTACCTGGATTGATATTGATGAAGACGGAAACCTAAAACTCGAAGAGTTAGACACTGCTCTTGCAACTGGGAATGTAAAACTTGTTTCTGTCACTGGCCAAAGCAACGTCCTTGGGGAGTGCCCAGATCTAGAAGTAATTGCACAAAAAGCACACGACGCAGGTGCTCTGGTTTGCGTTGATGCAGCACAGATGGTCGCGCACAAAAAAGTGGATATTACAAAACTTGATTGTGATTTCTTGGCTTTCTCTGGTCATAAGATCTACGGACCGACAGGAATTGGCGTGTTATATGCCAAGCGTGAAATTCTCGAAGGTATGCCTCCGTTTCTCGGAGGTGGAATGATGATCCAAGAAGTGACAACCGAAGGCTTTACACCTGCAGAAATCCCTGCAAAGTTTGAAGCAGGCACTCCACCAATTGCCGAAGCAGTTGGATTAAAAGCAGCAATCAACTGGATAACAGAATGTAGCTGGGATGATATTTCTCTGCACGACAAAGAGCTCTGTACGTACGCAATTGAAAAACTTTCAACTATTGAAGGTCTTAGTATTCTTGGTACACCGACAGAATGCATCATTAGTTTTACTATCGATAATGTTCACCCGCACGACCTGACAGAAATTATTGGTCGCAAAGGTGTCAGTATGCGAGCCGGGCATCATTGCGCGCAGCCACTGCACGATAGACTTGGTATCAATGCAAGCACTCGCCTCTCTATTGGGATATACAATACGTTAGAAGATATCGACACTGCAGTCACAGAAATCAAAAATGCTATCCAAGTCCTCCGCCCTGCTTAACCATGGACTTATACGCAGACAACATCCTCGACCACTACCGTGATCCGCGTCATAAAGTGGAAAGTGGAAAGTGGAAAACTGAAAGTGTTATTACACACTCAGAAGCAAACATAAGTTGTGGAGATGAAATAACCGTTGCACTCAAAATTAAAGATCATTTTGTTACCTCCATTGAATGGAGTGGTACTGGTTGTGCAATCTCCCAAGCAGGAATGTCTATCTTTGCAGAAGAATTCGAAGGGCAAAGCGTGGAATCTGTCATGAGTATGAAAAAAGATGATATCTACGAGCTTTTAGGTGTCCCCGTAGGTCCTCGCCGCTTCAAATGCGCCCTCATCTGCCTTCATACAGTAAAGAATGCCCTCAGGAAGCATAGTGGAAAAGATCCACAATCCTGGCTCGAAACGGTTGAGATAGACGAGGGGTAACCAGTAGACTCTTCCATGAAACAAGCCGCCCTAGCTCAGTGGTAGAGCACATCCATGGTAAGGATGGGGTCTCGGGTTCAAATCCCGAGGGCGGCTCCATTTTTTGCATATCAACACCCATTCACCTACCATCTCAACATCATGACACTTGATATTATTGATTTTAAAATTCCTGAGCCAAAAATACATCAAAACACAAAAGGGCTACTGAGTAATATTGCACACCCATTCTGGACTGATTTTCATGAGGCAATGATTAAACGTCTTTTTGAAAAAGGTGGAACCATTATTGATATAGGAGGAGGATTACGTATAGATCCAAAACGTGGAGATAGAGTGAATAAAAAAACACAAGACAAATTTCAACATTACCTCGATAGTGCATCGGTTAATTTTAAAATAACGGATTACACAGACCAATATCACCCCGACTATATCGAAGATATTCATCAACTTTCATTTGCAAATGAGTCTATCGACAGCCTTTTTTGCATGGCCGTTCTAGAGCATGTTTATGACCCAAAAAAAGGAGCCGAAGAATTAGTACGAGTGCTAAAAAGAGGGGGTGAAGCACTCATCTACGTTCCATTTATGTATCGTTATCATGCCAACACCACCGAAGACTACCGAGATTACTTCCGCTATTCCAAAGACGGTATTGGCTACCTCTTCCGAGAATGCTCCTCTATAACGATATGCCCAGTACGAGGATTGTTCGAATCCCTATTACGCTTTACCCCTGTGCATAGAATTAAGCCATTTAATGCCCTATGTCGCATGATCGACTGGTCTACTCGAAAGATGCAACATATTTCAGAGCGTCAGAGTTCTGGTTATTTCATTCATATCGTGAAATAACGTCAAAAATCCTTGACCAAAGGCTCTCAAAGCCGTAAATTCTGCACACAAATGATTCTCCTGCCGATTTTACTGCAGGATTTACCCACGAATCTCATGCCAGAACTAACAGAAGACATCACAGAAGAAGATACACGTGTATACGAATTTTGCTTCCTATACCCATGCACCCTCTCCCAGAAGGAAGAGAGCGAATTTCTCAAAGAGATCGAAAAGATCATCGAAGAGACAGGCGCAAAGCAGGTAAGTAAGGACTTATGGGGAAAGCGAGGTTTGGCTTACCGTATTAAGGGTCACGACGAGGGAAACTACGTCGTATACCACTACGAAATGAAGCCACGTGCAATTATCGACATCGATACACCACTCCGTATTACGCCTAACGTGCTGCGTCACATTGTTGTGAAGCCGCCAAAAGGATACGAAGTAACAAACTTCTCTGAAGGATTTGTTCAGTGGTTGAAAGACCGTGAAAACGCTGTCGACGAGAAGAAAAAGGAAAAGGAAGAGAAGCTTGCAAAGCGTGTAGCAGAGAAAGCGAAGCGCCAAGTAAAGCGTGTTGCTGCAAAGAAAGAAGAGGAAGTTGCTGCAGACAAGCCAAAGACTGACAAAAAGCAAATCTCTGACGAGCTAGACAAACTTATTTCTGATGACGATCTCGATCTTTAATCCCAACCCCCAAACCCTACTCCCAACCCCCTAAATAATTATGGCTAAGAAACCACAACGACGATCCGACCCAAGAGGTAAGCAATGTCCATTCTGTGACAAGCAGGTCGCATACATCGATTACAAAGACTACCCAGCGATAAAGCCGTTCATCGACTACTTCGGTAACATTATGAAGCGTTACTACACTGGAATCTGTCTTAAGCACCAGAAAATGCTCAAGAACTCTACAGAACGAGCTAGGTTCATGGGAATGATGGCTTACCGAAAATAATCCTAAAAACCGAAAGCAGATATTTAAAAAAGTAGTACTATCTATACCAGATAGCTTCTACTTTTTTACGTTCCACTATCATGTCAGGACACAGCAAATGGTCATCCATCAAACACAAGAAGGGGGCAACTGACGCTGCTCGTGGAAAAGTATTTACAAAGCACGCAAAACTGATAGAAATTGCAGCCCGCGAGGGTGGTAGCGGTGACCTTATGATGAACGCATCCCTGAAGGCTGCTGTTGATAATGCAAAAGCTGCAAACGTACCAAATGCCAATATTGATAGATCTATCAAGAAAGGAACAGGTGAACTGAAAGGAGACATCACTGTTGGTGTTACATACGAAGCATACGCACCTGGCGGCACTGCCCTTATTATCGAATGTCTGACAGACAACAAGAACCGCACACTCCCAAATGTCCGAACTATCATTGAAAAGCGTGGTGGAAAGATGGCAGAGAGCGGGTCTGTAAAATTCCTGTTCACACAAAAGGGAATTGTAACCGGAAAAGGAGAACTTAACGACGATCTAGAACTTTCACTTATGGATACAAACGCAGAAGACATCGAAGCAAGCGATGGTATTGTTACTGTCACGACCGACGTCAGCTCATGGACAAAGGCACGCGACATGATGAAAGAAGCAGGGTTTGAAATTCAGGAAGCAGACATGAAGTATGTTCCTTTGCAGTCCGTAAACATCGACAACGCAGAAGCTGCTCAGAAACTTATGGACCTTATCGATGCTATCGAAGAAGATGAAGATGTATCTGACGTTCATACAAATGCAGACATCACAGACGAAGTAGCAGGGCAGATGTAACCTACTGCACTGTGAGCGTTCTCGTGTCTTCCGAAGTGTTACCCGCCATGTCGACAGCTTTTACGGTTAGTGTATACACTCCTGCACCCTGCGTGATTGTATAGTTCATCTCGTATGGCTCTTTTGGTTTTGTCGTAAGTAGAGTTTCGCCTAGATAAAACTGTACATACTTCAGTCCACTTTCCTGATCCTCTGCATCGACCTTCATCCGTAAAGACCCTCCACTCGGCAAAGAAATTTCTTCAGCCGACGGTAACAAAATACGAACCTGCGGTGAGCGCTCGTCCTCTTTAAATGTAAACCGAACACTCGATGACACCGTATTGTAATACGCATCTGTAAGCGTCACTAGCAGTGTATGACTACCGTTCTCAGAGATAGAACGTGGCACTCGCAATGGTTGTACAAATGGCTCCTCGGTCACTGTCGCTATCTTCTTTCCATCAACACTATACGACACCTCTAGAACCTCTGCCTTCGACGTGTATTTAATACGAGGCTTAAACGCAGGATATGTAGCCGTTCCACCTGGAGCTGGACCCGTAATGCTGAGTATTGGCTTCTCCAGACGCCCTGGAGTGAGCTCTAACGTACAATTCGTTGTCGGTGCCACAGGAAGTGGAATGATAGCCCCTGAATGGTCTGGCGCGGCGTACCAAAGATCCATCTGCCCAGCAACCCAGTCGACGACTCCCTCTTCCCACGTAGGCCAACGCTCTGGAAGAAGGCTATGCGCGTCTAAAAAGTTTCCTTCTTCCTGTGCATCAGTAGGACACTCTTCACTTGCAAGTAGTCGGGTCACTTTATCAATAGTCAGTGATTTGCATGCAGGGTCCTGGGCATTCGGTGCCCTCTCTTTAAGGAATATATCTGCTCGTCTATGGCTTACCGGTGTGCAATCAGTTGGAAACTGACCAGAAAGCGTAGAAATTTGCGGTGTAATAATTCCATCCGGCTTTTCAAAGTCTGTTTTCGGATTTTCTACGAGGCGGTGTGCAGAAATCATATAGTCTCTCCAGATAGGGCTCGCAGTATTAAGACCTCCAGCAGTATCGTACATAGATGCACTATCTGCATTTCCAACCCATACACCAGTAACCAGATTTGGTGTATATCCGATAAGCCATGCATTGTCTGGCTTACGGAGCAGGCATTTTTTTACTTTTTGTCCTGGCTTATCTTCGATCGGCACTTCTTTCCACTCCAAACACTTATTACTGGTCCCAGTCTTTGCCGCAGTTTTAAAACCTGGAATTGTCAGCTGTGTTTTCCAGTACTCCTCTGGTCGTACTGTTGCATCACTTAAAACAGATGTAATCTGATAGGCAATACGCTCATCAAGAACCTCTTTTCCCTTTTCATCTGGAGCCTCAAAAAGGATGTTTCCTTTCTTATCAGTAATACGCCTAATACTGGCGACTGGTAATGCTTTCCCCCCACGCGCAAGTCCTCCATAGGCATTAACCATTTCAAGAAGAGGTGTTTCTGCAGCGCCAAGAGCAAGTGGCCAACCGTAATCGAACTCTCCACGTTCAATTTGCAATTCCTCTTTACGCGCTAGCGGTGTTGGTGCCCCAAGAGAAGATACTAGTGTCAGAATCTGGTTCTCTTCACCTCCCAAGAAATATGCCTTAGCAGCAGGAACATTACGTGACGAACCAAGTGCCTCACGCATCGTCATGAGTCCCATAAACTTACTATCAAAGTTCTGCGGCTCGTCGTCTCCAATCTTTGTCGGGACATCATATACCGGAGTTGCTGGGCTATATCCCTTTTGGAATGCGGCGGCATACACGAAAGGCTTGAACGATGACCCTGGCTGTCGAGGTGCCTGCGCCATATCAATCTTTCCTCCGTGCTCCGTATCGTTATAATCCATGTTTCCTACATATGAAACAATATGATTCGTACGCGGATCAATAGATACTAGCGCAATGTTCTCTGCGCCAAAACGCGCAGCAATATCTTCTCTGTAACGCTCTACAGATGCCTCTGCCCGCTCCTGCATTTTCCAATCGAGCGTTGTTTCGATGCGTAGTCCCCCAAGTTCTAAAAGCCCTTCCTCAGACGTTCCTGAAAACATTTCCTCTACCTGGTCACGGACCCACAACACAAAGTGAGGGGCGCGAATATCTTCTCGAGCGGATGTGAACTCCATAACTTCTAACTGCTCCATTGCAGTAAGTCTTTCAGCATCTGTAATGAACTCGTTTTCTTTCATGTTCTGTAATACCTGGTCTGTTCGTCCCCCAACATACAGCACCCTAGAACCCGTGCCTGCATACGCTCCGAGCAGTCCGATTGTGGTGTCCTCTTCAGGAATCTCGGATGTTTTTGTAATAGTACCGTCTATGACTGCGTCATGAACACTCTCTGATACCTCTGTATAAACATGACGGCCATAGGGACTAAAGTACGATGGACGTTGCGGCAAAGATGCAAGGACTGTCGCCTGTGCAATACTCAAGTTCTCTGCTGATGTATTAAAGTACCGCTTCGCTGCTTGCTCTACACCATAGGCATTTTGCCCAAATGGAATCCAGTTGAGATACAAATCCAATAGCTCTTCTTTTTCATACTGACTTTCCAGCTGACATCCTAAAATAAATTCTTTCACCTTGCGCTGGTATCGATTGTCTTGCTGCAAGTTCAGCGCATTTCGTGCTAACTGTCTTGTGATAGTAGAACCTCCACCAGCACGACCAAGTTTTATAACAACACGTGCAACCGCGCGCATATCCACGCACCCACGTTCGTAATATCGTTTGTCTTCAATGGCGACAACCGCATGCTTCAAGTGCTGAGGAATACTGCTACCTGGAATAAATGTTCTATCCTCTTCGTTGAAAAGCCGGTAAAGCTCCACTCCATTACGATCAGTAATAACCGTACTCTGTGATGCAAGAAGCTGCACAGGGTCTGTAATGTCTGGCAACGTAAACCATGTAAGTAGCATGTAACAAATTCCAATGACAACTGCGACTGCACCACCGCGAATCATTAATTGTTTTTTATTCGTCCCACCATTCTGTGTCCTTCCCCATAAAACAGGAATACGCCTCAAAGAGAATGATATTCGTTTTTTCTGACGCCGGGGGGACGATTGTCCTAGTGTTCGTGTGCGAAAAGACATAAGAGATAACTGCCCCCTAGTTTAGCAATTATTAACAAAAGAAACGACTTTTTTACCCCCTAACCCTAGCCCCTATTTCCAATCTCTCTAATATTCAGTACCATATCAACTATCCCCTTATGACACTTTTCTTTATTCAGTCGGCACTTGCTCAAAACACTCTCACTGTCCCAAACTCTGGGATGACGCCAGCGACAGTCATTGGAAATGTCATAGACACATTAGGGTTAACTATCTTTAGTCTTTCAGGAGCCGCATTCTTACTTGGAGCAATGATGTATGTTGCGGGGTTCGTCAATGAAGAGAATAAGTCGAAGGGAAAAAGCCTTATGATTGGCGCTCTTGTAGGAATGGCGGTAGTCCTTGCATCTCATACAATATTCAACTCAGTATTGTTCTTCGTGTACGGATAAAATTTGTCGACTTCTTTCTGTTCAAATCGATATTTTTGACTATCATTGATAATCGATGACCGATGACACCACTCCAACCTCAGACATACTTGAACGACTTGAGCGTGCAGAGCAATTAAAGCTTATTGGGGAGCACTACGCGGCATTAGAGATTCTGGAACAACTCCTCATTGAGGACCCAGAAAACATTTCAGCATTAGAAGAAGTTGCAGATAACGAATTAAGTCTAGAACAATTTGAGCGAGCAGAAATTGCAGCACTCAGAACTGTTGCTCTTGATAAAGAAAGCTACACCGGTCACTACATCCTCGGATTCCTTCGTTCAACGACAGGAGACTGGGAAGATGCAGCAAATCATCTACGAAAAGCAAACGCATCACGCTCGAACAATGCAGAAATTTTGCGTTGTCTTGGATGGGCACTCTTTAATACAGGTCAACGTGCACAAGGGATCGTTACACTTGAACGTGCACTCAATCTTGATAACGAAAATGCCCTTACACTCTGCGACCTTGGAGTGACGTACCTCCAGACACGAAATTTCCCGAAAGCAAAAGCACTATTCGAACGCGCACTCAACCTCGATCCAGACAATCCAAAGGCAGTCGAATGTATTCAGGCCATGGGAAAGATAGAAGAGGCTATGAAAAAATAGTGAATGTACGTGTATACTGCTATCCATGCTGGATGAAAGTGCAAAAACTGTCGTAAAACGTGGAATCATGCGTGGGATGTTAACGCTCTGGCGTGAACGCCAATGGATGACAGCTCTTGGAGCACTATTTGGTGTATTCCTCCTTGTGCAGCTTCTTATCCTAGTTCTTACGGGTCTTGAAGGAGTACAAACGCTACTCAGGAACCGTACAGACCTACAATTAGAGATTCTCCAAGAGGCATCTGATAATGATATTCAATCGTTTCTCGTAGAACTAGAAGATCTCGCTTTTGTAAAAAGTACTGTGTATATCACAAAAGAAAAAACATTCGAACAAAACAGAATCTCTGACCCTGAACTCATCGCATTTCTAGAAGAGTTCAAGATGAAAAATCCATTTGCCGATAGCATCAGAGTAAGTCTTAGTAATCTAGACCATTACGATCAATTATCCTCATTCATAGAACAGGAACGCTGGAGAAACGTCGTAGACCCCGCATTCATTTCAAAGATTACAGAGCAAGAGAAGCAGGTACATGCTCTACTTGGCATTGCAGCAGCAGTACGCTCATTGACGGTGCTTATAATACTCATTACTGCTGCAGCACTGATCTTCATTGTCACAGAGCTTGTGCGCAGAAGAGCAATGTCCCGCAGCGATGAAGTTCTTGTCGAAAGACTTGTTGGTGCAACCCCTCTGTCGATCACTATTCCATTTATTACAGAAGCAGTTATCTTACTATTGACAGCAATAATTCTCAGTACAGCGGTCATGCTCATCATTGCATCACTACTGCCACTCTACATTCCAGCATTATCGCACAATGGAATTCTCGGACCACTACGCAATGAAATCACTCCACTGATGACCACACTATTACCAACCCTACTACTAATAGAGGTTCTGATTACCCCACTTCTCGCCGGCATCGGAGCATGGCTAGGAGTACGTTCACAAGTAGCCCTCTAATGTCACATACTCAAAGCATGGAAACCATTGTTCTGCAGACGCATAATGTCGGTGAGGCAGATAGGTTTTGTATTCTCTTTACGAAAGAAAAAGGGAAGCTAGCAGCGCGTGCTCGAGGTGTGCGAAAACTCACCTCACGTTTTGGAGGATCTGTACTCCCACTCAGTTATATCTCTGCAGAAATCAGGGAAGGATCTGCAGGGTTTATGATTACAGGCGCCTCGCGCATTGAGTCATTTACACAAGACAACATCGATGCATTCATGTTGGCACAGCAAGGGTTAGAATTGCTCATCAACACACTACAAGATGAAGAGGCACTACCAGAAATATTTGATGCAACGCTTCATTTCCTTACAGCGTGCTCTGCTAATAAAGAACACAGCATCCTTCCATTTACATTACAACTCTTACACCTTTTTGGACTCCTTCCAGACAAAGTGAGTATCGCATCGTTCGGACAACACTCCAATGCACAAATTGCATTCATGGAACAAAGTATTACTGGAAATTGGGACACGCTCATCACATTAAAAACCGAAGAGAAGAAGGCATTTTCTCAGCTTTGCTCTTCATTGATTTCTGAAATTTCCACGAGACCACTAAACACAGGGCTCGTAATGAAAGATATGCGCAAAATGAATGCAGACTAATGTGTCTTTATTGCACTGTTATAGTGATATCTCCTTTGGCATAGGCCTTAAGGAGCATTCGTGTAACATCGCTTAAAGAGAGTTCGTCTCTTTTGCTTTGTCTTTCAGCCGCTAGCTTTATACGAGGAGAAATGCGAACATTTAGGGTGACATCTGTTTCTGGCATGTATTACATTGTATATACATTGTAATACATAGTCTAATTTTTATATCAGACAGACGCAACTGACCTCATCCCCAGCCCTTCTCCTTTGCGAAGGAGAAGGGAGATGTGTTTTTGCATGCAAAAAAACAGTTCCCTCTCCTCAAGAGAGGAGAGGGTTAGGGTGAGGTCGGCTAAGATTTTTGCCTGCCTGCCGATAGGAAGGAATTACTGTCCAAGCCAGCTAGGCGGCTCTGGTTGTCCACCAATTTGAGTATAGTTTGGCCGTGCTTCGTAATAGGAATAAAACGGTTCTATAACCTCCTGATCATCTCCATTACGCACTATACGAAACCACGCAGCCTGCATGCCAGACACTGCTTTTCCTACCTGCTTCCTCTCTCCTGGAAGAAGATCTGATGTGTACTCGACGCGATCTGCAGGCGGCGGTCTTTTATCCCACACAAAAGGACCAACTACTTCCGCGTCCCTTTTATCTTTCGTACCGTAGTAGATAAAGTATGCCTTGTCACCGCTCACATGTGTCTGAATAAGCAAATCCCCTGGGCTATCGTTTAAGAATTTAATATCAGTATACGGAGGGTAAATAGTCGCATCGGTCCCCTGTGGAGCATAATACGACACAGCAAAGCTATGGTTTCGTCTTTGTACTATTGGAAATCCATATTCCCAAACACCTCTATACGCTGTGGTGCTTACCTGACAAAGCCCTCCTCCGTAGTCGGGTAATGTTTTATCTCCTAAAATAACCAACTCTTTTAGGTATCCAGTTTCACCAGTCACAGGCCCAAGGACTTCATTAAAAGAAAATACTGACCCTTGTGGAACAGTATGCCCATTAAATTTATGAACACCTGTTGCAATATTGTGCCGACGGCTCGTTGCCGAATGTGCAAAGTTCGACTCTCCAATAGCAATCACCTCTGCGATACCTCGGTCTTGAAGATCTGGATGCAATACATGAATAACTGGCTGCTCTTCACGAACAGGAAGATGAATATCTGTTACTGAATGTTCAAGTGCTGCAATGGTCAATGTTGCCGCCTTCACAATTTCTACTGTGCGGCCACGAAACCCAACGCCATCAAATACAATATTGCCTTCATCATTTTTATCGATAGAAACTATGCCGCGTGGCCTGTCGATCACAGTTGCGACGCGCTGAGCAATTGTTGCTGCAATAGCATCGGTATTCCACACCGACCGCAATGTTCGTGTCACCCCCTCTGGCAACGGTGGCGT
>Ga0115002_10008561_pt1 | contig 11318 bp, 6 predicted proteins | sample ArcticOcean_MG_C_8_FD_89576 | JGI IMG/M metagenome (GOLD analysis project Ga0115002, IMG submission 89576) | Marine microbial communities from western Arctic Ocean - ArcticOcean_MG_CB11_86 | ecosystem: Environmental > Aquatic > Marine > Oceanic | place: Arctic Ocean: Canada Basin | collected... | reverse complement strand
GGATATATGTTTAAGTGATGTCTTTCAAAACCGAATTGGAATTCTGAGAAACTGTAAGAAAGCTCATCAATGCATCGGCCTTGGAAAATTTGGAGTTTGTTTTTACTCTGCGAGCTTCGTTCATGTCGGGATTCTATCCGCATGCGACTGGAGTGTTGGGCTACAAAAGTCCTCGAGCTCAAATTGGCAATCGGCAAACCTGGTCGCAACTTTTCAAGAACAATGGCTACTACTCGGCTCGCGTCAGCAAGATTTACCATATGGGCGTGCCTGGTGGAATCGAAGGTGGCGGGCATGGCGCCGACGATGAAGCTTCGTGGACAGAACGATTCAACAGTCCCGGCCCCGAGTGGAAAGCTCCTGGAGTTGGCGAAACTCTAGAGGGTAACCCCAATGGCAAACGACCGGTCGTGGGTGGCAACACCTTCGTAGTGGTCGAAGCCGATGGCGATGACATGGTCCACTCGGATGGAAAGACCGCAGCCAAAGCTGTCGAGTTAATCGAGAAACATAAGAACGAACGATTTTGGTTGGGCGTTGGCTTCGTCCGACCCCATGTGCCGTTCGTCGCTCCGAAATCCTATTACCCGCCGTTCCTACCTTACGAGAAAATGGTCCTTCCCGAAAAAGTCGAGAACGATTGGGCGGATATTCCAAAACCCGGAATCAATTACAAGACCAGCGTGAACATGAAAATGGACATCCGCAAGCAAAAGAAAGCCGTGGGTGGCTACTATGCTTCGGTCGCTTTCATGGACGCTCAAGTCGGCAAAGTCATGAGTGCTTTGAAAAAGGCCGGTATTGAAGATGAGACGATTGTGATTTTCACCAGCGACCACGGTTATCATTTGGGCGAACACGATTTCTGGGCCAAGGTCAGTTTGCTCGATCAGTCGTCGGGCGTTCCGTTGATCATCAGCGTCCCTGGAAAGAAGCCTGCAGTTTGTAGTTCGCTTGTCGAGTTGCTCGATCTCTATCCAACCGTTGCGACTCTTTGTGGTCTCGAAACTCCCAAGCACGTCCAAGGCAAAGACATTTCAATGACGCTGGACGACCCCTCCAAACGCGTTCGCGACGCCGCATTTAGTGTCGCTCCGATGCGGAGAGGGTTTTTGCTTCGCGAAGATCGATTTGCTTTCATTCAATATAACGAAGACGCTTCTGGCGGAATCGAGCTGTTCGACACTGAAAAAGATCCTCAGCAGTACACTAACCTGGCCAAGCAAGCAAAATACGCAGACATTGTCGATGGTTTCAAAAAGAAACTAGCAGCCAAGCTAACCTCTGTTAGAGACAATGATTTGAAGAGCGACAAAAAGAAGTAGTTGAATGTTGGTTTTGCCTTCAATTGCCCGTTGCGGTAAAATGTAAGCAAAGGACAAAGCAGCAATAAAACTAAGCAGCAGAGCACGGGAAAGACTCAGTGACAATGGATGTTCGAGAACATCTATTGTTACGATAGTGAATCAGACAAGATCGCAAAAGGATTAGCGAAGTTGCTAGTGGGTGCAAGGTTTACCGATTATCAACGAGGCGGAGCGATGAATAGTCAAGCGAAAGTTGGAACGACGCTGGCATCTATTATGGCGACCGTTCTGTTCTTCGCTCTCGTTCCATCACATCTGTTGGCTCAACAAGAGATTGCTGATGTCGGCGTCGGTCACTTAATCAATGAATTGGACTCCGACGATTTTTCCGATCGCGAAGACGCGATGAACGCGCTGGTCCGTCGTGGAGCGGAAGTTATCGCTCCAGTTGCAATCGCGACCGATACAGGTAATGTCGAAGTGCGGTCGCGAGGGCTGCAAGTGCTCTATTCGATTGCCACAAGGTTTCGCGGCGATCTCGCGACTGAGGAAGCGGCGATCAAAGCGTTGGAGGCTCTTTCGCGGTCGGACAACCGGCAGCTCGCTTTTGCTGCAAACCGCGAGTTGGAGGATGCCAGAAAGTATCGCCACGAAGAAGCCTATGCCCAGCTCAAAAAGTTAGGTGCCGAGTTCGCGATGCGAACGACCAAGGGAAGAACGGTGCGGTTTAAGGAGGAATGGACGGGGACCACGGAAGACCTTTGGCGGCTAAAACGATTGAATCGACTCGAAGCGGTAGAATTTCTTGGCCCAACCGTAAGCAATGAAACGGTTGTTTGTTTGGATGGTCTTCCCAAACTCCTGCGAGTCTACTTCGGTAGCGGAACAGTTGACGGTAAAGGCTTGAGGCAAGCGCTCACTTATCCCTCCCTCTCGGAAGTCGAGACACTTCTATTGATGGAGCCAAATTTCACCAATGATGATATCGAAAACATAAGCGAATTGAAGAAGCTGAAATGGCTGTGGTTGTCCAATTCTCAAATCGATGACGGCGGCTTGTTGCATCTTAAAGAAGCCCGTTCGATCGAGAAAATCGTATTGGGTGGCAACAAGATCGATGGCACTGGGTTTCAACACCTCACCAACCTGCCAAACTTCAATTACTTTTCGCTCAGTCACGCGATCTTCGATGATCGGGGTGCCGAGCACCTTGGCCAACTGAAAACGGTTGTGACACTGGGACTGGAACATACTCAAGTGACTGACGCCGGTATCGCTCAACTTCAACCAATGACAGGACTGAAATACTTGTTCCTAACCGACACGAGGATTACGGACGGTGGCATCGAAGAGTTGGCTAAGTTGAAAACGCTTGAGAAACTCTATCTCCGTGATACTAAAGTCACCATCGAGGGAGTGGCAAGATTGAAAAAGCTCCTGCCCTCGTGCCGAATTTACGCGGACGCAAAATAACCGCGTCGGAATTCTTCTGTAACGCCTCTGCGTTATGTGTATCGAATGGCAGTTAAGGCCATTTCGGTTCTGAATGCGAACATGCATGTCGGTAACGAACGTCGAAATTCAATCCGTAGTAGTTCGCGATTAGTGCCAAAAAAAAAGGAACCCGTCCCATCAGGGACGCGTTCCTATTTTTTCATTCATTCTTGTATCTTACTTTTAATCTTAATCTTAATCTTTCAGTACAAAAGTTACCTTCATATTCACTTGGTACTTCACGATTTCGCCATCCTTCACATCGACCTTTTGGTCTTGGACCCATGCGCCTGTGACATTTTGCAAAGTCTTGCCAGCGCGCTCAACGCCGCCTTCAATCGCATCTTCAAAACTCTTTGTCGAGGACGCGGTAATTTCAGTGACACTGGCTACAGAAGTGGACATTGTTTGCTCCCTAAAGTCATTTGATCAGTGAAATCTCTACTAACAACGCTCGTGCGCCGGTAGCTGTAATTCTGCCTGTCGGGAGTCTAACGGAGAGCTCTAGGTACTGCAGTCAATTTGAAAAGATAGTTGGGGCACCGTGTCAGGGCTGGGAAAGGCGGCCCGCAGCGGAGTCGTTTACCTAGGCGTAAGGAATCGAACTGCGGGTTTGAATCAATTCACAACTTGCGCGACCACGGCCAAGATGGCTGACCTGGCTGTGGTCTCGCAGGGCTCAAGTTTTGGTTTGGTTCCACACGTTGATTCTTTACGCCGAAGGCGTTGCCGCAGGAGCCTATCTAGCGTAAATTCGACGAGCTCGGCGAGTAAGAACGCCACCCTAGGAATTGCCGCCAAAATAGGACAAGGGCGAGCCAAATCGCTTGGCTTCGAAACGCATTTCCCGAGCCCCCAAGCGGGTTGGCAAAGACGTGCAGGTGAACGTCTAACGAGGTTCCTAAACCCTCCCCGGAGCTGAGACTCCGACCCTCCCTAAAAAGGGAGGGTGACTCGCGTTGCGAATTGATTTGAAGAAAGGTCTGACGTTAAAAGATGTGGTTGCTGGTCAGACAGGATGGCCATACTACGGTCTAGGCTACTGCGGCAACGCCTTCGCCGTAAAGAAAGATGAAGGTAGCCCGCTAGACAAATGACGAAATGCTAATTCTTCGCGGTTTCGAGAGCATCGCGAAAGTTAGAGCGAGCGGAGCTGTGAGGTTTCTCTAGCGGCAGCGTCGCCTCGAATAGGAATCGGCTGTTCTGCAGCAAATCCGATAGAGCCCATATCCCGCCGTTTGGGTTTGGGCGATTGCTGACTTCGAGTTTGTGGTAGTTGGGTCCGACGGTTTGTGTGAACGGAAAGTCGCCGTGCAAGTGAACGGCCGCGTAATACGTGTCGCCATCGATCATGTACATGTAAAAATTCGGACGGCCTACTGCAACTCGCTGAGGATCAGTCGGAAGTTCAATTCGTTGACCCAAAGCGTTTTCGAGTTCATCGCGCAATAGACTGGCGTCCAACACTACGTGCTCGTGTGGAGGACCGTCGATGATCTGTCGCTTCTGTTCTTCAGTTGCGATGTGGACGTAGACCGGTACTTTGTACTTCCCTTCGAATGGGTAGTGACCAGTTCGCTCTTGGTAGCGTTCGATCAATTGACCGAGATGAGCGACGTCGTTGAGTCGAATGATGTCGGCGTCCGCTTGGTAAGACGATTCGGCGGACGCGTACCAGATCAATCCACCTATTAACAAGACGACTGCTATTCCGAAGATGTGACCAGCAGAAAAAAAACCGAATCGCATTTAGACAACTCCGAAAAGGGAAAAGCGAACTAAGGCCGGCCAGCGATCTGACTCGGCCTCAGTTAAAGTCTATTTCCGTTTTGTAGCGGAGGAGTCTCGAATTGGCAGTTTCCCAGACATTACGGTCAACAAACGCGTTCGGTTTGTGCCATCTAGGACAATCGTAGTGAAGCTAGATCGTGCGTTCTATCGGCGGACATAGATGCCGTTGGCGGATATCACGAGATAGCCAAGATCGTCGATCTTTCCTTTGCCGCTAACTACGACGAGTTGATCTTCGTCGACGTCCAATAACTCTCGCGCGTCGATTGGAAGAACTTCGCCTGCTTCATCGACAATCTGAACGATGGCAAGTGAATCGGTGACCTTCTTGCCTTTGTTACAGTACGGACAATTCGCATGGTCGTGTCCTTCGGCGTGAGCGTGATCAGCTTCGGCCACGACCGATTCTGATGGGTCGGCCACCATGAAACTCGCTTTGCCGTTCTCCCAAGGCGAATGGTCGCCGGCGCCGATTCGTCCAATCAGGACAACATCGTCGTTCTGCTTGAGCGCTTCCTTGGCTTCGACGACTCCCATTGCACCATCGGGCTCTTCGCTGAGTACAAACAACTCCCGTTTGGCGAGTATATCGGTGCTGATTTCGGCGGTTGGACTACAGCCACTAAACAGTGCCGTCAAAGCGATGATGGTGGTGAGTGTAAAAATGCGCATAGTTACCTCCCTGTTTTGAAAAACGTATTGGGTTGTATCGGTTGGCAGAGGAGAATTTCTTCAGAAAGGGAGATGATTTACCAGTAGTTTTGTGATCGGAGGGCAGGTAGGGACCCGTAGCCCTGACGGATTACGCTATTTGCACTCGCCAGATTCTCTATGCAAGAAGCCGTCGTTTGTTCTTCGCTGTCTCTGATCTCAAAGGCTATACTGATTGCACTAAATCGTTCCAGTGCTAGACATCAAGACTTGAAGTGTGAGGTTTGAAGTGCAAATGAAATCCATGCGTGCGGCCGTTTCGTTCCTGTCTTTCTCACTTTTGTTGACATTGGGATCGTCCATTGCGACGGCCGAATGGCAAGCTATCGCCGTTCCCGGTTTTTGGGAGAAGCAACACGGCGGGGCGTTGGAAGGCGACTTCGACGGCTACGCTTGGTATCGCTGTTTCTACAAAGTGCCCGCCGAATGGAAGGGGCATGAACTGACGCTTACTTTGGGTGCGATTGACGATTGCGATCAAACGTATTTCAATGGCGAGCTAGTAGGTGCGATGGGTTCGGTGAAGCCGTATCGAACTGCGAGTTCTGCATTGCGGCAGTACAAGATTGCAACCAAACACGTTAAATCAGGCCAGTGGAATTTGATTGCCGTGCGTGTTTTTGATGGCGGCGGCGGCGGTGGAATTTTTACGGGACCGCAGACAATCGGTTGCGATTTAGGCTCGGTCAAACTCGCCGGCCGTTGGCATTTCCGCACCGACGACAAGCCTTCGTTCGCGAAAGCACCAGCAGATCTCGATGAAGTTGCAACTGCGTTTATCAAACAGGCGGGTGCGCAATTCGGCGAGAAGATCGATTTTTCTCCGTTGCCGGGAACGAAACCGCTGACTTGGGCCAGCAATGATTTTTCGCCTCGAATGAGGGCGGGGATACATCGGTTTCTCGATCGGAAGACGGCCGAGTCGACCGACCGACGCCCCGAGTTTTGGCAACGCGATCTTTCGTCGCCAGAGGCCTATGAGAAATCGATCGCGGAAAATCGAGCGAGGTTCGAACGATATATTGGCGCCGTCGACCCTCGGAGAACGGATGCATGGTCGATGCAAGGAGTTGGCCAAGACCAGCCACGAGAAGTTGCACGAACCGCGAAGTACACAATTTCCGAAGTACAATGGCCAGTCTTAGAGCCAATCAAGGACCGCAGCAAAGGCGCTATGATTAGACAGAATTGGCCCGCTCTCGCCGGACCAACTGAAGTGTTCAGTGAAGGACTGTTGCTCCAACCTCGCTCTGGAAAACCAAGCGGGATTGTCATTGTGATAGGAGACGCCGACCACACGCCCGAGCAGCTGGCGGGACTAACGGAAGGCGTGCCGCTGGAATCTCAGATAGCGAGGCGGTTGGCTGAAAATGGATTTACTGTGATCGTGCCGACGTTGTTGAGTCGCTCAAATCAGTTTTCCAAAGCTGCATCTGGCAACGAGCGAACTCATCGCGGGTGGATTTATACACCAGCTTTTGAACTGGGACGGCACACGATCGGTTACGAAGTGCAAAAAGTTCGAGCCGCTATCGATTGGGCCAAGCGACAGGAAGGTAGTCACCAGATCGCCGTTGCCGGTTACGGCGAAGGTGGCTTGTTGGCCATGTACTCCGCCGCCGTCGATACCCGCATTGATGCGACTCTGGTTTCGGGTTACTTCGGCCCTCGAGAGGAGGTCTGGACCGAACCACTCTATCGCAACGTCTGGGCCCTGTTACGCGAATTTGGCGATGCGGAGATCGCGACATTAATCGCTCCGCGAACCTTGGTCGTTGAATACAGTCGCGGCCCTGAATTCTCTCGCCACACGACGAATACGGGACCAGGCAAGTTGACCACGCCGCCACTAGCGGAAGTGCAACGAGAGTTTAATCGCATTCAGTCGTTGACCAAGAAAGGTCTGGGCGAGCGATTATTGATTAAGGGGGAGGGTGTCGAGCCGGTCGCTTTTGGATCGCAAGCTGCTCTGCAATCTCTTGCTAAATCGATTGGTAGCAAAGCAAACTTATCGTTTTCCGACGACGTTCCCAAAGATGTTCGAGAAGGTTTCGAGCCCTCCCAACGACAACAGCGTTTGGTGAAGCAGCTTGAGAATCACACGATGCTACTTCTTCGCGGCAGCGAATACGCCCGCGACGAGACGATTGAAAAACCGTTGCCAGCGAAGCTCTCTGAGTATAAGGCACCGGCCGCCAAGCTTAGGAAGCAGCTGCGATACGAACACATTGGCTGGTTAGATGAGCCGTTGCTAAAGGACTTGAATGTGCGAACTCGTAAGATCTACGAAGCGCCGACTTGGACTGGATATCACGTCGCAATCGACGTTTGGCCCGATGTTTTCGCCTGGGGCATTCTCTGTCTTCCAAACAACATCAAGCCAAATGAGCGAAGGCCCGTGGTGGTTTGCCAACATGGACTCGAAGGCCTGCCCCAAGACACGATCGAGCGAAATGTCAGCGGCTATCAATACTACAAATCGTTCGCCGCTCGTCTTGCCGAGCAAGGATATGTCACATTCGCACCGCACAATCTTTATCGCGGTTCGACTGAGTTTCGACTCATGCAACGAAAGCTCAACCCGCTTAAAGCATCGCTTTATTCAGTCATCACACCGCAACACTCACAAATCATCAATTGGCTCGAGACGTTGCCCTATGTAGACAAAGATCGCATTGGCTTTTATGGACTGAGCTACGGCGGTAAAACGGCGATGCGAGTGCCCGCGCTCGAGCAGCGATATGCACTATCGATCTGCTCGGCTGACTACAACGAATGGGTGCGGGTCAACGCCGACGTGCACTATGGAAGATCGTACATGTACCGCGGCCCGGAATGGGAGATGGTTGAATGGGACTTGGGTCACAGTTTTAACTACGCCGAAATGTCTTACGTGATTGCTCCGCGACCGTTTATGGTCGAGCGCGGACATCACGACGGAGTTGGATCGGATGAATGGGTTGCCTACGAATTTGCCAGGTCCAAGAAGTTGTATGAAAAGCTAAACATTGGCGATCGATGTGTCATCGAATACTTCGACGGTCCGCACACAATTAATTTGATCGGCACCTCGGCATTCTTGAACGAACATCTTCAGTGGCCAAAAGCGAAACCGGTTGCGCCTTAACGATCGATTAATAACATGTCGGCGATGTCGAGTGGGAGCGTAACAACGGTTGTGTTGTCGATAAACTCGAATCGTAAGTTTCCACGGCGAACGCTGCGAACAGTTTTTGGTTTCGGGCCAGCGATTCTCACGGTCAATTGATCGATTGGTTTGCCACTGTAGTTCATCATCGGAACGGCAACTCGCGGTGGCTTGCCGTTTCGCGCGGGAGTGTCGATGCAAGTGGTTTCAACTAGCGTGGAGCTACATTCGATTGGACGGATACTCGCCGTGGGCAGGAAGTCGTCGACAATCCTGGACCGCAATCGCGAGTCCATTGCCGTTGGCAGGAAGTGGGAGTTTGCATTGTTCGTTGCGCCGCGGTCGGGCGGCGCGATTGGCAAACCACTTTTTAAGTAAGCTTGGCCAGGCAGGAATCCGAACAGGTAAGCTCGGCCTTTACCGTGTGACTTGGCGATCACGGCCGGTTGTCCGTTCTTATACGAGCCGAGAACTGTTCCATCGGAGGGAACGAGTGTCTGTTTCCACACGATCACAGGAACATCGCTTGCTCGGCCAATGAACGGACTGTCGTTTGGCGCGGCGGCATCATTAGTCCAGGCGGCGTGATCGATCGGTTGATAGAGAGGCAGATCTTGTTTAGTGAGAAAAGGGCGATTCGCTTCCAACAAGTATTTGGAAACTAGCTGTGGATCGGTTGCCAGTTGTTGCGACTTCACGCCGTATAACTCTCCCGCCTTTGCATTGGGTTGGTTGAATTCGTTTTGAAAACCGCCACCGACCAGAGCAACCACGGTGCCACCCGCTTCGACCCAAGTTTTTAGCGAGTCAATTGCCTTTGAGTGCAACCACTGTTGGGTAACATAAATCAACTTGTAGTCGCGGGCTCGACCGTCAATGACATCGTCTTCGCTGAGGAAATCGACGGGTGTCTGACTGTGACGCAGAGCGTAATAGATTGCTTTGCGTTCGTTATTGTGCATGGCCAAAGTCGAGTTGGAAACGCCTGTCATGATATCGTCGACGCTAGAAAGCAACAGTCCCACTTTTGCCTGTCGAACTTTGCCGTCGACGACATAGTCTTCGAACACCCCAGCCTCGTGACTGCAAGCGTGGATCTGTTTCCACATCGACAGGTCGTCGGTCGTTACGTAATTTTCGGTGGCGCCAATCGCCGAAGGGGATGCGCAGAAGTAATTGATATGCTTGGCCCCGTGAGCCACGGATGTGTAGAACGACAAGCGAAAGTCGCGTGGCGTGTTTCCCGGCGAATGCGGCATGACGTACATGTGAATCGGTAGGTTGTCGTACTTCGCTCCCGCTCGCAAACCCGATGTCAGATAACCCATCGCTTGGATGCTGAATTCTGGAATTTGCCAGACGTAGTCCTCCGACCACGGTAAGCTCATCGCGCGAAGTTTGAAGGTTCGGATGTAATCCAATTCGCTGACTAAATAATTCGAATGCGGCGAGTAGTTCGCTCCGGTCAAGATCCCTTTGCTCTTATAGTAGGCCGTGCCAGCAGCGTAGCGGCGTCCACCCTTTTCTTTCGAGCAGATTTGCGAGTAATAGTAGAGCGGTAGCCCTAACGTCTTGGTGAATTTCGCGGCGCCATTGAACTTTACACCTCGCTGTTTTAGCCAGGCGGCAAATTCTTCGTCGGTCACGGGATCGGAGGGCAAGTGAATTTCGTCGCCGTAGCTGACGACGCCAATATCGTTGAAGCCGTTCTCGCGGCCCGCTTCCATCTTTTTGATCGCGACCGGATTGGGATCGCGCCAATGTGCGACCAGTTCCCGTTTCTGGCCCTTGCCACCTTCCCACGTGTTGTCCCCCAAAGCTAAGGCAAGTTGTTTGACTGCGGGGTCATCGAAACTGCGACCACCAAAGCCCATAATGTTGTAGAGGAGAAACCTTTTGGGAGTGGGACCCGTCTTGGGGAATTTCTTAACTTCCGAGAGTAGCCAGTCGACGGCTTCTTTTTGAGTGCGAATTTGCGGCAGCCAGAAACGCTCCGACAGTGCCGTCGATAACGCCGCGTTCGGCGCGATATTTCCCGGCATCTCGAAGAGGACAGGTTTACCCGAAACGCTGATTTCTTTGATCGTCTTGAGCCCTCCTCGACCATCGGGAATTGCGAACTGCAACTTTAAGTTGACACCCTTTGTTTTGGCTTCTTTGTAAATAGCTCGCGGGGTCCATTGCACATGGTGTAATGAATCGAGGACTTGCCCCATCGGCACCCATCCAGACGATTGTCCCGGCTGCAGATACTCGCTATCGGGAATTACAACGTGGTTCCCCGCTGCGGGTTTATCGGGATCTTTGGGTTTGGTGAATTTCGCCACATCCAAGATCGGGGCCAGGAGCCTTGGGTTTACCGCTCGACTTCGAGGCCCATCGTTAGCTACTGCCGCTGGATCGAGAAGTCGACCGCTGCGAAGAACTTTAGTTGGCGTCCAGTCGCGAACGTGAATGTAGTAAGGCGAATGCTCGCCACCTCGCATCGGTTCAACGATCGGTAGACAGGGGCCAAGCCCATTTGTAGGATTTGTGAACTTAACGAAGAGATCTCCGTCTTGGACGAGCCATCCGTCCATTTCCAGATATCTGGCTTTCGTCTTTTGGACTGCCATGGCCTCGCGGTCATTGGTCAAGACGACGAGGTCTATGTTTCGCCGAGCGGCATTGAGTCGCAGTTTATTTCCGTCCAGTTGCTGATTCGACTTCAATCTTAAAACGGCTGGGCCTGGTTTCAAACGGACGTTACCGGGTTGTTGCCAAACGATGTTGTCGGTGCCGCCCCACCAATATCGTTCCATCGGTTTTCGTTGGTGCCCATTCAACGGCCAGATCTTTGGATCGGTGAGACGACCGCATGGAAATGT
>Ga0115002_10008560_pt1 | contig 11318 bp, 9 predicted proteins | sample ArcticOcean_MG_C_8_FD_89576 | JGI IMG/M metagenome (GOLD analysis project Ga0115002, IMG submission 89576) | Marine microbial communities from western Arctic Ocean - ArcticOcean_MG_CB11_86 | ecosystem: Environmental > Aquatic > Marine > Oceanic | place: Arctic Ocean: Canada Basin | collected... | reverse complement strand
ACGATTATGCCGGTTACGCTTAAGAAAACGATTATTCCGATTCGATAAGAGAGATGCAGGGGGGCCTGTTCCGTGAGGAGACTGCCATGAACTACGGCCTTTACCTCTCGGGCGTTCGCCATTGGAGAGAACAACGGCACGAACGCCATCGGTCTGGGCATTCACACGTTCGACAGCACAACACTTCTGGCCAACCTCAACGGAGGGGCCGGCGTGCCTGTTCACGAAGTCTGTTGCCGGCGGAGATCATCATCAACCGCCGCGACGGAACGACTGTGTCGACGGTCGATCTCAAAGGCCTGACCACGGTGCAGCAGGTCATCGATGCGATCACAGCCGTCGATGTCAATCTCACAGCCTCACTCAATACGGTCGGCGGTGGCATTTCGATTACCGACACATCCGGAATCGCCGATCTTGAGGTACTGTCCGGCACGGTGGCCGAAGCGCTGGGCCTGGAGGGAAAAGAAATCGGAGGCGTCAACACGGTGCCGCTGGTCGGCAAGGATGTGAATCCACAATTAACAGGCGGCGTGTTCGGCGTACTCGTCGCACTCAGCAAAGCGTTGCGTAGCGGTGACGACGTTGAGTTGTCGCGACTGGACAAGGCCATCAACTCGGAAATCGAGCGTTTCTCAGTGGTCCGAGGGGATCTCGGCGGACGACTCAAACTGCTCGACGAAGTTGAAGATCGTTTGCTTGACGAAGATCTTCTCTTACAACAGACACTCTCACTCGAATTCGACGCCGACCTCACTGAGGTCATCTCCCGCGTCTCCTCCACGCAAACGGCCCTGACCGCTACCATCCAAATCGCCGCCACCTCACTGCAACTCAACCTGCTGTCGTTCCTGTAGGGCGAGTTTGACTCTTTCGAGTAGCAGAACCGGCGTCAAACAGAGAGCCTTTCACGTAACAGCCGGCTGACACCGGCCGCTCGCCAGTGGGCCATATCAACCGCGTACTGCGGTCACCATCGAGGCGGCGAAATCGCCGATCGAGTGCAAGACAGATTGCACGTCGTTCCCGTCCTCCAAGACGGCTTCCAACTGGCGCACGATCGCCGAGCCGACAATCACGCCGTCAGCCGTGTCACGCAGGATGTCGACATGCTCGGGCTTGCCGATTCCGAATCCGACGGCCAAAGGCAGATCGGTCTTCGTTCGCAACCAAGTGAGCTGGTCGCGCAGTTCGGCTGGCAAACCACTGCGGACACCCGTCGTGCCAGACACTGAAATGCAATACACGAACCCACTGCACGTCGCGAGAATACGTTCGGCTCGCTCGGGAGGGGTCGTCGGTGCAATCAATTGCACTAAGTCGAGATTGCGCGAGCGCATCTGGTCGGCCAATTCCCCCGCTTCATCGCCGGGCAGGTCGGGAACGATCAATCCGGAGAAACCCACTTCCTGGGCGCGGTCGAGAAACGTCTCCACGCCGGTCCGATAAACGATCGCAAACGAAACCATCGCGACTAACGGTGGAATCGGCGTGTCCGAGTCCTGCAACGAGGCGATGCCCGCGAAGAGTTCGTCGACGGTGAAGTGCCGCTCCAACGCGCGCTGGTAACTGGCCTGAATCACCGGTCCGTCGGCGATCGGATCGCTGTAGGGAAACCCCACTTCGATCAGATCAACGCCCCGCGATGCCAATTCGCGAATCAGCGCGACCGTGGTCGCCATATCAGGATCGCCGGCGGTCACAAACGGCATGAATGCCATCCGACCTTCCGCCTTCGTGGCGGCAAATGCTTCTGTAATACGTGTGGAGTTGGACAACAGAGTTCCTCGTTCACCCGCCGGCGTTCTCGCCGACGGCCAATGCTTTCAGATTTCCATCCCGAGAATTCGGGCGACTTCGTAGACGTCTTTGTCACCTCGGCCGGACAGGCAGACGACAATGGCTTCGTCAGGACTTCGCTGCCCGGCGACTTTCAGAACGTGGGCGATCGCGTGAGAACTTTCGATGGCCGGGAGAATGCCCTCCAGGCGCGCCATCGTCTGGAACGCATCGAGCGCTTCGTCGTCGGTCACGCTGGTGTACGCCACGCGACCGGTCTCTTTCCAGTAGCTGTGTTCCGGCCCGACACCGGGGTAATCCAGCCCCGCCGAGACGGAATGCACGTCGAGCGTTTGCCCGTCGGCGTCTTGCAGCACGTAACTGTAACTGCCGTGCAAAATGCCCTTGTTGCCGTAAGTCAGCGTGCTGGCATGCTCGCCCGGTTCCGGTCCGCGTCCGCCCGCTTCCACGCCGGTCAACTTCACGTCGGCGTCTTCGACGAACGGATAAAACATGCCCGCCGAGTTTGAACCCCCACCCACACAGGCAATGACTTCATCGGGAAGCCGGTCGAACGTCTCCAAACATTGTGCTCGGGTTTCCTGGCCGATGATCGATTGAAAATCTCGCACCATCATGGGAAACGGATGCGGACCGACAACCGAACCAATGATGTAGTGGGTGTTGTCGACCGATCCCATCCAGTCGCGCATGGCGTCGTTGATGGCGTCACGCAACGTGCGCGAGCCGGTGGTGACGGGGCGGACTTCAGCTCCCATCGTCCGCATGTTGAACACATTCAGCCGCTGTCGGCGGATGTCTTCCTCGCCCATGTAGACGACGCATTCCAAACCGAAGCGGGCACAGGCGGTCGCGGTCGCCACGCCATGTTGGCCGGCTCCGGTTTCTGCGATGACACGCGGCTTGCCCATGCGACGGGTCAGCAGTACCTGCCCCATCGTGTTGTTGATTTTGTGTGCCCCGGTGTGGTTCAGGTCCTCCCGCTTCAGATAAATCTTCGCCCCGCCGCAATGCTCGGTAAGGCGTTCGGCGAAATACAACGGGTTCGGACGGCCGACGTATGTCCGCAACAGCCCTTCCAACTCCGCCTGAAACTCCGGGTCGTGCCGGGCCTGCTCGTACTGTTCGGTGAGTTCCTCGAGCGCATGCATCAACGTTTCGGGCACGAATCGGCGACCGAACTCACCGAAGCGACCGGATGCGTCGGGAACGTGACTACTGGCGGGTGTTGTCGTCATGAAATCAAAGGAATTGGAGATGCGGCGAATCGAAACGCGATTATCGATTATCGAGATACGACAGGAAACGGTCAACGCAACGAACAGAATCGCCGCTCGCCCCTGCGAATCGCGGGCGAAAAGACATTCACTGAGGCCGTCGCCCAAGCCTGAATCACAACCCGAAGCGTCAGCGAGGGACGCTCTGGGTCGTTGAACGTCTCGCCTGCGTCCCTCGCTGACGCTTCGGGTTACCCTTGAGTGACTAATTCGCCGTGAACTGCATCACCCGCGCGGCAGTCCCTTTGCTCTTGCCGTTCTTCTTCTCACTCAGACGAACCCGCAACGTATGCTGTCCCGGCTTCAGGTCGGTCGCCAGCATGACGGTGCGCGGGTAATGCAAGCCGGCACTGAAGCGGTGGTACAGATCGACCGTGCGAAACTCGCCGCCATCGACGGCCGCTTCCAGCCTCCCGGCATCCGGCCCGGCCACAACGAACGCACCGACCGCCGTGCCTTCAAAGCTCAAGGAGAGTTCGGCCCCCGGCTTGGTGGCGACAAATATGGGAATGCTTGTGAATTGGCTGCGTTTGCCGCCGGGAATGTTCTTCCAATCGGGAACGCGTCGTTCCCAATCTTTCACGACGGTGACGACTTTCGGATCGAGGAATCGCCCTTGCCCGTAATGCAGTGGATCGACCGGCCCTTTGGGAGTCGGGTGTAGTTTCAGGCCGTCGACAGTCAACGGACCCGCCCAGACGTCGGTCAATAACCGTTCGATAAGACTCGCGGCGATCGCGTTACCGAACGGTTTGGGATGTGTGCCACCATACTTCGCCCAGGTCAGCGAGCCGGCTTTGATACGGTCGGCCACCTCGCGTGTCAGATCGATCGTGGAAACCGCATACCGTTCCGCGACCGTCTCGTGGGCGGCCACCGTGAGGGGTGTGCCACCCTGCTGGACCGTTTCCAACATGCTCGGGTTCACGAAGTGTGTGATGACAATGTCGGCCCGCGGATTGTGACGACGAATCTGTCGCACGACTCCTTCCATACCGCGAATGCACTCACGGCGTGCGTGGCCCGCGTCCTGATCGTCGTTGACGGCGAACTCGACAAAGAACAAATCGACCGGCCCTTTGCTAAGCACATCACGCTTCAATCGAAACGCACCGGATGTTGAGCAGGTCGAGGAAATCCCCGCGTCGGTGAACGTGAACTTCGTTTGCGGGAACCGCTTCGCCAGGAACGCGGTGACCATCGGGCGGTAGCCGTTCATTGCGGTGATCGACCCACCCATGAAGGCGACATGGCCTGTTTTCTTCGCTTCAAAAACAATTCGCGAATTGAACAACTCGCCCCGACGACGAATGTTCCGCGAAGCCGGTTCATCGGCGTGAGATGTGCCCATTCCCAGCAACATCACAAAGGCAACAGCAAGCAGCATTCGGACTGTGTGTCTCATCGAAGCGTATCCTTCTAACTCCTAACCCGACGCGTCGGGTTAGGAGTCCTTATTCCATTGCGAAATCGCTCGGCTTCATTCCTTTGGCGAACGAACCAAACCCGTAGGCGCGTGGCTTGTACTTGCCGACGATTGACACGTTGGTTTTTTCAGGGATCTGCTTTTCCATCCCAACGCTCCAATAGGTCGCGTTGACCAGCAGGCGACGCACGCCTTCGCTGACCAAATCGGTCGAGGATCCCATTGTGGTGGCGAATACCTTGCCCGTTTTTCCGCCGGGGGCCTGATACGTTTTCGTCCAGGCGACCGGCATCATGGGTTCGTTTTTCTTGCCGACGAGCGGTTCGTCATCGGATCGCATGCCGAAGAACGGGTCGGCGTTGTCGCGTTTCCCTTTGCGGACGAGCACTTGCCCGAACACGACCGGTTTGGAATCACCCGGCAACGGCAAACGCACGCCGTAGACGTCGGTCGGTGCCCAGATGTCACCGTCAGCGATGCCTCGCACGATCGACTTCTCGGCCCCTTTGGCGATCAGGCCGCGGGTGCTTTCGTTCTTGTGGCTGCCATGATGGCTGATCCACTTTTCGCCGAGGACAAGCCGGCCGAAGCCGTCGGACCATTCCTTCTTCTCACCTTTGTAGCCGTTGCCATAATGCGAGAAGGTCTTGCCCTTGGCCACGTTGAAGGCATGGGTGGCGGTTCGCATGCCGATGACCGGTTTGCCCGTCTTCAGGTAATCGTCGATGTGCTGCATTTGGTCATCGTGCAAGTCGCGAAATCGCGTGGCGATAATCATCAGGTCGGCTGTCTTGAGCGCTTCCAACCCTGGGATGTTACTGCGATCGTTGGGGTCAATTTCGCCCGTCTTGGAGTTGATGGCGAACAGAACCGTGCATTTGAAACCGTGATGCTTGGCGAGAATTTTCCCCAATTGCGGCAGGGCTTCCTCAGAGCGATATTCTTCATCGCCGGAAACCAGCACCACATGCTTCCCCTTGCCGGGGCCGTCGAAACCGTTATAGACAACCCACTGATCAGCCGCCGTCGCCGATCCGGCCGCCAATGTTCCCGCTGCAATCACGATCATGGTCCAAGCCGTGTTGATGGAGAGTCGTTGCATCGCATGATCCTCGTTAGTCTTGTAGATGTCGTTTCTGTGAGTTGTCACCCTGTCCATGAGACCGTCATCGCATCGCCAAGGCAAGGGTTAACCGTGACGAACCGTATTTCCAGGCGAGCGGCGGGCGTAAGCCCGCTGTTACGTTCAATGGTGATGTCGCACGCCAATGCCAATCGAGAACAACAGCGGGCTGACGCCCACCGCTCGCCGGGGTTACGGTTCATCGTTCGACTTCGCTGGTTGGATGTCGAAACCGATGTCGCTGGATTTGCGGCTTCCAGTGTCGAAGTTGCCACCGTCGTCGATGCCGTTCTTGCCTAGACTGTAGACGGTTGCTGTCTGGTTCTTGCGATGGTACCGCAACGGCTTGCCGGTCGGATGCCAGGGGTCGATCGGCACTGATTCGAGAATCCCCGCCTCAACAAGTTCGTCCAGCGTATCGGGGAGATGCCCCGTTTCGAGTCGGTGCAGCCGCAAGGCGAGCATTGTAGTCAGCGCGTTCTGCCGTGACTGTTCGCGTGAGGACGCCGTTTCAACCATCGACATGGCTGGGAGTAGCATCGCAACCACAATCGATTTGGATGTGAATTCCTTGATTTGCTCGGGAGGCAGCGAGTCGGGGTGGTACGTGAGCGTGGGGTCGCGTTCATAGATTCCCAAATCGCCGGGTACTTGAGGCGTTCGCATATGACGCGGATGGTCGGCCTGTGTCAGCCAATTGGCGAATACTTGACGCATCACACGACGCCCCACTTCCGGTTCGTTCCGGAGAAACAGTTCGAGTTTCCCCAACGTCGATGCTTTGTCCGCAAAATCGGGAAGCAATAGACTAGCGATCAATTTTTCCAGGCTCAGGCACTCGCATTTGTAGGAGATAGATGCTGGTGCCGTCATGGCGTACGCGTCTTGCAATTCGTCGATTGCCTGTCGGAGCTGGTCCGACGTGAGTTTATCGTGCTTTGCCCAATTCGCGATTGCTTCTGCTGCAATGGGATGAATCGCCATGCCGACAAGTCTTTCGATTAGCGAGCCTCGTTTCCCGATATGCCGACCGCTGCGAAACATGGCATGATACCAGCCCCAAGCTGCATCGAGATCCCCGGTTTCCTCGAGTCGAAAACCTTCCAGACGCATCAGTTGCGCACAGCTACGGGCCGTCTGAATCAGCGGCATCTCGGTATGGAGCGTCAAATCTTTTGGTTGATGATAGAGCGCATCGGTTTTTTTCGTACCGCGACGCCAGACTTCCAAACAGGCGCGATTATCGGCCACCCACTTGCGGACGTTTTCGTTCGCCCCACTCCAGCCTTCTTTCGAGGCCTTGTCGAACGACTCCATGTCGGCTTCGCTAAATGGTGTTTCCTTGTAGAGCTTCGCTGCCGCGCGATATTCAACGAATGCGTTCTCCGCATCCGGCACATCCTGGGTCCCGAAGGCCTCCACATCGAACGGATGCCCGCAATCCGGCAGGCTGGTCAATCGGGTCGCTCGATAGACGAACGGCGACGCGGCCAGACATAACATCAAAGCCAACGGCAGGCCGACTTTCGGTTGCAGGGTCCACAGAGCGAATCGTTGCAGTCGTTCCATGTTCGCACCTTTCGCGGATCATCTGGACGCTGACGCATCCGGCTCGCCACCAGAATAAATTGTATCAACAGGGAAACGTCTGCCCGCCGCCGTCGACGCGAATGACATGTCCGTTGATGAAGTGTGCGCCGCGTGTGCAGAGGAACCCGACCACGCTGGCGACTTCGTGCGGGCGTCCGTAACGGTCGAGCGTGCCCTCGTCGACAAGTCGGTCTGCCACGGGGTCGTTGATTTGCTTCCAGCGCTCGGTGACGGTCGAGCCTGGGGCCACGCAGTTAACGGGAATGTCATACGGTTTCAACTGCTCGGCGAGGCAGCGCGTGTACTCGTGCAACGCCGCCTTGGCGACTGCGTAGGTCGAACCACTCGGGCGGCCTGAGCAACCGGCGATGCTGCCGACGGTGATGATCACGCCGTGCTTGCGTTCCATCATGGACGGCGCGACTTCGCGACAGCAGAGGATGGCGGTTTTCAAGTTGCGATCCATCACGCTTTGCAAATCGGGCAAAGCAATGTTGAGACAATCATCAGCTTCGGGACGACCTCCCCGGCCGACGCTGGTCCCCGCTGCACCGATATCTCCGCCGGCGCAACAGATAAGCAGATCGACCGGTCCCCATTTCTCGCGGACCTCACTCGCCACACGCGCGACATCGGCTTCGTCGGTCATGTCGCCCCAGCAGGGCATGGTTTCGCCGTCGCAGTCGCGGGCAATGTCGTTTGCCACTTGCTGCATCGACTCGCCTTCGCCGAATGTTTTGGGGCTATCCGGCCGCGTGCCATGCACGGCCACCTTCGCCCCCAAACGACAAAGTTCCTCGGCCATCACACGACCCAGGCCGCGCGAGGAACCGGTAATCCAGGCGACTTCGCCGGCGAGAGGTTTTTCGTTGCTCATGAATGTTCGCTCCCGAATTGTAAGCCCGCATTTCTCTTGGCCCGGCGTCGCCGGAACCCTAAGAATATGGGGGAACCACGGATTTCACGGATAAGCACGGATAAAAGAATAACTGTTCGACATCGGCCCCGAGACCAACGAATCGCAGACGATTGCACTAGAGAGCACTGCCGAGCAGTGACTTATCCGTGTCCATCCGTGAAATCCATAGTTCTTCATTCCTGGAAAATCTTCGCACCATACTGAGGAAACTAACCGTTTGTACTACAAAACTCTTTCTTAAAAGAGAAATGCCCTGCAACATAAAATGAGAAGTGTGAGGCACGCACGCAACTCATGGCTCGGGTTACGGCAGACCAAGCGTTCCGATGGTGGCCTTGGATCAGAGAGGCAAACGCCATAAGACATGGAGTTCCGTTGATGTGTTGGTCGATATCGGTTAGAGTGCGCTCCGCGCTGGATGTCACTCTTTGGCTGCCCGGTGCCAGCCTCGGGTTTACCCCATCCATCATCGGCTGCTCCCAAGAAATAGGGTTTCAGAATGCTCACGTTTTTCGGCGGACATCGCGGAAATCAACAGTCTTGTGACGGGGTTTCCCGGCGTGATTTTCTGCAAGTGGGCGCATTGGGGTTTGGCGGCATAATGCTGCCGGACGTGCTCCGAGCCGAGGTGGAAAACGCGGCCCGGGCTTCAGGGAAGTCGGTGATCAACATCATGTTGTTCGGTGGTCCCACTCACATGGACACCTTCGACCTCAAGCCGGACGCTCCTGCCGAGTATCGCGGCGAATTCAAGCCGATCCAAACGGCTGTTCCCGGTTTGGATATTTGCGAACTGATGCCGAAGTTAGCTTCGGTGGCTGACAAGTTCACGTTGATCCGCTCGATCGTCGGCATGAACAACGAGCACACCAATCGCCAGGCCGATTCCGGTTGGTCTGGTCGTTCTCTGGAGTCGATCGGCGGCCGTCCCGGTTTGGGTGCGGTGATGTCGAAAGTTTGGGGCACCTCCCAGACGACTTCAAATGGAACGTCTCCGACATTCGTCGAACTTGAACGATCGGCTGCCCAGGAACGCCAGCGCGCCAGTGCCGGGTTCCTCGGGTCAACCTTCGACGCTTATCGCCCGGATGGTCCCGGCTTGAGCAACCTGACACTCAACAGCGAGATCAGCCTGAATCGTCTCCACGATCGCAAATCCCTGTTGATCGGCCTGGATCGCATTCGACGAAGAGTTGATGCCAGCGGCATGATGAACGCCATGGATAGTTTCACCGAGCGGGCCGTCGGCCTGATTACTTCCGGCGAACTTGCAAAAGCGCTCGACCTCAAAAATGAAGACCCCAAAACGGTTGCCCGCTATGGGGCCGACAAGGGTGGGCATAGTGTGAAGTATCTGCACGCCCGTCGGTTGATCGAAGCGGACGTTCGCTGTGTGACCTTCAATACCACCGGCTGGGACACACACACAGACAACTTCAAGCGATGTCGTTCGCTGGTGACGCCGCTGGATCAATCGCTGAGTGCCCTCATTGAAGACCTCGACGCCCGTGGGATGCTCGACGACACCATCATTATGATGTCCGGAGAATTCGGCCGAACGCCGCGCATCAACGCGACAGGCGGTCGAGATCACTGGCCGCGCGCGGCCTTCTTCTTCCTCGCCGGTGGTGGGATGAAGCACGGGCAGGTGATCGGCTCGACCAACCGCTTGGGCGAGGTGGCCCAGGATCGTCCCGTGCATTTGCAGCACGTTTTCACGACGGTCTACAAGCAATTGGGAATCGATCCCGACACGACCACCCTCTTCGACCCCAACGGTCGACCACAATACCTCGTCGAAAACCGCGAAGTGATTCCTGAATTGATCTAAAACGGATCACGCTTTTTCGCGTCCGCTTGCGGCGTATGGAATTCGGCCGGTACGATGCACGGGGTATCTCGTGCAACCGCCTCGGCAAGACATCGTCGCTCATCTGGGCGAGTGTCTCGAGAGGCCTGATGCGGAATGAATCCGTGACCGATCGTTTGACCGATGCAGAACTGATCGACGTCGTCCAACGAAAGTCGGTCGAGCAATTGACCGACAACGAACGTCGCGCGATCGGTTTACGCCTTGAGGAATCGCCCGAGTTTCTGGAAACACTCGTCGGCCGGTTCGACATGGGGGACTATGTCGAAGCCGTGTTGCAAGCGGAATCGGCGGCTGTAACGGCAGCGAGCGAGCTTCTCGAACGACCACCCACAGTCAGCCGTGAGCGATTGTGGATGGGGGCGGTGGGTGTCGTGCTGGTGGGCGGATTGTTGCTACTGGTGTCGGGAGTTTTCGATGGCGAAGAAAACGATGCGAAGCCGGATCAGGTTGCGGACCAGGATGATCCCAAACAGAAAAAAAAGAAGCGGCCAAAAGGCGGGAAGCCGGACAAGCCGGTAGTTGCGAAGAAGGATGGTTCGCAGCCGCCCGATCCAAAGGTCGTCGATCCGCAGACGCCGACGGAGTTGGTCACCGCCAAACAGCCGAATCGCGAACCTTGGGAAGCGGGTCTGGATGGGATCGACCCACCGCGACCGTTCGAGCAATCGCGATTCGAGCTGCCGGTGTTCGGGCCCGATCGTCAATTGCCAGCCGACTTGTTGAAACGCTGGTTGGATGCGGTGCCGGGCGAGCGGTTGGTGATTCAAGATCGCAACACGCAGAAAGGCCGGTACGCCGCCTTCGATGGGTTGGCCCGCTTGAAAGCGCCGTGGCCCGATGACGCCGTGTTGCGGCTGGGGCTGTTCGATTTGCAATCGCTGCGGTTGACCTTCTGGAATGGATCGCGGGGTGTGAGTTTGCGTTATTACCCCACGGTCAGGCCCGGCTTGTGGGCGGCATTCGGCGTGACGCGCGAGGGAGAATCGCCGCGACCGAAGACATCAACGTTACTCACAACCGACAGCGGACGACATGCGGGAAGTGGGTTAGGGACGTTCGAAGTCCGACATCAAAACGGCATGCTGGTGGTGATGCGTGGTGACATGCGGTTACTGACGGTTCCGTTGCTCCTTCCACCGAAGCAGGTTTACATAGAAGGCAAAGCGACCGTCAGCGTGTTGGAGATGTACCGTGGGGAACCGGCGACCGATGATACGAACGCACCCACGCCCAACGTGTTGGCCACCGATCGTCCCGCTGAGTTGCGGTGGGAGACCGAGATTACTGACGGCGATGAAAAAATTCGTCGT
>Ga0115002_10008557_pt1 | contig 11318 bp, 5 predicted proteins | sample ArcticOcean_MG_C_8_FD_89576 | JGI IMG/M metagenome (GOLD analysis project Ga0115002, IMG submission 89576) | Marine microbial communities from western Arctic Ocean - ArcticOcean_MG_CB11_86 | ecosystem: Environmental > Aquatic > Marine > Oceanic | place: Arctic Ocean: Canada Basin | collected... | reverse complement strand
CTATCCGACAATGAAGAACTGCTTCAGTTCTCTCAGCAACGCCTGAGCACGTTGTTGGAAGACCTCAGCGTCTTTCACTCGGCCCAACGGGCGGATGGTGACAAGTACCTCGACCTGTTTGCTGGCTGCCTTACCGCGCTGAAAACTCTCTTGAGTGTCTTGCTCGAATTCCATTTCGATTTCAACCGGTCGGCGAGCATCGGTATCACCCCAACCCGAAAACAGCCCACGTTTCCCGACTCTCATTAGTGCGCGTTCCGGCGAAATCTCGATGAGCTTGGCCTTTAGGTCGTGTATGAAGCCACCCAGTTTGTAGAACATCATGTCGGCGGCAAAACAAGCTTGAAACTTCGTGACAAATACAAAGGGATCTTCCGGCGTAAGATCGTCGAGTCGTTCCGAGCTTTCAGACTCTTGAGTATTTGTGTCCGTGAAAACACAAATACGATTTCGTCCTTGGTCCTTTGCTTGATAGAGTGCACTGTCCGCACGAGAAAATACGTCTTTTATGGTGTCTCCCGGCTCAACCTGTGACATGCCGAACGATGCAGTCAAATTGAGTTGTGGGTAGTCTGCAAATGTAATCTGAGTCATCGCCTGCCGAATGCGTTCGGCTTTTTTCTGAACGAGATTCAGATCGGTATCGGGACACAGGATGACAAATTCCTCACCACCATACCGGCCGATTGTTTCACCGGAATACATTTCTTGTTGCAACACTCGCGACACACTAATTAAAGCTTCGTCGCCGACAGCATGGCCGTATGTGTCGTTGAAATTCTTGAAATGATCGATGTCAAGAAAAATGACACTCAACGGTTGAGGCACTTTCTGAGCATTGAACTCAAACAACAATTCATCACAACGGGTTTCTAATTCACCTCGGTTGGCAACCGAAGTGAGTGGGTCGAGAGAAGCAGCCAGTTTTAACTGTTGAACTTCTGTTGTTTCCGTAACTTTGTGCGACAGATTCCGGAAAATTTCAACGGCACCCACCAATTCGCCAGATTGATCGAACAGTGGGACTGATTGAATTTCGACTTGAATCCAATCGCCGGAAGTATTTTGAATGTGAGTTTCGGTAATGGCAGGACGCCCCGACTTACACGCTACTGCCAATGGGCATTCGGATAGTTCCAGCAAGTCGCCTTGCCGGTTCGTGTAAGAGAATAGTTCGCACGACCATTTTTTCTGCAGAATTTCAGAGACAGGTAGGTCGAGCAAGCGTTCCATTCCCTGGCTCCAGACGACTACGTCCTGATTGTGGTCCATCAAGTAGAATCCGTCATACAGATTTTCCATCAGGTACAGGTGGCTGCAAAGCTGGGCAAACGTTGTCGCATCCTGGATTTCTGCCGGTTCGGAAGGGCCGGGTGGCAGTGGGATATTAACGGCTTCGGCCGAGCGATTGGCCAAGGGAGCACCTTCACTGGCAAACCAACGAGCCAAGGCATCGACAATGTTTCCATCGAATTTTGTGCCTGCAGAATCGTGCAGAATTTTCATGATTTCATCATGAGGCAACCCTGCTCGGTAGACTTGGTCGTTGCTGAGTGAATCATAGGCATCGGCCACGGAAAGTAGCCGGCCACCTTGGGGGACGTTGCCGCCAATTGCATGAGCTTCATGTTTGTTTTGTCGAGATAAGTCGTGTTGTCTGCCAGCGATTTCAATCACTTCGATGTTCGATCCGCAGGCTTGCAGCAAGTTGAAGGCGATTTTTTGGTGCAACGCCATCAGATCGATTTCTTCAGAACTCAACCGACCCGGTTTAAACAAGATGTGGTCGGGGATACCAATTTTCCCCAAATCGTGCAGTAGCGCGGTCACTTCTAAAATCTTTAAAGGGGCGCCTTCCCATCCCAGATATTGCGCCATGCCGACTGCCATCAAGGCAACCCGCCGCGAATGCCTTAAAGTGCCTTCGTGGCGAAAATGTAATGCAGACAGCAACCGCCTTAATGTTTGTTTGTCGAGAATTTGTCCGAGCAAATCGCCTTCCGCCAAATTCGCTGAGCGCTGTTTTGCCTGTTGAGAAAGTTGCAGCAGTTCCAAAAACATCTTCGAGGCGTTGGTCATCTGAGATTCACTCTGTGAATCGACAGAAAGGAAACTCTCTTCAGATGTTGTGGGTGGGGGTGAACTAGTCATGGCGGATCATTATTCGGTAGTGAGCAAGAAACCCGGACACCTAATCAATTCAGGTGCGAATTTCTGCTCGAATTTTGCAGGCGATATGTGGAAAAACCGTACAAACGGTGAAGAGTCTGTTAGCGTACATTCTTCGCTAAAACTCTAGCCCACAAGGAATTGCTGTCAAATTCGAATCCGCAATACAGCAGCATTAGCAGAGATTTACTTCCGGAGCACAAGCGTTTGCTTTACCGGTAGTAAGGGCTACGAGGATTTTCCCAATTCTTTCGACCGGCGTGTGGCCGCTTCGACGGCGTTCATCAAGCATCCGCGTAAGCCGCCCGTTTCCAATGCATGAATACCGGCGATGGTTGTTCCGCCGGGACTGGTCACCGCGTCCTTCAAAGCCCCCGGGTGTTGACCCGTTTCGAGAACCATGGTTGCCGCCCCTAACAGAGTTTGGGCGGCTAATTTTGTGGCGACATCGCGGGGTAATCCCATGCGGACGCCGCCGTCACTCAGGGCTTCGATTATCTGATAAGCATAAGCGGGCCCGCTGCCAGAAAGGCCGGTTACTGCATCGAGTAAATGTTCGGGAACCTGAACCGCGAAACCGACTGCTGACAACAATTGCAACACAACGGCAGAATCGGCTGCGGTGGCGTTGTCTCCCAACGAAAATCCCGAGGCTGACTGGCCGACTAAGCAAGGGGTGTTCGGCATCACGCGAACAATGCGTCTATCGGAACCTAGCCCGCTAGAAAGTGAATCCAACGACACACCGGCGGCAATCGAAATAACCAAATGGTCGGTGGTGACATCTGGTTTCACAAAATCAAGGACGGTATCCATCATTTGCGGTTTGACAGCCAGGATGAGAATTTCGGAATTCGAAATCACGTCAGCGTTGGTTTCAGCCGTTGTGCCACCGGTCTCTGATTCAAATCGCGAACGAGCGGCAGGAAACGGATCGCCGGCAATTATATTTTCAGCCGTTGTGAACCCCGATGAAACCAAGCCACGAGCCAAGGCAATTGCCATTTGGCCCGCACCGATAAAACCTACCCGTTTGTTTTCCGCATCAACCGACATCTGGTTTTTGTCCTTCAGAGTTGAATTCAGCTTGCATGCCCAGAACACGGGCCACACAAAAATTATAAAGGCGACAGGCCGCGCGGACAAAGGTTGTCCGCCAATTGGTCACCGAATTGTAAAGAAACCGGGCGGGTTGGTCTCAGAATAACGATCAGGATGAGTTCGGGCGGTTTCTCACTGCAGGACAAGCTGGAATTTGGCTTCCGTAATGACGGTGTACTTGTTGTTCAACTTGCCCGTTGCGCGAATGTTGACTGGAACCGTTTGCCCCGGTTCAAGACTGGAACCCAGTTTTAAAGAGACTGAAATTTCAGTTTGACCTGCAGCGATCGTCGTTTCTGCCATTCCAATTCCCAGGTTTGGGTTTTCCGTTTGCAGCGTTAACTGCATCGGGCCGGGAAAATTTGTGGTCCGTTCGAGCTTCAGCTTACAGGAAACTTGGCCTCCCGCTTTGGCGGTCAGAACGTCATCGACGGCGTTTAATTTCACAACTGGTGGAAGTGTTCGCAGCATGTTCCGTTTTTCGGAAAGGACCAACACCGATTGCTCGCGGCCTTGGGTGTCCTTAAAAAAAGCATACGCTTGAGAATAAAGCTGTGACTGTGATTGCACATTGATGTGCATGGTTTCGGGCAGGTAGATTGGCAGAAAAAATTTCGAAGTCGCCGACGGAATGGTGGTTTCAATCATCTCGATACCGTCGAGGTCGCGATTTTGGCGGTCACCAATTTGCATGATAATTTTACCAGTAAAACCGTTGAGCCGTTCGAGTTCCATCGGGTAAGGAAAGATCGAACCGCGGTTCGCGTACAAATAGGCTTCCGGACAAAACAGACGAAAGATCGGTTTATGGGCGACGGTTAAATGGAATCGATTGAGCCGGTTTGCCCCAATACTAACCCCTTCACTGTCTGTGCCCAGGTGTTTCGATTGGGCGACTCGAATTTCCAGTTTCTCATCAATGGTTGCCTGCCCAGATAATTCGATGACAAAATCATCGACGGGAACGTTGTCCTCAGCGGTAATTGTGAGAGTTTGCGAATTTTTCTTGGCGGGAATTATTTTGGGTTTGAATGACAAACCAGCGGGCAGTTGTTCGGCAAGGGCCAGTTCAATGGGGCCATCAAAGCCGCCGAACCGTTTAACATTGACTGTAATTTTGCAATCTTTCCCCTGCAAAACCGTGTAGCTGTCATTGGGAATCGACAGGGAAAAATCTTTTCGGGCTTGTTGAATTGACAAACGATAAATGAATTCCGGTCCACCGCGGGCACCGAATTGTAAGTCGCGTACTTCAAGAAAATACTGGCCAGAATTGGGGGCCGTGAATTCAATTTGGCAAAGCTGATCATTGTCTTGTACGCTGGCCGATTCTTTCAATTCTTTCCCGGTAGAATCTCTCAGCCGAATAACCGGTAGCGCGGGAGTGCCCGGCGGATAGGCGTTGCACAAAATGGTCAGCCGGTCTTTCGCGGAAGCGGAAATGCGATACCAATCACTGTCGGATGCAGTGAATAGCCTTCCGTCGATTGTGGTCGGCAGCGAGGCATCCATTGCTGTCGCCTGCGAATTATTTGGCTCGACTTCTAAACGGTTAGGAATATTGGAGGTTGAGAGCAAAACCGAATTGGAAATTGTCTCAGCATCATGAAATTGAAATTCGCCCGGTTGACCTGCAGGAAATGTGACCGTTTTCTTCTGGACTTGATAGGTTCCGTCGCCTGTTAGCGTGTAGAAATCGAGCTGCCTTTTTGCTCCCGCTTGCCCGCCAGCCGGAAATGCGAAATGGGCGAACGGCTTTGTGGTGACATTGATGCGATACACATAACTGGGGTCGCCGTGGTGTGTTACGTTGGAAATTCGCAGTATGACATCGGTCGATTTCTCGGCACGATAGGCCAGTACCGGGTCGATACCGACAAGCACTTCTTGCACGTCAAGCAGGTTTCCCGATTCATCAAGTAATTCCACAATCGGGTCGAGCCGTGAACCAAGCCGCCCGGCGAGAACTTCAAACGTCACAATTTTTCCAGCCGGTGCATGAAATCGAAAGTGATCGATGTCTCGTTCGCCGTTAATTTGCCCGTTGACTGTCACGGGTAATTTGACGGGCTCCGCTTTTTCAAAAGTTGAATTTGATTCGCTTTCCAAAAACTCAGGCAAATCGCCCACGATAAACGGCCTCGAACTGCTACCACCCTGGGCACAATGAATTCGCCAATAAGCCGTTGTTAAAGGAGCATCACTGGCAATCCGAATTTCCGAAGACCATTCACGTGGATAAGTTGTTGGAATTTGTGTCGGTTTACGCCGCGGGGATGGGTCGCCGTGGAACGAAACTTTTCCGCCCAATACTTCAGGAGCACTTAACCCGGCTCCATAAAGTGTGAACCGGGTTTTCGGGGGAATACACTCGGCTCCCACCCGCACAGCAACTGTCGAACCACGTTTGCCGCCCGCAGGGTAAATGTGGCTGCTGGTGGGTAGGTAGGATGGTTTTGGTTGAGCGCATGCTGGCGTGGCGATTGCCGAGAGAATGGCAACCAGCCCTGCGAACGCTAAACGAGTTGAGACGGATTGATTCATTTTTTTCATAACCGAAGTTTAAGTTGAAAGATTCAACCGGCTGGATTTTGTTTATGCGAATAGCTCGGCAACCGGTCTGCCTCCATCGACAAGTTTTATTGGACGCCCTAATGGCGTGTGCAAAGTTTTGTCGTAATCGATTCCTAGAACTTTCAGAATTGTGGCAGCCAAATCTTGTGGGGTAATGGGCCTATCGGCGACGTAGGCTCCTTGTTTGTCGGAGGCACCTACAGTTTGGCCGACCGTCAAACCCGCACCGGCCATTGCAATTGAAAAAACATTCGGCCAATGGTCTCGACCTGCTAATTGATTTATCTGCGGCGTCCGCCCGAACTCGGTAGCAATGACCACCAACGTATCATCCAGTAGGCCTCGGTCGGACAGGTCGTTCAATAGTGCCGGAACCGCCTGGTCGAAACTAGGGCACAATAGTTCTTTCAAGCTGAAGGTGTTTTTACGGTGCGTATCCCAGTGGCCGTTTTCGATGCTGACGAACCGGCAACCCGCCTCGACTAACCGTCGGGCCAACAGGCAACATTGTCCGACGCTGGTCATGCCGTATTCATCTCGTAGGGAAGCCGATTCTTCCTGAATTTGAAACGCCTTTTTGGCTTTGGGCGATGTCATTAGGTTGTAGGCTTTTTGGTAAAACGTATCGAGCGATTTCACCTGTTTACTGATGGTTTCGACGTCTTGTTCGAGCCGGTTGATGGCTTTGAGCGCTGCTTGCCGCCGTTGTCCGCGCTCTGAGGAAACCGAAGTTGGCAAAGTAATGTCTCGTACCGAAAATTCCGGTGCAGCCGGGTCGGCATCAATGACAAACGGACCATGAGCCGGTCCTAGAAATGATGGCCCGCCGGAGTTGAGAAAATTTGGGACCGAGATATAAGGAGGCAGTGCATCCGGTTTTCCCAGTCGAGAAACCATTGAGCCAACACACGGGTGCTGGTTGTTGTTGTGTTCGCCGTTGAAATCGCCGACGCCCGCTTTTTTTCCGGTCATCATAATATGGATGCCGCGACCGTGGTCTGCATCGCCGTGGGTCATGCTTCTTAAAATGGCCAGTTTGTCAGCCACTTTGGCCACGCCGGGAATAACATCGGAAACCTGAATTCCGGGAATCGACGTTGCGATGGGGGTGAAGTCGCCTCGGTATTCGGGTGCAGAATTTGGTTTTAAGTCCCACATATCTTGGTGCGGCATACCGCCTAGCACGAACAAGAAAATGCAGTTCTTTTGCGATTTCTTCGCACCGGCTGCACACGTATCTTGCAAGTGCAGCATTTCCGCCAGGCTGATACCGGCCAGCGAACCAACTTTCAGAAATTCCCGCCTGGGGACTTTGTCACAGTACGTCGATGTCATCTTAAAACCCTTTTTCCTGAAAGTGTGCTTTGTCGTTTTCAGGTTACCGAATCATTAAAAAATCATACGAGTTCAATAGCGTCCATAAGAAATCTTCGGCAGCGAGTTGGCGAGATTCCTGTGAAAAAAGTTGCTGGGCAATTTTTCGTTCTTTTTCGTTGGGAAGGCGGCTTAACGTTGCCAAACATAATTCATCAATAATTTGTTTTTGAGAGGAGCCGCTGGCAAGAATTTTTGCGACGCGGCCTTCTACGGCAGAGATCTTTTGATCGATTTCAGGCGCGTTCATTAAGTGTAAGGCTTGTGCCATCGTCGGTGCATCGGAGCGGCCACATTCACAGGCCGACTTGCGCTGCGAACGCCCAAATGTCGCTAAGAAATACGAAGGCAGGCGATTGTCCCACAGTTCAATCGCCTGGGTTCCGGCGGGCATGCCAACATAGTTTTCGTTCGTTTCGGTGGCCCGGGAAATGGCATCAAGTAAAACATGGGAGGGCAAACGTTTGACAAGGTAATGAGAAAAATTCTGCTCGTCATCGGCGTTTGTTTTATTGGGAACCGACGAAAGTTGATAAACGCGTGAATTCAAAATCAGCCGCATTGTTTGTTTCAGATCAAACTTTGATTTCACGACCTGTTGCTCAAGATAAGCTAGCAGCGGTTCGTTGGTCGCCGGGTTGGTTAGGCGTAAATCGTCTTCGGGTTCTACTAAGCCGCGCCCGAGAAAGTGCTTCCAAATTCGATTGGCAACCATGCGGGCAAACCAAGGGTTTTCCGGGCTCGTTAACCAATTGGCAAAGGGAATGCGCGGGTCAATTTCTGGCTGGCCTTCAATGGCCTCACCGCCTAACGGACGGGTTGCGACGACCGTGTCTGAATACGGGATTTTCGATTGTTTGAACCCGGTCGAGTAAATCAGGTCGCGGTCGCCGGACAGCTTCTTCCGTTGGATGTTATTGAAAAATCCGACCATGCCGTAGAAATCGTCGCGGCCCCAGCGGTCAAATGGGTGATGATGACACTGGGCACAATCGATGCGAATTCCCAAGAACGCCTGGCTGACCGAACGAGCTAAATCTTCCGGCTTCTTCAGTGCCCGGTAAAAATTCACCGGGCCGTTCTTGGCCGAATTCCCCGATGCGGTTATCAATTCTCGGACCCACTCATCGTAAGGTCGATTGGTAGCTATTTGTTTTCGTAACCAACGATGAAACGAATACGCACCTCTCTCCCCCAAGGCATCGCGGTCAACCATTAAAACGTCGGCCCATTTCAGTGCCCAGTAGTCGGCGAATTCCTTGCGGCTCAACAGGTCATCGATCAGACGGCTGCGTTTATCGGGAGAAGCGTCGGTGAGAAACCGGCGAGTTTCTTCAATGGTCGGTAACGAGCCAATGGTGTCGAGAGAGACACGCCTTAAAAACATTTGATCGTCAGAAAGCTGCGACGGTGCAATGCCCATTTTCTGAAGTTTCGACCAGACCAATCCATCGATTGCGTTATTGGCCGGGACTGAGTCCGCTTTGAAAGAACTTCCTGGTCGAGGAATGAAAACCTGGACGACTGCAATTTGCCCCATGTAGTTGACGTTCACGGCTGCTTCGCCGGGTGTCTTCCCAGAATAAATCCGCCCATCAACGTCAACGTCGGCAATGGATTCCGAATTGCTGGTATAGGCGGCAGCCGCTGTGACATCGCGTCGAGAACCGTCGGAAAAAATTGCCGTCACTAAAATTTGCTGGCTAGAGCTTGCGTCCATCACGCGGTTGATCGGTTGCACTTCGATGGTTTGCAAGCGGGGTGTATTGTCATTTCCCCAGGGCATTGATTGGCGAACCCATTCGAGCAACACTTGATGATCGGCCGAACCGGCTTGCATACGACGTCCTCCGCCGTGTGCTACTTTTCCGAGAGCCTTGGTGATGAGCAAACTTTGTTCGGGGGAAGCGGGGAACACTCGGCGTCCCCGCGCATCTTTGACCAACGCGGCGAAATCTCCTGGAGAATCGAAACCAAATATCGAGAGTTTAAAACCGTTTTGCCCGCCCTGTTTCCCGTGACAGCCGCCGCTGTTACAGCCCAGTTTTGTGAGGACCGGCATAATGTCGTTTTCAAAATGTACGGGCGGGTAAGAATTGAAATTGGCGACCGTGACAGGCAGCCGCACAACCTGCGATGCAGACCGAATAACGACCTCGGTTTTGCCTTCTTTCAGTCCGACGAGCGACGTGCCATCGATGGTTGCGATTGATGGGTGTGCGACGCTGATGGTGGCTTGCTGCGTGAGGTCAAATTCTTTTCCGGTAGAACTTTTTCCCGTCACCAAAAGTTGCTGCCGACGGTTACCGCCACCGAGAGTGATTTGTTGTGGCGAAACCGAGATTGAGACAGCCTGTTGTTTTGAATTTTCAGCAAACCCTACGGTGGGCACCAGCAGGCAGCACAGCAGAGCACTCACGCAGAAACAGCAACGTTTTTTGGTGAGGCTGAAAGTTGGAGTCATTGAGGCCAGCTTTAAAAACGAAGGTAACTCTCGACTGTTGGTGTTTTTACGATGCCAAAAGTTCGCGGGGTGATGAGTGATGAATCTGCACAAAACCAGCTAGATAATACCGGTCCAGTGTACCCCAAGCCGGGGGGAAATCACAAGATCGGCGTTGTTTTATGGGTTGTAGAATGGGAGGACTGAGGCAAAATCGATTAATTGATTTTGTTCGTCTTTTTCGAGGAGGCGCCACCGCCCGCAAGGGCAGGGCGGGCCGTTTGGATGCGCTGGCGTTGCAGTTCATCGTCTAAAGTCCGGTGCAGTTGAACTTGGACTTTGGCCCCGTTGTGAATGATGTCTAAATTTGTGAGAATCACTTCTTCTTCGGAGGTGATTCCTGTGTCGATCAATGCCAGCGATTGGAGAGTCCGTTTTATGGTGATGGTGCGTTCTTCAACCAGGCCCTCTTTTGCAACAAACAGCCGACCGTTGGTGATGGCGTCTCGGGGAACTGCGATGACGTTGTCGAGGACTGGGCCATCGATGCGGGCGTGCACGAACGTGCCTGGAAGTAGCGGAGTCTTTTGCTTGGTGTTATCGACGACAACGAAGATGTTGACTGTGCGCGATTCTTCATCAGCGACCGGGGAAACACGAACAACTTGCCCTTCCCAATTCGCTGTTACTGTTTCGTTTTCTGCCAGTAAAGCCCGCGGGAATTTTCCTTGGCTGATGAATGCTTCAATTTTGGCGTAGTCATCGAGGCTGACAGGGATGGGGATTTCGACTCTTTTGATATCGGTAAGCGTCGCCAATGGGTCACCAACACGAACGTATTGACCTTGCTCGACATGGACTTCACTTAGTGTTCCGTTGAACGGAGGGCGTGCTTCGGTGCGTTCTAAGTCGAGGGTCGCTAGTTGCAAATCGATTTGGTGTGTTTCTTTTCTACGAACTGTTTGCAGTCTTCGTACTGGGAAAAGCTTCTGCTCGTTCTCGCTTTTAATGAGCGATGTTTCGTACTGTTGCAGTTGCAGCCGCGCCCGGGTGACGTCGCTTTCTGCGTTTACGCCTTTTTTGCGGAGTGCGAGAATGCGGTTGAATTCGCGCGTGTAAACTTCGAAGTCGGCCTTCATTTTGTTGAGAACAAGCTGATTGTTTTTCTCTTCTTGGTCCATCCGCGTTAATTCGGCTTCGTCTTCGGCGAGGAGTTTTTCAGCTTGAGTGACCCGTCGTTGATAGGTTTCCGGATCGATGCGCGCCAGCAATTCTCCTGGTGACCTGATGGACTGACCTTTGCCACCTAAGCCGACTTCGGCTGCTTTGACTTTCTGACCGATTTTGAGTTGCGGGTGAATTTCGACGATTTCACCGGACACTTGCGCGGAGATCACTACTTCTCGATCAGAACGGGCCGTTCCGTAAGCGGAGATAATTTCCTGCAAGTTCGAAACGCGTGCGTCAAACACTTCGACGTTGTAAATCTTTTCAACCTGTTCTCGTTGAGCGGGCGGTTTTAAAAACGACTTCAAAAAGATGAATCCGAAATAACTACTCGTGAGAACGAGGCTGCTGAAAATCAAGGTGAGGTAAACCCGATAGCCTCGTTTGAACCAGCCAGGAGAATTTATTTTTTCTGTTTTTTCAGTCATGG
>Ga0115002_10008556_pt1 | contig 11319 bp, 8 predicted proteins | sample ArcticOcean_MG_C_8_FD_89576 | JGI IMG/M metagenome (GOLD analysis project Ga0115002, IMG submission 89576) | Marine microbial communities from western Arctic Ocean - ArcticOcean_MG_CB11_86 | ecosystem: Environmental > Aquatic > Marine > Oceanic | place: Arctic Ocean: Canada Basin | collected... | reverse complement strand
GGTTGGCGAACTTCTCCCGGAACTCGTCGGCCTTCTCGGCGCGTAGCGCCTCGGGATCTTCGGCGGCGGCCAGTTCGCGGCGGAACAGCACGTTGACCGCGCCCTCCGGACCCATCACCGCGATCTCGGCACTGGGGTAGGCGAAGTTGGCGTCGGTGCGGATGTGCTTGGAAGCCATCACGCAGTAGGCGCCGCCGTACGCCTTACGGGTGATCACCGTGAGCTTCGGCACCGTGGCCTCGGCGAACGCGTAGAGCAGTTTGGCACCGTGCTTGATGATGCCGCCGAACTCCTGCACCCTGCCGGGCAGGAATCCTGGAACATCTTCGAAGACAACCAGCGGAATGCTGAAGGCGTCGCAGAAACGCACGAAGCGGGCAGCCTTTACCGAGGCATCGATATCGAGGGTGCCGGCGAGATGCTCCGGTTGGTTCGCGACGATGCCCACGGGCATGCCGTGCAATCGCGCGAAGCCGACCACGATGTTGCGCGCGAAGTCTTCCTGCACCTGCAGGAACTTGCCGTGGTCGACGATGCGGTCGATCACATCGATGATGTTGTAGGGCCGGTTGGGATCGTCCGGGATTAGCTCATCGAGTTCGGGATCCGCGCGTCGCGGGTCGTCGGTGGGCTCGAGTCGCGGCGGGTCTTTTCGGTTGTTCGCCGGCAGGTACGACAGCAGCTCACGAATCAGCGACAGGCACTCACGGTCGTCGGCCGCCGCAAAGTGCGCCACCCCGCTCTTGCTGTTGTGCACGCCGGCGCCGCCGAGATCCTGCGCCGTGACGTCCTCGTGCATCACCGTCTTGATGACGTCGGGGCCGGTGAGGAACATGTAGGAGGTGTCCTCGACCATGGCGACGAAGTCGGTGATGGCGGGGGAGTACACGGCGCCGCCAGCACAGGGCCCCATGATCGCCGAGATCTGCGGGATCACTCCGGAGGCGAGCGTGTTGCGCAGGAAGATTTCCGAGTAACCCGCCAGCGAGGCCACGCCTTCCTGGATCCGCGCGCCACCCGAGTCGTTGAGGCCGATCATCGGCGCGCCGGCTTCCATGGCCAGGTCCATGACCTTGCAGATCTTCCAGGCGTTCGATTCCGAGACCGAGCCGCCGAACACGGTAAAGTCCTGCGCGAACACGTAGACGAGCCGACCGTCGATGCGGCCGAACCCGGAGACGACGCCGTCGCCCTCGATCTGTTTGTCACCCATGCCGAAATCCCGGCATTGGTGCTTCACGTGCACGTCGAGTTCGTTGAACGACTCGGGGTCGAGCAGGAACTCGAGGCGCTCGCGCGCAGTCAGCTTGCCGGCAGCGTGCTGGCGTTCAACCCGCGCTTCGCCGCCACCGGCGCGAGCCTCGGCTTTGCGTCGCGCCAGTTCGCCGGCGGGGTCGTCGTGCGACACGGCTCCGGGCTAGTCCGCGGCGCCCGCGGGCACAGCTTCTTCGACGGCCGCGGCCTTTGCCGAGCCGCCCGTGATCGCGTCGCCGGCGTTGTCCCAGTCGGCGAGAAACGCCGCCAGGCCCTTGTCGGTGAGCGGATGCTTGAACATCGCGTCGAAGACCTTGGTCGGGATCGTCACAATATCGGCACCCATCAACGCCGCGTCGAGCACATGCTTCGGGCTGCGGATCGAAGCGACGAGCACCTCGGTCGTGTAGCCGTAGTTCTCGTAGATCTCGACGATCTGGGCGCAAAGTTCCATGCCGTCGTGGCCGATGTCCTCGAGACGACCGGCAAACGGCGAGATCATCGACGCACCGGCCTTCGCGGCCATCAGGGCCTGCAGCGGCGAGAAGCACAGCGTCACGTTGGTGTTGATGCCTTCCTGCGAGACCACGCTGACGGCCTGGATGCCATCGCGGGTCAGCGGCACCTTCACCACAACGTTCTCGTGGATGCCCGCCAGGTGCCGCGCCTCGGCAATCATGCCGGCGGCGTCAGTCGAAACCACCTCGGCGCTGATCGGTCCGTCAACAAGCGAGCAGATCTCGTTGATGACGTCCTCGAACGCCTTGCCTTCCTTGGCGATCAACGACGGATTGGTCGTTACGCCATCAAGAATTCCGGTCTCCGCCGCGACGCGAATCTCATCGATGTTCGCGGTATCGAGAAAGATCTTCATCATTGCCTCCCCAGGCAGATCGGTTCGCCGCCGACACCCCAAGAAAACGCCCGTCGACGGCTGAAGCGAGGCCAGTCTAGCACGGGGTCCGGAGCCCACTAGCGTCCGCCGACGGTGAGGCGATGGCCCCCGCGACGCGCACCGAAAACACGCTGTTCCGGGCCTGATTTCCTGGAGTTCGATTGTCGCTCGAAGGCGTTCCGGACGGCAGTGCCGGCTACATGCGCCAGTCGTAAATCGGGTAGGCGTCCGACAGTTCGCGAACCTCACCGGCGATCCCTGCAAGAACCGCTTCGTCGCCGCCGCAGCCCAGTGCCTTCACCATCCAGTCGGCCACGGTGGCCATGTGCTCGGTGGTGAGGCCGCGTGAGGTGATCGACGGCGTGCCGATGCGTACCCCGGAGGTCACGAACGGCGAGCGCGTGTCGTAGGGGATGGTGTTCTTGTTGACCACGATCCCGGCACTGTCGAGCCACGCCTCGGCTTCCTTGCCGGTGATGTCGTGGAGGCCGACGTCGATCAGCACGACGTGGGTATCGGTGCCGCCCGAGACGATGCGGAACCCGGAGTCGGCCAGGTGCCCGGCAACGGCCTTGGCGTTGTCGATGATCTGCGCCGCGTAAGCCTTGAAGCCATCGGTGAGCGCTTCGCCGAAGCACACGGCCTTGGCTGCGATCAGATGCTCGAACGGGCCGCCCTGGATACCCGGGAAGATGCTGCGGTCGAGATCCTTGGCGTGCTCTTCCTTGCACATGATCAGCCCGCCGCGCGGTCCGCGCAGGGTCTTGTGGGTTGTCGTCGCGACGAAATCGGCGACCGGGCAAGGGTTCGGGTGCAGGCCGGCCGCGACGAGTCCAGCCGGGTGGGCGATGTCGGCGTGCAGATACGCGCCTACGGAGTCGGCAATCGCGCGGCAACGGTCGAAGTCGATATGCCGCGGGTACGCCGAGGCGCCCACAACGATCATCTTCGGCCGCTCGCGTTCGGCGGTCTCGGCCATCGCGTCGTAGTCGATCAGTTCGGTCTCGCGATCCACGCCGTACGTGACGATGTTGTACATGCTGCCCGAGAACGACAGCCGGTGACCGTGCGACAGATGCCCGCCGTGCGGCAGATCCATGCCCATCAGCGTGTCGCCGGGTTCGAGGACGGCGAAGTAGACGCCCATGTTGGCCTGGGTGCCGCAGTGCGGCTGGACGTTGGCGTGGTCGGCGCCGAACAGTTCCTTGGCCCGGTCGATCGCCAGGTTCTCGGTGACATCGACGAATTCGCAGCCGCCGTAGTAGCGCTTGCCCGGATAGCCCTCGGCGTACTTGTTCGACATCACCGAACCGCACGCCTGCAGCACCGCCTCCGAGGAGTAGTTCTCGCTGGCGATCAACACCAGCTTGTGGGCCTGCTTGTCGGTCTCGTCGCGGATGGCGTTGGCGACGGCCGGATCGACCTCGGCCAGGTCACGGGCGAGGAGACGTCCTGTCAGCGGAACAACGGTGTCGGTCATCGGCGTCTGGCCCTGTCGTGAACGGAAGCATCCGAAAAATGAGGCAGGCTCCGAAGGAACCATGCTGAGGGATGGTCGCGGCCCGTGCGGCGACGTCGCCGACGATCTGCGCTCCGCGACGGTCGACATTATATGGTTGCCGCGGTGGCGAGAGGGGTCTCGCTATCGCCCGGCCACGGTGGTCGCAGGGGGCCCGGTTTGAAGCAACGCTCGACACTCGTCCGTCGATTGAGGGCTGTGGTGCTACTCGCCGCCGTCGCGGCCGCATTTGCGTGGGGCTACCAGGCGCATCGCGCGCGCTGGTTCCCGCACCCGATCGTCTCCTGGCTGCTGCCCGATGCCGATGCCAAGCCGTACTCCTGGATCCGCCCCGCTTCGCGGCCGGCGGCCAACCTACGAGCGCTGTCGTACATCAGCTCGTCCTTCGATCCGAACTGCGACCGCATTGGCGTCCAACACCACGACGCCGAGCGCGCCTGGCCGGGGCTGAACTTCTACTACTCGGGTTTCTCGGCCCCGTTCTATCTCGTCGACATGGACGGCAACGAAGTCTGGCGCTGGGATGACCACGCCGAGGCGCTACTGGCCCACGCCGAGTTGTTGCCCAACAGCGACCTCATCGTCGTCCGCTTCGACCGCGAGGTCGTCCGTCTGAATGCGGCGGCCGAGCAACTCTGGCAGGCGCCCGTCCGCGCGCATCACGATGTTGGCCTCTACGGCGACAACGTCTACGCGCTGTCACGGCGCGACGTGCTCGACCCCGACGTTCACGCCACGCAGCTCACGCTCGAGGACACCATCACCATTCTCGACGCCAACACCGGCGCGATGCGCGACGAGTTCAGTGTCCTCGATTCGATCCGGCGCTCGCCGTACGGATTCCTGATTCCGCAAGCAGCCCACCGCAAGTTCACGCCGGACGACGGCCCGCTCGACATCACGCATACGAACCACGTGGAGGTGTTCGACGGCAAGGCCCAGGTCACCGTCTCTCCAATCTTCGCCGCCGGCAACATCCTCATTTCGATGCGCCATCTGAACGCGATCATGATTCTCGACGGCAGTATGCGCGACGTGATCTGGGCCTGGGGCCCGTCCAATACCTACGGCCAGCACCATCCGCGGCTGCTGCCCAGCGGACGCGTGCTGATGTTCGACAACGGCGTGTCGCGATCCCGCGTGATCGAGATCGATCCGCTCAGTGGCCGCCTCGAATGGCTCTACGGGGCGGACGACGTCTTCACCGCGCTGCGTGGCAGCGTGCAGCGGCTGCCCAACGGCAACACCCTCATCACCGAGTCGGATACGGGGTACGCGTTCGAGGTCACGGCGGAGGGCGAGTCGGTATGGGAGTTCGCCAATCCCGAGGTTACGCCCGAGGGAGAGCGCTCGGTGATCTGGCGCATGAGTCGCCATGCGCGCGCCGACTTGCCGTTTCTGGCGTGTTGAACCGTGCGATAGTCGAGCGATGGTGATCTCACGAGCCGATAAAGCGAGGGCAGCAGGCGCGCTCGCAGCGTTGTTGATCTTCGCCGGGTGCGCGGGTCGCAACAACTGGACCACCGACCACCCCGACATCGCCGCGCGCGCCCAGGCAAATCCGCAGGGCTTCGTTGAACCGGCCGTCGCGCAGTGGTCGGACATCGCAGGAGTCGCGGGCTCCTATCAGATGCGGGTGGCCAAAGGCATCGGTCGCGGCAGTGCCGACCTGGCGATTTCGGCACGTCGGCCGGCCGATCTCGACATCGAGTTGCTCGGACCGAGCGGCGCGACGGAGGCGATTCTCCGAGCGAACCAGTACGAGATCGGCCTCGCGTTCGCTGAAGATCGCGTGATCTACCGCGGTCCGTCGGCCGGCGCGGCGTTCGAGAAGGCTCTTGGCTTCGACCTTTCCGCGGCGGACGCTGTGGCGGTCCTGCTCGGCTACGGCATGACCGATGCCGACCGGGGCCGCGCTGCAACGACGTGGGACGCCGACGCGCGCCGAGTGCACGTGGCGGCGCCCGGGGTCCAGGCCTGGCTGCATCCGGTGACCCAGCGGTTCGATCGGATTCTCCACAGCGACGGCCGAGATACTGTCGACGCGATGATCCGGTCGTGGCAGCCCAAGCCGCCGATTCCGGACCAGATTCGCCTCGAAGTCGAACCCGACGGCTACAGCATCGAGCTGAGCCTGAGCGGCCCGCCGACCGTGAATCCCGACTTTCCTGCCGGGTTTTTCGATGTCGAGGTGTTCCCAGGTTTCGAGGTCAGGCCGCTCAGTGAGCTTGCCGCCGAGGGCGGCCTTTTCCGGCGCGCAGCCCCCACCGAGGGTGCCCAGTAGCCGCTGAATCGTCCGAAAGTCCCGCATCAGGGGTTCCGGAGTCGATTTGACGAGCTGAAAATAGGCGCGAAAACGCCCGAAAACAGGCCCCGAGGCGTTTGCTGCGGTCGAAAAGACGCGCTTATAATATTGCGCTCGATTCCGATGCAGCCCGATCTCTGCCCGTATCTACTCTTGCCGGCAGGTTCTCTGCGTCTACATAGAGACTTGGGGCGTCGCCAAGTCAGGCAAGGCACCGGACTTTGGCTCCGGTATTCGCAGGTTCGAATCCTGCCGCCCCAGCTTTATGACGGACCGCGCCTGATACTTCGATCACTGCTCCAGAGCCTTCAGCCCAGACCCCGCCATGTCGACGACAGCGCGCAAAATCAAAGTCTTCGCAGGGAACTCCTGCCCGGAGCTCGCGGCCTCGATCGCGCACTCCATGGGAGTGCATCTGAGCGACATCGCCGTATCGCAGTTTGCCGATGGCGAAGTGAACTGCCAGATCCGCGAGAACGTGCGCGGCGTTGAAGTCTTCCTGATCCAGTCCACTTGCCGGCCGGTCAACGACAACTTGATGGAGTTGTTGATCATGATCGATGCGGCCAAGCGGGCGTCGGCGCACAGCATCACGGCGGTGATCCCGTACTTCGGCTACGCCCGTCAGGACAAGAAGGACGCACCGCGTGTCCCGGTCTCCGCCAAGATGGTTGCCGATCTGATTACCGCAGCCGGCGCCGATCGCATCCTGGCGATGGACCTGCACGCTGGTCAGATCCAGGGCTATTTCAACATTCCGGTCGACCATCTCTTCGCGGCGCCGGTTGCGCTCGAGCGTCTTCAGGAGATCGAAGGCGATGTCGTGATGGTGTCGCCCGATGCCGGCGGCGTGGAACGCGCGCGCGCCATGGCCAAGCGGCTCAATGCCGGCCTGGCGGTCATCGATAAGCGGCGCCGCGTGGCCAACAAGGTAGAAGGCATGACCGTCATCGGTGACGTCAAGGGCGCCACCTGCTGTTTCTACGACGACATGGTCGACACCGCCGGCACGCTCACCAAGGGCGCCGAGGCGGTGCTCAAAGAGGGCGCGCGCGAGGTCTATGCCTTCGCCACCCACCCGGTGCTGTCCGGGCCGGCCATTGAACGTATCGAGGCCAGTGCCTTCCACAAAGTCTTTGTGACCGACACGATTCCACTAACTCCAGAGGCCGCTGCCTGCGACAAGATCGAGGTCCTTTCTGTTGGACCTCTCATGGGCGAGGCGATCCGGAGCATTTACGAAGAAACGAGCATCTCCAAACTGTTCGTTTGATCGAGGTATGAAAATGAAAGACGGACTAGTACTCGAAGTTGAGTTGCGCGAGCCGGGCTCGACCAACGCGGCCAAGCGCCTGCGTGCCGATGGCAAGCTCCCGGCCGTGCTCTACGGCGGCGACCGCGGGCCCCGCAACATCACCGTATCTCCGCGCACGGTCATCGAGATCCTGCGCTCCGATGCGGGTCAGAACTCGATCCTCAACCTGAGCGTGGCCGACGGCGCCGAGCAGACGGCGCTGATCCACGACTACCAGGTGGATCCCGTCTCGCACCGGCTGTTGCACGCCGACTTCAAGCGCATCGCGATGGACGTTGCCGTCGAGGTCCACGTTCCGGTCGAGATCCTCGGCGAGGCGCGTGGCGTCAAGGTCGAAAAGGGCATCCTCGAGCAGATGGTCCGCGAGCTACTCATTCGTTGCTTGCCGGGCGCGATTCCGGATGGATTCACGGTCGACGTCACCGACCTCGACATCGGCGACTCGGTGCACACGCGCGATCTCGAGGTTCCCGAAGGAGTCGAAATTCTCTCTGACCTCGATGCGACCGTGCTTCACGTCACGCCGCCGACGGCTGAAGAAGAAGTCGCGGAAGACGAGGACGAAGACCTGCTCGGCGAGACGGCCGAGCCCGAGCTCATTGGTGGCAAGGGCGGCGACGACGACGACGAGGGCGACGACTCGTAGGAGTCCGGGTAGTCAATGCATGCTGTCGCCGGTCTCGGCAATCCCGGAAACGAGTACGCTGAGACCCGCCACAACGCTGGTTGGATGCTCCTGGACCTGCTCCGCGAACGGGGCAAGGTTCTGGAGCAACGCGAGAAGGAGTTCGTTGAGCTGGAGAAGCTCAAGCTGGGGCCTGACACGGTCTGGCTTATGCGATCGAAAACTTATATGAACGGCAGCGGCGAGGGGCTCGAACAAGCCTGCAGATCACTGCAGATCGAACCCCGCGACATGTTGGTTGCCTACGACGACATCGACCTACCGCTCGGACAGTTAAGGATCCGGCGCGGTGGGGGAGCAGGCGGACACCGCGGGCTCGAATCGGTGATCGCCGAACTGGCAACCCAGCAGATTCCGCGGCTCAGGATCGGTGTTCGGGGCGAGACGCCCTGGCACGACACCGCCGGCTACGTTCTGGCCTCTTTCGAGGCTGACGAGCAGGGGTTGATCCGCGAGTCGGTGGCACGGTCGGCTGATGCTGTTCGCATGATGCTGCGGCGCGGTATTGGTACTGCGATGAACACGTACAACACGAAACCCGAACCCCCGTCACCTCAAGGTTCCGACGAGGAGCAGTCCGAATGAGCAACATCCCCTTGTGGGCCATCCCGGCGCTTGGCGCCGTAGGCCTCGTAATCGCCATGGTCGTTCTTAGCGTCATGAAGCGCCGCCCGATGGGCAACGATGTCATGAAGGACATCGCTGAGCAGATTCGGCAGGGCGCCATGGTCTTCCTGCGCCGTGAATACTCGCTACTGTCGATCTTCGTCGTCGTCGTGGCGGCGCTCCTGTTCTTCTTCATCGGTCAGATGACCGCCGTTGCGTTTATCACCGGTGCGCTGGCCTCGATCGCAGCCGGCTACGCGGGCATGACCTCGGCCACCGCCGCCAACGCGCGTACCGCCGCCGCGGCCAAGGACGAAGGCCGCGACGCGGCTCTGATGGTCGCCTTCATGGGCGGCTCGGTCATGGGTCTGTCGGTCGCCAGCCTCGGCCTGCTCGGCGTGGGTGCCTGGTACCTGTACTACGGCAGCCCCGAAACGGCGCATGTGATCAACGGTTTCGCGATGGGTGCTTCATCGATCGCGCTCTTCGCGCGCGTCGGTGGTGGTATCTACACCAAGGCCGCTGACGTTGGCGCGGACCTGGTGGGTAAGGTTGAAGCTGGCATCCCCGAGGATGATCCGCGCAACCCGGGCGTCATCGCCGACAACGTTGGCGACAACGTTGGCGACGTCGCCGGCATGGGCGCTGACATCTTCGAGTCGTACGTTGGCGCGATCATCGCGACCACCGCGATCGGGGCGACCCTCTTCGGCGAAAACCTCATGGCCCTGGCCGCCGATCCGGTGCTCGATCCGAGCGCCGTCAAGAGCTGGCTGATGAGCCTGCCGCTGATGCTCGCGTTCCTCGGTCTTATCTCGTCGCTGCTCGGCATCGCCTCGATGGCGATCCTCAAGAAGTTCGACGCGGCCGCGGCCCTCCGCTGGGTCGTGATCGTGGCCTCGGTGATCTTCATCGCTCTCGCGTACGTGTACGTCGACGCCGTGCCGCTCGACAACGGCATCTGGTGGGCGATCGTCTGGGGCACCGTGGCGGGTCTGCTGATCTCGTTCGTCACCGAGTACTACACGTCGGCGGGCCCGGTCCGGCGCATCGCGAAGTCCTCGGAGACCGGTGCGGCCACCAACATCATCAACGGTCTTGCGGTTGGCTTCGAGTCGACCGCGCTGCCGGTGCTGGCAATCTGCGCGGCAATCTACTTCGCCTTCGACGCGGCGGGCCTGTACGGCATCGGTATCGCCGCGGTTGGCATGCTAGCCACGGTCGGTGTGACGATGAGTGTCGACGCTTACGGCCCGATCGCCGACAACGCTGGCGGTATTTCGGAGATGGCGGCTCTCGGACCCGAGGTCCGCGAGATCACCGATGCGCTCGACTCCGTGGGTAACACCACGGCGGCCATCGGCAAGGGCTTCGCCATCGGTTCGGCGGCGCTCACCGCGCTCGCGCTGTTCACGGCCTACACGCAGACGGTCTCGGCTGCCATGCGCCAGGCGGGTGCCTCCGAAGGGCTGGTTATCCTGCTCACTGATCCGCAGGTCGTGGTTGGCATGCTGATCGGTGGCGTCGTGCCGTATCTGGCTGCAGGTATGACGATGACCGCGGTCGGCAACGCTGCCGGCAAGCTGGTGGAAGAGATTCGTCGCCAGTTCCGCGAGATCCCGGGAATCATGGAAGGCACCGGCAAGCCCGATCCGGCCAAGTGCGTTTCGATTGCCACGGACGCGGCGCTCAAGGAAATGATCGCTCCGGGCCTGCTCGCAGTGCTGGCGCCGGTAGTGGTTGGCTTCGGCCTCGGCCCGGCGGCGCTCGGCGGCATGCTTGCCGGCGCGACCGTTGTTGGTGTGCTCCTGGCCCTCATGATGTCCAACGGCGGCGGCGCCTGGGACAACGCCAAGAAGTACATCGAAGAAGGAAACCACGGCGGCAAGGGCTCGGATGCCCACAAGGCTGCGGTCGTAGGCGATACGGTCGGCGATCCTTTCAAGGATACGAGTGGCCCGTCCATGAACATTCTGATTAAATTGATGTCTGTTGTATCGCTCGTGATCGCGCCGCTTCTGGCGTAATCGGATACCCCCCAATTAACGAGGGCGTCCGTGCGGGCACTCCTCGCCCCTTCCTGATGAAGGGGCCGAAGTCCGAGAGGAGACTCTATGAGTCAGTTCTACGAAATCTTGACGGTCATTTCTCCGAATGAATCGGAGGAAGACGTCGAAGCGATCATCGGTGGTCTGCGCGGGCAGCTCACCACGTCGGGTGGTGAGATTCTCTCCCTCGACATCTGGGGCAAGCGCAGGCTGGCCTATCCGATCAACAAGTTCGACGAGGGCACCTACGTCCTCATTCACGCCGAAGGGCCGCCAAACATGGTTGGCGAGTTCCGCCAGCACACGCGGATTCGCGAATCGATTCTGCGCGAGTTGATCGTCAAGCTCGACAGCGCCCACGAGGTTGTTGTTCGCGCCAAGATCGCCGCGCAGGATCCTGAGGACGAGGCGACGGTCGAAGCCCAGCTGGAGGCCGCCGAAACGCGCGCCGCCGATAAGCTGGCGCAGGTCACCACGCCGGTTACCGACGCCGCGGCTGCTGCCGGGGTCGAGGTGGTCACGGCTGCGGAACTCGAGCCTCCCGCTGAGGAGGTTGCCGAGGGAACCGCTGCCGAAGAGGCTCCTGCTGAGGAAGCCGCTGCCGAAGAGGCTCCTGCTGAGGAAGCCGCTGCCGAAGAGGCTCCTGCTGAGGAAGCCGCTGCCGAAGAGGCTCCTGCTGAGGAAGCCGCTGC
>Ga0115002_10008555_pt1 | contig 11320 bp, 7 predicted proteins | sample ArcticOcean_MG_C_8_FD_89576 | JGI IMG/M metagenome (GOLD analysis project Ga0115002, IMG submission 89576) | Marine microbial communities from western Arctic Ocean - ArcticOcean_MG_CB11_86 | ecosystem: Environmental > Aquatic > Marine > Oceanic | place: Arctic Ocean: Canada Basin | collected... | reverse complement strand
TCAATTTTGTTAGGATCTTTAAAATCTTTATGAAAATCAAGTCTATAGGACACACCTGCGTTTACTGAAATAAAATTAGGAGTTGTTTTTGCATTAGCACCAATTGTCCCTTCCACTTGTAGATTATCTCCGACTAAATATGCTGCACCAGCTCTTATAATATTATCTGAGTATCTCTCAGAAAAAATTCCTTGGTTTTCAATGTAAACGGACCAAAGAGGATTAAATGTGTGAGTTAATGTAATGATATATGTTTTTTCTATAAACTCAGACAAGTATCTTTTTAAAGAAAAATTTGTAACAAAAACCCATGTTCCTAAAAAATGAGATTGAGTTGCAATAGTCCCCATAAGAGTCAGAGGAGTAGGGCTAGGGGCTACATAATACAATGTTTGGTAAAATATTGGTCTGTAAAAAGCGCCAAACAAATCACCATATGGATATGGATTTTCTGTACTAAAAGGATCGAAATTTGCACCAACGGTTAAAGAAACTGCTGGGATTAAATGTTTTAATTTAAATCCATTATTCGCTTTCCAGCTGTAAACATTTACTTCTTCTTCTTTTTTGAATGGATCATAAATTAAATACTTAATTCCTAAAAAATTCTGTAAAAATCCACTTCTTTTTTTTTCTATTGGTGTATTTGACAACTTATTTGTGAATTTATCAAACATATAAGATCCATCATAAGTTAATTCCAATTGTTCAAATAAAAACCCCCAACGAAGAGATAAAAAACCAACTGTACCGTTAATTGTACTTTGGTTAAAACTATTGTGCTTATAATTTCTTAATTCAAAACCTGTTTCAAATTGAATCACTCCTTTACCAACTGAAAATGCACCTATAGAATATCCTGGTCGATTTGAATTAATTTGTTCAGTATATTGGCTATACCCTATGCTTAAAAAACAAAACACAAAAATAAATACCAGAGAGTTTTTCATTTGAAAAATAATATGCAAGATAATTCGATTTTTTAATAAAATATGAAATTTTGGATTGGCTTAATTAACAATCTTATGTTTTATTTTTTCTAAATTTGAAGTTATATTAATCATTATGTTTTGAGTTTTTTGCTAAAAATCTTACTTTTTATTTTTATAATATCATATGTTATTAGACGTTTAAGTCCATTACTTCTTGGATGGTTAATACGGTATATTTCAAAAAAAACGTCCTCTAATCAGGCTGATGATTATAATCAAAAGAAATCTCAAAACAAAACTAAAAAGTCCGATAACTTGGGAGAATATATAGATTATGAAGATGTTGAATAATAATCTATACATACATGGGCTTGTAATCATTTGTTTTGCAATTTTCGCTCAACTTTTTTATTATCCATCTTTGTCGGGAATGAAATTAATTCAGTCTGATATAGTTCAATATTCTGGAATGTCACGTCAGATTAAAGAATACAGATTTCAAAATGATGGCAAGGAAACATATTGGATTGACAATGCATTTGGTGGTATGCCGACATATCAATTAGGAGCGAAATACCCTGCAGATTTCTTAGGCCCAATACATAATTTATTTAAGCTATTACCTCGTCCAGCTTATTTACTATTCCTTTATTTGTTTTCTAGTTATATTCTTTTTTTAGTTTTAAAGCTCGATTGGAAGATTGCGGTTTTTGGATCTTTAGCTTTTGGATTGTCAACCTACTTACTGATTATTCTTCAAGTCGGTCATAACACAAAAGCTATGGCTTTAGCTTATATGCCTCTTGCTATAGCTGGGTTTTTTTTATTAATAGATAAAAGGTGGCTAATTGGATTTATTTTAAGTGTTTTAGGTCTTGGTTTAAACATTAGGGCTAATCATTATCAAATGTCCTATTATTTATTATTTATATTAATCATTTTAGGTTTGACATATGCGCTACAAGCCTATCGAAATAATAATTTAAAATCTACATTGACAAGTCTTGGTTTATTTTCTCTGAGTGGAATATTAGCTATAGGATTAAATGCAACACCTCTTCTTTCAACTTCAGAATATTCTAAGTTTAGCACTCGTAATGGTTCAGAGTTGAACCTTAATTTGGATGGAAGCCCAAAAAATGTATCAAATGGCTTAGATTATGATTACATAACAGAATATAGTTATGGAGTTTTTGAATCATTAAACTTAATTATACCTAGAATTCAAGGAGGAGGATCAAGAGAGAATTTAGGCACTGACTCTGAATTGTATGAATTTCTAGTTAAAAATGGAGTGTCAATTAAACAATCTAAAGACTTTGTAAGGTCTGTCCCTACCTATTGGGGTTCTCAGCCTATTCTTGAAGCCCCTGCATATATAGGTATTGTAGTTTTTTTATTTGCAGTATTTGCTATGGTAATTTTAAAAGGACCATTAAGAGATGCATTACTTGCAGCAACAATTCTTTCTTTAATTTTGTCATGGGGAAAAAATTTTTCAATAGTTACTGATTTTTTCATTTATAATATTCCCTTCTACAATAAATTTAGGGCCGTATCATCTGTTCAAGTTATTTTAGAATTATGTATTCCGATTTTAGCAGTTCTTGGTATGCAAAAGCTGCTAAAAAATCCAAATAAATACTATAAAGTTTTTTTAAAAACGACTGTAGGATTAATTATTTTTCTAATCTCTTTAATTTTAATGAAAATGATAGGTGTGTTTTCATTTACAGGTCCAATTGATTCAAGATTACGTAACGTTTATGGTGAAGAAATTTTAGAACAAATAGTTATGGCTCGAACTATAATTTTTAATGAAGATATATTTAGAGGTATCTTTTTATTATTAGCTGTTTTTATAATTTTTGTGCTTTTTAAAAGTAAAAGAATTAAAAAAAATATTGCAATTGTTTTTTTATTTGGTGTTTTAATTTATGATATGGGAGGAATTGCAATTCGCTATTTAGATTGGAATCGATTTGCAAGGCCTTCTCAGGTAGAAACTCCATTTAAAATTACAGAAGCTGATAAAACAGTACTAAATGATAAATCAAGATATCGTGTATACGAGCCTGAATTAAATTTAACTGGGGCTAGAACAGCATACTTTCATAATTCTATAGGTGGATACCATGGGGCTAAACCAAGAAGGTTTCAGGAGCTTTTTCAATTTTTCAACTATAATAATATTCCTGAGATACTTAATATTTTAAATGTTAAGTATGTTTTATATCAATCTAACGATGGGCTTTCACCTTTAATAAATGAAGAAGCTCTAGGAAATGCTTGGTTTGTAAATTCTATTCTTAAGGTTGACTCTGCAGATGATGTACTAGAATCATTTAAGTTTTTAAACTTAAAAAATAAAGCCGTCGTAGAGGATGAATTGACAGCTAACGCATTGACTTTAAATGAAAAAATTGATCATGATTCTTCTATCGAATTAATTGAAGATTCTACTAATTCATTAAAATATAGATTTGTTAGTAAATCTAAGCAAGTGGTTGTTTTTTCTGAAATTTATTATCCTGATGGCTGGCAAGCTAAAATAGATGATAAAATAGTGCCTCATTATAGAGTTAATTATATTCTAAGGGCATTGCCTGTTGAAAGTGGAGAACATATTATTACTTTTGAATTTAACCCATTAGTTGTTAAGACGGGTACTAAAATAAGATATGCGAGTATTTCATTATTTATATTAACCTTATTTTCAATATTTTACGCAACTAATTTTTATAGAAATCATAAATAATGGGACTGGTAGCAAAACAGACATTTTATAATCTACTCAGTATCGGCTTAGCTTTTATATTAGGAGCTATAAACACTTTGTATATGTACCCTAATTACATGGGAAGTCGACTGCAAGGAGTTATAATTGCTCTTTTAGCATACTCTAATTTAGTTCAGCCATTTATTTCTTTTGGACTACAGCATGCAATTATAAAGTACTACAGTTCATTTAAAACTGAAGAAGAAAGAGATAGTCTTTTGGTTTTCACCATATGGTCTCCATTAATTATTCTTATTTTAATATCGATTTATCTGTGGATGTTCTCATCATCAATCATTGCGGATATATCGGCAAAAGAACCTTTGCTTAGTACTTATGCTTTTGTTATAATTTTAATAGCAATATCAACATCTTATTTCGAAATATTTTTTAGCTGGCTTAAAGTTCATTTAGCTTCAGTTTTTGGTAATTTTTTAAAAGAGTTTTATCCTAGACTTTTAAATTTTATTTTATTAGCATTTTATGCTTTAAATATTATAAATTTTGAAACATTCATTTATTATTAAATAATAGGTTATTACATTAGATTATTACTTGTAATTATATATAGTCTTAAGATTTATACTCCTAAACTTAGATTAAGTCTGCCTCCATATTATTTAAAAATACTTTTATACAGTTTTTTAATCTTCTTATCTGGAGCAGCTTCAAGTATTATTCTAGATATTGATAAGTCAATGATAGCTTCTTTGATAACATCTGATGATGTTGCTTTTTATAGTGTTGCCTTATTTATAGCTGCAGTTATTGAAGCTCCTGGTAGAGCAATGTTCCAAATAGTGAGTCCTCTTGTTTCAAAAGCAATTAATTCTGATGATAAAATATATTTAATAAGGCTTCTTAAGAAAACTAGTAATAATCTTTTTTTAGTTTCTGGTGTTTTATTTCTTTTAATTAATCTAAATCTGACTGATTTTTATGTGTTTGTAAACCAACCTCTATATGCAGTTGCTATTGGTGTTGTCAGTATCGTGTCTGTTGGTAAACTTTACTCAATGTCAATAGGATGTTTAAATAATATAATTTCAAATTCAAAATATTATCCCTATATATTCTGGTTTTCAATTTTATCCGCCACAATAGCAGTTATTTTAAATTTCATTTTGATTCCTAAATATGGTATTACAGGAGCTGCTTATGCCACCTTATGTGTTATTATAATGATTAATACATTAAAATTATTACTTATCGCTTACGGACTTAAAATTCATCCATACTCTAAAGAAACTATAAAGATATTATTGGTGATTGTTATTGTTTACCTAACACTTGGAGAAATAAATTTTGAATATTCTTCTTTTATAAATATATTAATTAGAACAACTGTAATAATCATTTTATATGCAATTTTAAGTCATTTATTTGGTTTATCTAAAGACATAAACCGCCAAATAAATAAATATCTAAACAGATAATTTTCTTTTTAAATATTTTGAGCTAGGAGCATTTTTGACATTTGCAACTTCTTCAGGAGTCCCTTGGGCTATGATTTGTCCACCCTCTTTTCCAGCCATTGGACCCAATTCAATTAAATGATCTGCACATTTAATCAGATCTAAATTATGTTCAACAACAACTAATGTATGACCGTTCTCTAAAAGAGAATCAAATGATTTTAAAAGTTTTTTAATATCATGAAAGTGGAGGCCAGTTGTGGGCTCATCAAATATGAATAGAATCTTATTTTTAGTTGCTCCTTTAGCTATAAAAGAGGCTAATTTTATTCTTTGAGCTTCACCGCCTGATAAAGTTGTTGATGATTGTCCAAGAGTCACATATCCTAATCCAACTTCATTTAAAGGTTTTAATCTTTTTACTAATTTCTTTTCTCCATTAAGCTCAAAAAGATTAAGAGCGTCATCAATAGTTAAATCTAAAATTTGATCAATTGAATAATTATTGTATTTAACTTCTCTTATTTCTGATTTAAATCGTTTTCCTTTACATGACTCACACTCGAGAAGAACATCCGCCATGAATTGCATTTCAATTGTGACTAACCCCTCTCCTTTACAATTATCACATCGTCCACCGTCTACATTAAACGAAAAGTGTTTAGGTTTATAACTTCTATTCTTTGCTAAATTTTGATTCGCAAAAATGGCGCGAACATCATCGTATGCCTTAATGTATGTTATTGGATTTGATCTTGAAGATCTTCCAATAGGATTTTGATTAATAAATTCAACACTTTTAATTGACTTAAAATCACCGCTCAAAGAAGAAAATTCACCTGGTTTCAAAGTATAAATATCAAAGTTTCTAAGTAATGCTGGATATAGAATGTCTTTCACAAGAGTAGATTTTCCACTTCCAGAAACACCTGACACTACTGTTAATCCTCCTATTTGAAATGTAGCAGTTATATTTTTAAGATTATTTTCTCTGGCTCCACAAATAGAAATCCATTTATTTGACTTTCTTCTTTTTTTTGGAACTTCTATTTTCATTTTACCATTTAAATAAAGTCCTGTGAGAGTATTTGCTTTTAGTATTTCATTAAAGCTACCTGTAGCAACAATCTCTCCGCCAAAAGAACCTGCTTTAGGTCCCATATCAATAATTTCATCTGCAGCAGTCATTATTTCTTCATCATGTTCAATAATAATAACAGTATTTCCTATATCTCTAAGTCGTTTTAAAATGTTAATTAAGCGCTCATTATCTTTAGAGTGCAGCCCAATAGAAGGTTCATCAAGTATATACATAGAGCCGACTAAACTACTTCCTAATGAAACAGCAATATTAATGCGTTGGGATTCACCCCCGGACAGAGAGTTTGATTTTCTATTTAAAGTTAAATAGTCTAGCCCTAAATCTTTTAAAAAGCTGATTCTACTCTGAATTTCGATTAAAATTCTTGAAGAAATTTTTTTATCTATTTTAGTTATGTTTAGTTCTTTAAAAAAATCATCTAATTCTTTTATAGGTAAATCAATTAGTTCAGGAAGACTTTTCCCTCCAATTTTTACATAATTCACCTCCTTACGTAATCTGCTTCCATTGCAATGACTGCATTTAGTTTTTCCCCTAAAACGAGATAAAAGAACTCTGTTTTGAATTTTATAATTTTTTATTTCAATTTTTTTAAAAAACTTCATTATTCCAGTAAAAAAATCATTACCATTCCATAAAATATCTTTTTCTATTTTTGATAATTCAAAATACGGTTTATGAATAGGGAAGTCAAACTTTATAGCTGATTTTATAAGTTTTGAATAAAATTTTCGAGACCCAGTACTTCTCCATGGTGCAATAGCTTCTTCAAATATTGATCGGGAAGTGTCAGGAATTACTAGCTCAGGGTTAATACCCACGATATCTCCATACCCTTCACATTTTGAACAAGCTCCGTATGGATTATTAAAGCTAAATAAGTGAACATTTGGATTTAAAAACTCAACACCGTCAAGTTCAAATTTATTTGAAAAATTAACTATTTTATTAGAGTTTAATTCTCTTAAAGAACAGTTTCCATTTCCTTCATAAAATGCAATTTGAACAGCGTCAGCAAAACGTTGGTAAAATTCTTCATTGTCATTCTTAACAACTCTGTCAATTACCAGTTCAAATGATGATTTAGGAAATTTATCCGGATCAATTCTTTCAATTTTATCATTAACAAATATTCTCGCAAATCCTTGTTGATGTAAAAAGTTTAATCTTTCTTTTATTGTCCGCGACTCAGTTTTTTTAATTGGTGCAAGTAATAATAACTTTTCACCATTATTTAATTTTTTCACAAAATCAATTAAATCACTTACTATATCTTTTTTAACAATTTCACCTGATATAGGAGAGTAAGTAACACCAATCCTAGAATATAACAACTTTAAGTATTCATAAATTTCAGTTTTTGTGCCTACAGTTGATCTTGGATTAGAAATATTGACCTTTTGTTCTACAGCAATAGCAGGTGAAATCCCTTTGATATAATCAACCTTAGGCTTGTTTAATCTCCCCATAAATTGTCTGGCATAAGATGACAGGCTTTCAATATATCTTCGTTGTCCTTCTGCGTATAAAGTGTCAAATGCTAGGGATGATTTTCCTGATCCTGAAAGACCTGTTATTACTGTTATTTTGTTTCTAGGAATTGCAACATCTATATTTTTTAGATTGTGTAGCTGAGCTCCTTTGATTATTATAAATGATTTTGGATCTAGATCTAGAATTTTTTTCATTGAAAATTAAAAGCTACAAAAGTACAATTTTTAGTCTTGAATTTATTTGTCGTTTTCTTCAATTTTTTATTTACAAAATATTTTTTGTAGATTTACAATATAAATAACTACGCCTATAGTATAACATTACTTTAAAATTTTTTAAATAATTGCAACTCGCATTAAAAGTAATGTATATGGTTTCTATAAGTTCAGCTGAAGAAGACGCAAAATTAATTGTCGCCTATATTAATGGTGATGAAAATGCATTGGAGTTTTTAATAAATAAGCATCAGCAACGTTTGTATAATTTTATTTATTCAAAAATCTTAGATAAAGATACAGCTAATGATGTTTTTCAAGATACTTTTATTAAAGTTATTAAAACCTTAAAAAGGGGTGTGTATAATGAAGAGGGTAAGTTTTTACCTTGGATAATGAGAATAGCTCACAATTTAGTTATTGATCATTTTAGAAAAAAAAAGAGAATCCCTTTGTTTGAAAACAATGATAACTTTGATATTTTTCAATTGATTTCTGATGGATCTCTAAATGCAGAAAATGCTATAATTAATGATCAAATTGTTGCTGATCTACAAAAATTAATATTAGAATTACCTGAAGATCAAAAAGAAGTGCTTCTTATGCGATTTTATAAAGACATGAGTTTTAAAGAAATTGCACACGTGACAGAAGTTAGTATTAATACTGCTTTGGGCAGAATGAGATATGCAATTATTAATTTGAGAAAGCTCATTGATAGTCATAAAATTTCTCTCATTAAATAAATACTAAATTAAGTTTTTATTCGTTTTTATTCATATACAATAATACTATATGATTAAGAAGATTTATTCAACTGAACTAAAACCTATTTTAGGTCCAAGCCCTGAGGTTATTAAACGTATTATGGCATTTTCACTTTCATGTCAAGTAAACAATAAGAAAATCAAGTCTTAAATTTTTCTTTTAAAATACTCTTTCTGCCTATTTTAATTGTTATTATGTCTTTTAATATATTCCAACCTCTGGCCGGGGAATATTCTCTTCCATACCAAATTATTTGTAAATGAAGTTTATTCCATTTTTCTCTAGGAAATAGCCTTTTTGCATCTCGCTCGGTTTGAGTAACATTTTTTCCGTTAGAAAACCCCCATCTATATAAAAGTCTGTGAATATGAGTGTCAACTGGAAAAGTTGAAACTCCAAAGGCTTGAGCCATAACGACACTTGCGGTTTTATGACCAACTGAAGGTAAGCTTTCAAGGGCATTTATATCTGCAGGAACTTTACCTCCATAATCATTAATAAGAATTTCAGATAATTCATGTATTCCTTTGGATTTCATAGGGGATAATCCAACGGGTTTAATTATTGATCTTATTTCTTCAACACTCAATAAAATCATTTCCTCAGGAGTTTTAGCTCTTTTAAAAAGAAGTGGTGTTATTTTGTTAACTCCTTTATCTGTACTTTGAGCTGACAATATCACAGCTATTAAAAGTGTATATGGATCTGTATGATCTAAAGGTATTGGAGCTTTAGGGTATAGTTCTTCAAGTTTGTTTATAACGAAAAGTGTTTTTTCTTTTTTATTCATTTGAATTTTCGTTATTTACCTCATAAAATATGAATATTCTAAAAGTTGGTGATAAAGTACCGGATTTTTCTGCTATGGATCAACATGGTAATAAAATTAATTTTTTAGATTTTAAAAGCAAAAAACTTGTTATTTTCTTCTATCCAAAAGCAAATACACCTGGATGTACTGCACAAGCTTGTGATTTAAGAGATCATTATGGAGAATTAAAGAAAGCAGGCTATAGTCTTTTAGGTGTAAGTGCTGATAGCGTAAAGCATCAACTGAGTTTTTCAAATAAATTTGATTTCCCATTTTCATTATTAGCTGATGAAGATCATAATATTATAAATATATTCGGTGTTTGGGGTTCTAAAAAATTTAGAGGTAAAGAATATGAGGGGATTAATAGAATTACTTTTATTATCAATGAAGAAGGATATGTTGATCGTGTTATAGATAAAGTTACCACTAAAAATCACGCTTCACAGATATTGTAAAAAAACATATTTTATCTATCTGATTCAGGAAGATAGCCAAACATTTTATTTTCAAGAATCATATCAGCAATTCCTTCTGGCAATTTTTCTTCCCAACCCGATTCGTGATTTTTAATCTGTTTGAGTATTTCTCTGGATAAAATTGACAAGTTTTTTTCTTCAAAGTCAAAAATATCTACAACTTTTCCATTGTATTTGAAAAATTTATAGAATTCTTTCATTCTTGGATGTAACTTCAAGTTATTGCTATTTATGATTTCACCCTTTTCATTTTTAATAGGGTACAAGTAAACTTTCAAATTATTATAAAAAAGCTTTCCGAAAGCTTCCAAAATTCCACCACTTAAATCTTTATAATATTCTTCATTAAAAATTTCAATAAAACTGTTAACACCCATAGACAAGGCTAATTGACTTGTTGTATAATTGGAAAAGTAATCAACCAACTTATAATATTCTTTGAAGTTTGAAATCATAACTGTATGTCCTAAAGAACATAAAAGCAAAGCACGATCCATAAAATCTTTTTCATCAATTTCTCCTTCAGACATTAGATTTGAAAGAGTTATTTCAAAAATTACTTCAGTCTTTTCCTCATCTACATTAGGCTCGTTTAGAAAAACCTCAAAAGATTTATTAAACATATCTATATTAACATTGGTCACAGGTCTAAAGCTTCCTCTTAATGCTAAAATGTTTTTCTTATATAATACTCTTGCTGGTAAAATATTATTTCCCTTAGGATTAAACATTATAGCATCAGTCATTCCTAATTTTACTAACTCCAAACTAATTAAACGATTATCTACATTCTTAAAGACTGGTCCTGAAAAATTAATTGTATCAATTTCAACAGGGAGAAATCCCTGATTAATACCGTCATTATCAATATGATCGTATAAATACCTTAAAAGTTTTTTTGGATCATCATTTTTGTAAAATGCACCATAAACAAGATTTACCCCCATTAGACCAAGATCTTCTTGTTGTAGCCTAGCCTCTTGATGATGAAATCTAAAATGAAGACTTATTTCACTGTATTCTTGATCCACAGAGGTATGAAACCTAATCCCCATCCACCCATGTCCTTTGAATTTTTTATCATAATCACTCGTAGCTACAGTGTTTGCAAGAGTGAAAAATAATTTATTAGGATATTCTTTTCGGGATATTCTGTCTTCTAAAAGACTTGTTTCATGATCTAACATTTTTTTTAGTCTAGTTTCAGTAACATACCTTCCGTCATTTTCTTCACCATAAATGTTATCACTAAAACTTTTATCGTAAGCACTGATTGTCTTAGCAATGGTTCCTGAGGCACCTCCAACTCTAAAAAAATGTCTTGC
>Ga0115002_10008553_pt1 | contig 11323 bp, 9 predicted proteins | sample ArcticOcean_MG_C_8_FD_89576 | JGI IMG/M metagenome (GOLD analysis project Ga0115002, IMG submission 89576) | Marine microbial communities from western Arctic Ocean - ArcticOcean_MG_CB11_86 | ecosystem: Environmental > Aquatic > Marine > Oceanic | place: Arctic Ocean: Canada Basin | collected... | reverse complement strand
CTCTTGAGAAACGGGCTGATCAGTCCATCTTTCTTGAGTTTTTGTTTTTGAACTGCAATGGTCCATAAAACATTGGTTGGCAGGGTCAGACCAACGGGATGGCCCTGGTCTGAAGTCGCTCATCAGGGCCATCACTTCGTTCTGACCCTGGCACCCGGCGTTTCATAAACACGCGCTGGGAGATTCTTCGCTGCGCTCAGAATGACAGCTATTGCTTGTAACCGCGATGCGATTTTTGCTTCGGCCCGACCGGGCGAGATTTCTGTCCGGGTACCGCGTGCTTGCTGGAGTCTAGGCGACGGTTGTTGTCTTCTTGCAAGTTATTCGATTCGGCCTGTTCTGGTTCCGGTTGTTTGCGAGTGAGCAGAGCCCGGACCAATTCTGGTTTGACGAACGACATGTTGGCGACAATCATGATTGTGCCGAAGGTGATCATGCCCAGACACAACGCAATGCCCGCATGCAAGGCGACGGCTCCGGCCAATACAATGGGGCGGGTCAGGCGGTTCCAAATGAGCACACAGAAGGAAACTTCCCACAGGACAGCACAGTGGGTGAGGGCGTTGATGGTAAGCGGCCAATCGGCCAGCCAGGTCATGTTCAGCGATTGGTATTCGTAATTGGCGATGCCGCCCCAAATCGCCGTACCGTTCCACCAGGCTTCGCCTTGCAACTTCGACAGGCCGGCGAATAGGTAGATGACGCAGAGGTGAACTTGAATGAGCCGAGTGGCGATGTTTGCTGAGATGGTTGGTTTGACCGATTGCGGTTTTTCGGACTGCCGGTTTTTCAACCAACTATCGAGCGAATACCGTGCACCACAGGGGGCCAGCATTAAGTAGAACGCTAGCAGTGTGTTGATTTGATCGAGGCCGAACAGTGCGCCCGGCGTGCGGTGTGCGTAAGACACGGCAACGAAAAATGCAAGCACCGAAACATAGCGAGTACACAGGCCGACAGTTAGCAAACCGAAAATGGTGAGTGCGGCAACGTGCGAAAAGGCTAATGACCCGGCGGTATCGAACCACCACAGATGGCTCCACTGGTAGCCGGTTTGCTGCATCAACGAAACGGCGTCTGGTGATAGCCAGCTTGTTTGTGCGAAGAAATCGTTTGAATTCCACGCCCAAATTGCATGCGTGTAAAACAACATGCCGCCCGCTAGGATGCGGATGAGGCTAAGCGTGGCCGGGTCGGATTCTTTGAACCAAAACCGGTCCCAACCTGCGCGGGTTGTTGAAATGATTTCTTGGAAGTAATTCAAGACGGATTTCACAGTCGGCTCCTGTTGAATGTTCCCAGTGGCCGTTCGGCGAAGAAAGTTAGGTCGTTCAGCGGTTTGCCGTCGATGACATCTTGCGGGCTGGGAATGTAATGCCTTCTAAGGAACAACGTAGCCGAGACGGCATCGTGTTCTTCTAACAGATGCTTGGCATACGACTGCGTGACCGAATTAAAAAGTTCCTGCCGGTTTTCATCGAGGGCCAACGTGTTTAAGTATTCGCTGAGCATGAAGTGCCGGTGATACAACAATCGTGGCGTGTGTTCGGTTTTGTCGGGGAACGTTCCGATGACTTGGCTGCCGTCGGAAAGTTGTAATTCGTATCGCACCAAATGGCTGGGGCCCGGCTCGGGAGCGAAGAAGTGATATCCGTGGTTTAAATTTGTGGCTTCCAGGTAAGGTCTGAAGAATTCCCAGCACTTCAAACTAAGTAACGAACCAGGTGCAACCGACCACGGGCCAACAATAATGGCGGATAAATGGAATAACAGCAGGACGGTTATCGCTCGCCTGGCGAATCGGTGTTTTTTCCCAGACGGTTGTGGGGCGTCCGGTTGAGGGGGCGGTTCGGGGAATGAATCGATGCGTTCTGTTTTCTGGATCATGATGTTTTATTTATCGGCCCGTCGAAATTGTCGGGACGATGGAATTGCAGCGACATCAAAGAACAGAGCGCAAATTCTAACGATCTGCGAGCCGGGTGCCGTCGGCATTCAGAAAATAACAGCGACACCGGAGACCGCAAATCGGAAAAACCGCCCCATTCACCACCACAGGTCGGCGGCTTTGGTACAAACACGTCACCAGTTAAAACATGGAGTAACTCCTTGGTTTGGGTTAGATATCTAATTCAACAATGCGGCCTGGAATAATTCGTACCTTCCAGTGTCCGTACGAGTGTTGTCCGTCGGGTTTGACCACTCGGGCATCGACGTCGTAAATTTGTGGCGTCCCCGGCAGCAATGGTTTTTTCGATTCAAAGTGCCATTTACTGTCATCTCCAAAATGGCCTTCGAGTCCTTTGACCACAATTTGGGCATCGGCGGGTGCGCGAATTTCTAACATGCCAATTCGAGGGTGCACAGTATCGGGCACCGGTCGAGTTGATTTTTGGTAGGTTCGCCCCAATGACCCCGAAGGTGGCCAGTCGCCATTGCGAGTCGTTTGCACCGCTGGGTTTGCTTGCTGCGGAACAGGGTTTTGTTGTGGCGCGACGGGCCGATATTGTTGTTGATACTGTGGACCCGGCACAGGCTGTAGTTGTTGGGGGGCAGCGTATGGCTGAGGAGCCGCATAGCGATTGTACGCTGCATATGGTTGCGGGCCACGCATCACTGGGGCGTACCCTTGTTGACCCATCGGCATCGCACCGTAGGCACCGTAGTATTGTGCTTGGGCGCCATAGCCTCCATAGGCCATGCCTCCGCCACTTCCGCTTGAGCCTCCACTCGAACCGGAACTGCCGCCGGAACTTCCTCCAGAACTACCTCCCGATGATCCACCGGAACTGCCTCCCGAGCTACCTCCTTTGGAATGTTTAAAGTGTTTGCCAAACCCCCATTTTTTATGGGATGCGTTGGCGTCGTTTGTTTTGGACATCCCGAAATAGACGGTGACGGCCAATAGAGGGACAATGATTTTTTTTAATTGAAGAGCCATCGTGGTTGCTCCTAGTCTGTTGTGTGTGTCGTGAAAAATTAATTACTCCTTGCTGCTTTAATTGACCGTCCCTGAATCACCCTAATCGAGCACGATTTATTTTGAACCGACCAAGAAGCGATTCTTAATCGGCGGGCAAAGGAAACATATCACTCAAATTGAACGCGAGAGAAAATATTTCCATTCTCTTCTCATTTTCGACGCTGAACTCTAACGGAGATGAGAAATCATCTCGGTGAGCAGAATTTGATCATCGTGGCGACTACAAATTTCAGAGGTGAGTTGACGGATTGTACGGGAGATGAATGCAGCCATTCGGCCAGAAATTACCGACAACCTTTACCGCACAAACAACCCCAGCCTTTTCGGTAACCGATACAACAGTTCGAACCATTGCTACAGCAGCGCGCAGGTCAATCGATATTGACGCGGCTCATGATGATATCGAATAGTCGGTCAACCTCAGCCCGCGTTTCGTCATCTAAACGAAAACCGACCGGGCCGCGCACTAGATCGTTCTTAAAGACGCCTCGTTTCAGCAGTAAGTATTTCTCGATAGCGATGAAGCCATCTAGGCTCGACATGGTGGCAATGAGCGATGAAATCGGCAGAGACAATTCATAAGCCCGCGGTTCATCTCCGGCTTGCAAAGCTTTCCACAATTCAACGATTCCATCAATAATTTCCGAACCAGGCATTGTGCCGACGACGCCCCGACGAAAACTATCGACCAGTGCAATCCCGCCCGACCCTTCAAACACGCGGGCTTGCCCACCGGTTGCATCGCGCAATGCTGACAAATTCGGACCAAGCGGTGCGGCTTCCGGTTTGAAATACACGCGGTCGCCGAAGGTGGCTAGAATGTGTGCTTGTAAGTCGATGGGCATCGGTCGGCCGACATAGCCGCTGGCGTCTTGCACGACTACGGGGATTTCAACTTCAGCAAAAATCTGCTGGTAATATTTGAGTAACTCTTCTGCCCCCAAAGCAATCGATACGGGGGGAATTGCCATGAGCGCGGTTGCTCCACAACTTTCGGCGTGACGGGCTAAACGGCACGTTGTGTGCGAGCTTTCGGTTCCAACACTAATCACCACGGCACCTCTGCCATTGACGACTTTGCAAACATGTGCGGCTACGGCTTCGCGTTCTTGGATTGAAAGTCGTAAAATTTCAGAAACCATCGCCATCACCACGCCATCAACGCCCCGCTCGAACAGCCAATCGATTTCGTGGGTGAGCGTGTCGAAATCAATCGATTCATTGGAATTGAACGGCGTTTGGAAAACGGCCAATACGCCTTTGAGTTGTGTCGAATTAGACATCGGTTTCAGTCCTGCCATATCATAAAAAGAATACTTCTGCGGTAATCTCCTCCAGCAGACTGTATTCTCCCAAATTTCACAAGTGAGCGGGGTTTACTGTTTGCTAAAAAAATGACGGTTGTTCCGACAGTTTTGAAGTCGTAGGTTTGGAAGTCCCTAAGTAAGTGGCTCTGAACGGATTATGCGCAGAACACGGCTTACCGAGTTCAGAATATAGCTGACATTGACAATTCAAATTGCGAATACTAACCTCCCAGCAGTGGGATGACGATGAGACGCATACAACTTGAGCATACAAGGATTTCGTGCGAAGAGTTTCTTACACCGGCCAAGATGGCAAAATCGATGTCTCATAGAAGTCTGAAGGATCGCCCGTTCGACATCATACGGGTTTGCCGCTTATAGATATTAAGTTCCATCAAGATCGATAGAAGTGAGATACTAAGATGTTAACCACTTGTACGAGACGCGTTTTTTTCGCCTTGGCAGTCAGCTGCCTGCTCGCCCCTGCCAGTGCGGATGCCCAAGAACTCAATTGGGCCCAAAAGATGTTCGACACATTGAACATCGATTTCGGCAACATTGCTCGCGGGTCTGATGCCAGGTTTCGCGTAAAAATCACCAACATTTATAAAGACGATATCCACATTTCCAACGTCCGCACAACGTGTGGCTGTTCAGCGGCTAGCCCTTCGACAAACCTCATTAAAAGTGGTGAAACGGCATTTATTGAAGTGAAAATGGACACGCTGCGATTCAGCCGGCGAAAAACATCCAATGTCATTGTGACAATCGATGCCCCGAATTATCAAGAAATTCGGATTCCCATTACGTCTTACATTCGTACCGACGTCGTCTTCAGCCCCGGCTCGGCAAACTTTGGCCCCGTCGAACATGGAGAAGACAACCAGAAAACAATCGAACTGTCCTATGCGGGACGCGATGACTGGGCGGTTCGAGGAATCATCAGTAATAACAAAAACCTAACTGTGAAAGCCGTTGAAACAACTCGCGAGAACGGCCGAGTCGCATACAAATTGCTACTCACAATTAAAACGGGAACACCCATCGGAAAACTTCGCGAACAAATTTATGTGGTGACCAACGATATCGACAGTGACAACCCGGCTGCCGCAGGCGAAGAAACCGCCTATCGAAAAATACCATTGCTGGTCGAAGCAACCATTGAAGCCGACATTACAATTGCCCCGCAAATTGTCTCACTAGGAGTGATGACGCCTGGTAAAGAGGTAACGGTCAATGTTGTTATCCGTGGAAAGAAACCATTCGCAGTCGAAAAGATTGAGTGCGAATCTGACTTGGAAGCTTTCAAAGTGCGTCTCCCCAAAACAACCAAGCCGGTTCATATCTTGCCACTGACCGTTGTTCCTCCAAATACACCCGGAGTATTCTCGGAAGAGTTCACGGTCACGATAGCCGGTCGCCCCGAACCGTTGACATTTAAAGCCTACGGAAAAATTAGCGGTACGGTGATCAAATAAGCACAACCAAATAAGGTTTTCAGAATCAGAAAAACCGCGGTCGAAACAGACTGCGGTTTTTTTATGCGCTGAATTCGAAATCACTTTGATTGTCTTAGTTCTTGGCTTGTTGTTCGCCATCTGCCACCGGTGCTTGCAACGATTCGAGAGAAACGAAGGCTGTTGATTTAACACCAGACGGTTGATTCGAGTTTTCCGTTCCCGAGCACGCCGAGCCACAGCCACCGCAGGACTGCGACCTGAAGAACTGGATCGCCCGCCGAATCAAAAACAACAATGCGCACGCAACACAAAGAGTCGCAACGACAGATTGCCAAGAAAAGTTATCAAACATTTACCTTAAGCCATCAAAAACAACCAATGATCGCATTCGCCCTAAATTGCAAAGTCGAACAGCCTTGCATGTCAACTATTGTAGATCAAAACCTGCCGTGCCAGAAGTGTTAATACATTCTTGGCTTGTCGGTGCAATAAAACTTCATGTCAATCAAGAAGATCAATAATTCAGAATCAACCCGGCAATCTCCTCCGCTGATTCTTCACCGCTAACATCAATCTCTAGGCACTCTTTCAAATTCCGAAACCATGTATGCTGTCGTTTGGCGAATTGCCGCGTGCGGGTTTGGATGGTTTCAATGGCCGCTTCTAACGTACATTCATCTTTCAAGTGGTCGATCATTTCTTTGTAACCCAAAGCCTGGCTGGCTGATCGGCTGAGAGGTTTCTCGGCAGACATTAACCGACGGACCTCGTCCACCAAACCGAGTTCAATCATCTGGTCTACCCGACGGTTGATGCGGTCGTACAGCCAATCTCTCGGCGGAGACAACCAGTAAACGTGCTGCGAACGTTGCTCGGCGGGCAGCGGCCCCTGTTGCATTTGCTCGGTTAATGTTTTACCGGTGAGATGGTAGACTTCCAACGCGCGAATCAACCGCCTAGCATCGTTCGGGTGCAATCGCTCAGCCGAACTGGGGTCTACTTTTAGTAACTCGCCATGCAAATAACCGGCGTCAGACTCAGCAGCGGTTTTCTCTAATTGCTTGCGAAATTCCCAATCGGCGTCCGGCCCTGCGAACACGCCGCGTAACACGCCCCGCAAATACAAACCTGTTCCGCCGACAAACAGTGGCGTCTTTCCTCGGTCAACGATATCTCGGCAAACCGCCTCGGCCGATTGAACGTACTCTGCCAAACTGTACTCTTCGTCCGGGTCTAATACGTCGATCATATGGTGGGGAACTAGCCGTTGTTCTTCAGAGTTGGCTTTCGCGGTGCCGACATCCATGCCTCGATAAAGCGACATGGAATCAAGGGCGATAATCTCAGCAGACAGCCTCTCAGCAAGAATTAATGCGGTAGCCGTCTTCCCACAGGCGGTTGGCCCGGCGAGAAACCAGCAGGTTTTTAACAATTCGGTTTCAATCTGCATGGGTTATCCAAAAACAAAATAAACATCGGGTGGCAGGTTCGGTGGCTGTTCTCTTAGCAAGTAATTTCTATAATGAATTCACAGTGGTTTGGCGGCGTTGCCTGCTACGAAAATACAATAATGCGTTGAGAGTAAAAACTTCATGCCCATTTTTGAAGCCCGCGTGAAAATTGAATGCTCTGCTGAGACGGCTTTCGATTTTTTAATCCGCCCCAGCAACATCATCCAAATCAGCCCGCCTGAAACCGGTTTACATTTTGACGCCGCCCCAGAAATTTTGGAAGTTGGTAGCCAACTTGAATTCAAAATCCAAGGCTACGGCCAAGTGCAGGCGATCACGCACGAAATCACCGCATTAAATCGGCCTGGCAGTTATGTCGAACAACAAATTTCCGGCCCGTTAAAAGCCTGGATTCACGAGCATCTGTTCGAATCCGCCGATTCAGACTCAGTGGAAATCATCGACAAAATCGAGTTTGAGCCGCCAGGCGGAATTCTTGGGTTTATGATTACCGCCGATAAAATTCACGAATCATTAGAAGACGGCTTTTACCACCGGCATCAGCAATTGAAAAAACTTCTCGAATCGGCCGGTTGACGGTTCAGATTCATTTCCGCATACTCAGGAAAAACAACCTTTGTACTTCATTCCCAACATTGGAGGATTCAGCTCGTGAAAATTCGCACTCTATTACCCGCCTTGCTTCTATTGTCGATTCTGGCAGCCCCCAGCTTCGCTGAAACTAAAGGCAAACAGAAAGTCATCACGCCCAAGAAGACGATCAAACTGTTCAATGGCAAAAACCTCGACGGCTTATACACCTGGATGCGCGACACCCAGTACGAAGACCCGCGAAACATCTTCACCGTCCACGATGGCCTGCTGCATATCTCGGGTGACGGTTATGGCGCGGTCATCACGAAAAACAAATACCGCGACTACCATTTGGTCATCGAATTCAAATGGGGCAAACGCACCTGGGGCAGCCGTAAAGAACGCACAAAAGATTCAGGCGTGTTAGTCCACTGTAACGGTCCCGATGGCGGATTCGGGAAAACCTGGATGGCTTCCATCGAAGCCCAAATTATCGAAGGCGGCGTCGGCGATATTTTGGTTCTCTCCGGAAAAGACCCCAAAACCGAAAAGCCAATCCCCGTTTCATTGACCGTCGAAACCACCAAAGACCGCGATGGCGAACGCGTCTGGAAAAAAGGGGGCACGAAGGAAACTCTGTCCGGCGGACGAATTAACTGGTGGGGACGCGACCCCGATTGGAAAGACGTCCTCGGTTTCCGTGGCAAAGACGATGTTGAAAGCCCCGACGGAGAATGGACCCGCATGGATGTCATTTGCGACGGCGGCAACATGGTCATTGAAGTCAACGGCGTGAAAGTCAACGAAGGCTTCGATGCATCGCCCAGCTACGGAAAAATTCTCGTCCAAACCGAAATGGCCGAAATGTATGTCCGCAAGTTGAATCTGTACCCCTTAGGCAAAGCGCCGAAATACAAGCCGAGCAAGTAACTGTTTCGATATTTAGCCCCCGGTGAATGCACCGGGGGCCGTCGTTGAATGTTTATTGTGCATCGGCCCCGGGTGTATTCGCCCGGGGCTAAATGAAACAATAAGGAAAGGTTGCCATGCCCGCCAACCATAAACTCGGCGCCCAGGCGAATTCGCAGTTCACCCAATCCGAGTCGGGCAACCCGTACCGCTTATTCTGGGGCGATTTGCACAACCACAATGCCGTCGGTTACGCGAAGGGTTCGCTACAACGGTCCATCGATTTGGCTCGCGAGCATCTCGATTTCTTCGCGTTCACCGGGCACGCCTCCTGGCACGACATGCCTAAAATGCCCGGCGATAGGCACATGAAATGGGTCAACGGCTTCGACGTTCATAAACGCCATTGGCCCAAAACCAAACAGATGATCCGCGAAGCAAATTCCGACGATTTCGTCGCACTACTAGGTTACGAATGGCATTCCAGCAAGTTCGGCGATTACTGTGTGATTCATCCCGACGATGCTGGCGACTTGTACCTGCCCAACGATGTGAACAAGCTGCTCGATTTCTCGCACAATTACGGCTCGCTGGCCATTCCACACCACTTGGCGTACGCCCAGGGTTGGCGTGGTGCGAACTTCAAACATTTTCGGGCAGAAGCTTCGCCCGTGGTCGAAATCTTTTCAGAACACGGCTGCAGCGAATCCGACCGGTCGCCGCACCCGTTCATTCGCCACAGCATGTCGGGACGCTCGACGGCCAACACCGTTGAGTACCAATTGGCCCGCGGCATGCAGTTTGGGTTTGTCGCATCAAGCGACGACCATCGCGGCTACCCCGGCGCTTACGGCGAAGGTGTGGTCGGCGTGTGGGCGAACGACTTATCTCGCGAATCGCTATTCGAAGCCATCGAGAACCGTAGAACGTACGCCGCCACTGGTGACCGAATTGCACTTGAAGTATCCGTCAACGAGCAACCGATGGGAGCGTCGGTCGATTACGTGGCTGACCGGCAAATCGACGTGCAAGTGACGGCTCAAGATTCCATCCAAATGATCGAACTGGTGCGGAACGGTCGCGTCATCGAACGGCATTTCCCGGAAGACCATCACGATGGCAAAGTTAAACTTCCCGGCACGGCCAAGTGCCGGGTGCAATACGGTTGGGGCCCGTGGGCCGCGCTGGGGTTAGGGCGCGTCTGCGATTGGGACTTAACCATCGGCATCAAAGGCGGCAAAATTCTAAAAGCCCTGCCCTGCTTCCAAACCGGGCCGTTCGAGGAAGACAAACGCGACCGGCTGCGGTTCAAGTCGGATAGCGAAGTTCATCTGACATCGAATACATCGCGAGTCCTGTGCTATTCCGAAGACCCAACAAAAGCAATTGTGCTAGAGCTAGAAGGCAACCCCGATTCGGTACTTTACGTGAAAACCAAAACACCCGTCGAACAAACCGTGACCGCAAAACTGGCCGACTTGATTGACGATAACGTCGTCACCATCACCGGCGTGTTCACTTCCGAAAGCCACACCATCAGCCGTCTGATCTCGCCCAACGATTACACGGCCAGAATCCGCTGGTCCGACAACCAGAAAAAAGGCCTCGGCCTCGATTGGTACTATGTGCGAGTCACCCAACACAACGGCCACCAAGCCTGGTCCAGCCCCGTGTGGGTCGGGTAACAAATATCTAAGCCGACGGCTTGCCGTCGAAAAAATGTCAGGAGCGCCCGATGACTGAAACACCCAATAAACCCCACCCCATCGCCCGTCGTGATTTATTAAAAGGCGCGATGGTATCACCGTTGGTGTTGGCTTCGGGTTCATTGAACGCCGATGAGAAAAAACCACCTCCGCCCAAAACGGCCCGGGACTCGTCGCTGATCAGCCGAGAGAACAAACGGCCTGGAACGCGCGATTGGCAACTCACGCGGGTGCGGATGAACGAAGGGAAATTTCGGACGTCGCTCATCGAAGGGTATTGTTCGCACCAATCGATTGCAGCCGGTGAGACGCTAAAAATTTTCGTCAGCACCAAACCGGCACGGCGGTTTAATATTGATTTCTACCGCATGGGCTACTACGGCGGTGAAGGTGGTCGGCATATCACGACGCTTGAATCTGTTCGTGGGGCAACGCAACCGGTGCCCGAAATGACCGCGGCACCCGCCCGGCTACGCGAATGCCAGTGGGAACCGAGCGCCGAGATTAAAATTCCCGACGATTGGCCCAGCGGCGTGTATCTGGGGAAACTGACGACGATCCCCGAATCGAAATCGGAACCGTACTGGCAAAGCTACGTCATATTTATTATCCGTGACGACCGGCCCGCCGATGTGTTGTTTCAGTGCAGCGACAACACATGGCAGGCTTACAATAAATGGCCGGTGAATGAATCGCTTTACACGCACCCTGACGGAGCCCATGCACCGGGTGTCGCCGTCAGTTTTGACCGGCCTTACACCAAGTACACGCAAATTTTCGATACCGCGCTGTCCGTCGGTTCCGGAGAGTTTTTGTTGTGGGAATACCCGCTGTGCTACTGGCTGGAACAGCACGGCTACGACGTGACCTACGGTTCAAACTGCGACACGATTGATGAATCATTTATCACGCG
>Ga0115002_10008547_pt1 | contig 11329 bp, 7 predicted proteins | sample ArcticOcean_MG_C_8_FD_89576 | JGI IMG/M metagenome (GOLD analysis project Ga0115002, IMG submission 89576) | Marine microbial communities from western Arctic Ocean - ArcticOcean_MG_CB11_86 | ecosystem: Environmental > Aquatic > Marine > Oceanic | place: Arctic Ocean: Canada Basin | collected... | reverse complement strand
TGACCTGCCGAGGGATAGTGCGATCGCTACCCTAAAAGTTAGGCTTGACCAGACACTAGTGCTCTCACCATTCCTGCAATCTAGTAAAGACTAAGCACTCGAAGTATAGTTATAGCGTGCCTTTACGGCTAGGTGGCTAAGGGGAGCGCTGCTGGCCGCTTGACTGGGTTTCTGCAGTGCTATTTTGAGGGGTTTTGCTGACGATGACCCTTGTTCCGACTGATCTGCGTGCCAGCCGTGAACAGGGCGTTTTGACGGTCTGTTGGGGCGAGCGGCAGGCTGATTTTCCGTTCGTTTTTCTGCGGGGCCAATGCGAATGTGCCCACTGTGTGAACGAGTGGACCGGAGAGAAGATTCTCGACCCGGGAGCGATCCCTCGAGATATCGCTGTCGAGCGGATGGAGCTCGTGGGCGGCTATGCGGTGCGGATCCACTGGTCGGACGGGCACAACTCAGGGCTCTTTACTTGGGAGCGATTGGCAGAGCTACGCGGCGAGTTTTAAGCCTATTTAATTGTCCGCAGTTTAGAATCGCGGTTTAGAATCGCAGTTTAGAATCACAGTGTCGCATCGGCTGGCTGAGTGGCAGCGAGCCCCAAGGGGACACGCATCTCGCGGACTGCCCCGCGAGACTCGACCTCAAACAGAATCTCCTGGGCTCCCGACGCTAGCAAGGCTTGGACGCGAGTGAATAGATCGTCTTGCCCCGATATCGGCTGACCACCCAGGCCACGTATCCGATCGTTCAGCTCCATGCCCGCTCGCGCAGCCAGCGAATAGGGTACCACTCGCGTCACATACACCATCTGAGGCTCTGCTGGATCCTCCCGCCAGGATAAACCGAGTTGCACAGGTTTGCCCCGCAAAGGAACAGTTACCGAAAATGGCATGTCTGTTCCTGCTCGCTCGATCTCAAGTGCCACTTCTGCTTCGCTTGGCAGCGTGAGGATTGGCAGGTGAGAGTTCTCAGAATAAGGCGACCCGTTGATAGCGACAATCCGGTCGCCGCTTCTTAATCCTGCCCGAGCTGCGGTACTTCGCGCATCGATTCTTTTGACTCGCAGCGACCCAACCATTGACTCGTCGCTGCCCGGTGTGCGCTCCCATTGAAAACCGAGTCGTGAATCCAGCATGGGCAAAGGCCGTTCCTCGCGGAGCTGCGCTTGCGGGGTATCTAAGCGTGACTCGACTCGAAAGTCCGGCAGGTGGTCGGTGTCGGCCAATTCGCAGACTTGCTCTACCAGGTATTGACTGACCTTGCGCATGCCGTCGATGTTGAGCTTTTCGACATCATCGGAAGGGCGGTGGTAATCGTCGTGCACTCCGGTATGGACGTACAGAGATGGAATTTTTGCCTCGTAAAATGTCCAGTGATCGCTGTTCTCTTTATATTCCCAAGTGAAATCAAGCCAAGTACCGTCTAGCATCCGAGACGAACTCATCAAACGGCGAAAGCCTTGGCCGCTGCGCGTGCCCCCCACTTCGATGCGTCCCTCTCGGAGGCGACCCACCATGTCGATGTTCAGGGCTAGTTTTAGGTTTTCGAACGGAAGCGTCGGCGCGCTGACCCAATGCTTGGAACCGAGAAAACCTTTTTCTTCGCCGTCCCAGAAAGCAAATATAATTGAGCGCCGAGGCTGATAATCAGTGCGAGAAAGAGCATTGATGACCTCTAAGAGCGCCGCGACGCCGCTGGCATTATCGTCGGCACCGTTATGAATGTAGCCCCATGGGCCGTAGCTATTGCGCCGCGAACCGTAGCCAATGTGATCGTAATGGGCGCCGACAATCAAATACTCGCGTTGCAGCTCTGGATCCGTGCCTGGTAACATGGCGAGTAAATTCTGCGAGTTTCCGGCAAAGGGCTGCATGTAACGGCCATGGGTCCCAGCCGGCGTCAGCTGCGACTCCTCCAAATGCTGGACAATGTACTTGGCGGCGGCCCGACCACCGCGAGACCCCGCCTCACGGCCTTCCAGCATGTCGTCGGCCAGCATGCTCGCATGGTCAAGTAATTCGTAATTGGTAATTGACGCACGGGCCATATCGAGCCACAGATTCTCTTCGGCGCGCGCTCTTAAGCCAATCGTGACGAGTACAACTGACAAGCACAGATGCCAATTCCGAGGGCGCTGAGAAAAGCGCAGATCAATAGCGGCGGGGAGGTGCATTGGCTTCTTGGGGGGAGTGAAAACGTAATAGGCCAGGAAAACATACCCGGTCCGAGCGACAACGCCGCAAAATTCTCAGCGAAATTGTGGAATACTGCTCAGGAACTAGAAGCCTAGTGAGCCTATCGATAAAGGTCCGCCAAAAAGTTTTTTGCTCAAGTCGCTGTGGGCGTCGAGAGACTAGACTCTCAACTTTTCCCAGCTATTTCCCGATGCAGAATTGGCGGAAGATGCGGTCGAGAATGTCGTCGGTGTAGACCGCCCCGACGACTTGGCCCAGTTCTTGCAATCCGATCCGGATTTCGGCGGCAATCAGTTCTTCGCCGTCACCCTGATCGACTAACTTTGCGGCTTGGCTCAGCGCTCGGTCGGCGCGGCGCAGGCTCTCGCCGCAGCGGGCGGCTGTCGAGGCCACCACGCTCCCTGCGGCGCTGGCAGATTCGGTTAACCGCCGGCCGATTTCTTGCTCGAGTTCGTGTAGGCCTGCCTTGGTAACGCTGCTGCAGGCGTACCCTTGTTCCGCCGGGTCCATTTTAGATTGCCTCAGATCCGCCTTGGTATGAACAAGCAATTGATCCATGTCCGCAGGTCTCGCCACTCGAACTTCGGTACATCGCACCAACAAATCCGCTCGCCGACGTTGCGCGCCCGTCATGTCTTGTGCTGCGTGGCGGATGGTTTGCTCCGAGACAACGTCTTCCTCGCCAGCGGTATCCACGATTTCACAGACCGCGCCTCCGAGTTCAACGACGGCTGTCAGATAGTCGCGCGTGGTACCTGACTTTTCGGAAACGATTGCTGGTGGAGCTGAGGAGCCGCTCGCGCTCAACACTAACAGCGCGTTGAACAAGCTACTCTTCCCCGTGTTGGGCGGACCGACAAGCACCACCCGCGGCAACAAACTGGCCCCTCGGCGGCTGACCATTGGCTCGAGAGTTGTCGCTACGACGTGCCGTGCCTCGGCGAGCGAACGACGTAACCGGTCTTGCGAAATAAACTCGATGTCTTCTTCCACAAAGTCGAGCCCAGCCTCCAGCTCGGCAAGTATCTGCATTAGCTGCTCACGCAACTCCATCAGCGGCTGCGACAGACCACCGGCGAGTTGCTGGAGCGCATTTCGGAGGTCTTGCTGACCGCGGGCATCAATGACGCCCAGCACCGCTTCGGCTTGAGTGAGGTCGAGCCGTCCTGCCAGAAAGGCGCGCAATGTAAACTCGCCCGGCTCAGCTAAGCGGGCTCCACAAGAGCATGCGGTTTGCAATACGGCATCTAACAGAGGCGGCGCGCCGATCGTATGCAATTCGGCCGTCGGTTGGCGAGTATAACTGCGCTCGTTAGGCCAGAGAAAAAGCTCGCATGGCAAGACGAGTTCCAAGTCGCCGACTCGGAACTCTCCAGAAATTACGCAAGCTTGCCGAATTTCGGCGAGGTTCATCTGCGACTGTGTGGGCAAAAAGCAAGTCGCCAGACATTCGACCACTCGCGGCCCACTGAGACGGACTATCCCGCGCGCCGCTCCGCCGGGAGCCGTGGCAACGGCGGCGATCGTATCGTCGAGATCGTAGGCCATGGGCGGCGACGTGGGTTAGCGCTTTTTCTTCTTGGCACGCTTTGATTGATTGTTTTTCGACTGACCGTTTTTGCTACTTCGCGGAGCTGGCTTTCTGGAAACCTGCGCCACTTCGCTACCGTCAGGGGTCGTCGGCTTAGGAAGCATCTTGCGTTCTGCAATGCCCCAGAGGCTCGACGCGATAAAGTATAAACACAAGCCGCTCGCCACCTTGAAGAACATGAGCCCCATGAACAGCATCATGTATTTCATGATCTTCTGTTGCATCGCCGCCTGCTCGGTTGCCGCGTCGGGCATGAACATTTTTTGCTGCAGTAAAAATAGCCCGATTGTCACTAGCGGCAAAACATTCAGGTACGGTCCAAGACCCACGAGCATCGTCTCGCCGCGGGTTACGGCGCCCGGCATGAGGCCGGACCAGTCAAAAAACATGTCGGGAGACGCCAGGTTCGAGCACCAGCGGATCGCGTCTCCCAAGAGGGGCGCTTGACGCAGCTCCACATCGGCCATTAGGGCGCTATACAGTCCTACAAAAATAGGGAGCTGGATAAACATTGGCAAGCAGCCGGCGAGCGGGTTGATTTTGTGTTTGCGATAGAGCTCCTGCATCTCTTGCGATTGCTTTTGTGTGTCGGATTTGTACTTCTCCTTGATCTTATCCATCTCGGGCCGCAACTCTTGCATTTTGGCCATGCTTTGAGCCTGCTTGCGACTGATGGGGAACAGACAGCTCCGCACGAGTACCGTGAGCAAGACAATCGCGATGCCGTAGTTGCCGACCCAGCTATAAAAGAAATGCAGGATACTGAGCATCACTTTGGCCACGGGACCGAACCAACCGAAGTAAACTAAGTCGCCCAGTGAGTAACGCTCGTTGCCGGCGGCTTGATATTTTGCGAGCAGTTCGCGTCGTTTCGGACCGGTAAAGATCTGGTAAGACTGCTTAAACTTTTGCCCTGCTTCGATCGTGTGCGGAAGGCTAATTAGCCGACAAGTGACATTCGCGTAACGTCCTTCGATCGAACGGGCTTTCGGCTTGGGACCAATCAATAGCAGGCGAGTTTCGTCGATCCATAGATCTTCAAGACTTTCTTTAAGCGGCAACATGACCGCCGAAAAATACTGGGCATCCACGCCCACATAGGCGAGTGGATTGCCTTGCAAGGGTTCAAAATCGCCTTTGGCAATCGCGCTCGGGCCAAACTGTTTCGGGTCATGATTCAAGTTCCGAGCCACGATATCTCGGATGCCACCAGCCGACCAACTGCGCGACTTTTTATTGGCATACCACCAACCTTCGATTGGCAAGCCGTTGGGGCCATCGAGACGGTAGGCCATGGGAAGTGCTGCGGCGCCAGAATTACGCACTTCCAAATCGAGTTTTAGTCCATAACCCGGATAGTTCGTGTCGTCCAACGCTTCTGCCGGCACCGGCTCCAGAGAATAGCGTTTCAGAACTTCGACCCCGTACTGCGGCAGTACCTGGCGAAAAGTGACCGACGTCGCGTCGCGTCCGGAGATCTCCCAGTTGGCATCACGCAGCGCGACGCCGGAGAGCTCGAGCTCTTTTTTCTGCGCGTCCGCCCCCACCAGTCCCCCTTCTTCGGCCTCTACTGCTTGCTTGGCTCTGCTGATCTCCAGCTTGGTGAGGTTGATTTTCCCAAGTTGCTCAAACGTGAACTGGAATGAAGCCGGTGAGGGAAAGTTTGCCGTCAATTCGCCGTCACGCATCAAGACGTTTTCTGACTCGGGACGGATGACTTCCAGTGGGCGACGGCCAAGCTTTACGACCAAATCTTGCAGCGCACCGGCGCCACGTGTCACTTGTAGAGTGACCTCTTTGAGCGGTTTGGTTTTCGAGAGTACTTGTGCGAGTTCCTCCGAAGTGCCAAGAGGAGTGATTCCGTCCTTTTTTTCGATCGAGAGAATACGGTCGCCAACTTCTAAGCCTGCAGCTGCCGCAGGCGTGCCGGCCCCGACAGCTCGCACAAGCAAGCCGCTCTCCGCGTCATTTTCTAACTCTAAGTGCCCTAGGTAGCCGCCTCGATCGTGCAGATCGCGGAAACGCTCACTGGCCAATTCGATCCGCCGCACACCCGCACCGGCATTGGTCAACGTGACAAGCAGGCGATAGGGCGAGTTTTCAGCCACCGAGCCCAGAGTCACGTATTCCAAATCAGCTTCGACGACCGGCTTCAAATCACCCGCAGCCGCCAACTCGGCTGCGACCAAGCGAGGCTCCACGGGCTGCTCACCGCCGCCTGCGGCGAGCTGCTCGGCTCCCGCTTGCCGGTCACCCGCTGCGGCTGGTAGGTCTTTGCGCGGCTGGGGCTTCGGCGCAAAGAACGTGGTGTGGAGCATGAGCACCAAGAAGGAGAGGGCAAGAAATGCAACTACGCGACGTTGATCCACGTGAACCGGGCCTTTTCGACTGGGGATTTTGGATTTCGGATTGCGGAGTGGGGGGAAGGCAGGGAGGCAAATCTGCGGTGCGTAACTCATTCACACGGCCGGTGATCTGAATTCCGAGATCCGCAATCCGAAATCGCCCTACCGTCCGTCCTTGATACGGTTGCCAAGAAAGTCATCTAGATCAGGAGTGTCGTAGATCTTTTGAGCGGTCACGCCAAACTCGTAATCCACGCGATGGTAGGTCAGCTTGTCGTCCTCCAAAACGACATAGCACGAGCGCCGATCGCCGTCGCGGGGCTGGCCGACCGACCCCACGTTGACCATGAATTTTTCGTCCTTGAACTGGAATACGTTTTCTGTTTGGTCCGGTGTAATAAACTCTGAGCTTTCCAAAAAAACGCCCGGCACATGCGTATGACCTTGAAAACTTGCTTTCGTAATCAACCCAAACAGTTTTTCCATTTTCTTTTGGTTGTAGATGTCCTCGGGGAAGACATACTCGTTGACTGGATTGCGCGGCGAACCGTGAACGAACAACCACGGATCGTCACGATGCACACGAGGTAACGTCCCCAGAAAATCCCAACGGCGGTCAATCTGGTCACGCGTCCCACCGGAATTTTCCAGTTGGTTACGGGTCCAAAAGATGGCGCGCTCCGCACCGCTGTTAAACCCTTCGGGGTCGAACATCGCACCCTGGTCATGGTTGCCCAGCAGACAGACCTTGCACTTTTCGATCACAAGATCGAGGCACTCGCACGGGTTGGGCCCATAGCCTATGATGTCGCCCAGGCAAAAGATCTCATCAATTTGTTGATCAGCGATATGGGCCAGCACCGTTTGCAGTGCTTCGAGGTTGCCATGGATATCGCTTATAACTGCGCGTTTCACAGGGAGATTGACCTACGCTTCTCTAGCACTGGGATGGGCAGGGGTAATAGACATGTTGAAAGACATCGTCAAAGACACCGTCAAAGATATCGTCGCATGCCTGCTCAAATATACAGACATGGGGCCAGCGAGGCGGTAAGGGGCTAGCCGCCGCCATTGACCATACGACCCCAATGGGGCCAAAATGCTAGTCTAAGTGGCTGGCTGCAGAGGGTCAAGGACGGTCGGGAATGACATATTCCCAAATGCCTCATGTGGAAGATCCCGGTGCGCTTGGGAGCAAGAAACAGATGCGTGTTCTCGCTTTAGAAACTAGTCAGCGACAGGCCTGCCTGGCCGTTCTCCATGTCGAGGCGTCGCGCCCCGCGATAACGCTGCACGCCGAGTCAATTGGGCCCGAACTGCGTGCCGCCCAAGCCTTGCTTCCAGCAATGCGCGAATTACTGGCGAATTGCAACTGGCGTCCCCAGGAGCTCGACCTCATCTGCACTTGCACCGGCCCCGGTTCCTTTACGGGTTTGCGCATCGGCGTCACCACGGCCAAGACGCTCGCTTACGCAACCGGTGCGAAATTGGTCGGCGTACACACTTTGGCTGCGATGGCCGCTCGTAGTGGCCCTGGTGCGGGTCGGTTGTGGACCGTGCTTGACGCGCAGCGACAGGAATTGTTTGCCGCTTGTTTCGGCAACAACAAAGCCGTCGAGACTCAGGTGATTCACATCGAGAATTGGCTCGAGCAGTTGCGCCCCGGTGACACAGTGAGTGGCCCGCCGCTGAAGAAGTTAGCCGAACGACTACCGGCAGGCGTTCTAATGACGGCAGAAGAAACTTGGGCCCCACGTGCCAAAGAGGTCGGCCAACTGGGAATCGCCGCTTTCTTTCGCGGCGAAGTGACCGATCCGATGCAACTCGTACCCGAGTACTTCCGCCGCAGCGCGGCAGAAGAGAAGGCAGATGCTTAAGACACGTGCTAAGCCAGCTTACTCAGCACACCGTGGGCCGCCGCAATCGTTTCGTCTATATCATCTTCCGTATGTGCCGCCGAGACAAACAGCGCTTCGTATTGGCTACACGGTAGATAGATACCGCGGTCCATCATGCCCCAGAAGTAGCGGGCGTAGCGCTCGGTGTCGCACCTGCTCGCCGAGGGCCAATCGGTGATCGGGGAGCTGCCAAAAAAGAGCGTCATCATGCTACCGACGCGAGCCAACGTGTGCGGCACGCCCGCCGCCTCCGCCGCTTGGCACAATCCGGTTGCCAACCGCGCGGATAATTTTTCGAGGCGCGCATAGGGCGGCTGCTCTTGGAGAATTTTCAGCGTTGCGCAGCCGGCGGCTGTGGCCAGTGGGTTACCACTGAGAGTGCCGGCTTGGAAGACATCGCCAGCCGGCAGGATGCAGTCCATGATCTCGGCTCGACCGCCGTAAGCGCCGACCGGTAAACCGCCGCCGACGATTTTGCCAAGGGTCGTTAAATCGGGCCGGAGACCCAACAACTCCTGCGCTCCGCCATAGGCCACCCGGAAACCGCTCATTACCTCATCGCAGATTAGCAACGCGCCGCTTCGCTGTGTCAGACGGCCGAGCGCCTCGCAAAACGCCTCGCTCGGACACACAACGCCCATGTTGCCGACGATCGGCTCGAAGATGACGCCGGCTATTTTGTCGCCCTGCTCTTCAAAAACTCGTTCAAGTCCATCGACGTCATTGTAATCGAGCACGAACGTGTCTTGGGTGGTGCCAGCTGTCACGCCAGGCGAATCCGGTACGCCGAGCGTCGCGGCTGAACTCCCGGCCGCAACGAGTAAGCTATCGACGTGTCCGTGATAGTTGCCGGCAAATTTGACGATTCTCTCACGACGCGTAAAACCACGTGCCAGGCGAATGGCACTCATGGTGGCCTCAGTGCCAGAGTTCACCAGTCGCACTTTCTCGATTCTTGCCACTGCCGATACGATGCGTTCGGCCAACTCGCTTTCGCCAGCAGTCGGTGCACCGAAACTGGTACCGTGACGCAGTGCCTTCTCGAGTGCGGCAATCACTTCGGGATGGCGATGCCCCAATATTAACGGCCCCCATGAGCCGATATAATCCAGGTAGCGATTTCCGTCGATGTCACGAAGATGGGCGCCTTCGGCACTTTCGATAAAAATCGGCGAGCCACCAACCGCGCCGAAAGCGCGGGCCGGGCTATTCACGCCACCCGGCATAAGACGTTGAGCCCGCTGAAAAGCGGCAAGGCTTTGCTGGCGATTGGGAAGGGTTTCGGGAGGGCTCATAGGAGTGGAATCCATGCGAGAGAGTCAGTCGTTCCAAAGTCGGTGTTCTTCGTTAGTAACGGTCAGCTATCAGCGGTTAGCATTCAGCCTTTGATAGAAGGTCGCACTGAACGCTGATAGCTGACCGCTGAATGCTATCACTTTCTATTTATCGCTCCATGTGCTTCCTCGACAGCGCGCTTGGCCCAGCTTTTGGCACCGTAAATTCTGACCACCGCCTCGTACATACTCAAGGCTCTTTCTGGATCGGTTAACAGCAGCTTTTTGGCCGCTACCATTCGCTCGTGAAGTGCCCGAAGCTCGGCGCCGGCCTCTGCTTGGGCGCGTGCGCTCAGTTTACTAATTTGTTTTCTGGCAGAAATGAGCAGGCGCTGATCACTGCCCAACTTATTGGATACCGGCTTGTCCGATGCCCCGTCCAAGCTTAGGTCTTCAGGATCGTAGAGAGCCACGAGCGCACGTAAAGTGGCAGCCGCCGCATGGGGGTCGTCGTCAGCGGCGTCCATGGCCTCGAAATAAATTTTTTCGATCGGTGATAAACCAACATCGCCCCTCAGCCGCGATTTGGTACGAATGCGCCGCTCGAAACGCTGAAACTCCAACTGTTCTTGGAAGGACGTCAACTCGGCCACGCGTGGATCGTTGGGAAAACGTGACAGGAATTCTTCGAGTTCGTCAGATACATTACGTAGATCACTGGTGCCTTCTTTTTCGATTTTTTCGTGGATCGCGGCCAATAAATTGTCGGCCGACGCGGGACGCATTAAATAAAATCCGCCACCAATGAGTGTGCCCAGCGCCAGTATCAGTGCTCCCAGCTGACCGACCCTCGCCAGTCGATTTTCGCGTGATGCTTCCCGCTGACGGCGGGCTTCGTCATCGACAGTTGTAAAATGCGTCTCGCGCGGATCGGTGACTAACGATGTCGTAGCATGAGTGGCTACCGCTGATCCGAGCGAGCTTGCTGCCGACGGACCAACCGAACGACCTGTCGAGCTACCCGTTGAACCATCCACGGATCCATGCATTGATTCGTCTGGCTTAGCGAGGGTGGGAGCGTCGATCACATCCAGCGAAATATCTGCGGCGTCTGATTCTGCGGCCAAGGACGCTTCGATCGCTTGGGTCGGCATATCCTCAAAATTGCCATCTAAAACTAAGGGCACGGGGTTGGTTAGCTGACTGTCAGAGTCTCCCTCGCTGGAAATATTGGGCACAACCGGGCGGGACAGTGCTTTTTCCATCGCCTCCATGTGACGGCCAAGAACTAGCACGTTAGGAAATCGATCGTCAGGTTCTTTCGCCAAAAGCTGCGAGATCAGTCGATCCAATTGGCGGGGCGTGTCGGGCGCATAACGAATGACCGGTTCCGGTTCGGCAAAACGTTGCTTTTGCAACATCTCTAGCATCGTCTTGGCGCGGAACGGTGGACGGCCCGCCAGGAGTGCGAACAGCACGCCGCCTAAACTGTACTGATCACATTTCTCCGTGACCGCGCGTCCGTCGGCCTGCTCCGGGGACATATAGTCGGCTGTGCCCAGCACGCCGCCGGCGGTGGTCAACTGCGTCCCGCCGAACAGGCGGGCGATGCCGAAATCGGCAATCTTCACTCGGTCATCGCGCGAGAGCATCAGATTGGCCGGTTTGATATCGCGGTGCACCACGCCATGGTCATGGGCGTGCTTAAGCGCACGGCAGATTTGGATGCCAATTTTTAGCGTCTCACGCCAATCGAACCGCCGCCCCGTGCCCAGTTCTTCCTCGAGACTGGTGCCATCGACCAATTCCATGGAGTAAAAAAGAATGCCATCCTGCTCGCCGTAGCCATAGAGCCGAACGATCCCCTGATGATCCAGTTTTTTTAACGACTCGATCTCCGCTTCAAAACGTTCGCGAAACCCCTCTGCCATGGCAAGCTGGGGACTCAGCGCTTTGATAGCAACACGCTGGCCAAGGGCCTCGCCAGGAATCTCTGAAACGGCTTCGTAAACGGCTCCCATACCGCCTT
>Ga0115002_10008541_pt1 | contig 11337 bp, 10 predicted proteins | sample ArcticOcean_MG_C_8_FD_89576 | JGI IMG/M metagenome (GOLD analysis project Ga0115002, IMG submission 89576) | Marine microbial communities from western Arctic Ocean - ArcticOcean_MG_CB11_86 | ecosystem: Environmental > Aquatic > Marine > Oceanic | place: Arctic Ocean: Canada Basin | collected... | reverse complement strand
CGATAGCCCAGCGCCTCATCGAACGTCCATCCCTCGGCACCGCGGTTCGGACGGACGATGGACATTGAGACAACATCTTCCAGTTTCTTGAGGCTGCGCATGATCATCGTGCGATGCGCCCAGGGGCAGTTTACCGCCACATAGAGGTGGTAACGCGCTGGCGCGGCGGTAAAGTTTCCAATGCCGGTGGGGCCGGGGGCGCCATTAGACGTGATCCAACTGCGCAACACTGAATCTGGCCGCTTAAAACTTCCGTCACCTCCCGTCGTCGATTGTGGGTCGTCCTCGGTCCAATGTCCTGCAACGAGCTTGCCCATGGTCTCTCCATTATTGCGTTCCCGAGCATAGCAAGGATCTCGCCTGCCCGGCCTTCACCTTTGCATTCGTCGATACACCAACTGTGATCTCACCAACCACACGCCCCTCGCTGCCCTCGGATCCTGTTCGATGCGTGGTCGTGCCATGGTTCATTCGTCGCGCCGGCGCGTCGCGCAAGGCACAATGCGAGCTTGGGCGCCAAGCGGCGTGATCGAGAGATTCTGCGGGAGTTGGCTTTGTTTCAGCAAAAAGACATTACGACCCATCGCCGGCCACTCGGCCCTTCTATCAACAATATCCCCAGGAAGATTGCGGGAGTTGGCTTTACCCCGGCTGAGGAGTTGTCGTGAGCGCACCTGACCGAGTTCTCATCGTCGGCGCGGGGCCCATCGGGTTGATCTGCGCCTATCGATTGTCGCTTCTTGATATACCGGTGGTGATTGTCGATCGGTCCCCGGATATCCCAACCGATCTGCGCGCCTCAACCTGGCACCCGGCTACGCTCGACATGCTTGAGGAGATCGGCGTTACCGACGTGATCTTAGAAAAAGGCGCTGCGTGCCCCTCCTGGCAATACCGCTTTCAAGACAGCGGCGAGCGCGCGATGTTCGAGCTTCGCGTCTTGGAGGGCGAGACCAAGCATCCCTACCGCGTGCAGTGCGAACAATTCCACGTGGTGCGGCATCTCGCTGCACTCGTGGCAGGTCGCGACAACGTCGATATTCGCTGGGGCTCCGAAACCGTTGCGGTCGACCAAACCGACGACGGCGTGTCGATGACGATTGAGTCCGGTGGAGAGCGGGGAACGCTGAGCGGTCGCTTTCTCATCGGCACGGATGGTGGTCGTTCGATGGTGCGCGAAAGCCTTGGCCTGGGGTTCGACGGTAAGACCTATCCGGTCTTCACTATGGTCGCGATTACCGACTTTCCCTTCGAGGAGCATTACGAAGGATTATCGAACGTCAATTACGTTTGGACGGAAACCGGCAACTTCTCGTTATTACGCGTGCCCGACCGCTGGCGCTCCGGCATCACGCCGCGACCCGGTCAAACTCCGGAGGACGCGCTATCGGACGAGAACATCAATACTCACTTTCAGCGGATCGTGCCGCGCGATCAGCACTATGATGTGCTCGCCCGCGGCAGCTATCGCACGCACATGCGGGTGACCGAAAAATTCAATGTGGGCCGCATCTTCTTGGACGGAGACGCCGCGCTCCTCAACACCCCCAATGGTGGCTTGGGTCTGAATTGCGGTGTGCACGACGCGATGAACCTGACCGACAAGATCAACGGCGTCTGGCATGGCGACGCCGATATGGCTGTGTTTGACCGCTACACCCGGCAGCGTAAGGCCATCGCGACCGATTACGTCCACAAAATGTCGGACGCTAACCACCACAGGATGCGCGAGCGAGATCCCGAAACACGTCGTGCCATTATGGACGATATGCAACGAATCACAGCGGATGACGCCCTTATGAAGGAGTGGCTGATGAACTCCTCCATGATCAACGCCGTGCGTTTTGCAGAGACCGTCGAATAACGGCAACAGAGGCTTTGCGGTGCGCACGGCACCAAAAGCAGTTGCTCAGACTTTTCAGGGGCCGCATCCCTGGCCTAATAGTGGCTCTAGTCCTTGCCAAATGGGTATTGCCCCATAGGATGTGGGCTTGTATTCGGGAGGATAGTGAAAGGAAATTTTCTACATGCGTAACATCGCAAAAACACTGCTCGGTGCTGTCGTCGCCGGGTCGATTTCAGTGGCCACGCTGGCGGCCGCAAGCGCTGATCAGATCAAAGTTGGCTCGTTCGTTTCCGAACGGGGCTTTGGCAGCCGCTTTGTCATCATGCCGTGGATGGAGCGGGCCACCAAAGCACTTCAGGCCATCGGGTCAGAAACCGAGATAAAAGCCTATTGGGGTGGCACGCTCGGCAAGAGCCCGTTTCAGCAATATGACCTTGTCAAAGCTGGCGTGGCAGACGTTGCTTGGGTGATGTCGGCCTATACGCCAGGTCAATTCCCGGAAATGGAAGTCGTCGAACTACCCTTCTTCTTCCACACCGCGGAAGAGGCTTCCGTTGTAGGTTGGAAGCTCTACGAAATGGGGCTGTTTTCGGGCTTCGGTGATACGCATCTCGTCGGCTTCTTTGCTGGTGAACCGTCCTCGATTTTCTCGGCAGATCCAATCTCCAAACTTGAGGACCTCAAGAACAAAAAGGTTCGCAGCGTTGGTGCGACACAGGCTCGTTGGCTGGAGTCCTTGGGCGCCGTTCCTGAGTCGGCTGGTTCGGCTGCGATGAACGAAAAGCTCAATCGCGGCACGTTGTCTGCGGCTATCCAGGGCTGGTCAGGTATGAAGACCTTCAAGTCGTTCGGCTTGGTCACCCACACCGTAGACGTGCCCGTTGGCACTCTGGGCTTCATGTTGCTTATGAACAAAGACACCTGGAATGGTCTCAGCGCAGGTGAGAAAAAAGCGCTTCAGGACAATGGTGGCATTCACATCGCGCGAGACTCGGGCGATGCCTACAAGCAGGCAGGTGCGGATATTCGCAAGATGATCAAAGAAGAAGGCAAGCACACGATGGTGACCTTCTCTGATGCCGAACTTGCAAGTTACGAAGAAGATGCAAAGAAGGTCTGGGAAGAGTGGGCTGACTCCACACCGGGCAACCGGAAGGTTTTCGACGCAGCGGTCAAGTTGCTCAAAGAAATGCGGGGCAACTAGTCTAGCTAGTATTAAAGGTCAGGCTCACATCCAGTGAACGAGCGACTTGACTCCCTGCAGAGGTTCACGGAACGGCTCTGCCGTTTCCTGGCCTCTGTAGGGTTCGTCGTTCTCGTCTTCATGTCGTTCCTCACGATGTACGACGCCTTCATGCGTTATTTGATCTGGCCCAGCATTCCCGGTTTCGGGGACTGGGGCCGCATCATGTTTCCGATAATCATTTGTTCGGTGTTTCCGGCCGTATTGCTCTACCGACGCAATGTCAGCATTGGCTTCTTAGGTTCGGCCCTCGGCCCACAATGGAGCCGAGGTCTAGAACTCTTTGGCGGCATCCTGACATTAATTTTTTTCGGACTCATTGCCTGGCAGTTCACGGCGCTCGGGGCTGACATGCAGGCCAATGGCCGCGTGACTCCGACCCAAAAAATCGTGGTCGCGCCTTGGTGGTGGGTCGCTGTCGCGCTCGTCATTCTTTCTCTACCGGTCCAAACTTGGATGATTTACAAGAGCGCACTGGCACTACATTTGCGTCGTGACTTTGAAGAAACCGGAGGCGGCCACTAAGGCCTGCCTAGAGCAAAGAAAAAGATATGTCAGCAGTATTGATCGGCGTTCTCGGCCTCGCGCTCCTGTTTGTTCTCATCATTCTGCACGTGCCCATCGGCGTCTCAATGGGGCTTACTGGCTTCGTCACCGTCGGCTATCTCATCGGCTTTGGTCCCGCGATAGGGCTCATCGGTGCCGAGGGTCGCGAGGTCGTCTCAAGCGAAGGCCTTGCGGTCGTTGCGTCCTTCATTTTGATGGGGGCGTTTGCGAATCTCAGTGGCCTTGCCCAAGATATGTACCGATTAGCGTATGCCTTTTTGGGGCATATGAAGGGTGGGCTAGCCCTTGCGACGGTTGGCGGGTGCGCTGGGTTCGGCTCGGTCAGCGGTTCGTCGGTAGCCACCGTCGCGACCATGACGCGGATTGCCCTTCCGGAAATGGCGCAACGCGGCTATGCGACAACTCTATCCACCGGCAGCATCGCTGCAGGCGGCACGCTGGGAATGCTGATCCCGCCGTCAATCGTCATGATCATCTACGGCATTCTGACCGAAGAGTTCATTATTGCGCTTTTTGCGGCGGCGCTGATCCCGGGACTGCTGTCTGTGGCGGTCTATTTCGCAGCGATCCGCATCTTGGTTTGGGTGAACCCAGCCATCGGACCGGCCGGACCCGCGCTGCCTTGGAAAGAACGACTCAAAATTCTTGGGCAGTCTTGGGGCGTTGTAACGCTAGCGGTCATCGTGTCGGGCGGGCTCTACACCGGCGTCTTTTCGGCCGCAGAATCTGCATCAGTCGGTGTGTCGATCGCATTTCTCTTCGCGGTGTTTCGCGGCAAGGTCAATTGGACGTCATTTTTTGAGACGTTGTTGGAAGCCGCTGCGACCACCGGGATGATCTACGTGATCATCATCGGGGCGCACATTTTCTCATTCTTTATGACGCTTTCGGGTCTGCCCGAACAAATCGTTGGCACCATCGAAACCTCGGGCCTGTCGAAGTGGGTCATCTTGATCCTGCTCTACATTATGTTTCTAATTCTGGGCAGTATCTTCGACACCATTGCGGCGATGGTGATCACGTTGCCTTTCGTCTTCCCACTGATCATCAGCCTCGGGTTCGATCCCATCTGGTGGGGCGTGATCAATGTGATTGTGATGGAAATCGGCATGATCACACCACCTATAGGAATGAACGTGTTCATCATGCATGGGATGGCGAAAGACATCCCGCTCCGAACGATCTTCAAAGGGATTGCGCCGTTCGCGGCGGCCGATGTTGTGCGCCTCGGGCTTGTGACGGTTTTCCCGGCGTTGGCGCTGTGGCTTCCTAGTTTATGGGGTTACACCTAGCAGCGTCGCGTGAGTTGGCCCGCGTTCAGCCGCGCGCTTACATCGGTTCATCTGCGGCTGGCCCGGCTAAGGCCAGAACGGCACTAGGTTGATAAAGCAGTGCGCGGCGATTTCCGGCAGTATGCTACTGGTCCGGCGGGTCAACCACAACGACATCAATCGGATCACGAAGGTGCCCGCCACCGTTCCAAGCCCGCTCGACCAATGGATCGCAGCAAAAATTGCTGCGGACACCAAGTAGAGGCTCGTCTACGGCAAGGTGGTCGTAAAGGTATCAAGTTAGAGCCGTCTAAAAACCTACTCTTCGGCAACAGCGGTCAGGGCCAAGCCGACCGTCAAAGTGGCGCCGCCGCAATCGACCGCGCCATGACGGATCCTCCTTCAGATCTGTTCGGCGCGACGCCGGGCATTACCTACGGCGCCCGTCGCGTTCTTTATGATCTCGACTATGACACCCTAACCGAGTTCAAGTTTCGCACGGGCCACTGGGCCGGCATCATTGTCCTCAACAAGGACGGAGAGATCGTCGTGGTCGAGGTCAAGCCCTCGGTGGCGGACTTCAAGTCCGACTCAAAGTGACCGGAATACGCTGATTGGTGCGATGTGCTCTTCTCAGCTGCCGGCTGGGGCTTTCCCCAAGAAATTCTGCCGACCGACCACGGCCTGATTTTATGTAACGCCCACGGCGGCGAGGTCCTCCGCGATGCCTCGTGCTCCAAATTGCCCGATGCGCGGCAAAAATCGCTTACTTCGAGCTTCGCTCTGGTAGTGGCACGACGGCTCCATACGGCATTGGAAGGCTCACCTGCTACAACTGGCGGAAGGTAACGATCGTTTAACCATGGGCGTTCATGCTCCACGGGCGTTGAAAGAGTAAGGCCAGACCTGCAAGTGTTACCCATGATCAGAGTATTAGGCGCGGCGGCCGCGCTCGTTCTATGGGCGGGCGTCGCTATTGCGCAAACACCACCCGCAACTTTCGAAGACGGTCGTATTAAGGCTGAGGGGGGGCGATACGACCACGCGCGGGATATTTGGACCCTTTTGGCAAGAGACGGTGACGCCGATTCCCTAAACGGGCTCGGCTTCATATATCAAAAAGGCCTCGGCGTGCTGCGCGATTATTCCCGTGCTACCCAGCTCTATACCGCGGCCGCAGAGCAGGGCCATGTCAACGCAGCCAATAACCTCGGATTCATTTACACCCAGGGTCTGGGTGTTCCGCGCGATTATGTGCGCGCTTACAGTTGGTACAGCGTGGCGGCGATCCTGGGCGATGCAGCGGCGATCCGTAATCGCGATATTCTCACCCGTGCCATGAGCTACAAAGATCTTCAGGCGGCAAATAAGGTTTTGTTTGATGCGTTCGGCCGCATCGCCAAGCGGTTGACGCCCGAAAAAATTGTTGCGGTGCGCGATCGGGCCCAAAGTCTCCTCACGGAACGGGGTGGCGCCAATGCGCACAACGCTGCGATCGTAACGGTCCCGCGCACCCGCTTAAAGGGTGCTCCGCAAGGGTTGGTCGAGGTGCCGGACGATGCGACTAGAACCGGGTTTTCTGGGGGTGTTTCCGGGGAGCTGGAAGAAGATACGGGTCCAAAGCTGCCTTCTCTCACGCCGCTCAACTAGTCCTGTCCTATTTTGTGTTGGCGGAGATGCTTTCAGCCAGTGTGCCGAGTGACTATCGTATTGTTTAGTCCTTTCCCACGTCCTCCTCAAAAGGATTGTCGGTTCAATGCGACTCTCTTCCGCTGCAATATTTTTTTTCACATTTGTTGCCGCGTCGCAGGTGTGGGCACAGCCGAAAATCGCGCTCCAGCCGGTCTTCGGCGAATACACGTTTGACCGTCCTCTCGCTCTCAAACAAGTGCCAGGCGAAGACGGACGGTTCTACGTCGTCGAACAACCCGGCCGCGTACTGCTATTAGAGGGTCTCGCCGACGACGTCCCAGACGTGGTTTTGGACATGCGCCGCCAAGTCGAGGATAGACCAAACGAGGCCGGATTGCTTGGCCTAGCCTTTGATCCAAAGTTTGCTGAAACCAGCCGCGTTTTTTTGTCCTACACCCGGCGTGGGGATGGCAGTCTCGAGTCCGTTGTCGCCTCGGCCAGTATGGCGTCGGACGGCCGATCGATCGATCTAGCATCCGAACAAATTATCCTGTCCGTCGCACAGCCTTTCAATAATCACAACGGCGGCGATATTGCGTTCGGCCCGGACGGCTATCTGTATGTCGGGTTCGGCGATGGTGGCAAGCGCGGCGATCCGCTCAACAATGGTCAGAACCTCAGCACCCTTTTAGGGGCAATACTAAGGATAGATGTCCATAGCGGCGAGCCTTACGCTATTCCACGAAGCAACCCGTTTCGGCAACAGCGTGATGCCCGAAACGAGATATTTGCCTATGGTCTGCGCAACCCCTGGCGCTTCAGCTTTGACCGCGAAACGGGCGACCTTTGGGTAGGCGATGTCGGTCAGAACCGAGTCGAGGAGATCGACCTTGTCGTAGCCGGAGGCAACTATGGCTGGAATATTCGCGAAGGCTCGAAGGCCTTTCGCCGCGGAGGCGGCACTCCAATAGGCCTGACCGACCCGGTGACACAATACGGTCATAATCTCGGCTGCTCAGTCACGGGTGGTTACGTCTATCGCGATATCGAAGTCGCCGACCTCAATGGGGTCTACCTGTTCAGTGATTTCTGCTCCGGCCGTGTCTGGGGGCTGCTCCCACCCGAAGAAGGCCGACGCCCGGTTGTAGAACTCCTGGAAGCCGACATTCAGGCCTCTTCCTTTGGCGAGGCCAACGACGGTTCGTTGTTCATCCTAGATCTTGGCGGCACAATTTATCACATCGTCGCCGCGCCCTAACTCACGAAGTGGCGGGTCCGGTGGGTGCGGCGGAAAAGTGACAGCATCTACCAGAACTACGTTAGCACTCGCTAAGAGGCGTGCTTGAAGGTCTGAAAATTTAGAAAATTTGCGCAGGTGTTAGATATATGTGGGCACTCCCCCTAGTGGCCCATGCATAGGGGGCAGCAGCCAAAATATTAAAATATCTATTCAGCCCGCCCTTCACGGTAATGGATTATGTCGTTGACGGTGGCCGGATGGCGGGCGGTAACTAAGGCGCTGATTGGTTCGACTGGAGCGACTGAGATAAGGTGCGCGGCCCACCCATGACCCAGCCGTTCACACCTAACGTTCAACAACTAGCCGGCACCCGCTTGTTCATAGTTGGTCTCGTCGCCACAACATCAGTTGGCCCAATGGCGATGCAGCTGTTTGTGCCCTCGCTGCCCTTCATGGCGCGGGATCTTGCGGCGCCGATCGATGTGGCGCAGCTCGCGCTCAGTCTCTCGATGGCGGTCATCCCCCTAGCCAATCTAGTTTATGGCCCTCTGTCTGATCGGTTCGGTCGGAGGCCAATCCTGCTTGTTGGTCTTGTGCTCTTTTTAGTGGGAACGGGAATAGCTGCGATGGCCGCCAGCATCGAGATGTTGGTTCTTGGGCGAATCATCCAGGCCGGCGGCAGCGCGTCCGGTATGGTCATCAGCCGTGCCATGGTGCGCGATGTCTACGGCGCAGAAAAAGCGGCATCGATGATCGCCTACCTCACCGTGGCGATGCTGGCCGCACCCTACGTGGCATTGATCGTTGGCGGTGCGCTGACCGACAACGTGGGTTGGCGCGCATCCCTATGGCTCGCCTTTGTGGTAGGCGCGATAGTCACTATCATCGCTTTTCGTATTCTGCGCGAAACGCACTATGAAGATCGTATGCCGCTTGCGCCGCTAACCCTGGTGCGGAACTACGCCACGCTCTTTGGTTCTATTGAGTTCACCGGCTACGTTCTGCACACATCTTTTGCGGCCGGAACGTTCTTCGCTTTCATGGCCGCGGGCCCGTATCTTATGGTGGATGTGCTTGGCCGACCAGCCTTGGAATTCAGCCTATGGTTCGCGCTGCTGACCTTCACCTTCATGGGCGCAAACTTTGCCGCGGGCCGGATCTCAGCGCGCGTCGGCCTCGATAGGATGGTCTTGCTAGGTAGCTTACTGTCGCTCAGCGGCGGTGTGTTGTTCTTGATTATCCTCACCCTATTTGGCCTGAGCCCTCTGACTCTCTTTTTACCTAACGCATTAGTCGGGGCAGGGCAGGGTATCTCGATGCCTAATGCTCAAGCTGGTGCGATCAATCTGAGCCCCAAAATGGCTGGCACTGCATCGGGCCTCCTGGCATTTGCAACAATGGGGATGGGGGCCGCATTCTCGCAGATCGTCGGAGAATTGGCTGACGGCACTGCGGTGCCTCTGGCCTGGACAGTCTTGATAGGGGTCATTTTGGCAGCTGGTTTTGGACAAATTCCGGCCCACCGACGAGCAAGACGACGTTTAGCGGCCTCCGGCTAGAACTAATAATTGTGAGGCGCGGCCCGCAGAATTCGGTAAATCGACACTCTGCTTCGCCCAACATTATGTTGTCGTGCTAATTTCCAGACTGCTCGAGATTTCACATGCGCCCGCCTAGCAGCGGCCAGCCGGTGGTTGCCGACGACATCGACGCAGCCCACACAATCTCCGAAGCAGACTCACTTTTCGTGAGCTCCATAGCACCCCTACATCGGGTGTCAGGCTATTTGCCGGATTTCTCTGCGCTCGAGCTGACGCCTGGCGCGCACGCGCGAGTCGGTGTGCGACCGATGCCCAAAGATGGCCTACCCATCATCGGCCCCCTTGCCAGAGCACCCAGCATGTACGTAGCAGCGACTCATTCTGGTGTCACGTTGGGGCCAAAATTCGGCGACTTGATCGCCCGCGCGGTCTCCCTGGACGAGCCACAAAAGGACCTTGATCCCTGCCGCCCTGGGCGCTTTGGCCAATAGCAGGGGCGCTCTGCTAAAGTCGGGCAAAGAACAGCGCTTAGGGAGACGACATATGGCAAATGCCGCGCAGCTGGCCAACGAACCGGTCCTGCTACACGAGACACTTGAGGACGGCATCGTCCGCGTCACATTGAACCGACCCAAAGCGGCGAACAGTCTCAGCCATGAATTGGTGCATGAGCTTCATGCCGCGTTTGAGATCTATGCTGCAGACGACACGGTGCGGGTGATCGTCTTGGCTGGAGCAGGAAAACACTTTTGTGCAGGCCACGATCTCAGCGAATCGATCGTAGCAGCCAAAGATCCGGCTAGAAAACGCGAAGCCAATATCGCGGCGAGCGAGATGATTATGTCAATCAACCGTTGTCCCAAGCCCGTGATTGCGCGCATCCAGGGTGTGGCCACGGCGGCTGGTTGCCAACTCGCCGCCAGTTGCGATCTGGTGTTCGCGTCGACCACCGCCAAGTTCGCAACGCCCGGGGTCAACATCGGACTGTGGTGCCTTGCCCCGCAGGTGGCTGTCAGCCGCACCATCGCACCAAAACACGCCATGCAAATGTTGCTCACCGGCAAGATGATCGGTGCCGAACAAGCCGTGCGCTTCGGGTTGGCTAACGAGGCGATTGATGCCGAAGCGCTTGATGATCGCATTCTCGAAATTGCCCGTGAGATCGCGGGCAAATCGAGCCACGCCGTGGCAATGGGCAAAGAAAGCTTCTATCGGCAGCTCGAAATGGATGTGCCCGAGGCTTACGCGATGGTCGATGAACTCATTTACCGAGCGATTCAAACGGAAGATGCCCAAGAGGGCATCTCTGCGTTCTTGGAAAAGCGAGATCCCAAGTGGAAAGGACGATAGGCATGGTCGAACTCGCAATCGCTTCTACGTTTCGCCGACCGGCACAATCGCACTACCTCGACAATGCCAGAGGTTTTCGCCAGCACTATCTCGATTGGCCTGGCACTAACCCGCCGGTCGTCCTGCTCCATCCCAAGCGCAGCAACGCCCGGCATTGGGACCACATGGTTGATGCACTGGACAGTCCCAATCGAGTGCTGGCGCTGGACTCCCGTGGTCATGGGCTCAGTGATTACCCTCAGGACGGCTACCGCGTGCCTGAGTTGGGCGAGGACGTTGTGGCGTTTCTTGATGGCTCCGGAATCGAGCGCGCGTTCTTCGTTGGCGGCGCGACCGGTGGCAATCTTTGCATTTGGCTGGCGGCAACCGTTCCTGATCGTGTTGCCGGCATCGGGCTTGCTGATCCAGGCATGTCAGTTCCTAAGCACATCGCGGCTGAAGTCATTCGCCAGACTCGCGAAGAGCACGACTTCAAGGATTTCGCAACTGCCAAGGCGTCGATGCACTTCCAAGAACTTTGGAGCCCGGCGGTGCTCGACCACTACTCCGCGCACAGTTTCGTCGAGCGCTCCGACGGACGTTGGGCGTGGCGCTATGCCGCCGAACCAGCTCGCGTCATTGCGGCCTCGTTGGACGACGATCCGGTG
>Ga0115002_10008539_pt1 | contig 11339 bp, 11 predicted proteins | sample ArcticOcean_MG_C_8_FD_89576 | JGI IMG/M metagenome (GOLD analysis project Ga0115002, IMG submission 89576) | Marine microbial communities from western Arctic Ocean - ArcticOcean_MG_CB11_86 | ecosystem: Environmental > Aquatic > Marine > Oceanic | place: Arctic Ocean: Canada Basin | collected... | reverse complement strand
TCTTCGGAGATCGGCTGAGCGGCCGCAAGTCGCGGGTCCCCATGCGGCGGATACATCGCTGTGCACTGTCCTTCGGTTCTGCTGGCCGGCTCCGCGATCCACTCACCCGCCTCCGAATAGCAACCGTCGGTCAACCCGGCTGGCTTGTTGCGCACGACCCGCTCGGCCTCAGAACCCTGCTCATGGTCGGCGGCGATCGCTGCCAGCCATTGCTCCATCCACCCAAGCATTTCGGCGTCGACGGCACCAGCGCCGCCCGGGTGATTCCGGTGGTGCACGATCATTACTTGGTTGTCGGCGTGACCGTTGGCCGCTTCGAGCCTTGCGCGCATCGCAAAGGATCTGACGCGGTCATGAATGTCGGGCAACTGCTCCAGGTACGTTCGGAAATCGATGATGGGAATCTCAGCCAGCCCACCGCCGGCGTTGTTGATTCGCCCGAAGGCATGGGCATTTCTCACAGCCTCCACTGGCGCGTCAGCGCGCTCAGGAGACAGGTGACCGCTGGCATCAAAGCCACCCACACGTTCATTCAGTTCGACAAACTGATCGGCACTGATCTCACCGTTGTCAAAGGCGACCAGACCATACTGCACACCCAGGTTGTCGTATAAGCGATAGGCCATGCCCGTTTCCGGGTTCACGCCGATCACGTTGACGGCGTTGCCGTAAATGGAACAATCCGCTCCGTCCGGATTGGTCTTAGCGTCGTACACGAGGTCACCCAACACCTGCAGGTTGCAGTCTGGCCGGATCTCCGGCGGATGGGCTTCTGGCGTCATCCAGCCATGGGAAAAGCCTGAATTGATCCAGGTGTAAAACTCCGGCTGCTCGCCTGGCGCCACCGGAATGATGCAATTCGACCAGCCGGCAAAACCCGCCACGGCGCTCCGCGCTTTATCGGACCATGCAACCTCTCCACCCCGGGTTGCGCGTTCCAGTAGAGCACAATCCATCCCGGCAGGCGCCAGCGAGAACGTGTCGGGATAGCTTCGCCGCGGCAGAATGCCGTCCAACAGTCCAGGATAGTTATTGGCGATGAGGTGCTGCTGCATCGCACCGCCGGACCCACCGTAGCCGATGGTGTAATCAGGCACTCCATAATTTTCGATGAAGTGTTCCTTCACCATCAGCGTGGCTTCCGCACTCGTCACATCATTACAGTTGTTGCCAAGGACATTGAGACTGGAACTGGCAACGGCATAGCCCCCCGCGAGCGCGACATTGGCGGCAAAGCCACGCAACGTACCACCGGTAAATCGACCCTGCTTGTAGGCAGGCGCACAGCCTCCGCCGAAGGTGTAGATCAGGCGGCCATTCCAGCCCGGTGTGTCGGTCCACATATCCGGTAGGGGCTCGCCGGGCTGGTGCAGAAAGGCGATCTCATAGATGGCCCGACTAATAACACCAGCCTCCTGACGCACGATGAAATCAACGGTCTCGCCATCGACGGTCGTCGTCTGCGTCAGGTCTGCAGGGAGGGGCGCGTCGGGATCGTAGGGCTGGAAGTTGCCTTCGCTCGTGCGATACCGGTAGCTGACCCGGGTGGGTACTACGCAGTTTTCATCTGGCGTGCCAGGCAGACCATACGTTTGAGTCTCACAGACAAAAGGCTCCTGATGGGGGCCGGAGAATATCGGACCCTGCAGCGAATAGTTGACGACATCTAGCGCAGCACTCTGCCCACCCGCACTCGCTTGAATGGTGGACGCACCTGCCGGCAGACCGGCCACCAACCCAACCAGGGAGTCACCATCCGGTGCGACGCGAAAGTCCTGACTCACGTCACGACCGCCCGCGCTGACCGTGACATCACCCGCCATCAGGCCCTCGGGCAACGCAACGGCCACCAACAGATCCCCGCCGCTCACCATGTCCGCCCTCGGGGACAACGATCGCACTTCAAGATCACTGGAAGCATCGGAGAGCGACACCTCACCAGAAGAACACCCACTCACCATCAGTACTGCGAGCATCATCGGAATCATGACGATGCCAATGGACCTGGTTCGAGTGTTGGCCGCTTGATTCATAAGGTTCGATCGCATTTCAACCTCCGCTACTTCGGGCTCGAGTCGGAATAAAAGGGATTACAGGGTCGAACCTAGAGCGCTGCGCGGCTCTCATGAGCGTGCGTCGTCCACCGTTTCACGGGCGAGCGCCTTGGGGTTCGACACGCTGACCTGTGCGCGAAGCTTCCGCACGATCCAATCGTGGACATCGACCCGGCCGTCGAGCGTGCCTTCGCGGATGGCTCGGACCAACGACGCGGCATCCGCGGCTGCCGGAACATCGGCCAGATCCTCGCTGGGCGTGTCGCCGACCTGGCGTGCGGCAATGGCGATCGCGTTGGCGACCATCAATGCCTGATAGCGCGCCTTGCCTGACAGTTCGCCCACGACCTCTTCGCGCAGCACACTGACAGCCGTCTCCAGCAGATCCTCGGGGCCGGGACGCTGAGTCATGGCCGCGCTTCCGGCCACGCGTCGGGCCGCGTCATCAGTACCGCCTCGAACGCCAGTTCTGGCACGACATGGCCGGTCAATGCCAGCTCCAGATTCGTCTCGCGGCCAGACAGATGCCGATCCGCCTGTTGGAGAGCGAGGATCGCCCACCGGACATGGGCCATGACCTCCCAATACCGCACGCGCGCCGGCTCGATGCTGCGGCCCGACGCCGCTTCGTAGGCGTCGTACAGATCCGCGCGCTCGCCGATGCCCCCGACGGGACGGTCGTCGCGGCCGAAACGCCAGCAGTGCGCGCAGAGCCACGCGACATCGCTGATTGGATCGCCCCAGCACGCGAACTCCCAATCGAGAACGCCCGTCAACCGGTGATCGTCGACCATCAGGTTGCCGATTCTGAAATCCTGGTGACAGAGCACAAGATCGCCCGGCAGCGGCGCCGCGACCTCTGCCCATCGAAGCGCCCATTCGAGCCCGGGGTGCATGACACCAAGTGCATCGAGCGCCCGGCGGTGAGCACCGACAGCGGCCAGCGCTGGCGGTTCCTTCGGAATGTCGAGGAAGTCGAGCCTCGTGTCGGGCGGACCAATAGCGTGAATGCGGGCCAACTGCGTGGCGCAATCGATCACGAGCGCCCGGGCCTCTGCTGGCGTGCGTGCCATGCGCACAACCCGATGCCCAGCAGCGATACCCGCAATGCGGCGCATCACGAAAAACGGCCGCCCCAGCACGCCCTCGTCGGTGCACGCCCACAGCGGTTCCGGCACTGTGACGCCGGCCTCGAACGCGACGCGCAGCAGGGCGAACTCCCGCATCCTGCCGTGGCTGGCGGCCACCGCCGACGGCGCGTCCATGCGCACCACCACCTCGTGGCGACCGGCTTGGGGACCGCCCGTGATGTCGAGAGTGACGCCCCAGTTTTCCTGGATGGCGCCACCACTGAGCATGGCGGGCTCGGCAACGTGCGTTACAGCCGCGGCATCGGCAGATCCCGCCACGAAGGAGCAGAACCGCTCCAGGCCTTCATGCATCGCCGGCATTGCCCCAGCGCCAGAAGTCGCGGCCCTCGCTGAGCAGCGACCGGGCCAGCACCATCTTGTGGACCTCCGACGCGCCGTCGACCAGCTTGGCCTGGCGTGCGTACCGGTAGAACCACTCCAGCAGTGTGTCCTTCGAATAGCCGCGCGCGCCGCAGAGCTGGATCGCCGTGTCGACGACCTTGATCAACGTGTCGGCGACCGCGATCTTGGCCATCGACACTTCCTTCCTCGCGAAGTCTCCCTGGTCCAGCTTCCACGCTGCGTTCATGGTCAGCAAGCGCCCGACGTGCACCTCCATCGCCGCTTCACCCAACATCCACTGCACGCCTTCGTGGTCGGCCAGCGAGGAACCGAATGACTGGCGGTCGCGTACGTAGTCGCCGGCGACCTCCAATGCCCGTTTAGCCATTCCCAGCCACCGCATGCAATGGGTCAGTCGTGCGGTGCCCAACCGGATCTGTGTGACCTTGAGTCCGTCGCCGACCTCGAGCAGCCGGTGTTCATCGGGAATCACGAGACCATCGAACACGATTTCACAATGCCCGCCGTGTTCCTCCGGCCCCATGATCGGGATGCGACGGGTGATCTTCCAGCCCGGTTGGTCAGCGTCGAACAGGAACGCCGTGAGACCCTTGCGCGGATCGTCGGACGTGCGTGCGACGACGATGAAATGCTGGGCGCCCTGAGCGCCGGTAATAAACCATTTGTGACCGCGGATGGTCCAGTTGTTGCCTGTCTTCGTGGCCGTCGTCAACATCATGCCGCCCGGGTCGGAACCCGAGCCCGGCCGCGGTTCGGTCATGGCAAAGGCCGAACGTACACGGCCATCTATGATCGGTTGCAGCCAGCGATCCTTCTGGGCCTCGGTCGCGGCCTTGTTGAGCACCATCATGTTGCCGTCGTCGGGCGCGGCCGAATTGAACACGAGCGGTCCGAACGGTGAGCGCCCCATCTCCTCGTAACACGCCGCCATGCCAACCAGGCTCATGCCGCCGCCACCTCTGGACGTCGGCATCTGCAACGCCCACAGGCCTTCGGCCCTCGCCTTGACCCGCAGGGGCGCCAGCGCCGCCTCGCTGAGCATTTCGTACTCGTTCAGATTCGCCGGGTCGGCCTCAACCGGCAACACGTGGGTGGCCACGAATTCGCCGATGCGGCGTCTGGTGTGTTCGATGTCCGGAGAGAGGGTGAAATCCACGGGCGAAGATCCTCAGGATTGTTCCGAGCCGAGCCCTTAGCTCAGTCCTGGCTCAGAGCGAGTTAACGAGATGACCGCCGTCGACGGGCAGCGACACGCCGGTGATAAAGCGCCCCGCGTCAGACGCCAGCAGCAACAGCGCGCCATCCAGATCATCAGGCTGGCCAAAGCGGCGCTGCGGAACGCGCGCGCGGAGGCGCCCGCCGGCGTCGCTCTGCAGGAACTCACGGTTGAGATCGGTCTCGATGTACCCGGGCGCGAGCGCGTTGACGCGGATGCCGTGACGCGCCCATTCCATGGCCAGGGCCCGCGTCATGTGCACCATGCCCGCCTTCGACACCGCATACGGCATCAACCCTCCAGAGACACGATGACCGACGATAGACGCGATGTTGACGACGGCACCTGGAGTCCCGGCGTCAACGAGGCGCGCGGCAAACGCGCGTGCCATCGACCACGCACCTTTCAAATTGGTGTCCAGGACGCGATCCCATATCTCGCCATCCACGTCTAGCGCCTGGCGCGCGTCAGCCACACCGGCGTTATTGATGAGCGTATCGACCGGTCCCCACCTGGCAGCGGTGACGTCAAGGGCAGCGTTAATGGACGCTTCGTCAGTGACGTCGAGAGCAACGGCCACCGCCGTACCGCCGGCCGCGACTATCTCGGCGGCGGCCTGCTGCGTCTTGTCAGCACGCCGTGCGCCCAAGGCCACGCGGGCTCCGGCGCGGGCAAGGACGCCCGCGAAATGCCGTCCCAATCCACTCGACGCGCCGCTCACCAGCGCCACACGCCCGTCCATTCGAAGCAGATCACTCAAAGGTTTAGGTTCCTATCGCCAAGGCATCCACTTCGTGGGCGTCTTTTGCGTTCGCGCCTTTCATTGGCACACTCCCAACCGCACGATCCGATCTAGGCCCCAACCCACGTCGGGCGGCGCTTTTCCGCAAACGCCCTCGGTCCCTCTTTCGCATCCTTGGAGAGCAGAAGACGCTCGAATATATCAGCCTGATACGCCCAGCCTTCGGAGTTCTGCATGCCCGCGGTGTCTCGCAGAATCTGCTTGGACGCTAATACTGAGAGTGGCGCATTGCGCGCAATACGTTCGGCGATTGCCTGGGCGTTCGCCAGCGTTTCACCCCTCGGCACCACACGATTGACCAATCCCCAGGCCAGGCCTTGCTCGGCAGTGATGAAATCGCCTGTCAACGCAAGTTCCGCCGTCCTGAGGGCACCGATTCTCCCCGGCAACCGGAGCAATCCGCCCGCTCCCGCAAACAAACCCACCGTCACCTCGGGAATACCAAGCTTCGCGCCTTCCGACGCCACAATCAGATCGCACAGGAGCGCGACTTCGAGTCCACCTGCAAGAGCAAACGATTCGACTGCGGCAACGAGCGGCTTTTGCGCGCCCCTCTCAAACAGCTCGAACACGCCATCCGGCATTCCCTTGTCCTGAAACTCTTTCAGATCCAGCCCAGCGCAAAACCCTTTACCGGCGCCAGTGATGACACCAACTTTCAACGTCTCATCGGTATCAAGTTCGGCGAACGCGTTGGCGAGCCCAGCGATCAAGGAGCCTGTGAACGAATTCATCGCGTTCGGCCGGTTCAAAGTTATGACAAGGACGTCCCCGCGCCGGTCCGTCAAGACCGCCGGTTCACCGTTCACGCTCATTCCACGCCTCCCAGCACGGCAGGCTCAACCGCCTGCGCCTTCAGTTGTCATCGAATTTGGGCTGACTGACAACGGGGTACGGCACGTCAGCTTTTCAGCTGCCGAGAAAAGCTGCCCGCCGTTGGCAACCGCCAGCAACTCCCAGCGTGCGCGGACACCCGGGAACGTGCTCAACTACTGCCACCGGGCCGCGCAATGGGTGCTTGCAGCACGGGTGCCACATCGACTGAGTTTTCGGACACTACGGTGTTCTGTCGAGAACGCTTTTTCGCAGCTGGAATCACCGCGGTTCTGGCAAGATTCATACCTGAACAGAAACTTGGCCGAACTGAATCATCGACCAAGCTTCTGTCTGGCACATCCTACAGGCAGCGCACCTTAGCGTTACCTAAAGCGCGCTCCAAAACGATCCCCAGATACCGAATTGCCGTCATAATCTATACATACAGCAGTCAGGGGGAACAAGGCGTTTGGATTCGGGTTTACTCGCCGCTCAATCGGACTCACTTCCCAGGGGGTCATAAATGCCGGGTCATCCACCGTCGTCTCAAGCGTGACCACGTCGCCCCGCCTGGTAAATCGCTCAGTAATTTTTGTGGCCGCACTCATCGGCCACCCTCTGGTGGAGTACCAGACAAGTTCGTCAGGAAAATCCACTGTCTCGACAACAAGAGTGTCTCCTTCCCAGCGACCAACCGTACTACCACCCAACTGATTCAGGCCTTCGTAGTCATCCTCTGAATTCAGCGATCTGCCGTCGGTCGGCACTTGACGGATAGCCGGAGGCGCACTGCCGTAAAGAAGCACTACCTTGTTGGGTAACTGGATAATCTCGCTTGGAAAGCCTCGCTTAATAATGCCTTTCTCTTGGCAGCCGAAGCCAGGATCGGTCGGTCTCTCATACGCGTACTCTTCGTTCCATCTGACCTGCTCCCAATATTCGGGCTTGTAGAGAGGCATTCTCTCGCGATCAGACTTGATAATGATTTCCTGATCAATCTCGAGCCAATAGAAGTTTCCGTCTCGCACCTGCGCCGTGCTGCCTACTTCATCGCTGTCGGTATCAGCACCAGCAAAACCGAAAGCTCTCCCGCTCCGGGCATAAGGGCCCTCTTGTACCCCGGGGACGCCTCCAATCCAAATACCGCTAAGATCGGGACGACCTTGTTCGGTGCGCGGTGTAGGCGCGCTCAGCAGCTCGTCACGCGAGGGGCTAGGGGGACCACCTTGGCGACCTTGCGCAATTGCCAGCTGTGCCAGAACCACGGTGATTCCAATTGCGAAAACCGTTCTCAACAAGATATGCATTTCCCACTCTCCCCTAGTTGGTGAGCCTTAATGTCATCAGCGTAAGATCGTAGCCGGTCATAAATTCCACCGGACGGGCATCAGCGCCCTGGGCGGTGATGATGTCCAGGCTACCGTCCGCATTGAAGCGATACATCCCTTCCCAGACGGTGCCATCGCTTGGCGGTGTCAAGTTTCTGCCCATGAATGTAAGGTCAACGGTCCCCAGTTCGGGATCCACACTGTACGTGCCGCGCCAGGGTGTTCGCTGCAACCGGAGAATCGAGAAAGAATTGTCGGCATTGAACACCACACTCGCTCCCTGTAACTCCTGAGAAGGCCGCATCTCCGTTTCGGCCTCCTCTACCACCCAGCTCCCCTCAAAGCTTTGAGCGGCGGCGCTTTGAGATACGGCCGTAAAGGCGACCACCCCCAGGAAGCAACAGCAGATAGCCAGCGTTCTCTTGAACTTGTGACCAGACTCGTCCACCCAAAACGACATGGTCTGCCTTTCCCCTCTATCGACCAAGAGGATCTCCCGACCAGAGAACATGGGATGTCCCATCCGGCAAGACAATCTCGGCAAGGAAGCCCTCAGCGCTACCGCTATGAGCCCTCACGCCACGAATGGTATAGGTTTCCCCTTGTACGAGGGTATCCTTCGCGAGTCCTCTTTGGCGTAATCCCCGAATTCCGGTCGTATGGACGGCCCACTCCTCGACTTCGCCTTGTTCGTTCTCAATATCAAAGAAGAGAAACACGTGCGGATTAATCCAGCGGGTCGTGGTTAAGACGGCATTGTCAAAAAGGAACGGCCAGTCGAAATCGTATTGTGCAGAAACGGAATGGTGAGCATGCGTGGAATACGACACGCCGGCCACAAGCACAGCGGCCAGACAGATGCTCGTGGACAGTTTGCTACATGCTGGTTTCATTCGTTCAGTCATAACATCTACTCCTCTAACGCGACGAATAACAAAGGCCTGACGTAAGAACTCCCCACTCAGATCAGCGACTTGCCGAGGCCGATATGACGTTCGCAGGGACTGGGAAAATGACATAGGCGTTAGTGCACCAGCAGGTACTGATGTCTACATCCAGAATCGTCTGGCCATCGAGCTTTTGCACGATACGGCCGGGAAATTTGAACCCACTCATGATTTCATCGCTCAGCAATGGATCAATCGGTTCGTAGTCCTTATAACCCGAATATTCGCCAGTCAAGGTCGCCTGACCCAGGACGGGGTGATTCACGTTCATTTCCACCAGCTCCGGACGACGATTGCGATTCAAGCGAATCTTCATGTTCCCGTCGTCGTAGGGAAAACTCAGCTCATAGGTCCGGCTTTCGAGCTCCGTCACTTGCACCTGATCGACATTCTGATGAGCGAGTCTGATTGCGGCAGTGGGAGTGACAGCAAGCAGTTTCTGCCGCCATTCGTGAAGCTGAGGTGCAGGGGTCTGCGAGTCCCCCACGGGCGGTCCCTCAGGCGCAACGTTCTGCTCATCCCAGGAGTAATCGCCGGCAGTCGCCCACACCGAACGCTCGCCCTGAGACGTCGTGAGATCGTAACGTAGGCCTCCGTCAGGGTAGGCTATTTCCACGTAGTACCTGTCAAGTTCGACCTGGGGCCAATCTGACGGATCTGAATTCGTTGCCTCGTAATAGACACCCGAGCCTTCGTAGCGCAATGTCTGCCACACGTCGGATTCCTGCATGCCGCGCAACATGCCTAGCGAACGGGCGGCGGTATAAAGAATTCTCGACGCTGTTGGCTCATACGTATCTCGAACAACCCAATCGCTCTGCGCGTAGGTCAGGTGGCTAAACCCTACGAACCATACAAGGGCGAGTAGCATGAACTTTCGCTTGAAAAAATACCTTCTCTTCATGATGTCCAATTCTCTCTACCGATCGCCCCAAAATTCAAGGGCCAATCCTTTGACCCACCTCATCTCCTAGGTGACCGTGACACCCCGCTGAGCAAGCAGGTCCTCAGCATCAGGGAAACTCAGCCCGAACCGATGGTAGAGCCAGACGGCGCGGCTGATGATCTCGGGTGGAAAACGGAGTAAACGTGTGCCTGGTCGGCCGGGTGCCGCCTCCGGGATCTGGCCCTTCTTCAACCGAGGCGCACACCTCGTCCGTCGCTCCTCAGCACGAGGAGGGCGCCCGCCAACATTCATGACAGTGTCCGCAGCATGCGGCCAGTCGCTCGCTCGCCCTCATTCTACGCGCGCGCCAACCACGACTGTCAAACGAGGTGCCCGGCGCGTCTTGACCCGGCACCACCCCGTCGCCTACGCTTTGCCGTTCGGCGGCCGCGTTACCGTTGAGAAAGGCTGGTCTGGATCATGGAGATGCTTGCGTGGATCGAAAGCATTGCAATTGCACGCTGGGTAGTCGAGTCTGAGTCGCTGTTGGCTCTGCCGACGGTGCTGACCTTGCACACGATGGGGCTGGCCGTGCTTGTCGGGTCGGCATGGGTGCTCGATCTACGACTGCTGGGCCTGTGGCGCCAGATCCCGCTGGCCACCATGCGTGTGCTGTATCGCCCGATATGGATCGGACTCGCCATCAACATCGTGACCGGCATCTTGCTCTTCATGTCGCAGGCGACCCAGCGGGGCACGTCGCCCACCTTTCTCACCAAGATGTTCTTCGTGGCCTGCGGCGTCAGCACCCTCGTACTCATCAAGCGGCACGTCTACGGTCCGGCGGCCAATCCTGAAAATCCCAGCGGCATGGCTCGGGGCTTCGCGATCGGCTCATTACTGGCCTGGACGGCTGCAGTGACGGCCGGACGGATGCTGGGTTACGTCTTCCTGATCGAATCCTGAGGGACGGCGCTATGGACAGCTTCGCGACGTTCCTGATTGACTCGGTCGACCTGCCGCATCTGCATCTGCTGCTGAACCACGTACCGACGGTCGGCACGGTCGTGGCGATCTTCCTGCTTGTCCTGGGCATGGTTCGCCAGGAGGCCGCGCTCAGACATGCGAGCCTCGAAGTGTTCTTCCTGGTCGCGCTCTTCACGTTGCCGGTGTACGTAACCGGCGGGGCGGCCCAGTTCGCGATCCAAGACCTCCCGGACATCTCGTCCGCGCTCATCACGGCTCACCATGACGCGGCCCTGCTGGCCTTCATGTGCATGCAGATCACCGGCTTCGTCGCGTGGGTTGGCCTGTGGCAGACCCGCCGCCTGCCACGTCCCGGGGCCTGGATCTCGCCAGCCGTTCTGCTGCTCTCGGGGGTGACCCTCGCGATGATGGCACGCGCCGCAACCATGGGCGGGGAGATCAACCATCCAGAGATCCGCGTCGACGAAGTGGCTGCGGTTGGCACGGGGTGGCTGACGTCGAGCGGCCTCACCGCCTGGGTGTACCAGGAGCCCATGGTCTGGCCGGTGGCCGAGGTTCTGCACTTCCTCGGACTCTGCGTGGCGTTCGGCGTTCTGCTAGTGATAAATCTGCGACTGCTCGGCGCGATGAAACGCATTCCGTTCGCGGCCGTGCACCGTCTCCTGCCGTGGGGGCTCCTCGCGCTCGGCATCAATTTGGCCACAGGGATGCTCTTCTTTGTCTCGGTGCCAGGCCAATACGCGACGAGCGGGGTCTTCTACTGGAAAATCCTGTTCCTGATGGCCGCCGGCGTCAATTTTCTGTATCTGA
>Ga0115002_10008538_pt1 | contig 11340 bp, 11 predicted proteins | sample ArcticOcean_MG_C_8_FD_89576 | JGI IMG/M metagenome (GOLD analysis project Ga0115002, IMG submission 89576) | Marine microbial communities from western Arctic Ocean - ArcticOcean_MG_CB11_86 | ecosystem: Environmental > Aquatic > Marine > Oceanic | place: Arctic Ocean: Canada Basin | collected... | reverse complement strand
CGGCGCGGTGATCGTCCGCGACGGCGAACATCTTCCCGCCATGCTACGTGGCGGCGGCCAAGAACGCGGCCAGAGGGCAGGCACCGAAAACGTTCCAGGGATCGCCGGGTTCGGCGTCGCCGCAGAATTGGCCGGGGAAGATCTGGCTCGGGCGCCAAGGCTTGCTGCCATGCGCGATGGCATGGAGGCTCGCCTGGGCCGGGTGGCCGCCGAAAATTTGGCTGGGATGACCGTTTTTGGCGCCAATGCGCCTCGGTTGCCCAACACGTCGTTGTTTGCCGTGCCCGGAATGGCGAGCTACATCCAAGTGATCGCTTTGGACTTGGCCGGGGTGGCGGTAAGCGCTGGTGCTGCCTGTTCATCGGGCAAAGTCCATGCCTCCCATGTCCTTAAGTCCATGGGGGTTTCCGACGATTTGGCGACCACGGCCATCCGCGTTAGCCTGGGGTGGAGCACTGAACAGACAGATGTGGACCGCTTTTTGGATGCTTGGTACGAAATTCGCATTACCTCCATCAGCGACGATGCCACCGAAATGCAGAAAGCCAGTTAATGTCAGCAAAGCCCAACATCAAACTTCCCATCTACATGGATTACCAGGCGACGACGCCCATGGACCCCAGGGCGTTGGAGCAAATGTTGCCGTATTTCACGGAAACCTATGGGAATCCTCATTCTCGTAGCCACAGCTTTGGCTGGGAAGCAGAGGAAGTGGTGGAAAAGGCTCGGGCCCAAGTGGCCAGCTTGATCGGCGCGGTGCCCAAGGAAATCGTGTTTACCTCGGGCGCCACGGAATCCAACAATCTGGCCCTAAAGGGCGTCAGCCGGTTTTACAAAGACCGCCGGGACGAAATCGTCACCGTGGTGACCGAACATAAATGTGTGTTGGATGCCTGCCGCCATCTGCAACAAGAAGAGGGCATGAAGGTCACTTATCTGCCGGTAAAAACCAACGGCTTGGTGGATTTGGACATACTACGGGCGGCGGTGACGGAGCGCACAGCAATCGTTTCGGTCATGGCGGTGAACAACGAAATCGGCGTCATCCAACCCATGGTCGAGATTGGCCAGATTTGCCGGGAAAAAGGCGCGTTCTTCCACACCGATGCGGCCCAGGCCGCAGGCAAAATCGAGCTGAATGTGAACGCCATGAACATCGATCTGATGAGCATTTCCGGCCACAAAATGTACGGGCCCATGGGCATCGGCGCCTTGTATGTGCGGCGCAAACCACGGGTGCGTTTGCAGGCCATGATCAACGGTGGCGGCCAGGAACGCGGGATGCGGTCCGGCACCCTGTCACCGGCTCTGTGCGTGGGGTTTGGTACGGCTTGTGCCCTGAGCGAAGCGGAAATGGGTAAAGACAACGAACACATCCGCAGGCTTGCCGACCGACTTTATAAAGGCCTGACGGAACGCCTGGATGACGTGATTTTAAATGGCGATCGGGATCAACGATTCCCCGGTAATCTGAACCTCAGCTTTTCGTTTGTTGAAGGCGAAAGCCTGATGATGGGCATGCGCGACGTGGCCGTATCGTCCGGATCCGCCTGTACCTCGGCATCCCTAGAGCCGTCCTATGTTTTGCGGGCACTAGGGGTCGAAGAAGAAATGGCCCACACGTCCATCCGTATGGGCATTGGTCGCATGACCACGGAATCGGAAATTGATTTCGTGATCGCAACGATTGTTGAGCATGTGAACAAGTTGCGGGCCATGAGCCCGTTGTGGGAAATGGCTCAGGATGGGATTGATCTAAAGTCTGTGGAATGGAGTGAGCATTAGACCACGCGTTTTCCGAGGGTTGACGTAAGCGCGTAAGACATCAAATCTAGACCTAATCTAATTGGAGAGAATTCAATGGCATATGGCGAAAAAGTAATCGAACACTATGAAAACCCGCGCAACATCGGGTCGATGGATAAAACGTCATCGGATGTGGGCACCGGTCTTGTGGGTGCCCCCGCATGCGGCGATGTGATGAAGCTGCAAATCAAGGTCAATGGCGATGGCATTATCGAAGATGCCAAGTTCAAGACTTTTGGCTGTGGTTCCGCCATCGCGTCTTCCAGCCTGGTTACCGAATGGGTCAAGGGAAAGACCATAGACGAGGCAGGGGAGATCAAGAATACTCAGATTGCTCAGCACTTGGCCTTGCCGCCGGTAAAAATTCACTGCTCGGTGTTGGCAGAAGATGCCATTAAGGCTGCGATTTCTAATTATCGAACCAAGTCCGAGGCCGAGAAAGCGGGTTATGGGGGGGGCCGTGAGCTTGTGTCAGAGGAAGCCGCAGAATAGCGGCACACGCGCGCCGCCCAAGACAACGCAGTAAAGGATTTAAATTGCCCGCCCCAACGATGACCATTACCAAAGCCGCCGCAGACCAAGTCCGTGCGATGATTGCCGACCGTGAAGCGCCGTCCGATGGCGTGCGCCTTGGTGTCCGCACCGGCGGCTGCTCTGGTATGTCCTACACGTTGGAATTCAGCGACGACACCACGGCATTTGACGAAAAAATCGAAGAAAAAGGCGTCACTGTTTTCATCGATCCTAAGGCGCTGATGTTCGTTGTTGGCACCGAAATGGATTATGTGGAAGGCGGCATGGAATCCGGGTTTGTGTTTAACAACCCCAATGAAAAAGCCCGGTGCGGTTGCGGCGAATCGTTCCACGTCTAACGCTGTCGGAATTACGGCCCGGTGCGTTTTGTCCCCGACCGTTCAAGCTGAACGTAAAATTTAACCACCTCCCATGAGCGCGACCCAAACAGAAGGCGCGGATGGTGCTGATAGCGCCAATCAAGCTGGTGGTGCCAATGGCGGCAACGCTCCCCAGGAATCCAGCGGCCAAATCCTTCAGTGCTGGTCTTGCCAGGGGCCGGTGTCCCTAGGCCTTTCATTTTGCCCCACGTGCCAGGCCATCCAGCCCCCGACACAAACGGATCCCTTCGCCCAAATGGGCCTGGAACCCACATTTGATGTGGATCTGGCGCAGCTGGAACAAAACTATTTTTGCCTCCAGCGGACGTTTCATCCCGACAGCTTTGCGGCCAAATCGGCCAAAGAACAGGAATACTCTCTGCAACACACGATAAACCTGAACGACGCTTTGAAAACGTTGAAATCTCCGGTCCTCAGGGCGGAGTATTTGTTACAGTTCCATGGCGCGGCGGCGGCCAGCGGGCCGGAAAAAACGGTCAATGACGAAGCCGTTTTGCTGGAGGCCATGGAGACCAGGGAAGCCTTGGCGGAGGCAGAAACGCCTGGCGATGTTGAGGCCATCCTTACCCGGGCCAGGGACGGCATTCTGGACTGTACATCGGGGCTCAGTGCGGCGTTTGCGGAGGGCGATATGGCGGCGGCGGCGGCGCTGACCTTGCGTCTGACATATCTGTTCAAGCTCGATGACGAGGCCGGCCAAAGCGCTCGCATCTTATCCCGAGGCGCTTGAGGGATCGTCGCACACCCATGGCACCCCTACAAATTCACGAGCCCGGCAAAACGCCGCTGCCCCACGCCAAAGACCTGGTGGCTGTAGGCGTTGATCTGGGCACCACCAACACGTTGATTGCAGTGGCCAGGGACGGCCACCCGGAGGTTCTTCGGGACCCGGATGGCCAGGCGTTGATGCCGTCCGTGGTGGCCTACACCGACGACGGTATCTTGGTCGGTAAGGCTGCCCGCCACGCGCTGTTGGATGACCCACACAAGGTTGTGGCCTCGGTCAAGCGCCTGATGGGCCGCGGCGCTAAAGACATTCGGGCGGTGGCCGGATCACTGCCCTATGACATCGAACCTGCAGACGAAAACGCCGGGGACGGCATGGTACGATTGCGGGTCGGCGGGCGCTCGCTCACTCCGGTGGAAATTTCTGCAGAATTACTGCGTGCTGTTGCCGCCCGCGCCGAGGCATCCCTGGGTCACACCGTGGATCGCGCGGTGATCACGGTGCCTGCGCATTTTGACGATGCCGCCCGGGCCGCCACCAAAGACGCTGCAAAATTGGCGAAAATCCACGTGTTGCGCTTGGTCAACGAGCCCACCGCCGCAGCACTCGCGTACGGGTTGGAAAAAGGCGCGGAAGGTGTCTACGCGGTTTATGATTTTGGCGGAGGTACCTTTGATATTTCGGTTTTGCGCCTGCAAATGGGGGTGTTTCAGGTGCTGGCCACCGGCGGCGACGCCCAGTTGGGCGGCGACGATATCGATCATGTGATCGCCGAACATTTCATGCAGGAACGCATCGCCTCTCTGGGGGCATCAACGTTAACCGCTGGCGAAGCGCGCATGGCCTTGATGTCGGCGCAGCTGGCCAAGGAATGCTTGACCACCCGGGTCACCGGGAAATGGAACCTCGACGCTGGCGGCGAACAGACCTCCCACGACCTGGACCGGCCGACCATGGATCGCCTGATCGCCCCATTGGTCGAACGCACCATCGACCATTGCCGGGAAGTGGTGGCCGACGCCGGCATCACCCCGAAAGACATCAAAGGCGTGGTGCTGGTTGGCGGATCCACCCGGGTGCCCTTGGTGGCCCGGCGGGTTGCAGAATTTTTCGAGACCGAGCCCCTGGTGGATATAGATCCCGACGAAGTTGTCGCCTTGGGGGCGGCGCTACAAGCCGAGGCCCTGACGGTGAGGTCGGACCAGTTGTTGCTGGATGTTGCGCCGCTGTCCTTGGGGATCGAAACCATGGGGGGGTTGGTGGAAAAGGTGGTGCGCCGCAACACCCCGCTTCCAACCGCCCAATACCAGGAATTCACGACATATCAGGACGGCCAAACCGCGCTGATGATCCATGTGCTCCAGGGAGAACGGGAATTGGTCGATAAAAATCGGTCCTTGGCGCGGTTTGAGCTTACTGGGATCCCGCCCATGGTAGCGGGCGCGGCGCGGGTGCGGGTGACGTTCATGGTGGATGCCGACGGGCTGCTGACCGTGCGCGCCGAAGAGTCCACCACCGGCATTCAACAAGAAGTCGCCGTCAAACCTAGCTATGGCCTGGACGACAAAACCATGGCCGCCATGCTGCGGGAGAGTTTGGAAAACGCCGAGGGCGACATGGCGGGGCGCTTGTTGCGGGAATCCAAGGTCGAAGCGGAACGCATCGCCCTGGCGGTGGATGCAGCCCTAGCCGCCGATGGCGACCTTCTATCCGACGATGAACGGGGTGTGATCGATGGTCTTTTGGTTGAATTACGGTCCGCCGTGGCGGCGGACGATCGCGAAGCGGTGGAAGCAAGTGCGGCGGCGATCAACCAAGGCACATCAGAATTTGCGCAAAGACGCATGGACCGCGGAATTGCCAAGGCGCTGACCGGTGTCACGGTTTCCCAATTGGCCGAGACCGTGGACGGTGGCGCGAAAACCTAGTTCATCCTTGACTGTGGGCCCGGGCTGTGATCATCACCGAGGGCGCGGCAAAATGGCGCCGCGTGTCACCATAGATGTCACATCCCCTTAGTTAAATTGGTTTTCCTAATGCCTCAAATGACCTTCATTCATCCGGACGGACGCCGCCAAGAAGTCGAGGCCCCCATGGGCCTGTCGGTGCTGGAAATTGCCCATCGCAACGACATCGATTTAGAGGGTGCGTGCGAAGGGTCGCTGGCGTGCTCCACCTGCCACGTCATCGTCGACGACGCATACTTCGGCGGCATTCCGGAACCCACTGAGGACGAAGAGGACATGTTGGATTTGGCCTTTGGCTTGACCCACACGTCGCGCTTGGGGTGCCAGATTTTGATTACCGAGCAACTGGATGGGTTGGTGGTATCCTTGCCATCCGCCACCCGGAACATGCTGATGGACGCTGACTAAAAGGGGGCCCCAATGAAGTGGACCGAAGTATTCGACATCGCCATTGCCCTGGAAGAAACCCACCCCGACGTGGACGCCGTCAATTTACGTTTCACCGACCTTCACAAATGGGTCTGTGAACTGCCGGGGTTCAATGACGACCCCAAACATTCCAATGAAAAGATTCTCGAAGCCATCCAAATGGCTTGGCTCGACGAGCGCGACTAACCCTTATTTGCTGATGAGGTTCACGCGAGAGGATCGCGGCGTGGTTTCACGCCACGTGAATCTGATCGGCAAAATTTTTAAGAGTCAGACGGTCGCTGCAAGAACGCCGGGACGTGGCCGCCCATTGAGCCACTGGGTTCTTTGCCAGAGTTCTTCTTGGGCTCTTTCGGGGTTCCCTGATTGCCGTCCTGATTGAGGGACTTGGATCGTCCGCGGCCGCCCCGGGACCGGGTCCGCGCTGGCTTGTTGTCTGATTTCTCTGGCTCGGCCTCCGCGGCCTTTGGCAAAGTGTCTGGTGCAGCGTCTTTCTTTGTGCCGTCTACCGTCGTCTCGGTCGATGGGGCCGGTGATCGTGAACGCCGTCCGCGTGATCGGCTTCGGCTTCTACCGGGTGAGGATGGCTTCTTTTCTGGCGAACTTCCTTCCTCCTTGAGTACGTCAGCGTCGCCCTTAGTTTCGCTTTCCACAAGGTCGGGCGGGGTGTCAGAAACGGGGCTCTTAGCGTCCAAGTCGACGACTGGGATTTGCTCGCCGATCAAGGTGTGGATGGCGGCAAGAAATTTTGAATCCTCCGGCACCGACAACGTAAACGCGGTGCCAGACCGCCCGGCCCGGGCCGTGCGCCCAATGCGGTGGATATAGTCCTCGGCATGGATCGGCACATCGTAATTGATGACGAAGGGCAGCGCCTGGATATCGAGGCCGCGCGCTGCCACGTCGCTTGCCACCAAGAACTTGATTTCACCCTTTTTGAATCGGTCCAGTGTGTCCATGCGCACCACCTGGGCTAGATCCCCGTGGATGGCGGCGGCGGCTAGCCCATGGCTTTTCAACGCCCGGGCCAATGTGTCCACGTCGCGTTTTCGGTTGGAAAAGATAATGGCGTTGTCGATGTTTTGAGTTTCGATCAGCTTGTACAGGGCCTTTATTTTGGCCCGGGGCGTGGTCGGCAACAACAATTGGGTCACCATATCGGACGCCGTAGACGGCGGCGAAACCGCGATCTCTTTGGGGTCCAAAACGAATTCCGCCCCAATGGTGCGGATTTCCGGCGACAAGGTGGCGGAGAAAAACAAAGTCTGGCGCTTGGCGGGGAGCAGCCGCACAATTTTTTGAACATCCGGGACAAAGCCCATGTCCAACATGCGGTCGGTTTCGTCGATGACCAACATCTGGATGCCGCGCAGCACTACTTGGCCGCGTTCCACGTGATCCAGTAAGCGTCCCGGGGTGGCGATCAGCACATCGGGGCCACGTTCCAATTTGCGGCTTTGCACGTCCATGGACACGCCACCGATCAACAAGGCGGTCGTCAGCTTGTGGTATTTTGAATAGGTGGCAAAGGCTTCTTCCACCTGGTCGGCCAGCTCGCGCGTTGGTTCCAAAATCAACGCCCGGGGCATGCGCGCCCGGGCCCGGCTGGATGCCAAAATGTCGATCATCGGCAGCGAAAAGGCGCCGGTCTTGCCGGTACCGGTTTGGGCGCACCCCAGCACATCGCGCCCTTGCAGCACTACGGGTATCGATTTTCGTTGGATGGGGGTGGGTTCCGTGTACCCTGCCTCCTCCACACTTCGAAGGACTTCGGGACTTAAACCCAGTTCAGAAAACGTCATACTACCTATGGACTGCGCAACAGCGTCGGCGGGGCTAAGGTGCGGGGGTATTCCCCTGCGGGACCCGATTACGGTGCCGTCCGCCGAACTTGCCCCTTGGATATAGTTGGATGCGGCACAAATTGCCACTTTTGTTTCTGCCAGGGCTCTTGAACACCCCAGCAATTTGGAGCCACCAAATCGAAAATTTGGCTGATCTGACCATACCATATGTGGGGGATTTGACCGTGGCCGACAGCATTTCAGGCCTGGCCGAAGCGGTGTTGGCCGATGCCCCCGAGCGCTTTGCACTTGCAGGGCTATCCATGGGCGGTTATGTGGCGTTCGAAATCATGCGCAACCGCGCCCCTGACCGGGTGGATCGGTTGGCCCTTGTGGACACCACCGCCCGCCCGGATGCCCCGGAGCAATCGGCCCGACGCACAGTCCTGGTGGCTCAAGCTCGCAGCGATGGCCTGGACGCAGTGGTCCCTCAACTTTTGCCAGGATTTTTGAGTCCTGATGGGGCCCAAGACCTCGCCATGGTTCAATCCGTCAGAGAAATGGCCTACGACATTGGCGCGGATGCCTTTGGCCGCCAGCAATCCGCGATCATGGGCCGCGCCGACAGCCGCCCGGATTTGCCTGGAATTGCGTGCCCAACCGTCGTCATCGTCGGCCAACAAGATTCCATGACCGGCGGTGAAATTGCCCAGGAAATGGTCGATGGCATTCCAGACGCTGTGCTGGCAGAAATCCCCAACGCCGGGCACCTGTCACCCCTGGAAAACCCCGCCGCCGTGACAGCGGTGCTCAGGAGATGGTTAGATATCTAGGTCTGTCGCCTCTGGGGCGTGCTCCAATATGTAGGCCAAGCGCAGCTCGGGCTTTTTGCCCATCAGATGTTCCACGAGTTCTGCGGTGTTGGGCGCACGGTCTTCGGGCACCATGATCCGGGCCAGGGTCCGGGTGGCTGGGCTCATGGTCGTGACTTTAAGTTGCGATGCAGGCATTTCCCCTAAGCCCTTGAAATGGCTAACCTCTATCTTGCCACGCCCGGTGAATTCCGTGGCCATCAATTGCTCCCGATGGTCGTCGTCTTTGGCGTAGAGGGTCTTGGCACCTTGGGTGATGCGATAGAGCGGCGGGAGAGCCAGATACAGGTGGCCGTCGGCCACCAGCCCCGGGAATTCCCGGTAGAAAAGGGTCATCAACAACGAAGCGATGTGGGCACCGTCGACATCGGCGTCGGTCATGATGATGACCTTTTCGTAGCGCAAATCTTCTTCGCGATAGGCGCCGCCGGTGCCACATCCCAAGGCCAGAATGATGTCGCCGATTTCCTTGTTGGCCGTCATCTTGTCCCGTCCGGCGTTGGCAACGTTTAAAATTTTGCCTTTCAGGGGCAAGATGGCTTGGGTTTTGCGGTCCCGGGCCTGCTTGGCGCTGCCCCCGGCGGAATCCCCCTCCACCAGCAAGATCTCGGTGCCGGTGGCCGACCGTTGGGAGCAATCTGCCAGTTTGCCCGGCAGACGAAGCTTTCGCGTCGCGGCCTTGCGATTGACCTCGCGCTCTTTGCGACGGCGTACCCGTTCTTCGGCCCGATCGATGACAAATGCCAGCAGCGCGTCGGCCTCTCGGGGTGCCGCGGACAGCCAATGGTCGAAATGATCGCGAATCACCCCTTCCACCTGCTTGGCAGCCTCCGGGTTTGCCAGCTTTTCCTTGGTCTGGCCATGAAATGACGGCTCGCGGATGAATACCGACAGCATGGCCGCGGACGACCCCAACACATCATCGCCGGTGATCTGCCCGGATTGGCGGTTTTTGGTGCGCTCCCCATAGCCGCGCAAGCCCTTGGCCAGGGCGGATTTCAGCCCGGATTCGTGGGTGCCGCCATCTGGCGTCGGGACGGTGTTGCAATAGGAACTGATGGAGCCCTCGGCATCCAGCGGCCAAGCGACAGCCCATTCAATGCGGCCCTGGTCGCCGGCCAGATCAACGCGCCCGGTAAACGCCTTGTCTGTGACCGCGGCCCGCTCCCCTAGTTTGACCCCCAGATAATCTTCCAGGCCGCCGGGAAAATGGAGAGTCGCCTTGGCCGGAGTATCACCGCCTTCCGTCAGTAATTCGGGGGCGCAGGTCCAGCGGATTTCCACCCCCCGGAACAAATAGGCCTTGGACCGCGCCATGCGGAAAAGGCGGGCAGGGCGGAAATGGGCGTCCGGGCCGAAAATGTCCCCATCGGGCAGGAACGCTACCTTGGTGCCCCGACGGTTGGGGGCGGCGCCGTTCTCCTTCAGATTGCCGATGGGGGCGCCGCGTTTGAACGACTGGATCCACGATTTTTTGTCGCGGGCGACCTCGACCTCCAAATGCTCAGACAAGGCGTTGACCACGGAAACGCCAACCCCGTGCAGGCCGCCCGCCGTGTGATAGACCTTGTCGCTGAATTTGGCCCCGGCGTGCAGCGTGGTCAGGATCACCTCCAATGCGGATCGATCCTTGAACTTCGGGTGGGGGTCCACGGGAATGCCGCGACCGTTGTCCTCGATCGCCAGCCAGCCATCGCTGCGCAGCTCGATCTCGATGCGCGAGGCGAACCCGGCCACGGCCTCGTCCATGGCGTTGTCCAGGACCTCCGCCGCCAGATGATGCAGCCCCGCCTCGTCGACCCCGCCGATGTACATGCCGGGACGGCGGCGCACGGGCTCCAGGCCCTCCAGGACTTCGATGTCCCGGGCGGTGTAGCCGCCGGTCGGACCGGCACTCTTGCTTGACCCTTTGGGCGCCCCTGTGGCCCCGCGCTTCGCGGCCTTTTTGGTGGTGTTATTCATCTTTGAGGAGTGTGAGAACAGGTCGTTCATACCCCATTATACGGTACCCCAACCGGTCCGGCTAACAACATATGGTGATTTTTCTACGGTCCAACAGTGATCACGATCTTGCCGATGAACTGCCCAGATTCGTAACGGCGGAATTCGCAATCGCCCGCCGTTACCGTTGTGGCGTGAACCTTCAGAAAAACCTCCCCCGATTTCGGCGACGGCTTTTCCAGGTCCACCAATTCCAGGACATCGGGGGTGCCGTATTTTCGGAACACGACCGCTCTCATTAGTGTTCTCCAAATCAAGTGCAGATCGTGGCGCGTCTTGGTTCGAATCGTTGCTCCGCAACATCGCGCCACGTGAATCTGAACGTGACAAAAAAAAGGGGCAGCGTTTCCGCTGCCCCTAATTCTATGTCCCAACCGCTGCTCGGCGGCCTCTTTTTTTACCGTTCAGATTCACGCGATCGGCAAGGGCCGATCACTATCTGCACTACACGCTATAATACATGTCGAATTCGACTGGGTGGGGGGTCTGATCCAGGTTGATGATCTCGTCCCGTTGCAGTCCGACGAAGCCATCGATCAAGTCATCGGTGAACACGTCGCCATTTTTCAGGAAGTCGCGATCTTCGTCCAAGGCGTCGCAAGCTTCGGCCAGGCTGCCGGCCACCACAGGAATATTCTCCAATTCCTCGGGCGGCAGGTCGTACAGATCTTTGTCCATGGGATCGCCCGGATTGATCTTGTTTTCGATGCCGTCCAAGCCAGCCATCATCATAGCAGAAAATGCCAAGTACGGATTGGCGGCGGGGTCGGGGAAGCGAATTTCCACGCGCTTGCCCTTGGGGCTAGACGCAAAAGGTATGCGGCACGATGCCGAGCGGTT
>Ga0115002_10008532_pt1 | contig 11344 bp, 9 predicted proteins | sample ArcticOcean_MG_C_8_FD_89576 | JGI IMG/M metagenome (GOLD analysis project Ga0115002, IMG submission 89576) | Marine microbial communities from western Arctic Ocean - ArcticOcean_MG_CB11_86 | ecosystem: Environmental > Aquatic > Marine > Oceanic | place: Arctic Ocean: Canada Basin | collected... | reverse complement strand
GCCGCCGAGTTTGAAGCGTACACGCCTTATTACTATTCGACCTACGAGACCGAAGACGAAACGCCGGCAAAACAGCCGGGCGGAAAACGAATCATGATTTTGGGCGGCGGCCCGAACCGGATTGGTCAGGGAATTGAATTCGATTACTGCTGCTGCCAGGCTGCCTTCGCGCTAAAAGAACTGGGCATCGAAAGCATCATGGTGAATTCAAACCCGGAAACCGTTTCGACCGATTACGACACATCGGACTTGTTGTTCTTCGAGCCGCTAACCTTGGAAGACGTGCTGAATATATTCGACCGCATGCAACCGGATGGCGTGATTGTGCAGTTCGGCGGTCAGACTCCGCTGAACTTGGCGAAAGGGTTGGAAGCCGCCGGGGTTCCGATTATTGGTACCTCGCCCGACATGATTGATGCCGCTGAAGACAGAGAACGCTTTCAAGCGATTTTAGAACAAACCGGATTACGACAGCCGCCAAACGGTTTAGCCACTGATACCGAAGGAGCCCGGGCCATTGCAGCCAAAATTGGTTATCCGATTTTGGTGCGCCCCAGTTACGTGTTGGGTGGCCGTGCAATGGAGATTTGCTACGACGAGCAGGAACTGGTCAAATACATGAAAGAAGCCGTCGATGCGTCGCCCGATCATCCGGTTTTAATCGATCAATTTTTGCAAGATGCCATTGAAGTGGACGTCGATGCCATTGCCGACGGCGTCACCACGCTGGTCGGCGGGGTGATGGAACACATTGAAGAAGCGGGCGTGCATTCGGGCGACTCAGCCTGTGCGTTGCCGCCGTATTCGTTGGATGATTCGGTCATTCAAGAAATCAAACAGGCCGCGTATGCATTGGCCAAGGTGCTGAATGTTCGCGGGCTGATGAATATTCAGTTTGCCGTGAAGGAAATTGACGGCGAATCGGTCGTCTTTATTTTGGAAGTCAACCCGCGGGCCAGCCGCACGGCTCCGTTTGTTTCGAAGGCGACCGGAATTTCCCTGGCACGAATCGCTGCGAAAGTCATGGCGGGCGTTTCGTTGATCGAGCAGGGCGTCACCGAGGAAGTGGTTCCCAGTTACACGTCGGTGAAAGAAAGCGTATTTCCGTTCTCGCGGTTCTCGGGTGTCGATATTATTCTTGGCCCGGAAATGCGTTCGACGGGTGAAGTCATGGGAATTGACGAATCGTTCCCCGTTGCGTTTGCCAAAAGTCAAATTGGGGCCGGCATGGATTTGCCTACGGAAGGCACCGTGTTTGTCAGCATGGCTTCGGGACATAAGCAGGGCATGATCGAACCGGTGAGACAATTGACCGAGCTGGGATTCAAAATCATCAGCACTTCAGGAACCGCCAAGGTGTTCCGCGAAGCGGGCATTGAAGTGGAAACGGTGCGGAAGGTTCAAGAGGGCCGTCCGAATTTGCTCGATCACATGGCGAACAACGAAGTCCAACTCATTTTGAATTCACCCAGCGGCAAAGGAGCCAGAACCGATGAAGGCAAAATCCGGGCTTCTGCCGTCTCATACGGCGTGCCCTGTGTAACGACAAAACCGGGCTGCCTGTCGGTGGTGCGGGCACTGGTTGCCAGTGCTGAAAACCCAGTTCCGCAAGTCCAGTCGATTCAAGACTGGCTGGAATACAAAAGTGAGACGGCTTCGAACCCGTAGACCAATCGAATAATGTGTGACACTGGCTTTGCCAGTGAAAACCAGAAAACGGTAACTGTTAGAAAGCACTGGCCCAGCCAGTGGCACCCAGCGTATGGCTGCCCTCAGTCGAATTATTCTTGGTTCCCGGTCGCCTAGGCGGAAGGAACTGCTTGAGTTACTTATACCCGCCGATTGCATTTCGATTGTGCCTCCGCGAGATTCAGCAGAAGCAGGTTTCGACGGATTGGACTGTTGGCAGACAATTGAGCCACACCTGCAATCGATTGCCCGAACTAAGTGCGACGACGTGTTGGGACAGTTGCAAAATTCGCAAACCGAATTTGATGTCGTGATCACAGCCGACACGGTGATTGTCGCCGTTGATTCGGACCAAGACGACAAACTGATCGTGCTGGGCCAACCGCCGGAAAACGACAATTGGCAGGAAACGGTTCGCAGGTGGTTTCAGAACTACTACTTCGGAAAGACACACTTTGCAGTGACTGCGGCGTGTGTGGCAGATTCAGCAGGACAGATTGTCGAACGCTTGGTAAAATCGGAAGTCACGTTTCGAGCGGATGGCCAGCGTTGGCTCGACTGGTATTTGCAAACGGACGAACCGCAGGGCAAGGCGGGCGGATATGCGATTCAGCAGGCGGGAAGTATTTTTGTCGAAAAAGTTGAAGGCAGCCTGTCGAACATCGTTGGACTGCCGGTGGAAGAATTGATCGAGGTCTTGGATCAGTTGAATTTTGAATTGGGAAAGTCGAGTGGCTGAGATTTCAACAGAAACACCAGAGATTGTCATCGGCGGGCGGGCTATTCCTACTCGTTACTTTCTCGCGCCGTTAGCCGGGTACACGCAGTTAGAATTCAGGCTGGTATTACGTGAGTTGGGTGGCCTTGGCTTAGCCACGACCGACTTAGTGCAAGCGACGCATTTACTGTCGAAGACTAAAAAATCGATTGACCTGATCGAAACAAACGAGGCCGATTCTCCACTGTCCGTGCAAATCTATAGTGGGCATACCGACCAGCTAGTGGGTGCTGCGAAGTGGCTGGAAGACCACGGTCATGGCGGCGTCGATTTGAACTTGGGCTGCCCAATGGCCAAGGTGAACTCGCAAGGGGGCGGCGCACGGCTATTGTGTGACACTGAAAACGCGTGTGATTTGGTCTCCCAAGTCGTGGATGCAGTTCAAATTCCCGTGACGGTTAAAATGAGACTCGGCTGGGACTCAGCAACGATCACGGCACCGGAACTCGCGGCTGAGTTTGAAAAATCAGGTGTCGCCGCGATTACCATCCATGGTAGAACGCGCGAACAAGGTTTTCACGGCGTAGTCGATTTGGAGGGAATTCGCGAAACCGTTAGGGCTGTCAAGGAAGTCCCCGTGATCGGAAACGGAGATGTGACCACAGTTGATGAGGCGTTCCAAATGAGAGAGTTCACCGGCTGCAGTGCGGTTGCCATCGGCCGAGGAGCCATGTTGGACCCGTGGATTTTCAAAAAAATTGAGAGACGGCTGGCAGGCGACGCCGAACCGTTTGAACCATCGGCGGACGAGCAGGTTGATTTCCTGGCTCGACATTTTTCATTCATGATCGCACAGCGCGGTGACTTCGCTTGCCAATTGTTTCGAAAGTTTGCCGCCTGGTACGGTGCGAAGTTAGGAGTTCCAGAAGATTTGGAAGACCGCTTACGACGGTTCGAGAGTTCCGCTGAGTTTGATGAAATTATTTCTCAGATTCGTAAACGGCACGGCGAACGGGCTTCAGAAATTCCAACCGCGTTGATGAAAGTTCCCAACGGCCCGGTTGAGCGTTGGTAATTCGCCTTTCATTTCGGTAACTTGAAGTGAGTGAAGTCGCGGACACGCTTTTTGGGGACGTTCTTTGATTTCAATGATTCTATGAGTGGAGAATTTCTATGCAACGATTCCGTAATATTTTGGTCGGCGTTGACCTGTCCCATGCCGACAGGCTGGTCGATGCGGAGTTGAATCAACCCACACGCCAGGCGATCAAAAGTGCAGTCTGGCTGGCGGGTATGAACTCAGCCCAAGTGACGTTTTTCTCCACGGTCGATTTATCGGCTCACACGCAACATTTAATTGAGGATGATGCGAATCATGTTTCTAATTCGGTTTGTGAATCTGCTCAGAAAGTTTTAAATTCGCTCGTTCAGGAAGCTAAAGCTGCAGGCGTGGAAGCAACTTGCCGGTTTGAATTGGGGCCGGGTTGGTTGGAATTAATCAAACAAGTGCAGCGAGAAAAGCACGATTTGTTAATTGTGGGAACTCGCGATTTAGGCAGCGCCCAACGTTTGTTGTTCGGTAGCACGGCGATGAAGCTCATCAGAAAGTGCCCTTGCCCCGTCTGGGTGACCAAGCCTCGTGTAGAAGAAGCCTCGGAAGAGGATGAAGAAAATGTGTTGAATGTTTTGGTGGCCAGTGATCTTTCTGAAGTCTCGGCTGATGCATTACAAATGGCTGTTTCCGGCGGTCAGTTGTACGACATTAAACTGCATCTACTGCACGCCTTCGACAACACGATGAGCCAACAGATGCAACACACCGGGTTGTCTCAGGAAATGGCGGAAGAGTATTCCCAGAAGATGAAAGCCAGCGTGGAAGAGTCCTTAAAACAACAACTGATTCAAACCGATTTCCGCACATTGACATACGGTGTGCAGACGCATGTGATTAATGGACCACCCGAGGTGGTCATTCCGAAATTTATTGAAGACCACGACATCGATTTATTGGTGATGGGAACGATTGGCCGCACAGGAATTTCCGGATTCCTCATTGGAAACACGGCTGAGAAAGTTCTTCCCGAAGTCCACTGTTCGCTGCTGGCTGTGAAGCCACACGATTTCCAATCTCCGATTCAGATCGATTAGTCTTTCAGCGGTAATAAGTTGTGAATAGGCCCGTTTATTTCGACAATCATGCAACGACGCGCGTTGATCCACGTGTGCTCGACGCGATGCTGCCGTTTTTTTGTGAACAGTACGGGAACGCGGCCAGTATTAATCACGCCTACGGCTGGGAGGCCGCCGATGCGGTGAAGTTAGCCCGCGGTCGGGTGGCTGACTTTTTGCAGACTACGCCGGAAAGTCTGGTTTTTACCAGTGGGGCCACCGAAGCAAACAACTTGGCGATCAAAGGCGTAATGCGTTCCGCCGGGGCAGGGGCCCATTTTATTACCAACGCTGCCGAGCATCGAGCCGTCCTCGACCCGGCATCTCGATTGAAAAAAGAGGGGTTCGAGGTAACTGTGCTGCCCGTCGATAAATTCGCGCAGGTTGATCCCCAACAAATTGCTGATGCCATCAATCCAGAGACGGCCCTGGTCTCGGTGATGTGGGCCAACAATGAAGTGGGCACAATCACCAACGTCACTGAAATCGCCCGCATTTGTCGAGAACGCAATGTGCGGTTTCATTGCGATGCGGTTCAAGCTGTCGGTAAAATTTCGGTCGATTTATCGGACGAAAACTTTGATTTGGTGAGTCTTTCAGCCCATAAGATGTACGGCCCCAAAGGAGTCGGAGCGTTGTACGTCCGCCGAGGGATGCCTCGAATTCGGATGGAACCGCAGATTGACGGCGGTGGACACGAACGGCGTTTGCGCTCGGGGACATTGGCTGTGCCATTGATTGTCGGATTCGGTTCGGCGTGTGAGATTGCACAACAAGAACTGGACGAGGAGGCAACTCGTATCAATGAAATGAGAGACAGGCTATGGAACCAACTGAACGAGTGCCTTGATGGAATTCAGCGAAACGGCCACCCCGAAAATTGCCTGCCCGGAAATCTCAACATCAGTTTTGAGCGAGTGGATGGCGATGCGTTGATGACCCGGCTGACGAAAATTGCTGTTAGTTCCGGCTCGGCATGTACGTCGGCGAACCCGGAGCCCAGCCATGTGTTGCGGTCCATGGGGATCAGCGATCAATTGACACGGGCCAGTCTGCGGTTTGGTATTGGTCGGTTTAACACTCTAGCGGAAATCGATTTGGCGGTTTCCTGCGTTGTCGAAGCCGTATCTGAATTGAGGCAGATGACGGCCAACTAGACGGAGTGAATTGATTCGCAGCCGGTCGAAATTCAACGCGCTCTGATGTAGCTTTTCGGGGAAGCGCTGAATTTTTCCATGTTGGTTTTATTCGCGAAGAACAGCGGGCGATTTCCGTACATGACTCCGAAGGAAGGTTTTCCTTCGACATTTTTCAGAGAGTCTTTACGGGTGACTGGGCAGAAGCCGTCGGAAATTGGCCAGTACAGACTGGGATTGGCTTCAAATAATTTACGATTTTCATCCGAAGTGAAGCAGATCGTTCGTTTGTGGAACTGGCTGGTGATCTCGGTCGAGCCTTTTTTCAATTTTCGATCGACCTTCAGGCTGACCAAGCAGTATTCTTGAAAGGCGATTTGCGGAGATTGCGCGGAAGCTGTTTGCACGCGAGATGTTGAAGATGTTGTTTCTGATTTGACTTGGCAAATGGTATCGAGCTTTTCTTCCAACTCGGCTGGTGTTAGATACCCGGTGAACTTTTTGAGAACTTTGAGATCAGGAGAGACAATCACCGTGGTTGGCAACCCTTCGACGCCGACGGCCTCCGCGAGTGCTTCTTGTTGATCAGCATCAACTGAAATCGGAATGAAGCACGCGTTGACATGGCTAATCACGCGTTGGTCGGTGAAAGTGCCCTTGTACATCTTTTTGCAGAATCCACACCAGTCAGCGGTGAATTGTAGCAGCATTGGTTTGTTGGAATTTTTGGAATCGATGGCGGCCTGTTTCAGGCTAGAACGCCAAACGACTTTCTCAGTAGTCGACTCGGCGGATGCGACACCCATTAGGTTTCCAAAAACAGCGATCAGGGTAAAAATTTTCCAGGTAGAGCAGGGCATAGAATTCACCTTTCTTCGGTGTGAAACGAGTGCTTCACAGTTTTTATCGGCTGAGATGCCCCTGATAATTGTGGAGGGGACAGACATAAGTGCGAGAATTTTCAGGATTTACGGAAGAAACAGGCGAGGAAGCCTGAGAAATGAAAAATATCTTCAATTTAGGTAAGTGTGAATGAGATTAACGATAGCTGAGACGGGGGAGTTGAAGTGAAACCAGTTTGAGACAAAGTCCATATCATTGCGGCTTCCAGTCGTTCAAATTGCTTGGTGACCATTGTGGTTATTCTGCCTGTTGGCCATGTCTGTCATTATCGCGGGGTGGCCGATGATTCTCTGTGAGACATCCCACAATGGGTCAATCCTTTTCGAAATAGTCCACCTATTGTGAAATGCCGTACATAAAACTTCCGGCAGATTGTTCATATTGGTTGAAAGGGAGTCTATTTATTTCTCAATCAATAACTCAGAATTCAATGCGCCGGTTGCTCAAGGAGTGGTAACGGAGAATTGATGAAACACTTTGCAGGAAAAGGAATATCATGAAACAGACCAAATTGAATCGAAGAGATTTCAACCGGTTGACGATGGCCGCATTGGGCGGCGTTGTGGCGGGAACGGCCATCGGTTGTGGAGGCGGAGACGATTCGTCGGCACCTGCACCGAGTACTGGCGCCGGTGCCGAAGTTCCTGAAGCGGCCGGAGAAGAAGTGGCTGTGAATTTCCTGATGGAAGAACCTCACGTCTGCCGTGGCCTCAACACTTGCAAAGGCAAAGGGGCTGGTGGGGAAAACGCTTGTGTCGGGCAGGGGGCTTGTGCTTCTGTGGCCGCGCACTCTTGCGGTGGCGAGAATGAATGTAAAGGTCAAGGCGGCTGCGGTGCCAACCCAGGGCAAAATGATTGCAAAGCCCAAGGAGAATGTGCCGTACCCTTGATGGAAAAAGCTTGGGTCTCAGCCCGGGCTGCATTCGAAAAATCGATGGCCGATGCCGGGAAAAAAGCCGGTGCTGCCCCCGAAGCGAAAAAAGAAGAAGCCGCCAAACCTGAAAGCAAAGAAGAAGCATAATTCGATTGAGGGATTATCTCATCCTCTTCCGATAGCCCCGGTGACTCAAGACTTGTCCGCAAAGTCTACCGGGGTTATCGCCTATTTGATCAGTAGGATTTTGCAGCAATGAATCGACCATGAAAGAACATCGGTTAGGACATCCGCATTTGGGATTCGGCGTGGGATTGCGAACGGTACATTTCTCGTACATTCTCGAAAACCATCCGCCCGTCGATTGGTTTGAAATCATCTCCGAGAATTTTATTGATTCTTTGGGCCGCCCACGGTACATCCTCGAACAAATTGCCGAGCGGTATCCTATCGTCATGCACGGAGTTTCGTTGTCGATTGGCAGTACTGACGAACTCAATTTTGAATACCTTGGCAAGCTAAAAAAACTATCGTCCGACATCAACGCCAATTGGGTTTCCGACCATCTTTGCTGGACGGGAGTTGCCGGTCGAAACACGCACGATTTGCTGCCGATACCGCTGAATGAAGAAACGCTGGCACACGTCGTTCATCGCATAGGCATCGTTCAAGATTATCTCGAACGACCGCTGGTCTTGGAAAACCCCAGCAGTTACCTCACGTTTGCTGATTCAACAATGACCGAATGGGATTTTATCTCTCGCATGGCTAAGGAATCTGGCTGTGGATTGTTGCTCGATGTGAATAACGTTTACGTTTCAAGTTTCAACCACGATTTCGACCCGACAGAATATTTACGTTCCATCCCGCACGAGCACGTTGTGCAATTTCATTTGGCCGGCCATACCGACTATGGCACGCATCTTATCGACACCCACGACGGCCATGTGGTTGACAACGTTTGGGAGCTGTATCGGTTGGCCCATGAACTGACGGCAGGCGTATCGACGTTATTGGAGTGGGATGCGAAAATACCGGAATTTCCTGTGGTGCACGCCGAGGTGTTGAAGGCGAAAACGTTCATCGGCGATGAGGTGCCACCAGAACTGTTAGACGTGCAAGAGCCCGATATTGAAGACGACGCACGTCCCACCGTTCCACACCCGCTGACCTTCATTCCGGCAGAGGTCGAATGACCGAAATGAATGATCCAAAACATAACTTGGAACAAATTCAAAATTGGCTGCAAACAGTCATCACTCACCCAGACGGCGTCGAAACGGGTGTGGCTTCTGAAGAGGCCCGGCAGTTGATTAACGTGGGTGCTGAGAACATCGAACAGATCATCACGCGTTCAAAATCGCTCGACAGTTTCAGCAGGCTGCACGTATACGGCAACGCCTATTATGCACGGCTTTTGGAATGCCTGGGTGAAGAATACCCGACCGTCAAGCATGCCGCTGGTGAAGAGACATTCCAGGCGATAGCAATTGGGTATTTGCAATCTCACCCGTCGAAAAGTTATACACTGGGAGAACTGGGAAAAGACTTTTCGAATTACCTTCAGGAGATTCGTCCGGAGAAAGACCCAGATAGCAACCAACCCGATTGGGCCGACTTCATTGTTGATTTGGCGATTCTCGAAAAGATTTATGGCGAAGTTTTCGATGGCCCCGGTGTGGAAGAGGTTTCGCTGCTTGATGCTGGGAAGCTTCAGTCGATTTCACCTGAGGCTTGGCCTGGTTGTCGGTTTGAATTTGCTCCCTGTTTTCGTCTGCTGAAATTGCGATTTCCGATTCACGAATATGTGACGGCAGTTCGCCAGCAAAAACAACCCCAGCCACCGGAGCCGGAAGAAACGTATTTGGCCATCACCCGCAGAAATTACATCGTTCGTCGGCGGGCCATCAATCGAAATCAATTCCTGCTACTGCAGTCTCTCTTTGCAAACACATCGATCGGTGAATCTATCGAACAGTTGGCTGGCGAACACGAAATCGACGCTTCAGATTTTGCAGAACTATTGCAGCAATGGTTTTCTGCCTGGACTGCAGCAGGATATTTTCTGCAGGTTGTGCCGACAGAAAAATCGCTTTGAGAAAGTTTGGCTTAGACCGGGCTTAATTCAAAGGCAGCCAACCATCGTCGGCATCGTACGTGTCAACGATGGCGGTGGAGACGGTAGAAACCAGTTCGTTTTTGGAGACCGGTTTGGAAAGCACGTCGAACGCGTCGGCTTCGGTGGCATCGCGCTTTAAGTCGTCGGTCACATCGGCAGTGATGATGATCACCGGCATAATTTGATTGATGGTTTTCACCACCTTCAAAGTTTCTAAGCCGGTTAAAACGTGCATGTGCATATCGAACAGGGCAATGTCAATCTGACACTGCTCTACAATATCAATGGCCTGTTCTCCGGACTCGGCTTCGATCAGCTCGAAGAATGGTTCGAGGATGGCGCACAGCACCTCCCGAAAGCGCGGATCATCATCGGCAATTAAAAGCTGATAATGTTTTTCGAATCGAGAAACCACAACTTGCCTCATGAATACATACGTTTTACATTCAGCGGACTGACTGGAGCGTTCAAGCGAATGCCCACGTACGAGATTAAGGAGCAAATCAGATACCAAATGAGCAGAGAAGCGTCAACAGCACTTAAGGCTATTGCTAGAAAGGCATTATGAGGATTCACCTAATCCCTCGATCTACAATGAACGGGGAAAATCTGCCTAAAAACCCATTTCCCTACGATAAATGGGGGGAAACCCTGTCATTTCGGCAGGAGCCCTAGAATTGAGTAATGCTTGGCTACTGCTTCATTTAGGCGAAACGCAGTCAAGATTTAAGGTGTGGAGACAAGCGATTTTTGGGGCACAGTGCTGGGAATTGCGAGGCTTTCGGTGAAGAAAGCGACCAGACGGTCATCGTACTCCTCAGCGTCGGCGTGCCGAGCCATGTTGTGTTTCGCCCCTTCCACAAACCAGACTTCTTGCTGATTTCCACCGATCGATTTACTGAGCTCTTGGGTAATTTCTGGAACGACGTAGTTGTCGCGTAATCCAGAGATCAGAAACAGATTTCGATCTCTGAGTAAAGGCAGCAATTTTTCGAGACGAGTGAACCGGCAGCGTCGATTGTACTGACTCAGGCAACGAATTGCGTTAAGCGAAATATGTACGTGCCAATCGGGTATCACCTTGATCAGCCAATTGGGGGCAATCAATGATGCCCAACGATGATAGTGGTGCCATAGTAGGCTATGTGTCGAATAGCCGCTTTCACAGGCGATTGACTCAACTTCCGGTGACAGGGCAGACGCAGCCAACGCCGCTACGGCACCGCGGCTAATTCCAAACAGGCCTATTGGAAGAGAGTTTAAATCGAGCCGACTATCAATGTAACCAAGGGCCGCCTGGACATCGTTGACTTCAAAATCGGACAGCCAGTGTAAAGGTTCGTAGTCTTGCTGGAAATCGCTTTCACCTTGGTTTCTAAAGTCGAAGGCAAAAATGTCGAACCCGGCTTCATGCAAGCCCTGGCAGTAAGCCCGTGCTGTGCCGTGGTTTCCGCCATATTCATGGCAGAAAACAATCAAGCCTTTAGGGTCTTGGTGTTCTTGCTTCCAAATACTCCCACGAAGAATTAGCCCATGTGTTGTGGGGAATTCGATGAGTTCGGCATCGGGGTGCGGGGGAAGTTCTTCCGCATCGAGGGGCGGTTTGTTTTCGAACATGGGCATCGCCATTCTAGCCACCGACAAGTGCAACAGCACGTCGATTAGAATGACCGCAACGATGACCGTAACGATGAACGCCAATCCCCAAATCAATTTCCCATTCCCCTTAAATTGTT
>Ga0115002_10008529_pt1 | contig 11350 bp, 12 predicted proteins | sample ArcticOcean_MG_C_8_FD_89576 | JGI IMG/M metagenome (GOLD analysis project Ga0115002, IMG submission 89576) | Marine microbial communities from western Arctic Ocean - ArcticOcean_MG_CB11_86 | ecosystem: Environmental > Aquatic > Marine > Oceanic | place: Arctic Ocean: Canada Basin | collected... | reverse complement strand
GATGTACTATCATCAAATAGTCCCGCACCTGGTGGAGGTAGTGTTAGTGCATTGGCTGGATCTCTTGCAGCTGCATTATCAGCGATGGTGGGTAATTTAACAGTAGGTAAGAAAGGATTTGAAAATTTAAAGTCCGAAATGAATGCACTGGCCATTGACGGTCAACAACTAAAAGATAAATTAATTAAATATATTGATGATGATACTAATTCATTTAACAGTGTAATTGATGCCATGAGAATGCCAAAAAAAACTGATGATGAAATTAATATTCGGCATTTAGCCATACAAGAAGCTACTAAAATTGCAACATATTCACCACTATCAATTCTAGAGGCATGTGCTGATGTTATGCCACTTGCAAAGCTAGCTGTAAATAAAGGAAACCCTAATTCGATCTCAGATGCTGGTGTTGCAGCTGAAATGGCTCATGCCGGTGCACAAGGTGGAGCAATGAATGTGCTTATCAACCTCACTGACATTGAGGATGAAGCCTTCTGCAATGAAATGAAAATAAAAGTTGAAGAAATCCTTCTTGCTGTGAATGAGCAGTTAATGGACATAAGAAAAACAGTGATTTCAGCTCTCTTATAAATGTCAAAAATAAAATTACTCTCATCCAATTTAATTAATCAAATTGCCGCCGGTGAAGTTATTGAGCGTCCCTTCTCAGTTGTAAAAGAATTAGTAGAAAATTCTATTGATTCTAAATCTTCTCAAATTGACATATTGATTGAAGATGGTGGGCACAAGTCTATTCAGGTTTTTGATAATGGAATTGGCATGTCTAAAGAAGATCTGCAATTGGCATTTCAACGCCATGCCACCAGCAAAATAGCAACTCAAAATGACTTAGCGCAAATAAATACATTGGGATTTAGAGGGGAAGCCCTCCCAAGTATTGCATCAGTTTCACAACTAAGTGCAAAATCAATCACCAAGGATACTAATGATGGATTCGAATTAACTATCCATGGGGGTGAGGTAAAATCACTGGAACCAATCGCAGGTTTACAAGGGACACAAATTACAGTTAAAAATCTATTTTACAATATTCCTGCGCGACGAAAATTTTTAAAAAAATCTGATACCGAACAGCGAAAAATTATAGAACTAATAAGACAGTTTATGCTTTCTAATCCACAAATCGGATTTTATCTAACTGCAAATAGTAAAGAAATATATAAAGTATCATCAAATACCTTAGATGTTAGAATTAAAGATATTTTTGGCAAAAATTTCTTAAAATCACTTCTCCCAGTTGAACTTACTAAATTGCCATATCAAATTTCTGGATTTACAGGAAATTTAAATACGACCAAAAAAAGACAAGGTGATCAATATTTATTCTTAAATGGTCGATTCATTAAAGATAGATTGTTAAGCTCAGCCGTTTTCAGCGCATATAAATCTTTAATTTCAAGGGGAGAATTTCCATTTTTTGTTCTATTCCTGGAAGTTCCACTAGATACGGTAGATATTAATGTGCATCCTGCAAAGCTTGAAGTTAGATTCCAGAATGAGTGGCATATATATCACGTAATTAAATCTGCTATTTCGAATGCATTAGAAGATATTCTAAAGGTTATTCCTGAATATGACCCATCTTTAATTTATTATAATAAACCTAAAGAATCTGATGAAGTATCACAATTACCGTTTACGCCCACATCCTCTAATTCGCTAGCTAACAATATTGCCCCAAGAAAGGGGATAGATATTGGTCTAACCGAATTACCCTTCGGAAACTTGCAATCAAATGATCTTGAGGATGACTTTCTGATAGATCGTGCCAATGAGCGTATTGTACAATCCCATACGGATAATTATCCAGAACAAATGATCTCAGGGATTATTTGGCAATTGCATAATAAGTATTTAATTACAGAGATAAAATCTGGATTAATAATTATTGATCAGCATGTTGCCCATGAGCGAGTACTCTATGAATCTGCTAGAGTAGCAATGGATGGGAATGGCATGGCATCCCAAACCGTACTATTTCCACAAGCACTAACACTGCAGCCAGATGAATATTCAAATTTATTGAATATAATTCCATATCTAGAAAAAATAGGTTTCAAGCTAAGAGAATTTGGTGAGAGTTCTGTAATTATTGAAGGAGTTCCAATTGATGTGAATTGGGGAACTGAAAAAGAGATAATTAATGAAATTTTAGAAAAATATATACACAACAGTGAATTAGATGCCTCGTTTATAGACTATATAGCATCAACATTTGCATGCAAAGCTGCAGTAAAGGCGGGAGACCCATTAAACCCTGAAGAAAGAAAGCATCTTATAGATAAACTTTTTGCGACCAGTCACCCATATTATTGTCCTCACGGACGCCCAATTATTATTAATCTAAGTCTTGATGATTTAGATAAAAGATTTGAACGTCACTAAAAGGTTAAGTAGTTTTAACTATGAATAATAAATCGCATTTTAAACAATATATCTTTACGGGGCTATTATCAATATTGCCCATCTATGCAACCTATTGGATAGTTAAGCAACTATTTCTACTCTTTTCTTCTCCAGGAACAAAGTTGTATTATCTAACTTTTGGGAATAATACATTTAAATATTTACCCGAGATTATCGGATTTCTTCTTACTATTTTTTCAATTTATATGATTGGACGCTTTGTAACTAATGTTTTAGGGAAAAGTCTCCTTAGTGAATTAGAAAAATTAGTTGAACGAGTTCCTATTGTAAGCCTCGTTTATAAAACGGTAAAACAAATTACTGAAAGCCTGAGCTCTCAGAGTAACAATGCATTCCAAAAAGTAATACAATTAGAGTATCCTCGAAAAGGATTATGGACATTGGCAATGGTAACAGGAGAATCTACCAATAAAAATGGAGATGAATACTATCACCTCTTTGTGCCGACTACACCCAATCCTACTTCTGGATATATGATATATGCACTAAAGACGGACACTATAGAAACAGACTTGCCAGTTGAAGAGGCTCTAAAAATCATTATTTCTGGTGGTATGCTTGCGCCATTGGTGAATGATTTAGAATAGACCTACATGGGAATTACTATGTTTAAATCTGTGTTTGAAAACTTAAGTCTGGGTGTCGCTATTGTTGATAGCTCTAATCAAATTTTACAGTTCAATAAACACTTTGCTGCAAATTTTGATATCAAGATAGATGCACTATTGATAAAGTTTGATCAGCTTCACCCCATTTTCGCAGAACAACCCATATCTACATTTCAACAAAAAACTAAATTCATTACTTTAAGTAAAAAAACATTAACCATTAGGGTTAAGCAATATGAGAATAATCTTTGGTTGGTTGAAATTGAAGATATTTCTTCACAAGAAAAAGAGAGTAAAGATATTTATTATAGAGCGAATTATGACCAATTAACCAAATTGCCGAATCGAGAGCTATTTAATGATCGATGTAAACAGGCCTTATCTTCGGCACATCGTCACCAAGAAAATCTAGCTATATTCTTTATTGATGTGGATGATTTTAAATCTATCAATGATACCTATGGACATGATACTGGTGATTTAATTTTACTGGAAACAGCAAAACGATTAATTGATTCTGTTCGGGAGAGTGATACAGTTTCACGATGGGCAGGAGATGAGTTTTCTATATTACTTCCTAAAATTGGACAAAAAGAAAATATAAATCAACTATTGTCAAGACTAATTGAAAATTTTACCATACCACAACAGGCAAAAGAATTTAATATTCCCGTTTCGTTAAGTATAGGGATTAGTTTAGCCCCTAAAATGGGGACAGATTTTAATAACTTAATGAAGTTTGCTGATAAGGCCATGTATGAAGCCAAAAAAAATGATGGTATTCATTACAAATATTATTCCGAATAGCTAACTGCATAGTCAGTCAATAGTGTATCAAGATGCGTTTCAATCTCATTGATATTTTCAGAACGAACAAATTTAGACCTCCAATCTGCTGCTCCAGGAAACCCTTTTAAATAAAACGCAAAATGTTTTTTTGACAAATTAACACAAAGCTTTTCATGTTTATCTTCTTTTAATAAATCAAAATGTATTTTACACATTTCAGCCCTATCCATAAGAGTGGGGTGGGTAAAGTTTTTACCATCCAGTTTGGCTTGTATTGATTTGAAAATCCAAGGGTTCCCTAGAGCACCCCTGCCAATCATAACTGCATCACAGCCAGTTTCATTTTTCATTCGCATGAAATCATCCGCAGTGACCACATCTCCATTTCCAATTATGGGTATACTCACCACATCTTTCATTTCTTTAATATATCCCCAGTTCGATCTACCAGAAAATTGTTGTTTTGTAGTTCGTGGATGTAATGTGATTGCCTTAACACCAATTTTTTCTAAACGAACTGCTGCTTCAGTGGAAATTATTGAATCATTATCCCAACCTGCTCTCATTTTAACAGTTACCGGCTTTTCTGGTACCGATTCAACGACAGCTTGAGTAATATCTTCCATTTTACACAAATCCTTCATTGCACCTGAACCTGCTCCACGTTTGGTAACCTTAGGGACTGGACATCCATAATTAATATCGATAATATCAGGATCAAACTTTTCATTGAGAATTTTGGCAGAATTTCCAACGGTTTCAGGGTCATTACCAAATATTTGGATTCCAATTGGACGTTCATCATTAGTAAATCTCATTAAATCTAAAGTTTTTAAATTTTCACGTACGATTCCATCTGAGCTTACAAATTCAGTATAAACTACACCTGCACCCATACGCCTTGAAAGTACACGAAAAGGATGATCTGTTATCCCAGCCATTGGCGCCAGAAAAATAGGATTATCTATAGATAGGTTCCCAATCTTAAGCATTTGGCTTTCGTAGTTTAGCTGGAGGAATATTGTATTCTAAAAAATTACATTCTAATTTCCCATTCCGCATGGGTACGGCAGAACTGGGTTTAGTTTCAATAAATTCTAAAAATGGGGATTCAGTGCAAATCATAAAGATAGAAAAACCTTTACAAAAGTCATTAAACCTTTTATTGATTGTAGTGTATAAAAATTCTAATTCTCCATCATCCCCCCCTATTCGCTCACCATAGGGAGGGTTTGTAATAATAAAACCGCTCTTTTCTGTAAGGGGCCTGAAATGCTTAAGATTACATACAGAAAAATGAATGTGCTTATCAACGCCAGCCTTTATTGCAGAATCTTTGCACATATCAATGTTCTCACTCAATTTATCCGATCCATATATTCTAATTTTATCAGAATTATTGATGTTATTTTCTGCCTCAATTTTAACATCATCCCACAGATATGAGTCATAGTTCAACCATTTCATAAAGGCATATTCACGGCGGGATCCTCGAGGAGGAATTTTTAATGCCATCATGGCCGCCTCAATTGCAAAGGTTCCAGAACCACACATTGGATCAAATAATGGTGCGGGATGAGCCCATTTAGTCAATTTTACCAACCCTGCAGCAAGGGCTTCATTTATCGCAGCCTTATGAATTTTTTCTCTATATCCACGTTTGAATAATGCATCACCTGAAGTATTAAGATATACATTACAAGTCGTACCGTCTAAAAAAACATCAATAGGGACATCTGCAGATCGAATATCAATGGATGGGCGTTTCCCCGAATATGAACGAATTCTATCCACTACTGCATCTTTTACTTTTAATGCGGTGAATTGAGTGTTGGTTACCCAACTTCGACGTGCCCGCACATTTACAGAGATAGTCTGAATATACGAAATATATTTTGTCCAATTAATGCCATTAATTTCCTTATAAAGTGATTCCTCATCCTTACAATCTAGTTGAACAATTTTTAATAGCAAGTGCATTCCGACTCGAGAGAGATGATTTACAGTATAGATGGTTCTTAAATCACCAGTAAGAAAAACACCACCACTATCTATGGTAATATTTTCACATCCTAATTCTCCCAATTCATTAGCACATTCAGTTTCCAAGCCGCGCGGGCAAGTTAAATATAGATTATATTGCATAGGGAAATTTAAAACTCATTTGTGCATCTTTCAGTTTAAAGAAATACAATTAAAAATGTAATTTATCATACTTAATTTAGAATCGAATTTTAGATTTATTATTAGTACAAGCACTTATAGGAGCATCAATGCAATTTGCAACATATTTACCATTCATATTAATGTTCGTCATATTTTATTTTATTATTATAAGGCCCCAGAGCAATGAACGAAAATCACATGAAAATCAACTTGCAAACTTAAAGCAAGGGGATAAAGTTTTAACTCGCGGTGGAATCTATGGTACTATTACTGGCTTTCAGGGGAAAAATAAGAATCGTGTCACTTTAGATGCTGGCTCTGGAACAAAGTTTAATATAGAACGCTCATATATAGCTGGCCTTGAAAAAAGTAATAGTGAGGTGAAATAGTGGCGTTGCTTCCAGTAGTAAAATATGGTGATTCCATATTGCGGAAAAAAGTTGATCAAGTTATAGACTTCTCTCAATTAGATAATTTGATTGATGATATGTTTGACACAATGTATAATGAGAAGGGTATCGGCTTAGCTGCAAATCAAGTTGGTGTCAGTTTAGCTATTCTCGTATTTGACATTGGGAATTATGAGTCGGATGAGGAGGAAATCAATGAGGATGCATTTGCGTCCGACCCCAGAGTGTTTATTAATCCTAAAATTATTGAAACTATAGGGGAGTGCTCAATGGAAGAGGGTTGCCTCAGTGTACCTGAAATCCGCGCAGAAGTGGTACGTGCAGAAACCATTACACTTCAATATGATAACTTGGATAAAAATAGCTATTCTGAAACATTTTCAGGATTATCAGCTAGAGTTCTTTTACATGAAATAGATCATTTAAATGGAAAGTTTTTCACAGACTACCTTTCTAAATCTAAGCGAATGTTAATTCAAAAAAGACTGCAAGAGATAGCCTTGACGGGCTCACCGTCAACCGGCATTATACTATCATGAAACACTAATCAATTATGAATATTGCTTTCTTTGGTACACCTGATTTTGCGGTTCCAGCTTTACGTAAAATTAATAAGTCCACCCATAATATTGTAACAACAATTACTGCAACTGCAAAGCCTTCTGGCCGCGGTCAAAAGCTAAATAAAACTTCTATATACAAGGAATCTGAGAAACTAGGAATTCCTATTATTCAGGTAGATGATTTTCTGAATCCAAATTTTATTGCAACATTAGAATCGCTAGAAATTGATATTTTTATCATCGTGGCATTTAGGATCTTACCAGAAAAAATATTTAGTATCCCTAAATATGGTACTGTAAATTTACATGCATCGCTCTTGCCAAAGTATAGGGGTTCAGCTCCAATTCATCATGCAATATTAAATGGAGAAACCAAAACAGGCATTACAACGTTTCAAATAAATAATAAAGTGGATGCAGGCAGTATTTATCTACAAGAAGAATATATAATTACAAATAAAGCAACCACTGGAATGGTATGGGATGACCTCTCTATTGCTGGCGCAAGTCTTTTAGTCAAGACCTTAGATCAAATTGAGGATAACTCGATTTCGCCTATTAAACAAGATTTACAAAAATCCTCTTCTGCACCTAAATTAAAAAGTGAAATGTTTTGTATAAATTGGAATAATAGTTCATTTGAAATTCATAATCAGATAAGAGCTTTTTCGCCAAAACCGGGCGCATTTACAAAGTTTGATGGCTTACGTATTAAGCTATTTGACTCTGAAGTTGGAGATTCAATTAGTTTGAAGCCTGGAAGTGGTGAAATTATCGAAGATAAAATTTTAATTGGTACTGGTGAGGGGGCTTTAGTGGTCAAATCGGTACAACTTGAAGGAAAAAAAAAGATGCCAGTAGCAGATTTCCATAAGGGCATAATGAGCAAGATTGAAGGAAAGGTAATTCGTTTTGGGTAAAGAAAGTAATGTCCTTATCGATAAGCGTGAATTAAGAAGCCGGCGTCATGCATGGGATATAATAAAACGTGCAACATTGAAAGATCGTCGTTTAACTGACGTACTCGCAGAAAGAATACGTCATGGAAATTTCACAGACCAAGAAAAGAGATTTATAACAGAAATTGTACAAGGAACGGTACGAATGTCTGGTCGCATAGACTGGGAATTAAGTCAGGTTTTTAATGGCAGTATGGATGATCTGAAACCTAATTATTTAATTCTCCTCAGAATTGGTGTTTATCAAATCAGATACATGGATAGTATCCCTGATTATGCAGCAGTAACTACTACCGTTCAGCTTGCAAAACGAATACATGAAAACTTAGGTGGCCTAACAAATGCATTACTTCGCTCACTCTTGAAACATGACATGCCTGAAGCTCCAGATGAACATACCCCAATTGATTATACTGCTCAATATTATAGCCATCCGGAATGGTTAATGAATAAATGGATTACCGAAGGCAATTTTGATGATGCGGTAGCACTTGCTGACTGGAATAATAAAGCTCCTCAAATATGGTTCAGAGTAAATACTATCAGATATACTGCCACAAAGTTCAAAAACTACTTAAAGAAAAATGAAATTGAGTTTGAGCAATTTCCACATTTAAAGAATTTCTTTGCTCCAAAGACGGGGGTAGGATTTCTGCTAAATAGTGACCTTTTCAAAGAAGGCAATATCAGTATTCAAGATCCAGCAGGTGGATTAGTAGTTACATTATTAGATCCCCAAAAAGGTGATACTATTGTAGATGGCTGTTCAGCTCCAGGTGGAAAGGCTGCATTTACAGCTGAACTCATGAAGAACAAAGGCAAAATTCTTGCTTTTGATAAAAGTCAAGAACGATTGGGGCGTCTCTCAACTGGAATGAAACGACTTTCTGTGAATATTGTTGATGCTGAAATAAAAGATTTAACTCGAGATAAATTGCCAGAATCTAAGAAAATGATTTTAGATGTACCATGTAGTGGTACCGGTGTGATGTCAAAACGTGCAGATTTAAGATGGCGTAGAGATATGGATAATCTGTTAGAACTCCATTTACAGCAGCGTAAAATTTTATGGGTAGCGTCAGACTCATTGGAACCAGGTGGGGCTTTAGTTTATAGTACTTGTTCTTTGGAACTTGAAGAAAATTGGATGGTTGTAGAAGCTTTTCTAAAATCACATCCAGATTTTAAGCTGGATAATGCAAGTAATTATGTGCCAAAAGAATTTGTCGATGATAAAGGTGCATTGTTTACATTTCCACCTAGACATGGCATCGATGGAGGTTTTGCGGTTAGACTTGTAAAAGATGCTTAAATCCATCTTTCATTATAGTATTGCTCTATTCACCCTCTCTTTGGTGAGCATCGTATTGATGGATTATATTGTATTGCCTAGCTATGTTGGATATGATAATGAGCATTATTTGCCAGATGTACGTGGTCATTATCTGCAAAAGGCAAAATACACCCTTACCTCTCTGGGATTTAAGTCCGAGGTTATAACCATTCCATTTTCTGAAACTAATCCACCGGGCACTGTTGTAAAGATGTCCCCTCGTTCATTTACTAAAGTAAAGGAAGGTCGAACTATCAACCTAACTATTGCTGGCCATCGAGAAGATATTATTATACCAGACTACAGCTCATTATCGCTTCGAAATGCACGTCTGAATGCAAACCGTGAGGGCTTGATAATTGATACGGTTATGTATGAATTTAATAATAATTTTAAGGATGGTCATATTAGCTTTCAAGTGCCAAGAGCAGGACATATTGTGAAATCGGGGGCCAGTATTTCGTTGGGTGTGAGTAAGGGACATCCACCAGATTATTATACCGTTCCTGATGTTATAGGGAAGAGTCTAAAGGCTGCAAAAATTAGTTTGGCAAAATCTGGACTGAGATTAGGAGAGCTTGAATATGAATTTCAACCCGATTTACTTGAGGATACTATCATCGACCAAAATTTCACAGCAGGCTTGAGGGTAACATTCCCCGCAGCTGTAGATTTAATTATTAGTACTGAAAAGGAATTTCAATAATGCGAAATATATCGCCATCATTACTTTCTGCTGATTTTACAAAATTAGCAGAACAGATTAAAGAAGTTGAAAATGCGGGTGTTTCTCGTTTGCATCTCGATGTGATGGATGGGCACTTTGTACCCAATTTAACTTTTGGCCCATTTATTATTAAGCAAATTAAAGCGGTAACGAACCTTCATTTAGAAACTCATTTGATGATCACAGAGCCCAATCGCTATTTTGACGATTATATTAAAGCTGGTTCAGACACGCTCATATTTCATTATGAAGCAAGTGATACCATTGAAGATGATTTAAAATATATACAATCACAAAATATAAAATCAGGACTTGCTATAAATCCAGATACTGATATTGAAGTTCTGACTCAGCATTTAGATTATCTTGATTATATATTAATCATGTCAGTATTCCCTGGATTTGGGGGACAATCATTTATAGAGTCTACATTGGGGAAAATGAAATCATTATCGAAAATCTGTACAGAAAAATCTATATTAATTGGCGTAGATGGGGGTGTAAATCTATCTACCATTGATAAAGTATACGACCACGGTGCTGATGTGACCATTGTAGGTTCAGGTTTATTTAAAGCTGATAATATTCAAATGCGATACAATGAGTTAATGGGTGAATAGGTTGACCTTTAACGATGAGTTTAAGCGCAAGTTGCTCCATTTTGCATCTGCAATAATAGGATTATCCATCATCTATCTTGATAAGGAAATTATTTTCCCATTATTAATCCTATCGTCAATTATTTTTCCATTTTTTGATTATTTAAGAATTAATAATAAAACTATTTCTAATTTCTATAATATCTACTTCCAGTCTATTACACGCTCATTTGAATCAAAAAAATTAACAGGTGCCACATTCGTATTTTGGGGTGCATTATTAACATATACTCTTTTTGATCAAAAAGTTGCAGGTATTGCATTGATAGTAATGAGTTTAGCCGATGCAATGGCTGCAATTATTGGTGTGGGTTTTGGCAAAACAAAACTTTTAAATAAATCTTTAGAGGGTAGTTTTGCATTTTTCATGACAACATTTTTAATTCTATATATATTTGAAATACCATTAATAATTTCTTTAATCGTCTCATCACTTGCTACCCTAACTGAACTCATTGAAATACCTAAAATTAATGACAATATCTCAATACCCATTTCAGTTGCGTTATTACTTACTATTGCTAGAATATAGATGAATTTTCTATCATCCATATTTTTTTCATTAATACCGCTAATCTCGATTCCTTTAATTATTCATTTACTGAATAAACGCAATATAATCACGATTGATTTCAGCTCTATTCGCTTCCTAAAAGCATTGGAAACGGAATCTATTCGAAGGTTG
>Ga0115002_10008527_pt1 | contig 11352 bp, 10 predicted proteins | sample ArcticOcean_MG_C_8_FD_89576 | JGI IMG/M metagenome (GOLD analysis project Ga0115002, IMG submission 89576) | Marine microbial communities from western Arctic Ocean - ArcticOcean_MG_CB11_86 | ecosystem: Environmental > Aquatic > Marine > Oceanic | place: Arctic Ocean: Canada Basin | collected... | reverse complement strand
TGATCTTGTCCATCACTTGGGCCGTTTTCTTCATGGTCTCGTTGAGTCGCGCGCCGTCGACGTTGGTGGCAATCGACTTCATCGGGCCGCGGTATTCCAACGGTGCGTAGGGTTTGGGATCCCAGGTCTCTTGATGAGCGGCTCCACCGGGCAGGTAAATGTAGATGACCGACTTGGCCGTGCCTTCCACACTGTCGTAGTTCTTGATGTCGGCCTGTGCTTTTTTGGCACGGAGGAAGTCGGTCAAGCTGAGACCAATTCCGCCCACGAAACCAACATGTAGAAAATCACGGCGTGTCGCGTTCAGCATCGTTCGTTCTCCCTAGGCAGTCGAGGCGATCACAACCCCGCTGCGGCCCATGGTGTCAAAATTCTTCAGATGAAATCGTTGCCGCAAAGAAGCGGCACGTCTTGGCAGGTTGAATGGCAGGTGGCTCACTCGGTTGGAGTACCCCATCGTCAGGTAGGCGACCGAGCTATGTCGGCCGGGATACCGCCAACTCCAGCTTACACCGGGTGACGCATCAGTATTGGTGTATTGGACACCAAAGCGCGTAGGGAAATCAACCCTGATCCCGAAGTTGGTCATTTGCTCGGAGGCATTCCCCACGTCTGTCAGTTTCCGAATTTGACGCAAAGCGGGGAAAGCACTCATCCTCCCCCCTAAAATATAAATTGTTGTTGATTTGTTTGCCGATCTTGATAAGAATTCAGCCGTAGCAGTTCTCGCACGGAGGGTGCAACCACAATTCACAATTCCGAGAGATTCCTCGATGCTGACGATTTTGGGCAACAATCGAAGCTACTGTGATGGCGTGTCGCGACGCGATTTTCTCAAGGTCGGTGGATTGGCCGTCGGTGGACTCTCTCTCCCGGAACTGCTGCGAGCCGAATCGGCCGCCGGATCGAAGTCAACCGGTAAGTCGATCATCAACATCTACTTGGGCGGCGGTCCGACCCACATGGACACGTTCGACCTGAAACCCAACGCGCCCCAGGAGTATCGTGGAGAATTCTCACCCATCGCAACCAATGCACCGGGTGTGGAAATCTGCGAGCTGATGCCCGAACTGGCGACGGTGGCCGACAAGTACACCCTCATCCGTTCCGTCGACGGCATGAATAACGAGCACGCCGGTCGGCAGTCGGAATCGGGCTGGAAGGAACGCGACCTGGCCCCGCTGGGTGGTCACCCCGGTATCGGTTCGGTGATGTCGAAGGTTTGGGGACCGGCTCAGCAGACTCGATCGGGTGCCGCACCAACATTCGTCGACCTCACCGGTTGGACCAAGCACGGCTTCCTCGGCCCCGTGCATTCAGGCTACCGTCCCAGTGGTGCCGGTCGAGCCAACCTGCAACTGAATCGTTCGATCACCCTTGACCGTCTTGAAGATCGCAAGTCGCTGCTCAGCGGACTCGATCGCCTGAACCGGAAGATGGATCAGTCGGGCATGATGACGGCCCTTGATAGTTTCACCGAACGGGCGGTTGGTATTGTGACGTCAGGCAAACTCGCCAAGGCACTTGATGTGCGTGAGGAAGACCCGCGCGTCGTCGCTCGCTATGGCGGACGGAACAACGAGCGGTTCCTGGTCGCGCGGCGTCTTGTCGATGCGGGTGTCCGTTGCGTCGCCTTCAACTGGGGCGGCTGGGACACGCACGGCCAGAACTTCAACTCAATGCGAAAGCAGCTTCCGGCCCTCTCGATCGCACTCACCGCGTTACTTGAAGACCTTGACGCTCACGGTCGTCTCGACGACACCATCGTGATGATGTCGGGCGAGTTCGGTCGCACGCCGCGCATCAACGCGAACGCAGGACGCGATCATTGGCCCCGCGCTGCCTTCTTCTTCGTTGGTGGTGGCGGGTTCCGTCATGGTCAGGTCATCGGCGCGACGAACAGTCGCGGCGAATATCCCAAAGACCGACCCGTGCATTTGCAGCACATCTTCACGACGATCTACCGGCAGTTGGGCATCGATCCCGAGACCACGCAGCTTGTCGATCCCAATGGCCGCCCGCAATACCTGCTCGACAATCGCCAGGTCATCGGAGAGCTGGTCTGATCTGAGTGCTGACTGCTAATCGCTGACTACTCAAGATCCCAAACGCATCACGGGACACTCGGTCGTAACCGGGTGTCCCGTTTTTGTTGTCTGCTCTTGATGATTTGCTTCCGACCAGCCAGTCGTCAGCGTGAGGGTGTCGGCAGGGGCGCGGTGGGTGAGCCGAACTGTTGGGCGGGATGCGGCAGCGGGCTGTGGAGTCGCCGACCTCGCGCGGTAAGACGATGGGTATGGGGACCGGTACGGATTTCCGTTAGGGCGTCCGTAGGCCGGTGGCGGATAAGCCGGACCGGCTTGGGCGTAACCGTATCCACTGCCGTATCCAGATCGGTTGCCAGTGCCGCAACCGCCGGTTGGACAGCAGCTACCCCGGCTGGTATGGGGCAAGTTGGGGCAGGGCGTCTTGATGCACGTTGGGGTGCATTGGATCTTGATCCAGCAAAGCTTGGGCACCCAGATCGATTTCGGCAACAGGAATTGCAACCCGTCATAAAAGTGAGTGCAACAACGGCAGTGAGAAGAGAGACAGTCCGTGCCATGGCGGATTCCCTGCAAAGAAACCTTTTGGAAGTCGGTACTCTTCGTATCGCATGCCAGAGGCTGTCTCTTGATGCGACGATGCCCGTTCAGAGGCAAGTCGCTCACATGCCGACGATTATTTACGCTATGTTTATAGTGAATTCCCGTACATTTACCAGACCGGCGAACTTCCCGTGGCACGAATGTCACGCTCAAACGTCACGACTGGTACGACACACCAAGTCGGCTGATTGCGGTAGAAATTGATACGAGCGGTTGACCCGCCCTTCCGTGCGGGGCCATGATTGGGCAAGGCATACGGGGAAGACACACGGGCAAGGCACACTTCGATAGATTCACTGTTCATGACGTCATCCGATCATCCATCGCAAGAGACCGTGGTGCCCGACGCGACGATTGTCGAATCGCGACAGACGGCATTGATGACGTTGGTGCAAATCACTTGCGAACTGGCCGCGCATCACGAGTTGGACGAGATTCTGCGGATCGTCACCGAAGGTGTGTGTAAGGCCTTGGCTTGCGAGCGGGGCAGCCTGTTTCTGTACGATGCGAGTCGCGAAGAATTATTCACCCGCATGGTGACCGAGTTGGAGATCGAAGAAATTCGGCATTCCGTCGAAGAGGGCATTACCGGGTGGGTCTCACGGTGTCGCAAGGTCGCCAACATTGCCGACCCCACCGGCGATGCCCGCTGGATCTCGGCGGTCGATCGGCAGACCGGTTTCCATACGCGAAACATTCTGGCCGCCCCGGTTGTGTCGTCACACGATGATCGCCTGCTAGGAGTGCTTCAGGTTCTTAACAAGGCTGAGGGAAGTTTCGACGAATTCGACGAACAGTTGATCTGCGCGTTCGCAGCGCACGCGGCAAATGCGCTGGAACGATCGCATCTGCTGCACGAAGCGAAGAAGACACACGAATTGGAATTGGCAATCGACATGGGGCGGCGAATCCAACAGGGATTCTTACCCGAGCGGCTGCCCGAGATTCCCGGTTACGAGTTGGCCGCTTGGTGGGAACCGGCGGAGGCCGTGAGTGGCGACTACTACGATGTCGTTTCGTTACCGGACGGCCGGTTGGGGTTCGTGGTCGCCGATGTGAGTGGTCACGGCGTGGGGGCGAGTTTAATCATGGCCTCGACACGAGCCATGTTACATGTGTTGGTTCGTACCTTTTCGGAACCGGACCAGATTCTGACGATCTTGACGGAGTCTATCTCACCTGACCTGACGCACGGCCGATTCGTGACGTGCCTCATGGCCACGCTCAACCCAAGAACGCACGAGGTGACGTACGCCAACGCGGGGCAGGGACCCGTGTTGCATTTTCATCGCGCCGAAAGCACGTTCACCGCACTCGACCCGACCGGCTTGCCGCTGGGGTTCGATCCGCGAGAGGGCATTGGGGCGGGCGAGCCGTTCCAATTGGAGCCGGGCGATTTATTGTTGCTGACAACCGACGGCGCAGTCGAGCTGCGTGATGCCTCGGGTGAGATGTTCGGCCGCGAACGGTTGGAGCGGTTGGTGATAGAGAACAGCACGTTGCCGGCGGGCGAGTTGGTCGACTTGCTGCGGGACCGTATTCGATCGTTCCACCCGAACGAGCACCCACCCGACGACGTGACGATTCTCGTGCTGAAACGCAAGCAGGGTTGAATGCCCTGTTGCCTGAGTTTTCATGACAGACCGTTGCCGACGGACGTGCAGAAGCGGTAGTAGACTTCACTCGCTTGCTGAAGTTCGTCGATGGGAACCCATTCGTCTTTCGTATGGGCCTGATCGATCGAGCCGGGGCCGAAGACCATCGAGGGGACACCGCCGTTCGAGATGCGCGACGCGTTGGTGCCGTAGGGAACACCCATCTTGCGATGTTCGCCAGCGACTTCACCGATCACACCTAATAGGTAATCAGTCCACTCACCACTTGCCGAGTCGGAGAGGGTGGTGCCGATGATCCAGGGCGACAGCATCTCGAATTCAAAATCGAGATGCTCGGCGAGATACGCGGCCACGTCGTCCATGACGGCGAGTCCGTCTTCACCGGGGATGACCCGTCGATCGATCTCAATCGTGCAAACGTCGGGGACTGTGTTGACGCTGATCCCACCTTCAATGCGGCCGACCGAAAGGGTCGCCGAGCCACAGAGTGGATGCGGCGTGATACTGGCGGGAAGTATGTCGGCGAAGCGTTCGAGGCAGTCGAGCACTTTTCCCATGCGATAGATGGCGTTGATTCCATCACTCGGCTGCGAACTGTGACAGGCGCGGCCTGTTGTTTTGATTTTCCAACGGGTCGCTCCGCGATGAGCGACGACGATGTCCAGGTTGGTCGGCTCGGCGACGACGGCGACATCGGGCCGGTTTTCGAGCATTGTGCCGGCACGGTCGGGGTCGGTCCAGAGTTTGACCAAGTCGGTCACCCCCGACGCGGCCGCTTCTTCGTCGCAAGAGCACGACATAATGACCGACGCGCTGCCGGCCGGTTTCTCTTTGACCAACTTGGCAAAGGCGGCCAGCATCGAGGCCATGCCCCCTTTGACATCGCAGGCTCCTCGTCCGTAAATGCGCCCGTCTTTCTCGACGGGGTCGAACGGATCGATCGTCATTCCGTCGACCGGAACGGTGTCTTGATGGGCGTCGAGTAAAACGGTGACCTCGCTGTCGGCTGCCTCGTATTTCGCGATGATGTTTGCCCGACCGGGAAACACTTCAACGCATTCGTGGGGGGCTCCGAGTTCGTCAAAGAACCGGCCGAGGTGCTCGGTGAGCGCGGTTTCGTAGAATTCCGGCCCCGAGACATCGCGACCCATCGGGTTCACACTGGGGACGGCAATGAGGTCTTTGAGAATCGCGACGGGGTCCATGAGATATCCGTGGTGTGGTAAGTTGTGTGAAAATCGTGACGGTGATTGCGTTCGGTTGTATGCGGGAAATCGCGCTAACGCAACGGTGACGCAGCAGAGTCGACTGGCGGAATGAATCGACCTCTGTCAGGATGCGATCATCATGCTTGACGTTCTTCCGTTACTGACATTCGGGGCCGTGAGTCTCGTGGTGGCCGCGTGCCTGGTGGCATGGCCGCACGCGAACACCTTGGCCGAAGCTTCAGCTGAAACCGTACCTGCCCACGACCGGCAACATGCGGAACGAAGCAGCGACGGGGTGGCCGCCCTTGCGACGGGGATGGTCGTCACGGCGGTGGTGGTGATTGTGTTCGTGATGTTGGCCGACGGGCGAGTTGCGTCCTCGGCTGTTCCGATTGTGCCACTGCTGGGGCTGATTGGAAGTGTGGCCGCAGGATTATTGTACGGGGGGCGGAAGGGGTCGCGATCGCTGTCGTCCCCCGGCGACTCGTTCGAGAAACGAGTTGATGACGTTGTCGTGACGGAGCAATGAGGCGGGCATGGCCGACTGTCTGATCTTGATCGGTATTTCGCTCGCTGTGATCTTCGCGGCCTTCGTTGTCGTTGCGTATCTGATCGTCGCCGAGCAGGGCGTCGCGATTTATCTTCGCACGGGGACTTGGCCGCGTTGGAGTGGACTGCTCAGCTTGCTGCAACCGCTTCGCGAGTTTGCGCGTTGTGGCACTCAAAAGTCTTCACGTGGGCGTGGCGTGGCGGTTCTGGGTGAAGTCCTCACGATGGCAGGTGTGATGTTCCCGCTTGTCGTGTTGCCCTTATTGTTCGGCCGTTTGCCCGCGTTGTCGATTGCGGCGGGGTGTGAGGTGGACCTGCTGTTGGTCGCGGCAGCGTGGACGGTGGGATTGGTGGGCCGCGCGCTATCCGGAAAAGACGTCGGTCGCGAAGCGGGCGCGTTAATGACGATCTTGGCTGCGACGTTCGGGGTGACGTTCGTGAACGGTTCGCTCGACCTGGATGAGATTTCGCGATCGCAAATGCAGGCCGGTGTGTGGTGGGCGGGGGTGCAACCGCTGGGATTGGCTGCATGCTGTGTCGGCGTGGCGTCGTTGTTTGTCGGGCCTGGTGTTGTGCAACACGATCCATCGGCGAGAGCACGTTTTTCGTTGGGGGAATTCGTGGATCGGCTGCGATTGATTGTGGTCGCGTATCTTGCCGTTGGTCTGTTTTTCGGAGGTTGGCATGTTGCGGGGGGGGACTGTGCGACGTTTGGCAGTCGGTTGTGGGGAGTGTTGGGTTTGCATCTCAAGGCGTTACTTTTCATGGCGGTGTTTGTCTGGTGTCGCGCGCGGGCGATGGTGACGATCGGGTTCCGCCTGCCCAGCGGGCTGTGGCGATTCGCGTTCGTGTTGGGGGGCGTCAATTTGGTGGTTGTCTTGCTGCAGGAACAGGTGGTCGGGCCGGGCGAATGGTTACTGAAGTCGGCGGCGAACTGGATCATTCTCGCCGTTTGCCTGTCGGCGGCGAGCCTGGTTTTGGATCGTAAAAACGGCAACGCGTGATGGGTGCAGTCAGGAACGATTGTGAATCGGGGACGATCAGGGAAAATCACGAAGGCACCAAGACACGAAGAGTCTCAGAGAGAGAGCAACGCACAGGGCCGGTGCCAATCAAGAAAAGAAAAATGGGCCGCAGATGAACGCAGATTTTCGCGGAGACAATACAGGTCTTAATCAGCGATGATCCGCGTACGAAGTCAGCGTGCCGACAGGCCTGCGGGCGATTCTTTGTTCCTTCGAGTCTTGTGGTTTGATTCATCGAACAACGAGGTTGATCGTAATCGATGACGACACCCAGATGGAAGATGGAGGAACGCGGGGCAGACATCGGTTTCTTCGTCCGGTAGAATAAATCTCCCACCCCATTCTTCCTCCCGAGGTGCCAATGAGCCGGCTCATTCGTCTTGCGATTGTTCTCTTCTTGGTCACACTCTCGTCGCGCGCAATGGCGGCGGACGACAAAGCGGGGGTCGAATTCTTCGAGAAGAAAATCCGTCCCGTGCTGGTCAAGCATTGCTACAAATGCCACTCGGCCCAGTCGAAGCCCCCCAAGGGCGGGTTGCGGTTGGATAGCCGTGCGGGCATTCTCGATGGCGGAGATGCGGGTGAGATTGTGACGCCGGGCGACATCGAGGGGAGTTCGCTGATCGGTGCGATCTCCTATACCGAAGAAGACATCGAGATGCCGCCCGCCGGTAAGCTTTCGGCCAAGATCATCGCTGACTTTAAGAAGTGGGTTGAGATGGGAGTACCGATGCCAGCCGACGGCAAGACGGCCGCCGGCCCGACTCCGCGTGCCGTCGACATTGAAAAGGGGCGAAAGTTCTGGTCGTTCCTGCCTGCCAAATCGATCGCATCTCCGAACGTCTCAAACAAGAAGTGGGTAAAGAAAAAGTTGGATGCGTTCGTGCTCCGCAAACTCGACGAAGCCAAATTGCAGCCGGCTCCCGCAGCCCATCGCGCGACACTCATTCGCCGCGTTTCACTCGACCTCACCGGCCTTCCGCCGACTTACGCGGAAGTGCAGTCGTTCCAGACGGACAAGTCGCCGCAGAGTTACCACCGGCTTGTCGATCGCCTGTTGTCCTCGAAGCATTACGGCGAACGATGGGGTCGCCATTGGTTGGATGTTGCGAGATACGCCGAAGACAATCCCACGTCGGAATCCACCTGCAAGCCGCCCCCGTTTCCGTACCCGTATCGGGATTGGGTCATCAAAGCGTTCAACGACGACTTGCCCTACGACGAGTTCGTGAAACGTCAACTGGCAGCCGACCTGATGGATGTCGCACCGTCGGAGATTGCGGCCACCGGGTTTCTCGGTCTTTCGCCCGTCTATCACAAAGAACCGAAGCTCTCGCAAGAGGTAATTTCGGTCATCGTGGCTGACGAGTGGGACGAACGGATCGATACCGTCACGCGCGGCTTTCTCGGGCTGACAGTCACTTGCGCCCGTTGTCACGACCACAAGTTCGACCCCTTCACCGTGGAAGACTATTACGCCTTGGGTGGTGTGATGGCGAGCACGCAACTGGTTGAATGGCCGATCGTGAAAACCTCGGCCGAGGAGGCCGCTTCGCTGACGGATATCCGCCTGGCAATCGTCGACTTGGAGCTGCGGCTTAGCTATGCGAAGAAGATGAAAACCACCGCCGAGTTGAAAAAACGTCCCAGCGAGAAGTACGCCAAACGGGCCGCCGCGTTGCAGGCGGAACTTGACGCATTCAAGAAACGGAAACTGTTCAGCGGACAAATCGCTAACGGCGTGCGGGATGCCGGATTGTGGATCAACGGAGACGACCCGGCTTGGACGGCTCTGGACTACAAGCCGGGTACCTCGCGCGACCTGCCAGTCTTCCTGCGCGGCAGCGTGACCAATCATGGCAAGATTGTCCCTCGCCGGTTTCTCGCCGTGCTCTCGAAGGGAACTCCCAAGCCGTTCGGCAAAGGGAGCGGTCGGCTCGAATTGGCAGAGAACATCGTGGGGCAGGCCGGCTCGCTCACGGCACGCGTGATTGTTAATCGCGTATGGGGTTGGCATTTCGGCAGGCCGTTGGTCATCACGCCGAGTAACTTCGGTCAACTCGGTGCGCGTCCGACGCATCCAAAATTGCTCGACGACCTCGCCGCCCGGTTCATTGCGAACGGCTGGTCTTTGAAATGGCTGCATCGTGAAATTGTGTTGTCGAGTACCTATCGACAATCGAGTGTGGGTTCCGAGGCTGGAGCGAACGCCGACCTTGAGAACAAGCTGCTCTGGAGGATGCCCCGTCGCCGACTTGAACCGGAAGCCTGGCGCGACAGCGTGCTGTTCACCAGCGGGGAACTCGACGAGACAGCGGGCGGGCCGTCGATCGATCTGAACGACAAGAACAACATGCGACGAACGGTGTACGGCATTGTCAGCCGACAACGCCCGGCCCATCTGCTGCAACTGTTCGATTTTCCCGATGCTAAATTCCACAGCGACCGCCGCGTGCTCACCACCACACCGTTGCAGCAGTTGTATCTGATCAACAGCCAGTTTCTGCAAGACCGAGCCACCAAACTAACCGATCTCGTTTTGGGCCAGGAGAAGCGGAGCACGCCGGAACGGATTGTCGGAGCGTTGTTCCAGAAAGTCTATTTGCGAAATCCGAATGAAGTCGAAACGGCCGGTGCGTTGAAACTTGTCTTGACCGACGGCAAAGCACCGACCGCGAAGAACTGGCAAACACTCGCCCACGCGTTATTGGCCAGCAACGAATTTTTGTACGTGGACTGAACCCGTAGGCTTCTGCATCGAGCCTGTGAGTTTTTCCCTTCACGGTGAGTGATTCATTCATACAATGCGAACATGTTGATGGCAATGATGTTGCTGTTGCCGAGTTTTTGTAGGGAACGGAGTCCGCGAATTATGGGACGTTCACCACAGCCCTCTTCCGCCAGATTTCAACGGGCGAAGCGAAGGCAAATGGAGTGGCGGCCGCTTTCGCTCGATCTGAGCGAATTCTACGAACGCATTCGAGCCGTTGAAGGCCAGCCTGGGCGCGATCCGATTGATCCGCGCATTCTGCTGGCGTTGTGGTTGTACGCCACGATTGATGGGGTGGGTTCGGCGCGGCGACTGGAACGACTTTGCCAGGAACACGTTGCGTATCTGTGGGTCTGCGGTGACGTGACCGTCAATCATCATACGCTTTCCGACTTCCGGGTTCAGAACGTCGAAGTCCTCGATCGGCTGCTGACGCAAAGCATCGCAACGATGCTGCATCAAGGATTGATCGAACTGACACGCATTACTTAAGACGGCATGCGAGTCCGCGCGGCGGCGTTTGCTCAAGTTCGGCAAGCCGCTGGATAGCGCGATTCGCCAGTTGATCACGATCGTCACACCCGGCACGTTCCTGCGCTGGTCTTCATGCATGTTGATTCGCGGCGCGTGTTCGTCTCGCCAGTGACGGCCCAGCCCGACCGATTCTGGACCGCTCAGCAAGCGCGGAACTTCCTGCTGGAGTTGGATGGGGAAACGGAGGGAGTCATCCTGATACGGGACCGCGACGCCAAGTTCGCGTCCTCGTTCGACTACATCCTGAGATCGGAAGGCCTGCGGGTCAATCGGCTGCCGGTGCAGTTGCCGAACCTGAATGCGTACGTCGAGCGTTGGATCTGGTCGGTCAAACATGAGGCGACGAACCACTTCGTGTTTCTCGGTGCGCGACATCTGCAATACGTCATCGATGAGTATGACCGGCATTACAACAACCACTGGGCTCACTCGTCCTGCAATCATCTGCCACCGGCGCGGCAGGATGAGCCCGAAGCGGTCGATTCGCTGACGGTCGACGATGTCGTGCGGCACGAACAGTTGAGTGGTTTGCTGGTGCGGTACGACCGACGCGCTGCTTGAAAAACCTGGATGACGGTTGCTGACGTGCGCAGCCGGTGCGCGCTTGTGGTCGCGCCGACTCCGTTCTTGCCACACACGACCATCGCATCCCCGGCAGAGCCAGTGCGATGCGACTTCGGATGATCGTGATTCAACCCGTTTCATGGCAGTTACTTCTGCTTGTCATCTTTTTTGTACCGCGCGGGCAGTTTTCTGCCGGTTTCAGTTTCCGCGACTCCTTCGTCGCCCGCCGAAACGTTACACGAACCTTGACAAGGCGAGTTCCGCCATGCTGTACTGTACTGTACCAGTGGGGGGGGAGAGTGAATTCCATCATTATTTCGGTTCATCCGGAATTCGCGTACTGAGGTTTGCGAAGAGAAGGACATGCTTGTCTCATCTGAAGTTGTGTCGAAATCGACTTCAGAAACGGTAGAGCAAGCATGTCCAAGAGTCTGTTGT
>Ga0115002_10008526_pt1 | contig 11353 bp, 6 predicted proteins | sample ArcticOcean_MG_C_8_FD_89576 | JGI IMG/M metagenome (GOLD analysis project Ga0115002, IMG submission 89576) | Marine microbial communities from western Arctic Ocean - ArcticOcean_MG_CB11_86 | ecosystem: Environmental > Aquatic > Marine > Oceanic | place: Arctic Ocean: Canada Basin | collected... | reverse complement strand
GGGCACGCAGGTAAGATTTACATACAACATGTTATCCAGAACAAAGAACAAATAACAAAAGATGTTAATAAAAACATAGAAAGGATAATTTTAGATGCGGGCTTGGATTCACAGAATAGATTTTGGTCAGCACAAACAGGGGCTACTTTTACAGGCGCTTTGATTGCCAAACATCTTGGGCTTCTGGATTGGGATATGGATGCTTTTTACGTATGGATAATAGCAAAGCTAAAAAGAATGAAACATGATATGAAAGACATGGAAATTGATATTGGGGATTTAGTGGGTCAGTTCTATCAACACCACCCTCGTGGGTTCCTTCGGGTAAAAAGTACCGATGACGCTCGTATGGATGGCGCTACCGAGCAGATGATAATACCGGACAACAACCCGTTGTACCAATGGGTAGGGCGACACGAATACGATATTAACAAACTATACTTACTTCCTAAACCGTTCAAAGAATGGGTTGTAAAACATGGGCATCATTACCATGCTATTAGAGGGCTAATATTTAAAGAGCTGTCAGGGAGGACTGTTAAGATACGCTTGGGGCGTGGCACCAAGATTGACCTTCCTACACAACATGTTATCGAACTTTCATGGAGCCACGATGCCTACATTTCTAACGCTCAAGACCTCCCCCCTTTGTTTCCTGTAGGGGATAATGACTAGAATACGATTCACTGATATTTCCCCTGATGGGGTACGCATTGTTGTGGATTGGGAAAAGTTTGTGCCGGGAGCCTCAGTCTTTATACCAGCTATTAATACTGGCAAAGCTGTACAACATGTAACAGAAGCTAGTCACTTTACAAAAAAAGACATAACCTACCGAGTGTGCATTGAAAATGGTAGATATGGTGTACGGGTGTGGCGTTTAAAGTAGCTTAAAACAAGTCCCCAGCAGCGTCTAATCGTTCTTGCAAGACTGTTGCTTGACGGCGTGGAGAAATGCTTACCCCACTAAAACCACCCGGTCCTGTACCCATCGTCACATTCATGCTTTTGTAGGCATTCGCTGATCTTCTACGAGTATCCGGGGTTATTGCAGTCTCAGGATGGCGGCGGTTAAAGTCACGAATGTCTTCTTCTACAGTATTATCTGGCCTCCTGAAACGCTGTGCCACATTGAGTCGCTTTAATAAGTTTGTTTTCTCTGCGGTTATTGCCATGTCAATAGATTTATCACGGGCATTCTCTTCTAGCTGTCGAGTGTAAGCCGCAGGTGCAAATCCAAACACCTGTCCCACCAACCCACCAGTAGTTACATCCTCAAGGATAAAGTCTCCGCGTAAGTTCTGGGCACCTCCCTTGTTTACATACCGCAAAAACCTCATTATGTTTCCACCCGCAGCTGGTGCTGCTCTTTCCAGCCCCCGATAGAAAAGATCAGGATTGTTTTGTGCGGCTGCATCCTTCCACAATTCTAGTGTGCCGTTTTCCCCCAACATGCGGGATACTAAACTTAACGCAGGACCGCCTAGTTGCTCCGCGCCCCATTCCATTATGCTTTGCTCAGCTTGGTTAGGAGTAGACCGGTAAAGTAATTGGTTCATAGCAATACGTGGGGCTATATCAGCACCTGTGAGTTCATTGAGAACCCCTTCATAGAAAATAGGTTCACCACCCACCCATCCTTTCAGAGCGCTATCAAAATCTTCATCGTCATCTTCTTTTGACATGTTCCAGAAAAATCTTGCTGCGCCTATCATTGGTACACCCTGCGCTCCTGCCAGTAACGCACTGCTTGCAAAAAGCATGGCTCCTTGTTTTAAGGCTTGTTTTCTTTCTAAGGCAATCCTTTCTTGTTCTTCCTTACCTAACTTCCTGCCCCCTAAAGTTTCTGTTGCTGGTCCTTTCCCCAGTACCGTCCTACCTATGTAATTGAGACTATCAAACATAGTTCTTATCTGGAAAAACATCATTGATACACCAAAACGTTTGTACATAAACGCTAAACTACCCACACTGTTCTGGCTTATGGTGGGGGCTGTATCAATGGATGCACCACTGTTGGTGTATTCGGCTTCGAGAATAGACTCTCGTGCTATAGCTTTTTTCTCTTCGTCCGTAAGGGGTCTTCCTTTAGCTTCTGTTTGAACTTCTATTTCTAAATCATAGTGAGTCATGGCAGTGACATGGCGGTTCAATCGTTCAGATTGATTAAAAATGTACCCCATAACATTATTAATACTTGTAGCCATCGGGGTGTCAGCATCCAACATATCCCCAATGGTGGTTGCCGTATCGTAACCTTCTTCTATGAGAACGTTTGCTAGAATTGAGTATTCCCCAAGCCCTTCAGGAAGATCAGCCGCAGTATAATCAGGATTACCCAACCCCGGCCCTTGCCACTTATTTGTGTCTTGAGGGGCACCACCAAACCTTTTTATAGCCCTGCTACTCCCTGTTTGAAAATAACGTCCGATGTTCCTAATCATGTACCGCATGGTTTTTGTGTACCCATACTTACCACCTAAATACGCAAAGACTACTGTGGGTAGGATAAACAAGTTTATAACAGCGGAAGCTACGTTAAACCCTAGAGTCCACAGGAAAGTTAACGACTTAGCTACCTTACTCCAAGCAGCGATGTTAGGGTTCTGGGCAAACGTTATGTAGTTTTGGACATGCTCAGCTACCGACTTGGCATACTCCTGACGATTAGCTGTGCCTCCTTCAAGAGCGGCGGTTTCTTTAATCTTCATTCCTATTTGCTCTAAAGGCAGTGCGTAGCGCAACGTGTTTACTTGGTTTGCAAAAATAGGCATACGTTCCTCAAACGTAGTAATCGCGTCTGTTTCATAGCCGAGTGTTCCCGCACGGGGTCGAAAAGTTCGCAACAATGAGCGCTCAGGAGATGCCTTAACAATGGCTTCCAGCAATATTTCTTCCATTCGCTGCCTTCCCCGAGTAGTTTCCGCTCCCGCTGCTCTCACTTCAGCTGGTGTTTTCTTTGCATCTCTAGCTTCTTGTTTCGCCGCCTCTACCGCACTACTTCCGCTTTCCCGTACTTGTCTTAATAGGCTATAAGCAAAGTCGGTATTAACCAGTTCACTAAAATTATCCTGCTCACTAACATCTCTCGTGGTGAAAAAGCTGTCACTATCAATGTCTACACCACCCTGTGGAAATAACTGTGCTATGTCTTGCCTAAAAATAGGGTCAGCCCGTAACTCCCTTATTCGTCTGTTTCTATCCGCAGCAGTAGTGAAAGTTTCTTTCCATACACCTACCCCTCCCGTATAAGGGTCCAGCCCTTGGTAGATAAGCCATAAATTACCTTTGCGTGAAAGAGGAGTAAGGAGATATTTCTTGCCTGTATAGGATTTCATATAGAATCTTATTCCTAAAATCAGTTTTTAATGCAGGATCAGCTTCAATGGCATCCAAACGTCTTATAAGGGTGAACTTAAGTTCTTCAAAAACTTCTGAGTAGGCATCCCGTAGAGTTGCGTAAGCTCGTTGCTGGTCTTTGTTTAACTTAGCGTACATATTTCGGACGTGCTGCCATCTAGCAGTTGCATCTTCTTCCGGGTCACGGGTTAAAAAGCGAACCCCTTTCAATTCAGGTTTGGCTTTTTCTAATGCCAGATCAGCATCACGTTCTGCGGCTGTGTCGAAACCTTCGCTGCTCACTTTGCCATAAGTTCCCGGTGTAAAGTGAGTGTGATAAAACTTTTGGTATGTCTCAAGTGGGCGTGTAGGATCGTACCCAAGCCGTGTACTTTCTGTTGCAAGGTTCCCAAAAAGTATTCTAGCTTCAGGGTCATTTTTAAAAGCAGCTTTTACTTCCCTCGCGGTTCCTCTTATTTTTTCCAGATACTGATTCCTACCCCCACGTTTTTGGTTGATGATGCTGAATAACTCTCTGATAGCCGCAGCCATCGCTGGGAATTCTCGCTCCACTAATCTAGCAATACTGTCTAAAGGCAACACCCCAAGGGTCTTGCTCATTTTACTAGGGGTATTCCCTATAAAATCGTTTACCTGATCTATATCTACATCGGTTACTTTGCCCACTGCCGCTTTTAAGGTTCCAGTAAGAATATTTTGTTGAGCTTTGGGGGTCGAAGCAAGATACATATCATCAGCATTACGAAATTCAGGGGCAGGAGCTATCAGTTCCTCCATCAATACATCTACTTCACTTTGTGCCGAATTGATGGGCTTCGCCGGTAAACCCCGGATGCTACGAATCATGTTCATTACAGAGTTAAGAAACCGTTGTAATGCAGTAGTGCCTTTGCTATCCACCGCTATACGTCCTAGCTCGGCACGAAACTCAGGGTTACCCCATGCTTCTGCTACAAACTCATCTACATCCTGTGCACCATAGGCTGTGCCTAACCTGTCTTTAACTGACTCAAAGAGTGCTTTCATTTGTCGAGCTGCTGGACTGTTTGTGGCTAGTTGAGCTGAGACAACGGCATGGGTAACCTCATGCAAAAGAGTATGACTAGAGATAGCTACGTCTTGGTTGATAACAATGGTGTTGGTACGAGGAGAAAAATAACCCGCAGCCGGACGGCCAAACTGATCTACAACATTGCTTCTTAACTCTACTCTAGTGGTGCCCACTGCTTTGGAAAGAGCGCTAATAAGACGAGCTACATCCCTGTTTTTTCTTCCTTGGCTAGCCCGTAAAGCAGCTAGTGCTTGTGTCAGATTACCTTCCCGTAAGGCTTGCATCACTTCCGGGTTAATAGGAGTGGCTAGTTTAGAAACAGAGTCTAGTAAGAGGTCCATATCCCCATAAGACCTATCCTCCTTCTCAAGGCTTTCCCACAAGTGTCTTTTTGCCGATCTATATTCGTTGTTGGACTTCTTAGAAAGATTAGTCTCCATCCATGCTTCTACACGCTCCTGTTGTTCAAGGTCTATGGCGTAAACAAGCTCCTCAATTAATCCACCAATAGAAGGTTCAGGATCAAGGTACGTTGCTACATCTCCAGAAGGGTTAGTAGCGAGTTCATCCTGCAATACTTGCACATCAGCGTCTACGAGTTCTTCGTTTAGGGCATTGCCTCCTTCTGCTTCTTGGTCTGCCCTTACTACATCTTCATCTAAATCTGCGTCTACATCCTCTTCTATATCAGCGATGTCTACTGCGTTCCCTTCTTCGTCTAATATCTGATCGTCTGCTACTCTTGCTCTACTTTTTATTTCGTTTGCTAATCGTTCAGCTTGAGCAAGTGCCTTGTCACTTTGTGCTCCTGAAACACCCGCAGCGGCATAGGCAGTAAGGGCGGCTGCTTGCGCGTTTATGTTTTCGTTCGTTAGTTCAATACCTTCTACAAACGCCCCGGTTCCTGCTAGCTTCTTTAACCCCGCTTTACTTATTCCTGCATCTCTCAACCCTTGCTCTGTAAGTAGAGGATTGGGGTCAACGCGATCAACACCTGTCTCGTCAACAACTGTCTCGTCAATCTCTTCCTCCGTGAGACGCTCCGCAAAATTAGCATATAATTGTTCTTCCCTGCCGTTCTTCTTGTCAACAACTACAACTGTATCACCCGCTTCCCTTCTAGCTGCTATATCTTGAGCGTAGGCACGTTCCGCAGTACGTTCCGGGGCAACTTCGTCAACAACTACAGTGTCATCAACAACTTCTTCGCCCCTTCGCTCTACAGTGGGTCGGTCATACTGGGAATAGTCTGGTTCAGCAGTACGTTGTGCTTCCGCAGCGCGTTGACGTTCGGTATTTTCTTCCGTTGCAGTGGCAGCTGCTTCAGCATCTTCTGCTTCTTTATCCTTACGCGCTTCTTCTTCTGCTTTCCTAGTTTCCTCACGATTTTCGGGGGGTGGTAGTTGTTGGGTAGTTTCGGGGGGTGGTAGGAGTAATTGCGTAGTTTCCTGTCCCGTAGCTTGTGCTACTGTCTGCTCTCCGAGTGCATCTGGTTCAGCCAGCACGTCGTCTATGGCTTTAATAGCGTCTTCTTGGGGGGTAGGAGCTGTGGCTTGTCCAGCCATTAGCCTGTCAGTGAAGCTACCGGTTACACCAAACGAGCCACCTACTAGACCAGCCGCGTAAGCTGCTTCGCCGTACTCTGTCAAAGCTTCATCAGAGAGAAGGTCTAATCCAGCAAAGTCACGCTCTAAAATTTGTTGTCCTATTTCTACAGGTATTTCAGGTGTGCCTCTAGCCAACCCACGAGCAACTGTGGAGCTTGTACTTTGTTGGGCGGCTCTACGTAACGCAGCAGCTTGACGGGCAGTATTGGTTGCAGTGGAGCGGCCTATGCCGGTGATAGCCCGAAGTAAACTTTTGCCTAAAAAGATGGCGGAACCACCAGCCTCTAATGCTGCTTGCATAGCCGCGTACTTGTAGGCTTCCCCTACATCAACGTCTACTTCTTCCCCTCGTGCAATTTGTTCTTGGGCTAAGCGTTCCATGCTGGCAGCTGCAAAATCAGGAGTAAGAGCACCAACACCCCCTGTGGCCGCTACTAGTGCTCTGAGTCCTCTTAGTGGTGCTGTTCCGGGTACTAGCCATGAGGCCAATCGTGCACCTGTACCTAAAGTACCCAATACACCAACTTGTTGGCCTCCGTATCTGGTAATGTCACTGGGAAGTTTGGCTGCGGCTGCACCATAGCCTTTGGTTTGAGCGATGTCTTGAAGACGTTCTAAAGAAGGAGGGATACCTAACCCTTCGGCAGTTTCCTGCCCCCGTGCAATAGAGTCTACGATTGCTTGATTAGAGTCATCCCCTATTAACTGCTCAATGCCTAGTCGTTTGGCGTCTAGGGTACGAGCCACACCTCGCTCAACTTCTTCCCCAAAAGTACTCTGGCGAGTAATAGGGTCTGGCAAAGAGCCTATTTTTTCTTGGATAGCCGCAATAACTTGTTCTCTAGTAGCCCCTTCAGGACCATCAATAGAATAAGTTTGGCCTTCAGGACCATCAATAGAGTAAGTGGGCATTTAGTTAACTCTTAGTTGACCAAAACCTGCGGTGTTTACTGCTGGGGGTGTCGTCCCTGTACCAAGCGATGCGTCAATTGGCTCCATCGCTTGCTGCTGTAATTCTTGAAACTTTGCTATATCCCAGTCAGCCATTTTAGAATCAACCCACACTTCATCGTACTGAAAAGGTATCCACCTATTTCCTTTAGACTCTTTTATCATTGCTTCTTTGTAGCTTTCCCGTGCGGGGTCTGACAGAACTCTTTGGTGAAGAGTCTCATTTATCTCTGCCAAAGCGTCTGCTCTTGCTATCTTTGCTTGCATATCTAATATCATGTTGCGTTCTTCAGTACGTTGATTTAGCACTGCTTGTTGCTTAGCCATGTCAAACTCATTAGCTTCAGTAAGCGCTCGTTGGGCTGCTTCTCTCTCATTAATCTGAGCAAACTCATACCCTTTAGAGGCACCCCCAGCTTGGCCTAGCAGTTCCAGTACACTCATGGTTTTGTCTAGCCAGTTTCTTTTCTCCTGCTCTTCTCCCGGTACAGGTGGTGGCTCACGATAGTGACGGCCCCCCACGTCAAAATCGCCCCTAGCTTCTTGTTGTTGTCCCACACCTTGCAAATAACTTAAAGCACCTTCTTCACTGTCTACGGGAGCGGCAGCCTCTGCATTTGCTCCTAACTCGGCTTGTGCAGCGGTATTTAAACCTTCTATTCTTTCTGCTTCTTTCTCTTCGTCACTTGTCATCCCAAACCGTTGGGCCAAAGCCTTCACCTTGTCCTTGTTTAGCCAATCCAACTCAAAAGCTGACGCCCGCTCCGCCACATTTTGAGCTGCCTCACTTACTGCCTCACCCACTACCTCCGCGCCTTGATTGATTCCGGGGTACATCACCCCTTGTATTGCTTCTATTGCTTCAGGTACTACACCCGTCTGTCCAAAACCTTTTCCGCCCTCGCCTAGACTTCTTGCAAGATACTCCAAACCAGATAGAGCTTGGCCTCCAAATTTTGTCCCAAATTTACTCACAGCTTCTAATGCAGCTTCAAGTCCTCCTCCCGCTCTTTGTTGCCAGTTTTCCAAATTTGGATCAGACCCCACATTTTTTAAATCCTGTATTAGCCCTGTCTCACCCCCAATAATTGGCCCTATATTTTGGTCTAATTGATCTGAACGCTTTTGAGCTATTTGACCGGGAGTAAGATCAGGGGCCGGAGTGGGTTCAAAGCTCTCAGGAAAGTCTCTTCTATTTCGTTGGTCGTAAAGATCAACCCATCGGTAATATTCTTCTTCCTCCACTTGTACTTCAATACCATTGTTGTCAAAAACAAAAAAACTATATTCCCCAGTTGTTGGATCACGTCTAGGAGGTGGAGGGTAAGTAGGGCCATCAGCTGTCACTACACTTCCGGCAGCACCTTGGTAAGATTTAACACCACCCCCACCTTGCAAAGACACAATGCCGCCACCAGCCATACCTGATTGGTTTTCTGCGCTCATTTTTTGGTGAGCTTCTGCTACAGTGTTCATGTGGAAAGAGCCTTGTACCTCTTTCCACCGGGATGTCACTAGCGCTTTATCTTCAGGGGTAGTAGCTGCTGCAAGGGATGCTTGGTAGTTTTTGTATTGGTTTATGTAGTTATCTACGTCACTTAATTGCATTCTGTTTTCTTTGGGTTCTTCATCTTCGTTTAACCCACCCTCTGCATATCCAACGATCCCACCTTGAGCGCCCATAGCCATGTTCTGAGCCGGGAGTTGGGGTATGCCTTCTGCAACCATAGGAGGTTGGGATATTCCTTCTGCAACCATAGGAGGTTGTTGTAGTTCTGAAGGTTGCCCCGCCCCTCCTAGCATCGATGATACCTCATTGTACGTTTGGCCGATTACGTCTGATGGCGTAGCATCTGGCCTCATATCCATCTGGCGCTGGCGTTCATTTGCTATTAATTCTTGCTGTAGATTTTCAAGGGCTATGCCTATCACCAATTCAGGATTGGTTTGCTGCATCTCCCGCACTTGTCGGATACCTAAACTTTCGGCGTTATCAATTTGTTGGTCTAAGCTCATTTTTAACCCCTACTTTCCAAAAAGTTTATCGTATATTTCAGCTAATGTTCCACCGTAGCTCAGTATTTGTGCCAAGTCTGAAGGCTCAATGAATTCACGAGACATAGCTTCTACAGGCAAACCCTGAAGCAACGATTGCTGGTATGTTAATTGTTTAAAAGGGTAATCACGTTGCTCTTTAAACTCAGCATAATCAGCCGCAACTCCTTCTGCATCAATACCCCTTTGTATTGCACCCGCATCTTGTTGTACCCCCAACGCCTTTAACCCATAAGTATTGAGGTCATTTTGTGAAGTACGTAAGCGGTCTTGTTCCAGATTAAACTGATCTTGGCCTTTGTCATACGCCGTGTTGTACCCAGTGGCAGTTATGTCCCCAAGATTCCTAAGCAAGTTTCGTTGGCTTTCTGCATTGATAACCGCTTGGCGTGACCCACCATAGGCATTAGCTTGGCCTAAACGAGTATTGTTAGCCATTTGTTGTATCTGGGCTTGGCGTTGTGCTTCCGCTATTTGTGGCTCTAGTGAAGCTTGGAGATAGGGGTTCATATACTGTTGGGCAGTGTTACCCGCTGTAAATGAGGTAGGAGTGTAGGCTCCCATTTGAGCTGTAGGTGCAGTCAGACTCCCAATGCCTGAAAAAGCTTGGTCTTGTAGAGCAGACGTACCGGCAGTAAGAAGTCCAGTGTAGCCTTGATAGTCTTCCTCACCCAAAGCCTTAGCTTTGCCCATGATATTGGTTACATAAGGTGCAGCCCAATCAGATAGAGATTGTTGAGTACCACTTATTTGTCCTACTGGATCACCCATGTGTATTACCTCACGCTAAAAATTTATTAGGGTTGATTTCTCGCCCTTGTTCTTTTCGACCTGTACGTGCCCGCCGTACTCTGTCCATCATTCCGTAAAGTTGTTTTGCTCCAGAATCTGAATTCCCATTGCCTAAATGACTTACTACATCGGCGGGCACTACAAATTCCCCATCGCTCAGACGGGCCGGTTGATTATTATCTATAGAAGCTGGCACATTATCAGCCATTCCATCCGTAGACCCGCCAAGGTACATGCCCGGTCCCCTTAAAGTTGTCAAGCCCCCATTGTTAAAGCCTTGGCGATTGCCTTGTTCTCTATAAAATTGTCTTACTTCCTCCACAGGGACATTAAAATATGTAGCTATTTGTTCAACAGTTACATGCCCTTTGTTAAGCAAATCAGTAACTGAAGCTACTTCTTCTGTAGAGTATGCCCCATCAACAGGTATGTTACGGAGGAAATTTTCATAAGGGCGTGTCTGGGATGCTGTTGCTGCGTTGTTCAAAGCTGCCTGTATGCCCGCATTGGGGCTACTCTGGGCAGCCTTTTCCTTTGTTGTTTGGTAAAAAGGGTGCATTGCATTTTGAATACCAGCGAGGGGTGTTTTGGTAACCTCAGATAAACGGTAGGGGGATACTGCATTCTTGTTCATGTACCCTATAGTTTGGTTTATTTTTTCTCTGTCGGTAGCATCATAGGCTTTAATCTCTCCTATATCTTTCTTAATAATGGCATCTGTTACTCGCTCCAAACTTTTTAACCCTTGTCGTGCAGGGCTAGTCTTATTTTGCTCTTGGTACTCAAGAGCAGTAGCATCATGGGCAGCTTTAGTTCTATCTATGAGAGTAGCGGCAGCACCAATATTTGTAGGACGACCCAAAAATTTTCCCATAGTGTCATAATGCCATTTACCGAACCCTTCTGCTGTTTCATACCGCTCATCACCCCCCGCTAGCAACGCAGTTTTGTTGTCATCGTAGTAGGCTTGCACATCGGGGTTAGCTAATAGGTAATTTTGGGCATCATACATAGCCCTGTCCCCCCTAAAACTAGGGACACTCACGTATTCCATGTCGGTAAAGTAGCGTTGGCCTCCACTTCCTGCCCGCCGATTCTTATCATAAGTGCCCGGAACTGCACTACGAATCCCCTGAAACTCAGGTATTGTGACATCTGCCATGTTACTTTCCTCTTAGTAGACGTACTATATCGTCTACTGCATTTGATTTTTGTATCATACCGCCTTTTTTAGCACCCGTCCTATTGGGGGTAAAAATACTTTCTTCCGTGTAGGGGCTGTGGTACAGCTCACCTAGCTCCACTAAATCTGGTTTGTCTTGCGTTGTAGTACTTAGCGCGCCTGTAGTGGCGGCTGTTGGTGTCTTTCGGCGAGTGATGACTATTGGTGTCTTTTTTACACACGCCCCGTCACTATCGCGCTCTTCATCACTACCACATTCATTCACACACTCATCATTAACTAATTCTTGTCCTCTAGGACATCCCGCTGTCTGATTACACCAAACACTAGCTGTTTGATCAGTAGGTACGTCCG
>Ga0115002_10008521_pt1 | contig 11356 bp, 13 predicted proteins | sample ArcticOcean_MG_C_8_FD_89576 | JGI IMG/M metagenome (GOLD analysis project Ga0115002, IMG submission 89576) | Marine microbial communities from western Arctic Ocean - ArcticOcean_MG_CB11_86 | ecosystem: Environmental > Aquatic > Marine > Oceanic | place: Arctic Ocean: Canada Basin | collected... | reverse complement strand
TAATCCCTTTAGGTTTGAAGTAAAGTTATTATGATAAAATAAATCTTTACCAAATCGCAGAATTTCTGCTGCATCAAATAATGGCTCTTCTTCTGTTAAAATAAAATCTGCTTTTTCAATCTTACTATATCTTTCTTCAATTGAAATACCATCAGGAAGATAATTTTTTTTATAAGTTGACTCTGTTAACCTAGGTTTAGGTGCTGCCTCCCAGCGCATATTAGGATCTTCATCGTAATATTTTTCAAGGAGAGGTCTATAAGCTAAATATTCAAACCATCTACATCTGTAAGACATAGGAGCTTCTAACATTTCATTTCCCACAGTAAGAATTACATCTCTTGGAGGCATACAATCAAACATCCCTTGATTTTTCCAATCAGGAGTTTCAATAGCTTTCGTGAAATCAATTGCCGAAGGTCTATCAACTCTAATATTAAAAGATTCTAAAATTTTAACAAAATTATTTAACTGCAAATTAGCTTTTTCAATTGATTCGGCTGTTCTTGGACCATGAAAACCTTTCATACCACTATCTTCACTAATCTTTGGTTCTAAAGCAGGTTCCATAGGTGGAATATTTGCATTATCTGCAGTTCCAACTATTACATGTCTTAACTGATCCCATTCATTCCACGAATTAATTATTGTTTTATTATTTTTCATTTGTAAATAACTCTATTTAGCTTAACCATGCCGCTCCTCTTACGCCACCTGAGTCACCATGAATATTCTTAACAACTTTTGTGTGGAGTTTGTCAGTAAAAACATATTTTTTTAAATTCTCATTAATAGATTCATAAATATATCCAATATTTGACATTCCTCCACCTAACACAATTATATCTGGATCCAGAATGTTAACTACAACAGATAAGCCTCGAGCTAAATGATCAACATATAGATTTAGAGCCCTTACTGAATCTTCTTCTTTTGGATATTTTTCAATTATTTCATGGGAATCTAAATTTGCATTGTGACGTAAATTATAGCAAGAAGAAAATCCTGGCCCTGAGATGTATGTTTCCATACAACCTGCACGAGTGCAATAACATTTGTTTACATATTTTATTTCATCTTGAGTTCTATTGGGCAAAGCAATATGCCCCCATTCACCACAAATATTATTCCTACCTTGTAGGATTTTTTGATTTACAACAATGCCTCCTCCTACTCCTGTTCCAATAATAACGCCAAATACAACAGCTTGTCCTTGACCTGCTCCATCGACCGCCTCAGATAAAGCAAAACAATTTGCATCATTTTCTAAGTTAACTCTTCGGCTCAGCACTTCTTCTAGTTTTTTTTTTAGAGGTTGGCCATTTAACCAAATAGAATTTGCATTTTTAACTAAAGCTGAATCTGCAGAAACAGCTCCTGGCATACCAACCCCTATGGAATCAACTACACCAAAGTGACTTTCAAATTCATTAACTATTGATTTGATGCCATTGATTGTTCCCTCATAGTTTTTTTTGGTTTTAATGCGCTTTCTTGTTAGTTCTTTACCATCATTATCAATTAAAATACCTTCGGTCTTAGTCCCACCTAAATCAATTCCAATTTTCATTGAAAAAAAATTATTTGAAATTTTTAGATAACGAAGGAATTATAGCAACTGCTAAAGCTAACTTAAATAGTTCGCTAGGTAAGAAAGGTATTAAGCCTGCATTAATTGCTTTATCAAAACCAATTATTGAGCTTAAATATCCGACTCCGAAAGTAAAAATAATAATTGATCCTATAAATAAAGAAACGGCACACATAAAATAAGATGTAGAAAAGCCTCTTTCTGAAAGATAGCCTATTACTACAGCAGCCATAAGCATCCCATAAAGATAACCTGCTGTTGGCCCCATCAAGTAAGCTATACCTCCACCAGTAGCAAAAACTGGTAAACCAATAGCCCCTTCAAATAAATATGCCAAAAGAGTAAAAAGAGAAAGTCTCCATCCGTATGACATGCCAATGATAAAAACAACAAATGTTTGCATTGTCATTGGAACTGGCCAAAAAGGAACTTGGATTTTTGATGAAACTGCTAAGAGTAAAGTAGCAAATAGTATTAAAATAATATTTTTAACATAAGTTGTAATTCCATTTGTTGGAAAAATTCGATCAATTAATATAGCATTATCTTTCATACAATCCCTTTCAACAACCTAGTTAAACTATATTATATTTAGTTTCAAGCTTGTCCCAAAATAATTTCTCAATTTTAGTGTTATTTAGTAAATTTATCTGTTTGATTCCAGTTGGAGATGTCACATTAATTTCTGTTAAATAGTCTCCAATTATATCTATTCCAACAAAAAATAATTCCTTCTCTTTAAGTATTTTTTTTAATGCTAAGCAGATCTCCTCATCCCTTCTAATTAAGCCAGTTTTCTTAGCAGTCCCTCCTGCATGAAAATTAGCCTTAATGTTGTTTTTCTTAGGAATTCTTGAAACTGATCCTGCATATTCACCATCAATTAAAATAATTCGTCTGTCTCCACTTATTATCTCCGGAATATATTTTTGTGCCATAATTGGCTCAGATAAGATTTGTTCATCAATATTAATTCCATTAAGCTTTTTCTCCTTAAGAGTTGATCTAAAGATGCCTTCCCCTCCATTGCCATACAGTGGTTTTGTAATGATATCCTCATGCTTAATTAAAAATTTTTTAATTACCTCAACATCTTGAGATATAATTGTCGGCGCCATATATTCTTTGAACTTAAAAGGAAATATTTTTTCAGAAAAATTCCTTATAGATATTGGATTATTAATCATAATCGTTGAGTTAGATAAAAATTCCAATAAGTAAGTGGAGGTTATATAATTCATATCGAAAGGAGGGTCCTGCCTTATAAAAAGAAAATTAAAATTATTTAAATCAATAACAATTTTTTCTGTCAAATATTCAAAATACTTTTTTTCATCTTCAATTAATTTTATATAAAAACCCGATGCCTGTACAATTCCATCATTATAGAATAAGTCATGGGGATTATAATAAAAAATTTCATAATTTCTTTTCTGAGCTTCTAACATAATCATAAAAGAACTATCAAATTCAAGATCTATACTCTCTATATTATCCATTTGAATTGCTATTTTATTTTTCATATTAAAATATCTCTTCTGAGTAAAGTGATTCTAAAGAATTTTTCCAAATTCCGTGATACTTTTCCAACAGAAGATCTGCTGGAGACATGCCTTTGCTAAGATTTTCTTTAACTGCAGATAGATAGTACGTTTCATTATATTTTTTATCTGAAGATAGAATATTTCTTCTTTTTAATCCCTGCTCAGAAATCTCTAATAACTTATTAGCAATTTGTAAAATCGTTTGATCTCTAAATCTTGTATTCAATCCATGTTCTGGTACTTGTAAGTTTAAAAATAATCTTTCTTCATCCGTCCAATCTTGTGTCAGCTCATATGCTTCATTCATCGATTCATCATCATATAAAATTCCTGTCCAAAAGGCTGGTGGGGCACAAATAACTTTCCAAGAACAGGCATCTATTGATCTTACTTCTAAATATTGTTTAAGACGAACTTGAGGGAAGAGAGTTGAAATATGATCAGACCAATCATTTATAGATGGTTCAAATTTATCACCAGCACTGTTACTCTTATTATTTAAAAAATCTTTAAAACTTAAACTTGTCATATCTATATACTTATTATTTCTTTTAATGAAATACATAGGGACATTTAATGCATAGTCTGCATAAGATTCAAAATTAAAATCATGGCTAAAAACAAAGGGAGTAATCCCAGTTCTCTCCTTATCAGTATGATGCCAAAAATGAGATCGAAGACTTTTATATTTACTTGGCCTTCCTTTATCAAATGGTGAGTTTGCAAAAATTGCAGTTCCAATTGATTCGAAATTTAATAAAATTCTAAATTTTTTGATCATATCTTTTTCAGAAAAATAATCAAAATTGATTTGCGAAGTACATGATCTTTTCATCATATGGTGTCCAAGATCTCCAACCTTAGGCATGTATTTTTTCATAATAGAATACCTGTCTTTAGGCATCCAAGAAAAATCTTCTAAAGTTAATCTGGGTTCAACTCCGATGCCCAACAAAATAAAATTAAATTTATTAGATAAACTTTTAATTTCATTTAAATGGTTAGTAGTCTCAGTGCAGGTTTGATGTATACTTGAAAGCTGAGCACCTGAAAGCTCCAATTGTCCGCCTGGTTCAAGCGTTATGAATTCATAACCTCTTTTTAAAGCTATAATTTTCTCTTTTTCACCTTCAATAATGGGGCTCCATCCAAGATCAATTAAGCTTTTAAAAATATCTAGTATTCCTCCCTCGCCTTCATATGTAAGTGGTTGAAGTGTATCTTTATTTAAAACAAATTTCTCATGTTCAACGCCAATTTTTAGTTGATTTTTGAGCTTTGTGCCCTCAAAAAAATAATCTATTAAATTTTTTTTATTTATCATTTGATGTTTATATTACTTATATAAATGAGTGTTGTTTTAAATATTACAAGTAGATTAAAATTAAATGAGAAAAATAGATGCTAAACCCAAAAAAGAAAGAAATCCAAATACATCGGTTATAGTTGTTAATATAACTCCTGATGCTAAAGCAGGATCAATTTTAAATTTACTTAAAGTTAAAGGGATTATAATTCCAGCCATGCCTGCAATCAATAAATTAAATATCATAGCTGAAGCTATAATAATGCCTAATAAATTATTTTGAAACCAGTATGATGATAGTATTCCAATGATAATAGCAAATATTATTCCATTTATACCTCCTACAAGAGTTTCTTTAGTAATAATTTTAAAAGCATTAGATGCAGTTAATTCTTTAGTAGCCAAAGCCCTTACAGCAACTGTTAGAGTTTGAGTTCCTGCATTACCACCCATAGAAGCAACTATTGGCATCAACACAGCTAAGGCAACAACCTTTTCAATTGAAGCCTGAAAAAAACTTATTACAATAGATGCTGTAACAGCAGTTATTAAATTAACTAAGAGCCATGAAAAGCGGGATCTAGTTGTATCAATAACTGCATCATAAATATCTGCCTGCCCTACACCACCAAGCTTAAAGATATCCTCTTCTCTTTCTTCTTCAATCACATCAACAACATCATCAACTGTTATTGAACCAAGGATTTCATCTACATTATTTATAACAGGAGCGCTAACCATCGCATATTTTGCAAATTGGTAGGCAACCTCCTCCTGATCAGTCAAAACATTAATTGTACGTGTTTTTTTGTTTTTAATTTTCTCTAATGATACAATCCTATTGGAGCCCATTAAACGACCAAGTGGAACTGTCCCAGCTATTTTTTTTTTATCATTAAGAAGATATATTTCGTAAAAATCTTCAGGCAGAAAATTTGTATTTTTTCTTAAAAAATCAATTGCTTGACCAACATTCCAATATAAATTCATTGAAACAAATTTACGTTGCATCAAACGTCCAGCGCTATCTTCAGGATAATTTAACCCCTCTTTAATAAGTTTTCTATCCTTTTCAGAAACATTATTTAGAAAAACAGTTTTGTCTGCCTCTTCTAAATCTTCAATAAAATCAACTGCATCATCAACATCTAATTCACTTGCATTCGAAGCTAGTTGCTTAATATCCAATAGATCAATAATTTCATCTCTAATACTTTCATTTAAATGGGTTAAAATCTCAGGATCAAAATCAGATTTAATTTTTAATATAAATCTTAAAAGAATCTCTTCATCTAGATTTTGAATAAGTTCGGCAATATCTGCATTATGCAAATCTTTAATAAAATTTTTTAAAAGTAGCTCATTGTCATTATCTATAAATTCATATGTTTTTTTAAGATTAATTTCCAAAGAACTTTTTTCATCAACTATTTCACTAATACTATTTTTTTCTTTCATAGAAAATCCTTTGGTGCGGTCGAGAAGACTTGAACTTCCAAGGGATAAATCCCACAGCGACCTCAACGCTGCGCGTATACCAATTCCGCCACGACCGCAAATTAAATGGTTTTTAAGTATCAGATAGGATATTAAGTATCAACAAAGTAAAACATGCTAATTAATAAAAATATTGAAATTAACTATTCATCCGAATTAATAAATTATGAAGACTCTCTCAATTTGATGGAAAAAAGAGTTAATGAAATCAATATTGGCAAAGAGAAGGAGTTAATTTGGTTTCTAAACCACAACCATATCTATACTATTGGAGCAAGTGGTACGATAAACGAAATAAGAGAAAAATTAGATGCCCCCTTATTTAAAACTAATAGAGGGGGTAAAATTACATATCATGGTCCAGGGCAAAGAATTATTTATTTTGTAATAAATTTAAATAACAGAAAAAAAGATATTAGAAAATTTGTTAATCTAATCGAAAATTCAGCAATTAATGTTCTAAAAGAATTTGACATAGAGGCAAAAACATTTCCTGATAGAGTTGGCATATGGGTTATAAAAAATAAGAAAAATTACCTAGAAAAAGAGCAGAAGATTGGATCAATAGGGCTTAGAGTTAAGAAATGGATTGTGTACCACGGATTAAGTTTTAATATAAATCCAAGTCTTGGATATTATAAAAAAATAGATGCCTGTGGCCTAAAGGACTATACATCTACTTCAATGCAATCTTTAGGTATTAATATTGATAATGATGAATTTGATAAAATGTATTTAAGATATTTTTTAGAAGATTTAGATAAATTATAAAAATATTTTTAAATCTTCTTTATTTATAATTTTAAAACTATTTTTTTTTAAAAAAATTTTGAAATCATCAGGAAGATCTGCGATAAATTCATAATTATTTTCATTAATAGTAAATCGCAAAACATGAGCATTCAACTTTAGCTTTTCAAAATTATATTTATGTTGTTTATTATATTTTGTATCACCTACGATAGGACAACCTAGATGTTTAGCAACTATTCTCAATTGATGTGTTTTACCAGTTTTTGGAGAAAAAATAATATTGCTTAAACTATTTTTTGTCTGAAAAACCTTATATCGCGTTACAGAATTTGATGATTTACTTGGATCTTTTTTATCTGCTATTGAGAGATTTATTTCTGATTCATTGTTTTTTGGGCTACCTTCGCAAACAGCAAGATATAATTTGAATATCAAATGATCTCTAAATAATTTTCCCAAGATTTTTGTTGTCTGTAAGTTTTTTGCGATAATTAATAAGCCGGAAGTTTCACGGTCCAGTCGATGAACTAAATTATATTTCTCTGAGATATCCTTAATGATATGATCAATGGAGATATTAATCTTACTACCACCCTGAGTAGCAATACCGCTCCATTTATTTATTATAATAAAATCGTCATTTTCATAAATTATAGAAGACTTAAACAAATCATTGTAATGATTAGGGATAATTTTTTTTGAAAATTGTTTAACTATATTCTTATAAGTTTCGTCAGAATAATTAAATATAATTATTTCATCATTAATTTGTAGCCTATATTTAGAGAGTTGTTTTTTATTATTTACCTTGATATTTCCTTTCCTTAAATTTTTTTCAATAAAACTTTGATTAAGGGAGGAAAAATTTATTTTTAACCACTTGTCTAAGCGCCAATTTTTAATTTCAGGTTTGTTGATTAAAAAATTTTTCAAAATTGAATTTTATTAATATTATATCCTAAAAATGCAAACAACAAGCAACTTGATACGGAAATAAAAACATAAAAAAAAGATAATAAGAATTTTCGATTATTCATTAAATCAATTGCATCGAATGAAAATGTAGAAAATGTCGTATAGGAGCCAAGTAATCCTATTATTAAAAAATATCGAATAAAATTTTCTGATATGTTTTTATTTTCCAAATAACTCATTAATAAGCCAATAATAAAAGAACCTAAAATATTTACAAACAATGTACCAAAAGGGAAATTAGGATATATAATTTTAAATAAATGAGAGCTAATAAATCTTAAAGATGCTCCAACTGCACCTCCAAAAGCAACCCAGATGAAATTACTCAATTTTTAAGTTTAATTTTCTTCTTCTTCTGAAGTTTTCTTTTCTATGACTGGACCGCTATCCAATCCTTTTGCGTTTTCATCTCTATCCACTAATTCAATAATTGCAGTTGGCGCATTATCTCCAAATCTATTACCAATTTTAACTATGCGCGTGTATCCTCCAGATCGATCTTTATATCTGTCGGCAAAAATATCAAATATTTTTTTCGTGTTTTTTTCATCCTGCAAAATTGAGATAGTTTTTCTACGAGCATTTAAATCACCTTTTTTGCCTAAAGTTATTACTTTTTCTACAAAAGGTCTTAATTCCTTAGCCTTAGGCAAGGTTGTTGTAATCTGCTCATGCTTAATTAACGCATTAGATAAATTCATCAATAAAGCCTTCCTATGGGAGGATGTTCTATTGAGCTTTCTATGAGTAATATTGTGTTTCATATTATTTATTAAATGGGTCTTCAAATTTCTTAGCCAGACCTTCTATATTTTCAGGTGGCCATTCAGGAACTGAAATACCTAAGCCTAATTCCATTTGCTGTAAAACCTCTTTGATTTCATTCAATGATTTTCTACCAAAATTTGGAGTTCTTAACATTTCAGACTCTGACTTCTGCACCAAATCACCTATATAAATAATATTATCATTTTTTAGGCAATTTGCTGATCTTACAGATAACTCAAGCTCTTCCACTTTTTTAAGGAGATTGGGATTAAATGATAGATTCTCATGTGCAGTAGATTCTTGCAAAATTTCTGGTTCATCAAAATTAATAAAAGGTTGAAGCTGATCTTGTAAAATTCTAGCTGATAGTGCAATTGCATCATCTGGAGATACGGCTCCATTAGTTTCCACCTCAAGAATTAATTTATCATAATCCGTTACTTGACCTACACGGCTATTTTCTATTTTATATGAAGCTCTTTTTACGGGACTAAACATGGCATCAAGTTTAATTTCTCCAATAATTTTATCTTCATCTTCTGCTACTTCAGCAGATAAGTAACCTTTTCCAGTATCAACATTTGCTTCTAGCTCAACATCTGCGTTAGTATCAAGAGTCATGATAATTTGATCAGGGTTCATAATTTCAGTTTCTGAATCGGTTTCAAAATTTCCTGCTCTTATTTCTCCAGGACCTTTTGTTTTGATATACATTTTTTTTAGACCTGGTGAATGAACTTTAATAGCAATTGCTTTTAAATTTAATAAAATATCACTCAAATCTTCCTTTACACCAGGTATTGTTGTAAATTCATGAACAACACCTTTGATTTTAATTGAAGTGATTGCCGCGCCCTGAAGTGATGATAATAAAATTCTTCTAAGGGAGTTTCCCAAGGTAAGACCAAAACCTCTTTCCAAAGGTTCTGCAACTATTATTCCAAGACGTCCGTCACTCTCCTGAACATTAACATCCATCTTGCTTGGTTTAATTAAATCTATCCAATTTTTTTGTAACACTTAATGCTCCTTATTTTGTTAAAATTATACTCTTCTTCTTTTTTTTGGCCTACATCCATTATGAGGAATAGGCGTAACATCTTTTATTGAAGTAATTATATATCCTACAGATTGCAGAGATCTAAGTGCCGATTCTCTTCCAGAACCTGGTCCTGAAACTTCTACTCTTAATGTTTTCATTCCATATTCTTTTGCTTTTGTTCCAACATCTTCAGCAGCTATTTGAGCAGCAAATGGGGTTGATTTTCTAGAACCCTTGAAGCCTTTGTGTCCAGCAGATGACCAAGCTAAAGCATTTCCATTTTCATCGCTAATAGTAATAATAGTATTGTTAAAAGATGAAACTACATGAGCGACACCACTAGATACCTTTCTTTTAATTTTAGTTTTAGTTTTTTTCTTATCAGCCATGATCTAACCTTTGGTTACTTTTTTCTTACCAGCTATTGCTACAGCCTTGCCTTTTCTAGTTCTTGCATTAGTATGAGTTCTTTGCCCTCTCACCGGAAGTTTTTTTCGATGCCTCAAACCTCTATAGCAACCAAGATCTGTCAATCTTTTTATATCCATCGATATTTTTCTTCGGAGATCTCCTTCTACGGAATGGTTGGAATCTATAATTTCTCTAATCTTATTAACCTCTTCATCACTTAATTGATTTACTCTTTTAGTTATATCAATAGTCGCTTCAGCACAAATATCGCTGGCTACCTTTGGGCCAATTCCAAATATATATGTTAGCGCTATATTAATTTTTTTGTTAGTTGGAATGTTTATACCAGAGATACGAGCCATACTAAAAAATTGCCTATTGTTTTAAATTAAAATGAATGAGGGTGAATACATGATTATTAGCATATAAGTCAAGCCAAGAAATATGTATTTATCGTTGATAATCCTCATTTTTTTACAATTTTTAAAATATCTTCTTGAATTTTTTCAATTTCTTGATTGCCATCAATTACATTATAATTTTCTGGGTAATTAATACAATAATATTCTAATAGAGGGCGAGTTTCTTCAGCATATTTTTTGATCCTTATTTTAATTATTTCAGCCTTATCATCTTGTCTATTCTCTATTTGTGAGCGAAAATTAATACGCTTAACAACCACCTCTTCATCTATCTTTAGCTCAAAAATATTTGTAACATTCAAGTTTTTAATTGTTAAATATTCTTCGATATAATTTTTTTGTGATAAAGTTCTGGGATATCCATCTAATATAAAGCCATTTTTACAATCTAAGTTATTTAAACGATTTGAAACTAATTCATTTAATATATCGTCAGAAACTAAATTTCCGCTATCTATAATTTTTTTAATTTTAATTGAAAGTGAATCTTTGTCTAAAAGTTTTTTTCTTAAAATTTCTCCAGTTGATATATGAGGTATAAATAATCTATTTGAAATTAGTGAAGCCTGAGTTCCTTTTCCCGCTCCTGGCGGACCAAAGAAAATCAAAATCATTTTTCTATCTACGACCTTTTAATTTTGTCTTTTTTAACAAACCTTCATACTGATGCTGAAAAAGATGAGACTGAACTTGATTAATAAAATCAATCATAACAACAACTACGATAAGTAGGCTTGTTCCACCTAAATAAAAAGGAATTGATGTTTTCGATATTAGAAACTCTGGTAACAATGCAACAAGCGTTAAATAAATCGAACCTACTATTGTAAGTCTTGTCAAAACGTAATCAATATAAATTGATGTATTTTCGCCAGGCCTAATTCCTGGAATAAACCCACCATATTTTCTAAGGTTTTCTGCTTGTTCATCAGGATTAAACACTATACTTGTATAAAAAAAAGCAAAAAATATTATCATAAAGGCAAAAAGAGCAAGATATAAAGGCTGCCCTCTTCCCAAGTAACTAGTTATCATTAAAAAAATATC
>Ga0115002_10008519_pt1 | contig 11357 bp, 11 predicted proteins | sample ArcticOcean_MG_C_8_FD_89576 | JGI IMG/M metagenome (GOLD analysis project Ga0115002, IMG submission 89576) | Marine microbial communities from western Arctic Ocean - ArcticOcean_MG_CB11_86 | ecosystem: Environmental > Aquatic > Marine > Oceanic | place: Arctic Ocean: Canada Basin | collected... | reverse complement strand
TTTGCGCGTGGCCTACATGAACTCGGTATCGAGCTGGTGGGAACCGGCGGTACGGCTCGCACGATTCGAGAATCTGGTCTCGACATCCTAGAGGTCGCTGACCTGACCGAAAGCCCGGAGATGCTGGGCGGCCGCGTCAAGACGCTCCATCCAAAAATTCACGGAGGAATACTCTATCGTCGCGGTCTCGCCGAAGACGAGGCGGAGGTAGCGCGCTACGAAATTTCCTCGATCGACATAGTCGCTAGCAACCTCTATCCGTTTATCGAAACCGTCACCTCAGGCGTGTCGTCGCTGAGCGATGCGCTTGAACAAATCGACATCGGTGGGCCGACGATGATTCGTGCCGCCGCTAAGAACCACCCATGGGTGCTCCCGGTCGTCGACCCAGACGACTACGACGCGATCCTCGAGGCGCTGAGTGCTGCCAAGGGTGACTCGGCTGGCGTGACCACAGAGTTCCGTCGTCGTCTGGCCGCTAAGGCGTTCCAGCACGTGGCTCACTACGACACGGCCGTTGCTGAGTACCTGAGAGCGGACGACGATCCGTTCCCGACGCAACTCACGGTTGCCGCCACGCGGCACGAGGTGCTGCGGTACGCGGAGAACCCGCACCAGCGTGGAGCCTTCTACCGCCACGATTCCGTCCGCGTCCCTGCCGAGGGTCTGGGCGGGTTTGAGCAGCTCCACGGCAAGCAAATGTCGTACGTGAACTTTCTGGACGCTGACGCCGCCTACAACCTCGCCTGTGACTTCACGGAGCCCGCACTCTCCATCATCAAGCACACCAACCCAGCCTGCTTCGCCGTGGGTAACGAAGGCTCGAGCATGACAGCGCTCTACGAGAGCGCTCTGTCGGAGGGCGATCATCTTTCCGCTTACGGTGGCATCGTGGCGACGAACCGAATCGTGGACATGGAGTTTGCGACCGCGCTGCGAGAAGTGCTCAGTCCGGGCACTGGAGCGCGCATGTTCTACGAGATCGTGGTTGCCCCTGGATACAAGCCAGACGCGCTGGAGCATCTGAAGAAAAAGTCCAAGGACCTGCGAATCCTCACCGCGCCACTGGGTGAACCGCGACGCACTCGCCCAGAAGTGCGCTCGGTCCGTGGCGGTCTACTGGTGCAAGACAGCGACGTCTCCGACGATCGCGAGTTTGAGGTGGTGAGCGAACGCCAGCCGACCGAGGCTGAATTGGCCGATCTGCAGGTGGCTTGGGTCGTCTGCAAGCATGTAAAGTCGAACGCCGTCGCGTTCGTCAAAGATCGCGTGCTGATCGGGATGGGCGCCGGACAACCGAACCGGGTTGGCAGCGCGAAGCTCTGCCATGAACAGGCGGGCGATCGTGCGAAGGGCGCTGCTGCCGCGACGGACGCATTCTTGCCGTTCCGCGACACGGTTGATGTCTGCGCTGCCGCGGGCTGTACGGTAGTGGCTCACACCGGCGGTTCAATTCGAGACGACGACTCCGTCGCCGCTGCGAACGAACTGGGCGTGTCGCTGGTGGTGACCGGCGTTCGGCACTTCCGACACTAGGCTCAGGCAGCAGGGCGAGATTTGAGACGATTCTGATGGCCACCGTCGACCTTGTGATCCCTTGTTATAACGAAGCGCATGTGCTTCCGGACAGCGTCCAGCAAACGCTCGCGTTCCTCGATCGGCATCCCGAGCACCAATGGCGCATCGTGATTGCTGACAACGCCTCGACGGACCGGACACTGGAAGTCGCTCGAGAACTGGAGGTGGCGCATCCCGGACGGGTGGTCGCGCTCCACATCCCGGTGAAGGGCCGTGGGCTCGCGTTGCGCAACGCCTGGCTCACCTCGGATGCCACGGTCTGCGCGTACATGGACGTGGATCTCTCCACTGATCTGGTGCACCTGCCGGACTTGGTTGATCCGCTGGCGGAGAATAATGCAGATCTCTCTTTCGGCACGCGCCTCGATTCGCGATCCGAGACGGTGCGGGGCTGGCAGCGCGAACTCATCTCGCGCGGCTACGTCTTTATCCTGCGCTGGTTTGGCGGCCTCAAAGTGAGTGATGCGCAATGTGGATTCAAGGCAATTCGCACCGATGCTGCACGGGCGTTGTTGCCGGTGGTCGAGGACACAGGCTGGTTTTTCGACTCGGAGCTGCTGTTGATCGCGCAGCACAATGGCTATCGATTGCGCGAGGTTCCGGTAAAGTGGACCGATGATCCTGACAGCCGTGTGAATATCATCAAGACCGCCATGGATGACCTGAAAGGCCTGTGGAGGCTGCATCGAGGGGGCGTTCCGAAGGCTGTTTGCTAATGCAATTATGTTTGAATAGCTGAAACTCGTTGCCCGACTTGGTGCCGTGTTCTTGACCCTATTTCGTGTGCTGGCTACTGTTCGGCGTGCCTCCTGAGATCTCAGGGGGTCGTGCATGCGTGAGCAGTAGCTCGTGCTGACAGGAGGCGGACCATGCTCGGCGAAGGCGAAGGCCTAGAGCTGATCGCAGTGTTCGTGACGGTCATGGTGTCCTTGGCCATAATGGTCGTGCTTGGCAAGTGGTGGGAAGCGTAGCGTTGTTGAAGCTCTGCGCTTCGAGGTTCGTCGACGAGGGACTGGGGTAGTCAATGGCGACGACGGAACGACCGCAAGGTCAATCGCTAGGTGATCGTCTATACGACGCCGCCTTCAAGAATAGGCTCTGGCGTTCCATTTTCCGTTCCGGATATCCGAACACGCCGCGAAACCAAATGCTGGCAGTTGCGACGAATGTGTTCCTGCATCTCCATCCCACGCGTATTCACCGAACCCACGTCAAAATTACCCACACGTTCTGCTTGGGTGTACTCTCGTTCTTTCTCTTCCTAGGCCTGACCATCACCGGCGTACTGCTGATGTTTTATTACGTCCCCTCAATTGAACGAGCGTATGGCGATGTGCTGCGACTGGAGACGGATGTTCGTTTCGGCCAACTCTTGCGCAACCTGCACCGCTGGATGGCGCACGGCATGATTCTCACCGTGTTGATGCACATGATGCGAGTCTTCTACACCGGCGCGTACAAGCCGCCACGCGAATTCAACTGGGTTGTTGGAGTGGTGCTCCTCGTCTTGACTCTGCTGCTCTCGTTCACCGGCTACCTGTTGCCGTGGGACCAGCTAGCGCTATGGGCGATTACTGTTGGTACCAACATGGTGGGGTCAGCCCCGCTGCTGGGCGAGCCGAACCGTTTCGTGCTGGTCGGTGGCTTCCAGGTGGGACAGGCAGCACTTATTCGGTTCTACACATTGCATGTCATTGGACTACCGTTAGTCGCGGCAATCTTCATGGCAGTGCATTTCTGGCGAATTCGGCGCGACGGCGGACTCGCACGGCCGCTCTAGTCGACACGAACTTGGATTGGGATGGGATTACTCATGGCGGTTGCTGAACAGGCCCAGCCAGCATCACCCGCAGTACGCGGACGGAAACGTCGTGCGCGCGAGGAAGAGCTGCTCGTTTGGCCAGACCTCGTATTTATCGAGTTCATCTCGGCAGTACTGTTTATTGGAACGCTGGCAATCTTGTCAGTGTTAGTAGATGCGGTGCTGCTGGATGAGGCGAACCCGGCGATCACTCCGAACCCGTCTAAAGCGCCTTGGTATTTCCTAAATCTTCAAGAGCTACTGCTGCACATGCACCCGGCATTGGCCGGCGTCATCGTGCCAACCATCGCGCTGATCGCACTGGGAGCGATTCCCTACTTCGACAACAACAACGTCGGTCAAGGTGAATGGTTGAGCACGCCTCGTGCATGGCCGAATCTCATCGTCGGAGCACTCGTTGGCTCATTCGGCACACTGCTACTGATCTTCTACGACGCCTCGTTCCACGTTCGAATCTTCGAGTGGGTTGCGAACCCTGGCCAGAATCGGTTTCTGACGGATGGAATGACACAGAACGCGGCGTTTCACAACTGGCCTGAGTCGCTCGCATTCCTGAAGAGCGTGCGGTCGATCCAGACCGAGTTGGATTGGCCAACATGGCTGACCCAGATTCCTTTAGGATCGAAGGTCCTCCGTACCGATCTACTTGGGCTCCCGGCGATCGATCTTGACGTGAACATGGCTGCGGTTCTGGTGGAGCAAATGATTCCGGTGAGCGCGATGGTAGGATTGCCGCTGTTACTGGCTGCCGTCGCCTCGAAAATTGGACTGGCTCAGACCAAGCGCGACCATATGATTCTTGCGTTCAGTGGGTTCATCGCCGTGTACGTGATGTTGACCATTATTGGAACGTTCTTCCGCGGTGAAGGCCTTGAGCTGGTGCCGTACACGATCTACTCACATGGGTAGCCGATCCCAGCGTCGCGTCTTGAGCGTGGCCGTTGGAGGGAGCAAGCAGTGACGAACGAAACCGAGACCGTCGAAGCACCTGACGAGAGTGTTGCCGCGACGGAATCGTGGCGCCAGGCGCTTGCATCGCGACGGACTGAGTTGGCCGAGCCGGAATCTGTTCCGGCGACGCAGGCCGCGCCAATGGACTACGACGCGTCGCGACGCAACTTCATTCGTGCGTCGTTCTGGACCGGTCTGGGTGTTTCCGTCATGGGGACGCTCGGATTGGTACTCGATTTTCTCTACCCGCGGAACGTGAAAGGCTTCGGTGGCCCAGTTGCTGCCGGTAACGTGGCGGATTATCCGGTAGGTGGAAAGCCGATCGCGAACAGTGCTGGCCAGTTCTGGATCTCCAACCTCGATCCCAACGATACGGCCGATAACGGGACTGATGGCGGTGCCGGCCTGCTGGCTCTCTGGCGCAAATGCCCGCACCTGGGCTGCACTGTTCCATGGAACTCATCAGCCACCGCAATTGAGGTTTCCGGGGACGTCGGCTGGTACAAGTGCCCCTGCCACGGTTCCACATACACGCGTTCGGGCATCCGAATCTTCGGCCCGGCTCCGCGCTCGATGGATTCTATGGCGATCGAAATTGACGATGCAGGGAACGTCACCGTGCACACGGGAATCGTGACCTCAGGTGGCCCTGACAACCCGGAGCGAGCGGTCCAGCATCCGCTCCTCCCAAGCTAGACGAGACGGCTGGGGTCTGTAATGAATAGTCGTTCGGGCCGCGAAACGGTGAGTGCATGAATACGAGCAAGCAAGTCAACGCCATGATTGGCCTCCTTTTGGTAGTGTCCGTCATTTTTGCGGCGAACGTGCTGAACGAGCCGAATCGCCAGGAAATCGCGCGCGAGCATCAAGTTGAGAGCTTCACCGAGCGCGGTGCCGTGCTGTTTGTTAACAATTGCCGCGGCTGTCATGGACTTGAAGGTCTGGGTTCGGAAGAGGGCGCAATTGCCCCAGCACTGAACAGTGACGCGTACCTGATCCTCAGTGAAGACAACCCCTATGGTGCTGATGAGACCGCGCTGGGTGTCGCGTCGACGATCCGGGGCTTCCTTGGTGACACGATCTCTTGTGGTCGCAAGGGTACGTACATGCCGGTCTGGTCCGACGAGCACGGTGGACCGCTCTCCGATCAGCAAATTGACTACCTGGTCACCGTGATTACCACCGATGGCGCATGGGAAATCGTGAAAGAAATAGCGCACGAACTTGATACTCATCAGGTTCCGGTGCCGACTCGAGAAGACATTATCGTTGCCGATGTCTCAGGCCTGAGTCTCACGCAGAAAAACTGCGGTCAGTGGGATGCGCTGAGTGCGAAGGACATCCATAACCGCGATCCGTTCGTGAGCAGTGGCGATGGCACAGCACCCGTTAGCACGACTGAGTCCGGCGGCACTGCAGAGCCCGCTGGGCCAGCAGACGCGATGGTGCAAGGCTTGCCGGTTGGCGATTTCTTCCTCGCGTCATGTTCCGCCTGTCACGGGGCTAACCGAGAAGGCCTGGTCGGTCCGGCACTGACCCCTGAACGCCTGATTGAAACCGATGAGTTCTACTTCGAGACGATCAAGAATGGTCGAACCGGGACGCCGATGCCGGCATGGGGCGCGGCAGGCCTGACGGACTCTGACATCAACGCGCTGGTCCAGTGGATCAAGAACGTCGAACCATAGCGAATGGCGCGCGAGCGCTAGATCTTGACGCGTAGGTCGGTCTATGTTGACCGACCTAACCTGAATTCATGAGTGAAAATCACATGGGAGTGAGATGGCAGCAGTGACAGGAAAGCGCTACAAGTGCACAGACTGCGGAGCGGAGTTCATCGTGACCCGCGGAGCTGACGAGGGTGAACTGCGCTGCGGCGACTCGCCGCTCGAGCAGTTGTAGCAGAGGGCGGAACAATGGCCGTTGCACTTGGCAAGCGATACAAAGACGAAACGACCGGAGTCGAGGTGCTCTGCATCAAGCCCGGTGAATGCAACTTGAACGTCGACGGACGCGGCATGGAAGAACTCCAACCGAAGGTTCTACCGTCCGCTGACTAAGTTGGTACCGGGGGCTCGGTATTGACGGTGCCCGGTACCATCTTCTACGATTTTTGATGCGCACCTCGTGGTGCGCATCGTCACGATCGGTAACTGTGAACCAATGCGTTGCATTGGGTCCCGCCGAGAGAGGTCTGTAGCGTACGTGGCAGAAGTGAGACTTGGTGAATCGGAATCCCTAGATGCGGCGTTGCGCCGTTTCAACAAGCGTGTGCAGTCCGAGGGCATCCTGACGGCCGCTCGCCGCCATGAGTTCTACGAGAAGCCCTCTGAGCGCCGTAAGAAGAAGGAAGCGGCACGTCGCCGCAAGTTGCGCAAAGCCGTCATTAAGGCCGAGAAGCGTCGCGAGGTCTTCTAGCGCAACTTGGTTGCGTGCTCTCCAGGCATTCTCCGCATCAGCGCATAGTTCCGCTGAACTCGAAGGAGTTTGGACGGAATTTCTATATCTTTATGAACATCGGTGTTGGTGCACCGCTATGATGACGCCGAACGCGTCTCGATCGGAGTGTCTGTGGCAACGCTGAGCGAGAATATTCGCAGCGATATGTTGGATGCCACCCGTGCACGCAACAGCGTGTTGCGCGACACCCTGCGCCTGATGGTTGCTGCTGTCGAGAATGGGCGAATCGATGCCGGCCACGACCTGTCTGACGACGAGATCCTAAGGGTCCTGCAAAAGGAGGCGAAGCAGCGCCGTGAGTCGATCGTGGAATATCGCAAGGGCAACCGCGAAGACCTGGTCGAACAAGAGCAGCGGGAATTGGACATCATCGATACTTACCTCCCTGAACAGCTCAGTGAGGATGATGTTCGTAAACTCGTAGAGGAAACCCTCGTCGAGGTCGGTGCGACCGGCATGGACGATCTTCGCAATGTCATGGGCCCGCTGATGAAAAAACTAGACGGGCGAGCTGACGGGCGAGTGGCGAACACGATTGTTCGCGAGTTGTTGTCGGACTAACCCGATCTCAATCCGCTCGACATCGTAACCTCCTTCGATGAGCCAACAGACAAACCGAACCTTCCTTCCACCGGTGAACAGTTCCGCCAGCCGCGGTGGTGTCATCTTCTTCGGTGCCTTGCTCGCTGCGGTGTTGTTGACCGTGCTCTTCCCCTGGTTCCCGGGTGGACTCACCCTCGATGTGGGTACCACAGTCGAGCGAGATATCGTCGCTCCACGCGCAGTGAGCTATGAGTCGGCTGTCCTCACGGAGCAGCTCCGCGAAGATCGCGCTGCCGAGGTGCCTGACCAGCCGGTCCTCGATACCGATATCCGCGACAATCAGCTAGCAGGACTCGCTGGCATCATCGCCGAACTCGATTCCATTCGAGGCGACCCAACACTTTCCGCTTCCGCCCGAGAGACAGCGATACGCGCGATCCCCAACGGCGGACTCTCCCAGAGAGCTGCTAGCACGATCGTCGCTGCTGCTCCGGCTCAGTGGCGGGCACTGGTAGACGAGGCGCGCAATGCACTTGGCCGCACTCTGGCTGGCGCCATTTCCGAGGATGAAGTGGATGCAGCACGCAGCAAGGCTGCAGGTCTGCTGTCACCCCTTCTTACCGCCGATCACGTGATCGCGCTTCGTGAACTCGTCGATCCCTTGATCGTGCCAACGCTGACGATCGACCATGAATACACCGATCTATTGCGAGAAGAGGCGCGCGCCAACACGCGGCCGATCTCCAAAGATTTCGCACGCGGTCAGATCGTCGTCGAGGGTTTGACTGTCCTCTCGATGGCGGATGTCGAAGCGCTCGATCAGTTAGGATTACGTCAGACGGGTGTCGATACGCGACAGGTGGTCGCCACGGCACTGATCGCTGTGTTGTCGGGAACTGTGATCGCCGGCTATCTGTTGGTTGTTCGTCCACCCGCAGTGCGTGGCGCGCGTCGGATGGTATTGCTTGGATTACTGCTAGTGGTGCCGGCTGCTGCTGCGAAGTTTGTTTTGCCGATGGTCTCGCCAGACCTCGAACGACACTTTTTGGTTCACGCGCTCCCGCTGGCGGCAGGACCGATTGCCGCGGCGGTGTTGCTTGATATTACCTCGGCGATCCTGCTTGCGGCGGTCCTCGCTGCGAGCGTCGCTTTCAGTAGTACCTACCTTCCGGGGCTCGATGCAGGCGGTGCCGCAGCCCAACTTGAGACGGCGCGATTTACCGTGGGAACGCTCTCCGGTTCTCTAGCTGGCGTGTTCGTCGCATCGCGCGCGGACCGTCTGCAGCGGTTCCTCACAGCCGGGTTTGCAGCTGCGGCCGCATCGCTACTCGCGGTCGTGCCGTTCTGGCTGATTGACTTGGACGCCGGGTTCGTCGATCTCATTTGGATCGTGGGTTCCGTCGCTGCCAGTGGGCTGCTCATCGCATTGATCGGTGTCGGCGCGTTCGTTCTGCTGAGTCGACCGTTCGGGATCATCACCCGAGTTGAATTGATGGAGCTGGCACAACTCAGTCAACCACTGTTGAGGCGCCTGCAGGATGAAGCTCCCGGTACGTTCCAACACTCGATTCTCGTTGGCAACCTAGCCGAGCGTGCCGCAGACCGGATTGGAGCCGACCCGTTGCTCGCCCGTGTCGGCGCGTATTATCACGACATCGGCAAACTCGCTTCGCCCAGCTTCTTCATCGAGAACATCGGCTCTGATGAGAGTCCCCATGAGGGTCTCGATTCGCTCCAGAGCACGCGCGTGATCCTGCAGCATGTCTCCGGTGGTGTTGAGATGGGTCGACGCGCTGGTCTACCCGAGGTACTCATTCAGTTCATTCAGCAGCACCACGGCACCCGCCTCGTTTCGTTCTTCTATCGGAGGGCTTCCGAGGTGAATGCGGACATCGATCCAGAGCTGTTCCGGTACGCTGGGCCGAAACCTCAATCGCGTGAGGCCGTGCTGGTGATGCTGGCCGATAGCTGCGAAGCGGCGACCCGCGCTAGCTCCGATCATAGTGCCGAGAGGATTCGACAGATTGTCACCCAGATGTTCCGCGAACGCATGGATGAAAATGAATTCGACGAATCGCCTATTTCGCTGCGCGACCTAGGAAGTGTGCGCGAGGCATACATCTCGACGCTCACGGCGGTCTTCCATCCGCGGGTCGAATATCCGGACCCAACTGTGCGCGAGTTAGAAGCCAGAGGGCGTGACGCCGAGATCGAAACTGTTCCCTCTCGTCCCGCGATGTCCCAGTCTTCGATTGGACCGAGGCCGGTCTCCACTCCGCTTCGGCCCGCCGACACCGTACAGATCGATCCACCCGAGCCGCGTCGATCGAGCGTCGTGGAGCGAGCACAGTCGACTCAGGAACTGAACGAGGACAATAGTTAGCCTGACTACCGGACCGAAACACCGGTTCGATTCGAGCGAACGGCAGCTTCTGTTTATCCTCAGTGTTCGAGGCGAAATCGACGCAGGGAGCGAGTATGCGCGCCGCGATCGTGGTCTTTCCAGGCACTTGGAGCGATGGCGACTGTGAGTGGGCGCTTGCGCAGGTTGGCGTCGAGTCACGTCGTGTCTGGCACCGTGAGACGGAACTGGACCGCGACGAGTTGGTGGTACTTCCCGGAGGATTCTCCTACGGCGACTACCTCCGATGTGGCTCGATCGCCCGGTTCTCGCCGATCATGCAGGCGATCCATGATCACGCCGCAGTCGGTGGTTTCGTGATCGGTATCTGCAACGGGTTTCAGGTCCTCTGCGAGGCTGGCCTGTTGCCAGGTGTCCTGATGCGGAACGACTCACTGCAATTCCGCTGCCAGGACAGTCTGCTGCTGCCAGCGAATAGCACGTCACCCTTCACTCGTGAGTTGGATTCCACTCAGCCGCTGCGTGTTCCGGTCTCGCATGGCGAAGGCAACTATTACGCTGATGACGTCACACTGGACGAACTTGAGGCGAGCGGACGGGTGGCGTTCCGCTACGTGAACGAATCCGGCGATCCGACGACCGAGACGAATCCGAACGGTTCATTACGCAACATCGCTGGAATCCTCAATGAGGCGGGCAACGTCCTCGGCATGATGCCCCACCCGGAGCGCGCCTGCGAAGCGCTGCTCGGCAGCGACGATGGCAACGCGATCTGGCGCTCCGTCATCTCTGCCGCGGTGACGGTCTAACTCCCATGACAGTCGACGAGCACACTCTCACGCAGGTTGCGATGAGTCGCGAGGAGTACGCACGACTACTCGACATGCTCGACCGCGAGCCGACCGAGGTTGAGCTCGGAATCGTTGGTGCGCTCTGGTCGGAGCACTGCGGTTATAAGCATTCGCGTCCGCTCTTCCACCACTTCCCCAGTGAGGGGGAACTCGTGTTGACGAAGGTCGGCGAAGAGAACGCCGGCGCGATCGACCTCGGCGACGGCTGGTGTGCCGTCTTCAAGATGGAATCCCACAACCACCCCTCCGCAATTGAACCCTACGAAGGCGCTGCCACCGGTGTTGGCGGCATCCTGCGCGACATCTTCGCGATGGGGATGCGACCGATTGCGCTGCTGGACTCGCTACGCTTCGGTCCACTGACCGAGTCGACGAACCGTCACCTCTTTAATGGTGTTGTTTCTGGAATCGGTGGTTACGGCAACTGCATCGGCGTGCCGACGGTAGGTGGCGAGGTGCAGTTTGACGAGAGCTACTCAGGTAACCCGCTGGTGAATGCGATGGCGATCGGGGTGGGCCGTCGTGAGCATCTGCTATCGGCTAGTGCCGCCGGCCCGGGCAATCCGCTGGTGCTGGTGGGCGCCGACACCGGTCGCGATGGTATTCACGGCGCGACCTTTGCCTCGGTCGAACTCGATGGCAAATCGGACGAACGCCGCCCGGCCGTCCAGGTGGGTAATCCTTTCCTTGAGAAATTGCTGCTCGAAGCCTGCGTTGAGCTCGCTGAGCAGCACGGTGACTGGATCGAGGGGTTGCAAGACCTCGGTGCCGCGGGGCTTACCTCCAGCGG
>Ga0115002_10008516_pt1 | contig 11360 bp, 9 predicted proteins | sample ArcticOcean_MG_C_8_FD_89576 | JGI IMG/M metagenome (GOLD analysis project Ga0115002, IMG submission 89576) | Marine microbial communities from western Arctic Ocean - ArcticOcean_MG_CB11_86 | ecosystem: Environmental > Aquatic > Marine > Oceanic | place: Arctic Ocean: Canada Basin | collected... | reverse complement strand
GTGACAAGTGTCGTGGAGCCGTCCCAGCACTTCACGGCGACATCTTGGGCTTGCGACAGACCACGAAAAAAGACGATCCCCACGGCCATCGTATCCACCGTGACAGGCGCGCCTCGGTCGTATTGATCCATGCGAGTACGCGGTTGACGAGCGGCCTGGGCATCTCCTCTGCTTTCTCGACGGCCGGCCACAGTCGCGCAAGCCCTCGGCTCAGACAGATCACTGGAAACAACGTGAACTGATACTGATTCAGTCTCTGGACCCGGAACCCGTTCGACTCGAGTAGATCCTCGATCTGCTTCCGCCCATAGCGACGCAGGTGACCCGCAGCCTCGTCTCGTGAACTCCACAACCAGGAGTGCGCGGGGACGCTGACGATCAAGAGGCCCCCGGGGCGCAAGACGGAAAACGCCTCCCGCACGGCGTGCGTGTCAGGCAGATGCTCGAGGACATCCAGCATCGTCACGACGCGTGCGCTCTCGGACCGAACAGGCAATTCCGTTGCTGAACCTGCGACCAGGTTCGCCCCATGAGACGAGGATCGCGCTCGCGCCAGCCGCGCGTGGTCCAAGTCCACACCGATCGCAAGGTGCCCCGATTCCCGCAACTCGACCACTAGCCGCCCCGTTCCGCAGCCCACATCGATGTGGGGGCCAGGCTGATCGGCTGCTGCTAGCGCGTTCATGACTAGCGTGCGTCGACCGACGAACCAGAAGTGCTCTTGCTCCATCCGGATCAGGCGTGAATGCCGGTCAGAATCGAGCAGGTTGCGGTGGGCCTGTCCGATCGTCACCAACCCTCCTTCAAGCCCGTCCCACCGGACACGCTCGGTCCCGGAGTTTCCCCCGTTGGTTTCACCCAGCGCCGCCGCATAGTAGCGTCGGACCTCTGCCTAAACTGAGAACATCGTGAATCTGGTGAGAACGTCGTGAATCTGGCCCTATTCCCCACAGACCTCGCGATGGTAAACCGGTTTGCCGATACCGGTATCCATACGTTCGTGGTCGATTGGGAATGCCGAGGGAAGCACGCCCGACAGGTCAGCGCGGATACCGAAATCAATGACAGCTCGATAATCGACCTCGGAGCGGTGACGAGACTCGCCGAGGAACGGGTGCTCTGCCGTCTCAACGCCTGGGACCAGAACGCGTCGCCTCGCGAGATCGAAACTGCTATCGGCGCGGGTAGCGACCTTCTCATGCTCCCCATGGTTCGTGCCGTCGAGGAAGTGGAGCAGTATCTGAAATGCGTCGATTCCCGAGTAGCGACGGGAATTCTCGTCGAGACAACCTGCGCGGTGACGTTGGCTCCAACGCTTGCCAGGCTTCCCGTCGCCCCTGTCTACGTAGGCCTCAACGACCTGATGATCGATCGGGGGTCAGAAACGCTGTTCGAACCCCTGGTCGATGGAACGATCGACGAACTCGCAGCGGCGTTCGCGGACCGGGAATTCGGGTTCGGCGGACTGACTGTCCTGGAGCTGGGATCGCCAATCCCCTGCCAACTGCTGCTGCTCGAATTGATCCGCACCGGCGCCAGCATGACATTCCTACGACGGTCCTTCCGAGCCGACATCTGCGGTCGTGATGCCGAGCGCGAGATCATGCGGCTCCACGAGGCGTGTGCCGCGGCAAGTCGGCGCACGACGGCCGAGGTCAACCGGGATCGACAGGCACTCGTCAATGCGGTTTCGGGAAACGGCCACGGCAACATCCTGGGCGGAGGCTGGAACTCGCCCGTGCCGGAGGACGTTGCACCGTGACACGGTAGCGCCTGCAGGAATTCAATGTGGCACAGGTGGCCCACTTCGAGAAACCGGGGCACAACCCACGCATGTCTCCGCGCCCGACGGCCTACGTCGAACGACAGCTCGATGAGCTGTTCCGAGTGTTGGGCCTGGATAGCGGCGCGCGCCTCCTGGACGCCGGCTGTGGAATGGGGAGGTTCACGCTGCCGCTGCTTCGGCGCGGAGTCGACGTCGTGGGACTGGAACTATCCCCAGGCCAGCTCGAGGGGCTTCGAGATCACGCCCAGGCCTGGGGGCTCCCCGAACCGCGGACGTATTGTGCGGACATGTCTGCTCCCCCTGCCGAATTACACGGTCAGTTCGACGCTGCCGGCGGCTTCTTCACGCTCCACCATGTGCACGACTTGCCCGCGTGCATGAGAGGGGTATTCAAGTGCGTTCGTCCAGGCGGCAAGGTCGGCTTCATCGAGCCCAATCCGTGGAATCCCTTGTACTACGTGCAGATCACTCTGACGCCCGGCATGAGCTGGCGCGCGGACGCGGGAATCCTGAAAATGCAGCGACGCCGTATCTATCAGGCCATGCGCGCGGCCGGCCTGGAGCCTGCGGCTCACGTCAAGTTCGGATTCCTGCCGCCCGCGCTGGCTGATCGTGGTTCGTTGATACGGATCGGTGACCTTGCCGAGCGCATACCGCCGCTCCGGCCGTTCCTGCCGTTTCAGATCTTCGCAGGGCAGCGGCCGGCCGCGAGCCAGGCCCGCCGCGCGACGGCCGACGCGTGACGCATCGTTGACTGACCGCGTGCTGGGAGCGGTCGGATACGGGTTCCTGACCGTCCAGGCCCTACTTGTCGCACACGGCCTGCTCACACCCGCGAACCACTTTGTGTGGGGGCCACATACGACGCAGATCAGACTCGAAATGCGGGTGGGCATCGACGGCGCGTCACTCAGCCGAACAGAGGCCGCGAGGCGCTGCGGTCTCGATTCCTGGGAAGCCCACGCGATCGAGAACGTATTTCAGTTGATCGAGCAGTACGAGCGCACCCACGGAGCCGACGAGTCGGCAACGATCACGCTGCGCTACCTACGAAACAGGGGCGACTGGTGGGTTTGGCGCTTCGCGGATTAGCGGCGCACCCTCTGTGTCGGTTGACACGCAATCCCCTGAGTACGCGGGGAACGGCGCTGCCCCCCGAGCTGCTGATCTCGGCCCAATGCCTGGCGTTGTTCATACTCCTGCACGGGGAACAGCCGTTCAGGCTCTTCATTCCCTACGTCACTTTCCTTGATCACATCGGCACTCCCTGGGGGCTGCAGGCAACGCTGAGACTTGTCAGCATCATCGGTTGCGCACTGGTTCTCGGAACGAGCGCGCCACGGCTGGGATGCCTGATGATCGGCAGCAGCTTTCTCCTGGGCTTGCTCAGCTGCCGACCCTGTCTTTCCGTGGCTCATACCTACCCGGCGTGCGTATTTCTGATGTTCGCCTGCAGCAGCCGCTTTACCGGCGCGGCTCTAGTTCGGGTGCAGCTAGCCCTTCTGTACATCGGAGGATCTGCTCACAAGGCTCTCGACCCGGACTGGTGGAACGGCCAGTACTTCGACGCTTTCATGATCGATCGCCATGGCAGCGCGTTGTACGGATTCCTCGCGGCCCAGCTCCCCGACGGGTTACTGAGCATCGCACTGGGCGTCGCCACGATCGCGATTCAATTGCTCCTCGGAGTTCTATTCCTGCGAGGAACGTCTGTCGCCACCGGTATCGCCCTTGGGCTAGCGTTTCACGGCGTGATGGTGCTCTGGCTGAGAAACTCCTTCGGCCCCTTCTACGCAGCGCTGACGTTTTCTTTCGCCGCGCTCGTACGTTGGCCGGCCGAGATCGAACTCGGTCGATTCCTGCCTGCGACGCTCTTCTTCCTGGCGGTCCTGCTCGCCGGCTGGCCGCTCGGTCAATCGACGAAATTCGCCACGGTCGCGGTTCTGACCGTACTCGCGCCCGTCCTGGCAAGGACACCGGTTCGGTATGCTTCGCCGCCGGTTCCTCCCACCCAGGAGCGGCGCGTGTGAGCGCCTACCGTTCGCCCGCGTAGTCGAAGGCGGCCCAGCCCGGCATCTCTGGGAGCCGGTGCTCGGACCCGAGATGAGGCCACAGATCACGTCGTAGTGCTTCGGATCTTTCCTGGAATCTCGGGTGCAGGTCGTTCGGGTAGAGGATCCATCTGACCCGGCTCGGCATGTGCCGCAACAACACGCGCTCGACGGCTACCGGGTCGCCAGCCGCCAACGGATCGGCCAGCGCGACACGGGTCGTAGCCGGTAGCAGGACGTTGTAGAGGCGGCCCTCGGCCTTCAGCCCGACGAGCGGATGGAGCGGGAAATAGGCGGCTTCCGGGTGATCGACAGCGTAACGAAGGGCCTGGGCCTGCGGATTCGACGACAGCTGCCGGAACTGGCCGGGCAACTCCCACAGGGCACTCGCGTTGGCCACGAGCGAAGTCGCGACCAGCACGAGCAAACCGAGTCGGAGTCCCGGCATGAGCACGTCAGCTGGCTGGTCGCCGCTCGTGCTCAGCACCCGTGCGAGGATCAGTAGACACGTCACCGCGGCGAAGTAGATCGCGAACCCGAGACCGTTGGTGCTGGCCCCAGCGACGGACCGGCTCAACAGTGCAGTCGGGACGCAAGCGAGTGACACGATAGCCGGGAGCAACCAGGGATTCGCCGATACCCAGGATCGGAGGGCCTCGCGGTCCAAGTGGCCCTTCGTACGCGCCAATGCGAAGGCGCCGGCAAGAGCCCAATAGGGCACGATCGCCGGCACCAGGTCGCGAGCGCTTTGCACGAGCGCTCTTGCCAGCGTGGCTTCTCGCCAGGACATCGCCGAGACCACAGCGCCGGGATCGGCAATCACCAGAGCCAAACCACCGAGCGGCAGGACCGCGAAGGTAGCGACCAGAGCGGCCATCGCCGCGACATTCGCCGCCAAGCAAATCAGCGCGCGGCGGACACCCTCGGTCATGAGCGCGTATGCGGGCAGAACCAGGATCAGCGGCAACATGGGTTGTTTTGCCATCACTGCCAAAGCGGTCGCGACCGCGCTGAGTACCAGTCGGAGGTTTTTCCGTCGATCGGCCGGACGGTAAACCAAGGCGCAAGCGAGCACGCCCAGGCCCAGCGCCGGGGCGTCCGCGTGAACCGCGAACGTCACCTGCCGAACAACGGGGGAACCGACTCCGTTGAGGACGAACAGACCCAGGGGGATCCAGAAAGCGAGTCGATCGCCTCTTGCCTCCGTTCGAAGCATTACGGCGAGCGGGGCTGTCACCGCGACAAAAGCGAGCGCCGAGGCCATGAGGACAGCGCTGGTTGGCGTCGGCAAGAGGGCAGCCGGCAGAAAATACACAGGAGAGACGGGACCGTACAGATGTCCGGTGATCGGATGCCCGGCCCCTGCCGGCATCAGCCCAAGACGGCAACGCGAATGAAAATACGGTCGTTTATGACGAGGACTTTTTTGCCCGCTACAGCGTAAACAATGCCGAGGACATGCTACGCCTGATCCCTGGCGTCCCCACCATTCTAGATACCCGCGCTGAACAGCAAGAACGCGGGTTCGGAACGGCCGGCGCGCAAGTCCTGATCAATGGCCGGCGCTTCCCCGGCAAAGCGAATGAGATCAACACAAATTTGCGCCGCATTGCGCCGGACAGCGTCCTTCGTGTCGAGCTGATTCGCGGTGTTTCCGGCGATATCGCAGTGCGTAGCGGCGGGCTTCTGGTCAACCTGGTTCTTCGCGAGGGCGCTGGATTGGGTGGCACCGGTTCCTGGGAACTCAATGCGCGGTTCAATGATAAGAGCGACAAGGGCCTTGATGGCCTTCTGTCTTATAACGGGGTCTGGCGCCAAATAAGCTATTCACTCGGCATTGAGCGCAATTTGTGGTCACCCCCGGCCGGCGACGCGAGATGGACCCAACGCTTTCACGACGAGTTCTATTTTCACCCAACTGGGGAACTCGCAGAAACACGACCGCAAGCTTGGCAGCGCGATCACGAGAAATGGATTTTTACCGGAGGACTGATTTACGATTTTACAAATCGCGATCGGGTGGAGCTTAACGCTTTCTATCAAACACTGGGGATTCAGGAGAAAGAAACAACTCCTTTTGTGCGGTTCGACACCGACGGAGTTGAAACGCTTCGTGCCACGGACTTCCGCTCGCGCGAATTCGACTTTTTCTCGATCTTGGAGTTGAGCGGCCAATACGAGGCGGAGTTGGGGCCTGGCGGATTCACAGGGTTAATTCTGCATCGACGCGACAACCGCCCTTTGTCCGATTATCGCAATCGAATTACCGCGGAAGGTACTACCGAACTCAACCGCTCCAACTCCGTTTTGAAGCGGGGTGAAGACATACTCCGCGTGTCCTATGTGTGGCCGTTTTCGGCACAACATGTTTTGGAAGTCACGGCCGAGGGTGCGCGCAACACGTTGGATCAAACCTTTAGGGTGTTTTTCGATCTCGACGACAATGGCACGCTAGAGGAAGTCGCAATCCCAACGGCAGTTGCCCATGTCGAAGAAACCCGCGGGGAAATTTTTGTCAGTCACAAATGGGCCCCTTCCGAAGCGCTTTCTGTCGATTCGTCACTGAACTTTGAGTTCTCCAAAATCTCCAATAATTTTCCTTTCAGCCCCGAACGCCGTCTCAATTTTCTCAAGCCACGTCTCGATGCACGTTACAAATTGGGGCAAAGTAGTCAGCTCCGCCTTTTGGTGGAGCGCACCGTCAGTCAGCTTGATTTCAGTAATTTCGTGCCTAGCTATGAAGTGGTCGATCAGCGGATTGAGCCCGGCAATCCCGGATTGGCGCCGGAAAAAATTTGGATCTATGAAGCAGGGTTTGAACACCGCCTGGCCAATGATGGCGGCGTGCTCGATTTTCGTGCCTTTTACCATCAGATCACCGACCACATCGATAAAATCCCCTTCATCGATCAGAACAATAATTTGGTTTCGGCGCAGGGAAATATTGCTGATGCCAATCTCTACGGAATCGAAGGCAGGGCCAGCGTGCGCCTCGGCTTCATCGGCGTACCGGATGCAACGCTGTCCTTGCGCTATCTTCGGCAGTGGTCGGACCTTATCGATCCCTTTACCGGGGACACGCGGCGGCTATTGGATGATCTCGGGGGCTATTCCTATGACGCGAGCATTCGCCACGACATTACACCTTGGAACATGTCCTATGGGCTCACTTTGCAATCCAAGGGCGGCGAACAATTCATCAGTGACCTTACGGTGCAGCAATTTTACACCGTCGACCCACGCTGGACCGGCTTCATTGAAAAACGCGTCTTCGGCAATGCCACGCTACGCGTAGAAGCCCAAAATCTTTTTGGCGCAACGGAAATTCGGCGCCGCATCCTCTACGCCACCAATGTGCTTGAGGGCACCGTCCGGCGCACGGAACAATGGGACGAGACCCGCGATCTGCGCGTCGCGGTCCGCTTGCGAGGATTGTTTTAGGAAACGGCCCTACACCGCCCGCTTCACCAACATCTGTTTAACTTCACCAATGGCTTCCGAGGGGTTTAGTCCCTTTGGACAAGCATTGGCGCAATTCATAATGGTGTGGCAGCGATAAAGCCGGAACGGGTCTTCGAGATCATCGAGACGCTCGCCGGTTGCTTCGTCGCGCGAATCGGAAAGCCAGCGATAGGATTGCAGCAGCGCCGCGGGGCCCAAGAAGCGATCGGCGTTCCACCAATAGGACGGGCAAGACGTCGAACAACAGGCGCATAGAATGCATTCATAGAGCCCATCGAGCTTTGCGCGTTCTTCGGGCGATTGTTGCCATTCGGTCGTTGGCGCTGGTGTGGTGGTTTTTAAATAGGGCTGGATCGAGTCATATTGCGCATAAAAATGCGTGAGATCGGGGACCAGATCTTTCACTACGGGCATGTGGGGTAATGGGTAGACATTAACGGTGCCGGAAATATCCGACATCGCTTTGGTGCAGGCGAGCGTGTTCGAGCCCGAGATGTTCATGGAGCATGAGCCACAAACGCCCTCGCGGCAGGAGCGCCGAAAAGTCAGCGTGGGATCAATCTCATTTTTAATTTTGATCAGCGCATCCAAAACCATAGGGCCACAATCCTCGGTATCGACGGCATAGGTATCGACACGCGGCGTTTCATTGGCTTCGGGGTCGTAGCGGTAAACCTTTAGGCGCTTGGTCCTGCGCGGGCGCTTTCCGTCCGCCCCTCTAGGCTCTGGCCAGGCTTTGCCCTTTTTTACTTCACTGCCCTTGGGCAAACGTAACTGAACCATGAAATTCCCCTACTTAATCACGAAACATTCGGACCAAAGCACATCTTCAATACCAAGCACCCAGTCTGCTGACAAACGCCGAATTCACTTTTCCAATCCAGGTGTGACCCCGGCAGGTAAAGTGCGGATGTGAAGGTCCCGCTGGGGATAAGGTATGCCGATACCGTGCTCAGCAAGCCGGTCCCAAATACCCAACAGACATTCGCTTTTCACATTACTGAGACCGTTCATGGGATCTCTAATCCAAATACGTAGCTCCAAATCCACTGAAGAATCGCCAAAGCCCTTTAGAAGGCACACCGGCTTTGGGTCATTGAGTACACGCCCAATCTCGGCTGCGGCCTCCACCGCCAATGCAATTGCCTCACGTGGCTTTGCTTCATAGCTAATCCCAAAGGGAATTTTCAGACGAATTTTGTCGTTGCTGTGCGACCACTTCTCGACGGTGTTGTTGATAATTTGCTCGTTCGGAACGATATGCTCAATCCCATCGCGGGTGTGGATCGACACAAAACGCATGGTGATTTCGTTAACCCGTCCGTAGATTTTCTCGCCGGCAACATCTGTAAGCGCCACGACATCGCCGGGCCTAATCGTTCCACTGCCAAGCAGCGTCAATCCGCTTAATAGATTGGCCACAAGCTTCTGCAATCCAAGACCAACACCGATAACGAATACGCCGCCAAATACGGTTAGCGCGGTCAGACTGACGCCGAGGACTGGTAGGACGAGGAGGAAAGCAAGAACAGGAAATACGAGTTTCAGAATCTGTATGACGAGCGCCTGCAAGGAAGGCGTCAGATTCGACGCGCTTAAAATCCGCCGTTCAAGAAAACTTCGGGCGAGCGCCATCAACCAAAGAAGAACGACAAGAAAGACAAGCCCATGCACAAGGTTCAATGCGGTGATGCGTGCTTCACCATAGGAAAATCCGATCCCGGCCAGCGCTTCCTGCACCCGACCGAGAACGCCAAGGATGTCCAGCGCAGCGAGTGAGTAGACGGAAAAGAAAATTACACGCGACCACAATTGGTGTCGCACGACCATCGTCACGAGCCGGATCACGATCCATGCTGTCAGTAGCGAAACGCCTGCGCCCATGACCGCCGAGGTGATTCCGGAATTGCTTGCTACTTCCACGACGAGCCACAGCAAAACCAACCACAGACCGGGAATGACAACAGTGCCGCCCACACTGGAGACCAGCATAACCCAACGCTCTGCCAAAACCGTGGAGAGAAGGTTCAGCGTGAGGCGACCGAGAATTTTTACCAAGAAATAGGCAAGGAAGCCGGTCGCAACGATTGCGACGAGTTGCATGACAAACGCAACAGATTGCAGTTGTTCGGTGATGGTCAGGAGCCACATTTCGGCCCATGCCCACCAATTCACAAACTCGGCCCTTATGTCCATTATTCGCTAAACCTAGCCTGCGCCGATTTGTTCAAAGAGCCACGCGATCTCAACCTCTTCGCTGCGCACATGCGCGCCGACTACAAGCTGCTCACAGCGGCGCAGGTTTCCACCGCCTAGATATACGCTCTCTTCGATAGAAAGCGTGCCGTCGCTACAACGAAAGCGCCACCCCTCGCCGTTGGGCAATTTGAGAATAACTGAGCCACCGCCCTGCGCCAGCGACAGACGAACATCGGGATGAATGTGAAAACGAATGACGAAAGGGCAACCCTTTCCGCGCTTTCGCGATTTGGCGCCGGTGGGAATGAACTGATCGGTGCCGGTAAGCAGAAGGCCCTTGGGCGAGAGCGCAAGGCGACGGCGATGCACGATACCAAAGCGCTGCAAATAATAATCATGGCTCGCTTCGACTAAGAGACCCTGTGCATTTTCACTGCGCCGCGTGAGAACCTCTCCTTGTTCGGCAATCAGTCTCGGGCCGAGCGCCCGGCGCAAATATCCACGCTGCAAAACAATCGACGAGGACCTATCGGCCAGACTGACAGTGGAATGGGCGGCCGTAGCGCGCAGAGCCCCGGCCCAATTGCCTTCTTCGCTTGGAGCCGCACCACAATTTACGACAAGGCGCTGCCCGCCGGCGCTCATCTCAAAAGACAGGCAACCTGCATGCGCGTTGCTGGAATAGATTTGCGGCGGCGGCGCGCCGACATCAAGCAGCAAAAGAGTGCGCCCGCCCGCAAGCCGCTGAAACGCCGAATGTGGCGCATGGCCGAAGGGCCGCCCCTGAACGTCATCACGATCAAGAAGCGTTTTGATCAGCTGTCTGTCGCTTTCGCAGCCGCCGTTGAATACGGCGAGACCTCCGTCTCCGAGACGGAAGAACCGCACCATCGTCGCCATACGATCGAGTGCGCCCCGCAACGCCGTTTGCGTTTCACGGTTGGCTGCGTCGAGCGTCTGCTGAACCATCGCAAGCGTGTGGAAGGCGTCGATCAAGGCTTGCGGCGACCGGCTCACATGACCGCCATCCGGCAGAATTTGTGTTTCGATTTCCGCGGCAAGATGCTTTAGCCCAAGATTAGCGCTGGCCCGGTCGGACAAACATAATCCCGCCAAAGCCAACGCAGCGCTGGCGCGCAGGCGCGGCAATCCAGCGGGCGCCTTAGAGATCGTCCGCGCAAGCATACGTGTTTGGTTTCGCAACGATACGAAAAACTTCGAACGCCATACCAAATCGGATTCAGTTAGAAAGAATCGCCCGTGCGCGAAGAGATTAATGAATCGAAGCGCGATCGTTTCCGGCTGCCAGGCTGGTTTGCTGTAAACAGAATGAAGCCGTAGCCAATCATGCGCGAGATTCAACGCGAACTCGCGCGCGTGGCCCCCACTTGCCGCTTCGAGATGACGTAGCCACTCGAAACCGTGCAGCTCGTGCGAAAAGTTTTTACTGGGCGGCGCACATTCGAATATCGATTTGTCTTTTGCATCCACCGTCTCACCGGCAAAGCGAAAACGCCCACGGAAATAGGCGTCAGCCTCGTCAAGCTTACGGGTGCGCGGGTCGAGAGGATGAAAAGCGATGCGGTCGGTAATCGGCCCCCTTAGTGAAAGACGGTAGAAAAATCCTGGGCGCAAACCCGTATAAACCGCCTCTTGAGAATTACGAAGCGTGGCCTTGAGGGCTTGCGGCCAAAGCGCAGGCCGCCAGTTTTCACCACTGCTTGACGATACAGGCGCACGTATGACGGACTGCTCAGTGGGGGACGCGCCGAGACTTTTGGCTACGGGCGCAGCACTCGGTTCATCCGCGGAGGCTAGCGATGCGGCTTGCATAGTCGGCACCGTTCCCTCCTTTCCCGTTT
>Ga0115002_10008515_pt1 | contig 11360 bp, 9 predicted proteins | sample ArcticOcean_MG_C_8_FD_89576 | JGI IMG/M metagenome (GOLD analysis project Ga0115002, IMG submission 89576) | Marine microbial communities from western Arctic Ocean - ArcticOcean_MG_CB11_86 | ecosystem: Environmental > Aquatic > Marine > Oceanic | place: Arctic Ocean: Canada Basin | collected... | reverse complement strand
GCACCCCAATCCGCCCCCCCCCCCTCTTCGATTAGCCTTCTGTCGGTCACATCGACTCCACCGAGAAAAACACCCCCCACACAAGAAAGAGCATGAGCAAAGCACTCTCCATCATCTCCACCCGGACCGCCGAAGCACCCGCGTTGGCGACCCACGCGTTTCTCCCCGTCGTGCGCGCGTTCGCCGCAGCCACCGGTGTGCCTGTGGAAACCCGTGACATCTCGCTCGCGGGTCGGATCCTCGCTGTGTTTCCAGACGTGTTGTCCGAGGAGCAGAAGGTCGCCGACGACTTGGCCGAGCTCGGTCTTCTGGTCGAAGAGCCGGAGGCCAACGTCATCAAGCTGCCGAACATCAGCGCGTCTGTACCGCAGCTGAAGGCGTGTATTGCGGAGCTTCAGGCGAAGGGGTATGGGCTTCCCGACTACCCGGATGAGCCGACCGGCGACGAGCAGCGGGCCATCCAGGCTCGCTACGACCAAGTCAAAGGCAGCGCGGTGAACCCGGTGTTACGTCAGGGCAACTCGGACCGGCGCGCCCCCAAGTCGGTCAAGGACTTCGCTCGCGCCAACCCACCGCGCATGCGTGCATGGCCCGAGGGGTCGAAGACGCATGTGTCGACCATGAGTGCGGGTGACTTTTTCAGCAACGAAACGGCAGTCACGGTGCCTGCGGCGACTACCGTGAAGATCGGGCATGTGTCGGCCGATGGGACGGTCACGTTGCTCAAGGGGGCATTCCCTCTCGAAGCGGGCGAGGTGCTCGACGGCACGTTCATGAGCAAGCGTGCGCTCATCGATTTCTTTCGTGAGCAGGTTCAGGACGCGAAGGACCGCGGCGTGCTTTTCTCGCTCCACATGAAGGCCACGATGATGAAGGTCTCGGACCCGATCATCTTCGGTCACTGCGTGCGCGTGTTCTTCGGAAGCGTTTTCGCGAAGCACGGAGCGCTGCTCGACGGGCTCGGTGTGGACGTGAGCAATGGGTTCGGCGACGTGGTCGCCAAGATCGCGGAGTTGCCGGAGCATGAGCGCTTGGCCATCGAGGCCGATATTCAAGCCGTTTATGCCGAGGGGCCCGGAATCGCGATGGTGAACTCGGACCTTGGCATCACCAACCTGCACGTGCCCAGCGACATCATCATCGACGCCTCCATGCCGCCGATGATCCGTGACTCGGGTGGCATGTGGAATGCCGAGGGCGAGCTGCAGGACACGAAGGCGGTGATTCCTGATTCGAGCTACGCGGGCATCTATGACGCGGTGGTGCGGGACTGTCAGCAGCACGGCCAGTTCGATCCGTCCACGATGGGCAGCGTGCCCAACGTCGGCCTCATGGCGCAGAAGGCCGAGGAGTATGGCTCTCACGACAAGACGTTCGAGGTGCCGTCCGACGGTACGGTCCGAGTCGTGGATGCCAGCGGCGACACGCTCATCGAGCAGACCGTGGAAGCGGGCGACATCTGGCGCGCTTGTCAGACGAAGGACGCGCCTGTCCGCGATTGGGTGAAGCTGGCGGTGGACCGGGCACGCGCCACGGGCTCGCCGGCGGTGTTCTGGCTCGACCGTGCGCGGGCACACGATGCGGAGCTGCTTCGCAAAGTGGAGACGTACCTGACGGAGCACGACACAGACGGGCTGCAGATCGAAATCCTGTCGCCCATCGAGGCCATGCGGTTTTCGCTGGAGCGCATTCGTCGTGGCGAGGACACGATCTCCGTGACCGGCAACGTGTTGAGAGACTATCTCACCGACCTTTTCCCGATCCTCGAGATCGGTACGAGCGCGCGCATGCTTTCCATCGTTCCTCTGCTCAACGGCGGTGGGCTCTTCGAGACGGGCGCGGGCGGTTCGGCCCCTAAGCACGTTCAGCAATTCGAGCAGGAGGGGCACCTCAGGTGGGACTCGTTGGGCGAGTACATGGCGCTTGGCGCCTCCCTCCAGTACCTGGGTGAGCATTTCGACAACGCCGGTGCGCAGGTCTTGGGCGATGCGCTCGATGCGGCAACGGCTCAGTACTTGGACAACGCGCGTACGCCTTCCCGCAGGGTAAACGAGATCGACAATCGAGGAAGTAGCTTCTATCTGACGCTCTACTGGGCGCAGGCCCTGGCGGCCCAAGAGTCCGATGCTGATCTGGCCACGCGATTCGTCCCAGTGGCTGCGGCGATGACCCAGGACGAAGAGAAGATCATTTCCGAGCTGAATGGCGCTCAGGGCTCTCCGCAGGACGTTGGCGGGTACTACTTTCCCGATGAAGCTCGGGTTGCGGCTGCGATGTGTCCGAGTGCTACGCTCAACGCCATTATAGAGGGCGTGTAGGAGCGGGCGTGGAGAACGAGTCGAGAAGGCAGGAGGGTCTGTGAAAGCACCGTCACTCACCTTGGGGGTCGAAGAGGAATACCAGATCGTCGACCCTGAGACAGGGGAGCTGCAGTCATTTATCACGCAGATCCTCAAGGACGGTCACATCACCGTTGCGGATGTGAAGCCCGAGCTGCACCAGTCCGTGGTGGAGGTCGGAAGCACGGTGTGCCAGACCCCTGAAGAGATCCGCTCGGAACTCGTTCGCCTCCGGCGTGCGGTAATGGACCTGGCGGCCAAGGACGGCCTCGAGATCCTCGCCGCCGGGACTCATCCTTTTTCTTCGTGGATGGACCAGGAAATCACGCCGCTCGAACGCTATCAGGGCGTGGAGCAGGACCTGCAGGATCTCGCGCGCAAGAACCTGATCTTCGGCATGCATGTGCACGTCGGCATCGAGGATCCGGAGTTCTTGATCGACACCATGAAGGTGGCGCGTTACTTCCTCCCGCACATACTCGCGCTCTCGAGCAGCTCTCCGTTCTGGATCGGCAGGAATACGGGCCTGAAGTCGTATCGGAGTGTACTGTGGCGGAATTTCCCTCGCACGGGTCTGCCGCCGACGTTCGAGACGTTTGCTGACTACGAGAAGATCGTGCGCGTACTCGTGAAGGCGAACGCGATCCCCGACGCGTCGAAGATCTGGTGGGATATGCGTCCCCACCACCTCTACCCGACGCTCGAGTTCCGGATGTGCGACATGTGTACGCGCGTCGATGAGGCCGTATGCATAGCCGCGATGCTTCAGGCGCTGGTCGCCAAATTGTGGAAGCTGCGCTGCGACAACATGTCGTTTCGCGTGTATCCGCTCTCGCTTATCGAAGAGAACAAGTGGCGGGCGGTTCGCTACGGTGTTCAGGGCAACTTGGTCGATTTCGGTCAAGAGATCGAGCGGCCCGCTCGTCAGGTGATCCACGAGTTACTCGAGTGGTTCCTCGAGGACGTGGTGGACGAACTCGGGAGCAGGGAACAGGTCGAGTACGCGCTCAAGATCCTCGACGAGGGCACGAGCGCCGACCGACAGCTCGCGACCTTTGAGGAGACAGGAGACCTCAAGGCGGTCGTGGACCAACTGGTACGAGAGACGGCGGAGGGTGTCGGCGGCAGGGCTTCTGCGGTCAACGCCTGAGTTGCTGCGCTGAGCGGTCAGGCCCGACCTGCCGGAAGGGATGGAACGTAGCGACGAATCTCGTTAACTAAGGGCGGCCGTTCACCCACTGTGCTCCACCCATGCGTTCCACGACCTAAGGCGACCTCATGCAGCTTCGTTACATCGACTCCGACCCGCTATCGCACGCAACGCCGTTATTGGCGGTTGGGGTTGTGGAAGGAACTACTGAGGTGGGTGGTTCGCTCGGGCCGTTGGACGAAGCGCTCGGGGGGGCGGTTGCTCGCGCGCTGGCTTCCGGCGACATTAAGGGACGCTCCAAGGACGAGGTCCTCTTGTATGGCGCCGAGTCGGGGCCGGATCGAGTTCTCTTGCTCGGGCTCGGGGCCGCCGAAGAAGTCGATGGTGAGTCGGTACGCCGGTTCGCGGCTCGCGCGGTTCGAGCCGCTGAGCGCCTCGGAATCACCTCCCTCAGCGTGTCGTTGGATGGCCTCGGGCAAGCCGACGACGACGTGGCGGCTCAGGCCGCGGCCGAGGGGGCGGTACTGGCCGCGTGGAAGTTCCGCGAGCTGAAGAGTGCTGATGAGGACGACGACGAGCTCGTAACGGCCGTTGACGTGCTCGGCGGTGGGGAGTCGGCTGCGGATTCCGTCACCGTGGGTGCCACGATTGCAGCGGCCGAGAATCTCGCTCGCACGTTGCAGTCGAGACCGGGCAACGTGGCGACGCCCTCGCACATCGCAGCCGAAGCTCAGCGCATGGGCGAGGAGGCGGCCCTGGACGTGACCGTGTTCGACGAGGCACGACTTCGCGAAGAGGGGATGCACGCGATCCTCGCGGTCTCCCAGGGGTCGGAGGAAGAGGCCCGGTTCATCATCATGGAGCACAAGGGCGGTGCCGAAGGTGAGGCGCCGTTGGTACTGGTGGGTAAGGGCCTGTCGTTCGATGCGGGTGGAATTTCGTTGAAGCCGCCCGGCGGTATGGAGGAGATGAAGTTCGACATGTCCGGTGGTGCGGCGGTTATCGGTGCGATGCAGGCGATCGCGCTGTTAGATCTTGAGGTGAATGTCGTCGGCATTGTGCCGTCGGCTGAGAACATGCCGTCGGGGACCGCAGTGAAGCCCGGTGACGTGATCGACACGCTCGGCGGCAAGACCGTCGAAGTGATCAATACCGACGCCGAGGGACGACTCATCCTCGCGGACGCGTTGACCTATGGAGCTCGCTTGAACCCTGCGGCGATGGTGGACTGCGCTACGCTGACGGGCGCTGTAGTGATCGCGCTCGGCAACCACGCCGCGGCGGTTTTGGGTAACGACGAGGTGGTCATCGAGCAGCTGGTCGCGGCCGGTTCTCACTCCGGAGAGCGGTGCTGGCCTCTGCCGCTCTGGAAGGAGTATCGGAAGCAGCTCGATAGCGGGACCGCAGACATGCAGAACATTGGTGGGCGTCCCGGCGGCGCGATCACGGCGGCGTGCTTTTTGTCCGAATTCGTGGGCGATACCGCGTGGGCGCACCTGGATATTGCGGGTACGGCCTATGGGGATGGCAAACTCCCGTATCAGCGAAAGGGCGGGTACGGGTTCCCGACCAGGCTGCTCGTGCAATGGGTCCGGAGTCGCGCCGGGTGATCGAACTGTCGGGTTCGCTGCTCGCGCCCCGATCCCTATCACGGGTCGGGGCGTTCCTGTGTTTGCTCGCGTGCGGTGTTTCCCTCGTCCCGCTCGCCGGTTTGGCGGCACAGGAGCCGCCTGACTCGCTTGTTGTGTTGGACTCGCTGGTAGTGTCGGACTCGCTCGCTGTGTCGGACTCGCTCGCCTTGCCGCCTGATAGCACCGCCCTCGACTCGGTGGCGCTCCTGGCCGACAGCGTCTCCGCGGACACGATCTTCTACAATCCGCCAAAGTTCGAAGGCGAAGTGCCGGACGGGTGGGGAACCGGCGTTTGGTCTTGGGACCATGGCGGCATCATGGCGGCGGGCGCGAATACTGTGGCTGAGCTCGTGGCAGAGGTCCCCGGACTGATCGTATTAGCGGCAGGAGACTACGGCACGCCGTCTGCGATGAGCGCCTTTGGCTCTGGAGGAGGAGGCGTTCGTGTATTCCGGGACGGCTTCGAGGTCTTCCCGCTCGAGGGCGGTGTCGTCGACCTGGCGCGGATTGGGCTCGTCGGCATCCGGCGTGTTCGGCTTGAGCGAGGCATGGGGCAATTGCGGCTCGAGCTGTGGTCCCTCGAATACGACGACGGCCGCCCTTACTCGCTCGTGGAGGCGGGCACCGGCGACCTTGCTACGAACATCTTCCGCGGCACCTATACCGACCCCACCGCCTTAGGCGGCAGCGTCGGGGTGGGCATGGAGCGTGTCGACACCCAGGGGCCGAGACGCCAGGAAAGTGGCAATCGGACGGGGAACTGGCTGCGATACCAATTGCACCGTGGCGACGAGGCCGGGTTGGCGCTGGACCTCCGCCGCATGAGCACCGAGTCCGATCTGCCGGACTATGCGTCTCCGATCACTCGAACGGACTGGACAGTGCGGGGGCGTGTGCGCCTCGCCGAGGGCCTGGTGGCCGAGGCGTACACCGGCAAGTCGTCGCACGAGGTCGAGGACGTGCGTGACGCGTACGTGCTGGAGGGAGGAAGTCGAAGCCAGCAAGGGCTCCGGCTCGGGCTGAGTCGTGCAGGCCTTTGGGCGCGTGGGGAATACAGACGCTGCGCCGGCGACGAGCTACCATCCAATAGAATCGAGCTGACCGCCGGGGCGAGCCGGCTGGGTGTAGGAGGTGTCTCGGCCGACTTGGCACGTGGCTCGTGGGCCGACAACTCGACGTCGAGCCGGCGGGTGCGCGCCTGGACAGAGCCGCTTCTAGGCGTCGTCTCGCTCTTCGGCTCTTGGGAGTCGGGCACGTATGGGTCGCGCACGATGCCGCTGCTTCAGGCGGGGGCTCTTCCCGATTCGACTACCGATGGGGGAGATGACTCAACTCCCGGGGACGGAACTGAGCCCCTGGAAGACGATGTGGCCACCTTGCCGCTCTTCGGGATCACGGATCGGCGCGCGACCAGACTCGGCGCCACGCTCTCCTGGCGCGGCCTAGCGTTATCGGGTGCGCGGCTTCAGGTCGAGTCGGACTCGCTTATTCCGCTCGGGATTGAGCCGGACCGGGGTTCGCCTTTCTTGGCCGGCGCCGAGCTGTCGGGTTGGGAGCTTTGGGGCAGAGTCCCGACATTCTGGGAAAACCTGCGCCTGGAGGGCTCGCTACAGCAGTGGGACGAGCCCGGGATGTACTTGCCGGAGCAGATCTACAGAGGTGCACTGGTCTTCCACAAAACGTATCTGGAGAGCGAGAACTTCGAGCTTTGGTGGAAGCTTGGCGTGAGAGGGAATAGCGTGATGACCGTGCACCTGCTCGGTGAGGAAGACGAAGAGGGTCTGCGCCCGCTCGAGACTGTGCCTTTTTACCAGAACTGGTACGGGCGCATCCAGATCCGCATCGTCACGGTCCAGGTCTTCATCGGCTCGGACAACTTCATCCGCCGAAGGAATCTCCAGAATTTCCCGGGGCGGGTCTTGCCCATCACTCGCACGTGGTACGGACTGCGTTGGACAATGTGGAACTAAGCGCGCACGCCGTTAACTTTTTCCGCTCTGCGGAGGTCGTCCATGATCCGGAGTATGACTGGGTACGGAGAGGCTGAGCGGGAATCACCCGCGGGTCGTCTGAGACTGGAAGTGAAGACGGTGAACCACCGCTTCTTCAATTCCAACATCAAGACACCATCTGGCTTCGACAAATTCGAAGGTGAGATCACTGAAGCGCTGAAGCGGCACCTTGCCCGGGGCCACGTCAGCGCCTTCTTGACGATCGACCGTTCCGTTGGTGAAAGCGGGCAGGTCGCGCGGATCGACCTCGATCGTGCGCGTCAGATCCGCGCATCGCTCGAGGCGCTTCAGTCCGAGCTCGATGTGCCCGGCGAAGTGGACTTGGACATGATGGCGCGCTTCGGCGAACTGTTCCGCGCGCCGGAGCAGAATCGCGTAGAGGGCGTCGAGGTTGAGCTGCTGCGATCACTCGCCGAGGATGCCGCCCTGTCCGCACGATCGCTTCGTGAGGCCGAGGGTGCTCGTCTCCGAGCTGATCTCGAGGCACGTCTTGCTGCGATGGCTAAGGCGCTCGACCGAGTGGAGGCGCGAGCCCCACAAAGGCTCGTAGCCGAGAGGGACCGACTGAGGGAGGCGATTAAGGAGCTTTCCGAGCAGACTCCGTTGGATGAGGATCGTCTCGCTCGCGAAGTCGCGTACCTCGCGGAGAAGTGGGACATCAACGAGGAGCTGGTACGCTTCCGATCGCATATCGAGCTGTTTCAGGAGGCACTTTCCAGTGACGGCGAGCAGCCGGTGGGTAAGCGGCTCGGCTTTCTCGTGCAGGAGATGCATCGCGAGGCGAATACGATCGGATCGAAAGCAAACGACTCCGAAGTCTCGCACGAATCCGTGGCGCTCAAGGAGGAGGTCGAGCGGGTTCGCGAGCAAGTAGAGAACGTCGAGTGACGTATGCGCCGCCCGTGGTCCTAGCCGCCCCCAGTGGTGCCGGGAAGACGACTCTCGCCCGGCGGCTGGTCGCTGGCTCGGATCGATTCGTGTTTTCGATCTCCGCGACGACGCGTGTGCCGCGACCGCGAGAGAGGGACGGCGTAGACTATTCCTTTGTGAGCGAAGGCGATTTCGAGGCGATGATCGACGCCGGCGAATTCGTCGAATGGGCCGCCGTTCATGGTCGTTTGTACGGTACGCCGCGCGCAGCCCTTGAAGCTGCGGCCTCGAAGGGTGAGCATGTAGTGCTGGACATCGATGTGCAGGGAGCACGTCAGATTCGAGATTCGGTGCCAGATGCGAGTTTGATCTTCATTCTGCCGCCGTCGGTTGATGCGCTGATGAGAAGGTTGAGGGGGCGGGGAACGGAAGCCGCGCCTGAGGTAGAGCGGCGGTTGCGGTCTGCGCTGGACGAGTTAGAGGCCGCGTCGGAATTCGCACACCGGGTGGTGAACGACGACCTGGGTCAATGTCTACAGGACATCGAACGAATCGTCATGGGGGAGCAAGCGGACGCAGTCAGCACGGTCCCCTTGGAGAACATCGATGTGCTTCGCGCAGGTATCGCGCGGATCCTCGAAGAAGAGTATCAGAACGTAGGCAACTAGGTAGCAATCAAAGGAGTCGATATGAGGGTTTTCACGCCCGACGAAGTCGCCACCGGCACTGAGAGCAAGTACCTCGGCGTGCTCGTCGCCGCAAAATATGCGCGAGAGCTCAACACGCTTCCGCGTGAGGCCATGCCGCTCGGCGAGGAAAAGAAGCTCACCACTCGTTCGCTCGAGGCGTTGACGTCTGGACAGATCGAGTTCCGTTTGGTGAAGCGCCGCCTCAAGGGCGAGGGCGTGCAGTCGACCCCCTGACCGGAACCGGCTGAGGAAGCCTTCATACGTATGCCCGACCTCAGACTGACGCCCCGACGGCCATGGCAGGATAAGCATGTAGTTTTGGGGGTCACTGGGGGGATTGCGGCGTACAAATCCATTCAGGTCGCGCGTGACCTGACCCGTCTGGGCGCCAAGGTCGACACGGTGCTCACCCGCTCTGCACAGAGATTCGTGGCGCCTCTCAGTTTCGAGGGGGTCACGGGCCGACCTGCGCTGACGGACCTCTTCTCAGCGGAGGGTGCCGCGCTTCACATCCGTTTGGGGCGCGAGGCTGATGTCATCTGCATCGCGCCGGCGACCGCGGATCTTCTAGCGCGCGCCGCTCATGGCCGCTCCGACGACCTCATTTGTACGACCCTGCTCGCGACGCGGGCACCGGTCATCGTTTGTCCAGCGATGAACGACAAGATGTTCTCGCACCCCCAGGTGCAGGCGAACGTAGCCCATCTCCGCGACAAGCTCGGCTACACCGTGGCAGGTCCGGCAGAAGGGGCGCTCGCGGTCGGCGAAGGGGAGGGGCCCGGCCGCATGATCGAGCCTTGGCAGATTGAAGAGCACGTGGGTCGCGCGCTCGCGGGCAAGGGCGCTCTGTCAGGGAAGCACGTATTGATCACGGCGGGTCCGACGCGCGAGGCCATCGACCCGGTACGCTTTCTGGGGAATCGCTCTTCCGGCCGCATGGGTTTCGCCATCGCGCAGGCTGCTTGGCGGCATGGTGCGGTGGTGACGCTCGTTTCCGGACCTACCGCGCTCGAGGTTCCCGTGGGCGTCGACTTGGTACCAGTGGAGAGCGCGGTCGAGATGCACGACGCCGTGCAGGGTCTCGTGTCCTCCGCCGACGTGTTGGTCTTCTCCGCAGCGGTTGCGGACTTTAGGCCCGTCGATGTCGAAGGTCAGAAGGTCAAGCGTGCCGACACCGGTGATTCCCTGACGGTGCCGTTGGTTGCGAATCCGGATGTCGCGGCGGGTACTGTAGGTCTACGCAAGCCGGGCAGCGTGGCGATCGGGTTCGCATTGGAGACGAACGACCTCATCGACAACGCCCGCAAAAAGCTGGAGCCGAAGGGCTTGGACCTCATCGTCGCGAACGATGCCACCGAGGAGGGCGCGGGCTTCGAGGTTGGCACCAACCGCGTCACGTTCCTCTCCCGTGACGGCGCTCCGGAGGCACTCCCCCTGATGAGCAAGGAATCCGTCGCAGAGGAACTGATGGAGCGTGTGATGGACCTCCTGGGCGGTGGAGCGTGACTGACTCGGGTTCGTCACGAAGCGAAGCTGCGCGACTTTTGCGTCAGCGCGCCGAGATGGGTGTGACCGACTTGTTCATGGATGGCCTTTCACGGGAGCAGGCGCTCGCGCTGGCCCGGTCGGCGGCGTCCAACAGGCCGACGCCTTCGGTCTCGCCGAGCTCAGGTCGATCGCCCTCAGCGCAACCTGGCGCAGGTCGATCGCGCGCTCACCCCGGCGAAGACGGCGGCAGCACAGTTCAGGGCTCCCCCCTCCCCGTGCTGCCGACCTCCTATGCGGGGGTCCGAGACTCAGCGATGTCCTGCACGAAGTGTCGGCTCGCGGAAGGACGGACCCAGGTCGTGTTCTCGGATGGGTCTGAGCGCGCGCGACTCATGGTGGTCGGTGAGGCTCCGGGTGCCAACGAGGACGAGACCGGTGTGCCGTTCGTCGGTCAGGCAGGCAAGTTCTTGGATCTGTTGTTGGCCTGTGTGGATCTGTCGCGGGATGATTCGGTCTACATCTGCAACGTGCTCAAGTGCAGGCCGCCGGGAAATCGGAATCCGATGCCGGACGAAATCGAGGCGTGCTCCCCGTATCTCAAGAAGCAGATCGAGTTCGTCCAGCCAGAGGTGCTGTTGGCGGTCGGGACGTTCTCGGCCCAGCTCCTCACCGGTCGGCAAAAGATCGCTTTGGGAAAACTGCGGGGTGAGGTTCACAGCTACCACGGGGTGCCGCTCGTCGTGACCTATCACCCTGCTGCGCTGATGCGGAACCCGAAGTGGACCCGACCGTTCTGGGATGACCTGCAGTTGCTCAGAGGGGTGATGGGTAGCCCGTAGGATATTGGCCCGTTGGCCTAGTGCTCGCCCGCTAGAGATCGGCTACCTTCATCGCTTCCCCGAGCCGATTCGCATGGAAGCCTCACCGACCTTCGCCCAGCCCGCATTCGATAGGACACCTCCGTTCTCGTTAGAGGCGGAGACCGCTGTGCTGGGCGGCATGCTGATCGACCGGGATGCGGTGCCTCGCTCCGTTGAGATTCTCAACGAATCCATGTTCTATCGGGAAGCGAACCGACGCTTGTACCGGTCCATGATTAGTCTCTTCGAGCGTGGGGACGTGATCGATGTGATTACGGTCTCGGAGGAACTCAAGAAGACCGGTGAGATGGAGTCGGCCGG
>Ga0115002_10008514_pt1 | contig 11360 bp, 6 predicted proteins | sample ArcticOcean_MG_C_8_FD_89576 | JGI IMG/M metagenome (GOLD analysis project Ga0115002, IMG submission 89576) | Marine microbial communities from western Arctic Ocean - ArcticOcean_MG_CB11_86 | ecosystem: Environmental > Aquatic > Marine > Oceanic | place: Arctic Ocean: Canada Basin | collected... | reverse complement strand
CGGGTTTGGCCGCATCTTTACAGACTATATTGTGATGAAAATTCCGACCAGCATCTCGTACCAGGTTTCGCCAAAACTGACGCTTGGGGCATCTATGATTGTGTATCGCGCCAATTTGGCCATTGCGCCATTGCCCTACCAAGTCTTCGACACGGTTGCCATAACAACGCCTGTCGCGCCGGCCGGCACGCGGTTTTTTCCAGAAGGTGGCAATCAGAACGGACGATTCGCGCTCAGTGGCCAAGTAGGCTTTTACTACAAACCCAACGAGATGTTCAGTCTAGGCGCGTCGCTTTTGTTGCCTCAGAACTACGCCCCCTTTGAGTGGAATTCGTTTTACGCAGATCCGACCGCCACAACATTTGGGGATCATCGCAAAATCGAATACGATCTGGACGGTCCGCTCATGGTGACCACTGGTGTGGGTATCAAACCGAACGAGAAGACCTCGATTGCGGTCGATGGGACATGGACAAAGTATAAGGGCGTGGAAGGGTTCGGCAGTCCGGGCGGCATCTTCGGCGGCATCGTTCAGCCGTTTGGATGGCGCAATGTCTTTTCCGTAAAGACGGGGGTCAGATATCAGGCAAATGAAAAAATGGATCTACGCCTGGGTTATGCCTTCACACAGATGCCGCTGCAAGAGCATGCCGTGTTGACGGCCACTGGTGCACCGGCCACGTTTCAAAATCATTTCACAGCGGGTGCGGGTATCAAAGTGTTGCCGTTCTTGACCCTGGAAGCATCGGGTTATCTGGTGCCGCGGGAACATATCACAGGTCCCTACCTCATTGATCAGTTAGGACCGACCCCCCCTTCCACACCAGGCACTATAGATACGTCAAACAAGATCACGAGCGGAACCATGGGATTTTATTTCAGGTTCTAATTGAGTCGACAGGTGTGTCGGAAATCTCCAAATATGGGATTGCACAGCTGCCGAAACCCCATTGTGGAATTAGAAGAATATCACAACAATTATAGAGGAGGATTTTATAAGAACCTGCGTGTTTGAAATTGTTTCTTCTATCCAAATTATCACCATATTTAGTTTTAGGGAAAATATAGAATGACAAGAAAATACGTTTTCATCTTGAGTGCCTTGGTCGGACTGCTGGTCTGTTTCAGCACAGACAGCAGCGCGCAACAAACACTGCGAAACCGCCTGGAAGTCGGTTCGTGGTTTGGCCGTGCGCTGCCCGATGATCCATCTACATCGCCGTTTTCCGAATTGGTCATGACCCCTACCTTTATGGCCGACGGCACGATTATTGCCAACGATGCGCATGAATTAACCAGCGTTCACGGTACATCCCACGGCCACTGGGTCACCACGGGGCCAAACACGATTCATTCAACATTTATCTGGCTGAGTTTGTCAGCCGAAAAAGCAAACGGGTTTACCGGAATGGTAAAGGTTCGGCTGTTTGGACGTATAGACCCGAGCAATCCCGATAGGATGATTGGAAAGGTGTATCCCGTCCTCTTCCCGGAGGGCACTGATGCCCTCGTCGCCGATGATGCCGACGGCATCCCGCTGGGCGCATTTACCATTGAGCAACTAAGGCGCATCAAAGTTGATCAGGCACAACCAACGGTCACAGGCATTGATCTGAGCAGTGAACCGGCCATGGGCATGTGGTTTGGCCGTGCGGTCGCCGACAATCCCGCAACGTCAACCTTTACCGAGTTATTCGTCGAACCCACATTTCTGGATGATGGAAATGTGATTTTTGATTCGTCTCAGGAAGAGCGCGCCTCGATTTCGGCCAGCCATGGGCAGTGGACCGTTGAGGGCAGCACGGTCAAAAGTACGTTTATCTGGATGGGCATGACGCCAACAGGCACCACGGGATTTACCGGCGCAACCAAAGTAAGATTCACCGGGCAGGTTAATGGCGACCAAATGACAGGGTCTTTTTCACTCGTGCATTTCTCACCAACGGATGATCCACTCGATCCAAATGATGCGGGCGGCACATCAGGTGGCACCTATACCCTCCAATCGCTGCAGCGCCATCGCGTTGGTCCCACAGGCCCACGCAATCTGAGCAATCACCCCGCAGTGGGCACCTGGGTGGGACGCGCCGTACCAGACGATCCAGCACAGTCGCCCTTCCCCGAAGTGTATATGACGCCCACGTTCTTCGCCGATGGCAATATGATCGCCAACGACGCGATTGCCACCAGTCTGCACCATACCGCCCATGGCGATTGGTTCTCCACTGGGACCAATGGCGCAGAAACAACATTCCTGTTCATCCTGGGCACCCCAGAAGCACCCAATGGGTTTGCTGGCGCCTTCAAGATTCGGCTCGTGGGTGAAATCGATCCCAACAACCCGGACGTCATGATCGGGCAGTTGTTTCCCACGCTGTATCCACCCGATGTGAACCCGCTCGATCCAAATGCACAGGGTCAACCGATTATCTCTTTGTCTTACACATTGCGGCGTGTTCCCGTTCAGCAGCACGTGCCCGCATTTCAGCCATCAGCATCCATTCTGGATCGCCAAGCGCATGTCGTTGCAACAGTCACCCAAAACGGCGAACCCGCAGCGGGTCTGGAAGTGGCCTTTGCTCGGTCGATTTCAGGATTGCCTTTAGATTACAAATGGAAAGGCACTACCGATGCCAGCGGCCATGTGAACGTCAAAATTGAAGCCACTCAGTATTCAAGGGCTTCAGGTTATTACAACATCAAGGCAACCAACGCATCGGGCACTGTGGTCTCAACCTGGGGCAGCGTGCCGATCAACGGCGGGGAAGAGGTCAGCGTGATGCTGCCTGTGGGTGGCAAAGCAAACGTAACAAATCAGATTGATCTGGAAGATTTGGGTGTGTTTTCTTTGATCGGGAACTCGCCCAACCCTTTCAACCCTGCCACGCAAATTGCCTACGATTTGAATGAGAGCAGCGAAATCCGGTTGGTTATATTCAACAATCTGGGCCAGGAAGTGCGCGTGCTTGTCAACGAATACCAGACTGCCGGTCAGTATCGGATCTCCTGGGATGGTAAAGACGCGACTGGCCGTGGCGTGGCCAGTGGGCTCTATCTCTACCGGTTGTCGAGTGGCAATGTATCGCAAACGCGGCAGATGCTGTTGCTGAAATAACGCATCCTGGTTTGAAATATTGAAGGGGCTTCGTAGATTCTCTCCGAAGCCCCTTTTCCTCCCTATTGTCAACGGAAATTAACAGCGATCTCACCCAATCGCTCCGTGCCGCAACCTGCCAACTTTCTCTAAAATGTGCGCAAAAGAAATTAGAAATTCGATTTCTCAGAGAAGTTCTGACAGAGAATGGAGATGAAACTGCAGATGGGAATTTTTCTTGAACAGATGATGAAGTTTTCTATGACCGTTATGGTCTCAAGCATGGAGGCGATTACCAAAACCATGCAGGAGATGCAACAAAAGGCGGAAAGTCCCGATGATGTAGAAGACATCAACGAAACGGATGGCGGGCAACCGTCGTCATTTAGCAACGTGTCCAGACTTGCAATCGTGCCGTTTTTTGAGATGTCGAAGCTCCCGATGACCGTTTTTGCCTCTGTCATCAAGACAATTTCCCAAACCCAACAGGAGATTCGAGCATCGATTGAAACGGACAATGGGGAAAATAGTGAAGAACCGGTTGAAAACTATGATAAAGAAATTGTCTCGTTGGATGCGCAAGAGGTTGCCCTTGAAACCAAGGCCCTCTTTATGGAGGAAGTCGAAGAAGTTTCTAAACGAACTTTATGGCAGATTGGCAGATCTGGTCGAAGCGATTTTGGTGGGAAATGGACAGCTGTTTTCGATTATCATGTGGGAACGGATATCGATGAAATTAACAGTCCAAACATACCTCATCTGATCACTGTGCAGGGCGGGCCAAAGTCTAAAGGTGCGACGGAGAAACTCAATATACACTTTACTCTTGACCGCGACTACCCAACCGGTGAATTGATTTTTAGCTATGATCGGTGGGGGGGCGAGAAAGACCAAGTGTTTGTTGATGATGAATTACTGGCACCCATCAGCGGTGTGGGCAAAGGCAAGTTCAAGCATGTTGCACTCTCACTCAACGATGCCTCAAATGGCGACCATGTCATAACGATTACAACTTCAGGAGAGACAGCGTCTGGGGGACATCGCATTGACTACGTGAAACTCGCAGAAGTTGAGAAACCCGTGGCGCACGGCTGAGAAAACCAACACATTTTTGGGGACATACAGTATGCCAGAAGCAAAAGAACAACCGTCGAGAACGGCGTTGCTCGCGCATCTTCGAGAGACGTATCTGTTTAAAGACCTTGACGAGGATGTTCTGCAAGATTTGTCGAAAGACTTGACGTGGGTCAGTTTAGAACCTGGAGAAAATCTCTTTCATCAAGGGGACCACAGCGATTCGATGTACTTGGTGATCGATGGTCTGTTGAAGGTCGCTATCAATCTAGACGACGGCAGTGAGCTGTTTGTCGGAGAGAACAAACCTGGTCAGTTGGTCGGCGAGATGGGCGTTTTCACGGGTCAAAGTCGCACCGCGAGCATTTACGCCCACACCGAAGGCAGCTCAGGATTGGTGAAAATTCCGGAATCGGGGTTCAGTCGCATTGCCTCCACGAATCCACATGCCTTGGCACAGGTGGGCGAGACGATTCGTCAGCGTTTGTTCCGAAACCAACTCGCTGAGATGCTACCCAACCTGTTTGGAGAACTTGATGAGGCAACGTTCAATGACATTGAGGCAGAAGCAGAATGGGTTCAGATTTCTCGCGGGGATGTCCTTATTAAACAAGGTGACCCCGGCGACAGCATGTACATCCTCATTCGCGGTCGGCTACAAGCTCGGGTTACAGTGGAGGATGGACACCAGATTGTCGTGGGGGAAATAACCCCTGGAGAGAGTGTTGGTGAAATGGCAATGTTCACAGGCGAAACGCGCACCGCTGACGTTGCCGCTGTTCGTGATACCGCATTGGTGAAATTTTCTAAGGCCGGGTTCGATCGGTTAATGGACAAATATCCCAACGTCATTCGGCAGATTACCAACATCGTAATCGGTCGGCTACGGCGCGCGCAGTTCTCGAAAGCTCGGCCACAGAATGTGACCAACATTGCCATTGTCCCCATTAACCCAGATGTCCCATTGACACAGTTTACCGAACGCTTTGTTGCCGCACTCAACACGCTCGATTCAACGATACATCTCAGCAGTCGGCGCGTTGATACCATTCTCGGTGTTCGGGACATCGCCCAATCAGACGCCGGTAATCCGTTGAATATCAAACTCGCCGCTTGGCTCGATCACAATGAAGCAGCGCATCGTTTCGTGGTCTATCAAGTGGATGGAGAAATTTCGGCTTGGACGCAACGCGCCATTCGACAAGCGGATCGCATCGTGTATGTTGGACAAGCCACCGATGACCCCACCTTGACCCTATTTGAAGCCCACGTCAACAAAATTGCCACAGTTCGCACGGATCTTGTCTTGCTTTATCCAGATGGTGAGCAACAACCCAAAGGAACGATCAAGTGGCTCAACGCTCGGAAAATCGCCAAGCACTACCATGTCCGTTGGAATTTGGACGGCGACTTCGAGCGACTGGCACGGTTCATTGCGGGCAAGGCAGTTGGCTTATGCCTTGGTGGTGGTGGTGCACGCGGATTTGCTCACTTTGGCGTGATTAAGACATTGCAAGAGGCCGGGATGCCAATTGACATTATTGGCGGAAACAGTATTGGCGCTTACGTCTCAAGTATATACGCCACCGGGTACGCAAAGGGATGGGACGTCAAAACCATGATTAATGCCACACGCAAGGTTTTTTCTCGTTGGCACTATCACCTCACGCCGCCGATCACGTCGATGTTTTCCGATGGCATTCTCGTTCATGATATCAAAGAATGTGTAGGGGGCGATATACAGATCGAAGACCTTTGGATTCCATTTTTCTGCGTGTCGAGCAATTTGACCCGGGCAGAAGTTAAGACCCATAGCACAGGCCCCTTATGGAAGGCCGTGCGCGTCAGTGGTGGGCTTCCGGCAGTTGTGCCGCCCGTTGTTTTCGACGGCGACTTGCACGTAGACGGTGCCCTTCTCAACAACCTCCCCATCGATGTGATGAGCCAGATGTGTGATGGGGGCATCGTGATTGCGATTGATGTCAGCCCAATTGTCGACATGGGTGAGAACAAAACATATGGAGATACCTTGTCTGGCTGGGATATGATTATGAGCAAAATGAATCCTTTTGCAAAGCAGATCAGGATGCCCTCCCTACCGACAATTATGCAAAGGTCGGCAGAGATTGGTGCCGTTTTGCAACTCAAAGGCATCGTAGAAAAGCTCACCGATGTGTACATTTCTATGCCCGTTGAGCATTTTGATATACTTGGGTTTAAAGAGGCTGAGAATATTGTTCAGGTGGGATATAACGAAGCACAAAGAAGGATTGTTCCGTGGCTGAAGGAGAGAGAGAAAAATCTAAAGAAAACATAAGCTATCACGTTGTGGACATGATCGGTTAACCACTGACATGTATTGTTTGTAGTACGTCGGTTTTGATGTTACGGCATCAAGAAGTGTTATAAAGAAAGCCTTCACTTGTTTTATGAGTGAAGGCTTTCTTTATGTCACAGTGGTTTTTTACAAAAAGCAAAATACGCATAAAATACATCTTCTAATTTTTTCGTGTTTGTTTCGTTTATTGTATGATTATTTTTGGCGAGTTGATAGGTGTTTATAATAACTTTCTAAAGTAGATTGCCGAATCTTCATATCCAATGGATTGGTAGAATTTGTCAGCTCTTCTTGTTGCCAGTGCGACTATTTTTGATTCTCGCTCAGTGGCCTTTTCTTCAGCCAATGCCATTAGTTTTTTTCCGACGCCTTGTTTTCGAAATGCTTCTTCAACGAATAACTCTTCGACCCAACTTACGGTGCCATTTGCGTAAAAAGTGAGATGATGAAATACGAGGATATATCCGATTAATGTAGATTCATGTTCTGCTACGATAAGATCTACATTTTCGTCATTCAGCAATTTATATTGGTTTAAACCTCTGCCTGTTTTGGATCACGGACGAAGACGACTGTGAGTATAAGCGCAATGATGGTGATGAGAAGGACGATGCCAAAGGGTGAGGCGACGTGCCATTCGTAAAGATAACCCCCTGCGTAGGAGGCCAGGGCCAGCGGGAGGATGGTGAGGAAACCCACACCTGGCCCACCGGTTCCACCTGAAGCCGCACCGATTCGCACGCTGCCTCTGCCAATGGCGGCCATGACACGACCGCGAATGTTGCGAGGAATGGTGTCGGCGAGTAAGGCACCACAAGCGGGGCTGAAGAAGGCCATTGCAATGGCAATGACGCAGCGAATGAGCATCACGTAGGCGAGTGTGTCGGCTAAGACGAATAGGGGAATGAATGCCCCGCACAAAAGTAGGGATGCGAAGATGAAGGGCGTTCTGCCGTATCGATCGGAAAGAAAGCCTGCGGGGATACGCACGAGATTTCCAAGGGCTGCTTCGACGAGCAATACAAACCCCCACTGTGCAGAGGATAAGCCGATGTGGTTTTTGGCATAGACCACCCAGAAGGGGCTGGAAATACCGTTGGCGACAAAACCCAAGATAACAATGGCAGTCAAAGCTTTTAATGTTCGAGGGAATTTGCCCAGCATAGCGGGGATACCGGTATAAGCTTGTCTAAAATTTTGAGATAGGTGATGCAATTTGATATCTTCTGTTTTTGAGTCTGTTGTCTCTTTGATAAAGAATAGATTAATGGTTGCGCCAAGCGCATAGGCAATGGCCATGATCGCATACAAGATACGCACGCCGGTGTCGACGCCGTAATGATCGAGTAAGAGGCCTGCTAAGTAGGGTGCAAAGATTGCGAGGGTACCTGAAAAGGTCATCATGGTGGCCATACCACGTCCTCGATTCTCTGGGGGAAGTGAATCGGCAATAATGGCTGAGGAGGCGGGGTTTTGGAGAACGGCAAAACCTTGAACCAATCGGGCAAGTGCGATCCAGTGCCAGCTTTGGGCAAAGACGTAGAGCAAGATGGTGATGCTGGAAAAATAACCTGTAAAGGCGATGAGTTTGGCACGGCTTGTGTGGTCGGCGAGATATCCGGCAATGGGGAAAACGAGGAGGCCACCTAACGGCCCAAGGGCAAAGATGATGCCGATATCGGTGGGTTGCCCACCCAGCGAAAGGATGAACAAGGGTGTGAAAGGGAAAGCCATGCTTCGGCTGAACATGCCCAACGCACCTGAGATTGAGAGAACGAGGATGTTGCCGCGCATGAAGCCGAAGGTTTTAGAAGCGGGTGGCATTTAGGGTCGCATGTTTGAATTTGGAATGATAGGCATCGTTTCAGAAACGAACGGATGTTTTCATATGATAGGGCAGAAACAGTTTCAAGTCATGATTTAATTGTATATATAAAAGGAAGACCTCGTCAGATAGCCTGGCGAGGTCTTTTGTTGTGTTAGACCAAAAAATTCGTTTGGCCCTTGAACCTCTCTTTGAGAGGGCACAAACATCTGTGTGGAGACTCAAATGACTCCGTTGCCGTTATGGCTTTTACGAATAGGTCATTTGAGGTGTTTGCGCAAAAAGTCAAAGGTGCCTTGACCGTTGATGGTGTGTGGGCCGTTGAAGTATTCGATTTCGGTTTTGTCAGCAAGTCCGAGGAGGGCGTAGTGGCGATAGGTTTTGGCGTATTCGTAGGCGACCCATTCGTCTGGGGCCACGCCATCGTGGTGGCCGCGTTCGACCATGAAGGGACGGGGGCAAATGAGCCAACTCATTTCGGCGTAGTTGAAGGTGTTGCCGAGGTTGAATTCGAACATTTCGTATTCTTTTGAAAAGATGTAGCTGTGTTTGTGTCGGGTGGATGCGTTTTTCCAAATCCATTCGTTGAAATCTGCCGAGCAGATGGAGAGGCAATATTGGTCTAAGAGCGCAGGAACGCGCATAGCGGTTTTGCCACCGTAACTGATGCCGTAAAAACCGATGCGGTCTGGATCGACATAGGGGAGCGATGAGAGCCACGCAAGGGTTTGCTCGTGTTGGCGCACGATGAAGGAGAAGAGGGAAAGCTTTAAGGGGTTGGCTTTGCGCTGGAGGACACGAAAGTCGTCTTCGCCGATGTAGGGATTTTGTGGGGCATAGGTGATGAACCCTTCTTTGGCCAGGTCGTAGGCATAGTTGCGATAGGGATGGCGTGGGCCGTCGGGGTTGACGATGGATTGAGATCGGCCTTCTAAACCATGTTGGCAGACGACAACGGGACGTTTGGTTCCTTTGCGAATGCGTTTGGGAATGAGCAAGATGCCATAGGCGAAGACGTCGGCATAGACGTCGAGCACGACTTCATAGGCGGTGAGTTTGGGTTCGTCATAGAGCAGTCGGGTGCGTGCATTGGGTGGTAGTTCTATGGGGGGTAAGGGGCCGATGACATTCCAGAGACGGTCGCGGTAGGTTTGCACCATTTGAGGATGGGTGGCGAGATCCAGTTCACCCGCGTCGGCCCAATATTCGGCGCGGCGAAATTCGGCTTCGCGTAGGGCGTCTTGTGTATGGTCGACGAGTTGGTCAAATTGGCGTTTGAAGCGGATGTCGGGTGAAACACCCTCACGGACGAAGGTAGGAGATTCTGTTGTAGATGTGCTTTGGAACGATGTATTGAGGTTATACAGGAGTGCATCTAACGTTTGGTCTGTGCCCGGGTGACCGCTGGGGCTGCGGGTTAAGAAGAGTGTGTTGGATGCATTTTCAATGAGATCACAAGCACGGTCGAATTCGGCTTGGACGTCTTTGGGGGATGGTGTGGTGAGACAGCCTGGAGCGGCTGCGCTTTTGATGTTTTCAGGTTGGGGTGGGCCATCTATTTTGGGATGGTTGGCAATTTCGATGATGAGTTTGCGTGGGGCAATGAGGGTGGCAATTTCGGCATCGCCAAATTCTTTGAGCAATCCAAAGAGGTTTCGGTAGATGGGTTCGTTATAGAGGTTTTCGCGAGGTTGAAAGTAGCCGGATACAGCGGTGGCTTGAATGCGGGTGTCAATGGCGGCGGTATAAAAGGCGAGTAGGCCGCCTTCGCCATGGCCAAAGAGACCGGTTGGGATTTTGTCTTGGGCGAATGTGTCGATGGCGGCTTGGATTTTTTGGATTTCATAACCGATGATGTGTCGGCCCAGTTCATATGCGGCGCGATAGATGAATTCGCGGTGGGGGTGATTGGTCATGGTGATGTCGGGGTGACCGGAGTGGGTGCAGTTGCGGTCTATGAGGAGGGGGATGAGAACGCGACATCCATTTTCAGCAAGGCGACGTGCCACTTGTGCAGATTCGGGCAGGTCGGAGTCGAGGCCTGCGAATTGTTCGGGGGAGATGTCGCAGTCAGGTAGGGCAATGATGTTGGCAACGGGTGGTTCATTGGGTACGAGGAGAAGTCCTTCGCCTTCTACGCCTTTGAGTACGGGCCAGCGTACTTCAAAGATGCGGTAACCTTGCGCGGTGGCAACTTCGGTTGGGCCGGTGAGAGGTGCGATTATTTGGATGGCACCGTTTTCACGTTCATCCATGAGGCCGAGCATTTCTGAGAGGTGTTCTCGGCGTGTGTCTTGGGGCGTGTTTGTGTCTCGGTTCTGCCGAGCGGTTTCGGTTTCACGGGTGAGATACCGGCTGATGCCTGCAACCATTTCAGCAGCGAAGTCGCCTTCTTGGGTGAGGCGTTTTGTGCTTGGCAATGTTTTACGGGGCATATTGGATTTTCCTATAAAAAAGTGTTATATACAGCAACTTTAGCAACATGATAGGCCGAGTGCGGTATTTTTAATTTTGTCTCTTGGGTTGGTAGCTAAGAGTGCTATGATCTGATGTAGATTTCCCCTTTGGCAAGCACTGAGGAATTTTTTTTGGAGATGCCAATCATATATATGGTTGAACATATCAAACCTTCGTGATTAGAAATGTATTTGATATTGATCGATATCTATTCATATGGCCATGCCAATGATGTTGATGAAGCCATATATTTTGTGGCGAATGAGGTTGCGCAGAGCAATGGTGAGATAGTTTTTGAGCACTACGTTTTAACCTTTGCTATAAGATGTGCATACGCTTTACTACGGTGCTTTGAGATCGAGAAGATAGTAATGATTTCTGAAGTGATAACCAAAAGCTTATTTTGGTATGTCAATGAATTTAGGCCTGATTGACTGACAAAAGTATTTATCATTTGAGTGTGTAGCAACTGGCAGGCACAATTAAGCCGCGCGTTGATATTCAATTGGGTATAATCGTAGTTGCTCGGATTGGATGTAAAAGTTGAAGAAGTCTGTCCAATCGCCATTTTT
>Ga0115002_10008511_pt1 | contig 11362 bp, 9 predicted proteins | sample ArcticOcean_MG_C_8_FD_89576 | JGI IMG/M metagenome (GOLD analysis project Ga0115002, IMG submission 89576) | Marine microbial communities from western Arctic Ocean - ArcticOcean_MG_CB11_86 | ecosystem: Environmental > Aquatic > Marine > Oceanic | place: Arctic Ocean: Canada Basin | collected... | reverse complement strand
TTGAGGCTTGGGAGATTTTGCCCCAGCTCACTCAGATGGAAGTTACCGGAATCATGGGCCATTTCATGGACATCGCCATGAAAATCGCCGTCCGCTGCGCAGCGGTGCTGGTCCTGATCGCGGCGCTTGACTATGGCTTCCAGCGCTACTCCCATGAGCAGAACATGAAAATGACCAAGGATGAAGTGAAGCAGGAGTTCAAGCAGCGCGAGGGTGACCCAATGGTGAGGGCGCGCGTTCGCCAGGTCCAAAGGGAGATGTCCCGCAAGAGAATGATGAGTTCCGTGCCCGATGCGGATGTCGTCATCACGAACCCGACGCATTACGCCGTCGCCATTAAATATGACCGCGAGGAAATGGAAGCGCCCCTGGTCGTCGCGAAGGGCATGGGATTTATTGCCCAGAAGATTCGCGAGGTCGCGGGCGAAAACGATGTGCCCCTCGTCGAGAACAAGCCGCTGGCCAGGGGACTCTACAAATCGGTCCAGGTGGGAGATGTCGTCCCGGTCGAGTTCTACAAGGCAGTGGCCGAGGTTCTGTCCTACGTCTACACGCTTAGCCGCAGAGCGGCCTAGCTTTTACTGAAAAGGGAAGGAAAGTTTCATGAACGAATCAACCGCACTCACTGATCTGACAAAAAACAGCGACGTGGCGATGGCCGTGGGTGTCGTCGGAATTCTGATGGTAATGATCCTTCCGATCCCGCCATCGTTTCTCGACGCATTGTTGTCGTTCAGTATTACCTTCGGGCTGGTGATTCTGCTCGTTTCCCTTTATACGATCGAGCCGCTCGAATTCAGCGTATTCCCGACCCTTCTTCTGGTGACGACCCTGTTTCGTCTTTCGCTAAACGTCGCCTCGACCCGCTTGATTCTTTTGAGGGGCAACGAGGGCTCGGCCGGCGCGGGACAGGTTATTCAGGCATTCGGTAATTTTGTCGTGGGCGGCAACTACGTCGTCGGTCTCATCGTGTTCATCATTCTCGTTATCATCAATTTCGTCGTCATCACAAAGGGCGCAGGCCGTATCGCCGAGGTGGCCGCTCGCTTCACCCTCGACGCCATCCCCGGCAAGCAGATGGCCATCGACGCCGATCTGAATGCCGGGCTCGTCAATGAGTCCGAGGCCCGCCACCGCCGTGAGGTCATCAGTCAGGAGGCGGACTTCTTCGGCGCCATGGACGGTGCGAGTAAATTTGTCCGGGGCGACGCCATCGCCGGTCTGATCATCACGTTCATCAACCTGCTCGGTGGCCTGTTGATAGGCGTATTTCAGCAAGGCATGCCGATCGGCAAGGCCGCGGCCACCTACTCGATACTTACCGTTGGCGATGGACTGGTGGCGCAGGTTCCCTCGCTATTGATCTCGACTGCCGCCGGTATTGTCGTATCGCGCTCCGCCGAGCAAAGCCATCTCGGCGCCACCATCGCCAATCAGATTCTCCGGCACACCCGCGCTATCGGAGTGGCGGCCTCCATGTTGTTTATTCTGGGCATGTTTCCTGGTCTCCCGCAGCTGCCGTTCCTTCTGCTAGCCGGAGTTACCGGCGGACTTGCCTACTATCTCTCCCAGGCGAAGAAAAACGAAGTCGAGCTTGAGGAGCAGGCTGCTCTCGCAGCGCCTGCCGAGGCGCCTTCGACAGCACCCGAGAGCATGGAGCCATTCCTGCAAGTTGACCTCCTCGAGCTCGACGTAGGCTACAGCCTCATCCCGCTTGTAGATGCCCGTCAGAACGGTGAGCTCCTCGATCGGATCAGATCGATACGCCGTCAGTTCGCAACGGAGATGGGCCTCGTCGTGCCCCCGCTCCATATTCGCGACAACCTTCAACTCAAGCCGGGCGAGTATGTGATCTTGCTCAAGGGCGTTGAGATCGCGCGCGGCGAAATCATGATGGACCACTTCCTCGCCATGGATACCGGCACGGTCGAGTCCTCCGTTCCCGGTATTCCCACGACGGAGCCGGCCTTCAAACTGCCTGCCATCTGGATTACGCCGACCAACAAGGAGCGAGCCCAGTTCGCCGGATATACGGTTGTGGACCCTGCTACGGTCGTGGCTACTCACGTGACAGAGTTGATCAAGAAAAACGGCAACGAGTTGATCACACGGAGCAAGGTTCAAGGCTTGGTGGATAAGGTCAATGAAGCGCATCCGAAAGTGGTCGAGGAGCTTATTCCGAATCTCCTGCCACTTGGCCGTGTCCAAAAAGTGCTCCAAAACCTTGTCCGAGAGGGCGTCAGCATTCGAGATCTCGTAACCATCCTGGAGACATTGGCGGACTACGCACCCGTGTCTCAAGACCCAGACGTTCTTACCGAGTATGTCCGCAGCCGCCTGGCGCGGAGCTTGACCGCACAATTCGGAGGTGACACAGGCACGATCAACGTTATCACTCTTGATGCCGATTCGGAAAAAGCCCTCGTGGACTCCCTCCAGCACACCGATCATGGGAGCTACATGGCCATGGACCCGACACAGGCGGATCGTTTCCTGCGATCGATTCAAGGACAAATGGAGAGATTCGAGTCATCAACCTCTGCGCCCGTCTTGCTGGCCTCTCCGGCCATCAGAGGACATCTGAGAAAGTTTACTGAACGTTTTGTACCGCAGTTGGCAATTCTCAGCCATAACGAAATTGCTGCGGGCGTTCGCATCCAAAGCCTAGGGACAGTGAGTGTGTCATGAAAACAAGAAGATTCCGTGGTAAAGATCTGAGAGAAACTCTGGATAAAGTTAGAGCAGCGCTTGGCGATGACGCCATTATCGTATCGACGCGCAAGGTGAGTCGGAATGGGAGAGAATTCGGCCAGGGATTTGGCTCGAATGTCGAGGTCGAGGCGACTACGCCAGAGCTCGAATTCTCCTACACAGCAGCATTTCGCGATGTCACGCCCGGAGAGTTGGACAATGACATGGAAAAGATTCCAGAAAGTCTGGGTGGCGAATTGCCTCTCGACGACTCGGCGCCGCCGGTTCCTGAATTCGCGGATTTATATTTTGAGCTTTCCGAAAGCGGGCTTGGCGAGGAAACCGCGAAGGAAATTCTCTCTCGCGCCGAAAAGGACCTGGATGCCTCGGGCTACGATGCGGTCGAGGCAGGCCGCGAGCAGGTGATGAATATTCTCTCGCAGCTCTTTGATGTGAAGAATGGCGTCCGAATGCGCCAGCCAGGGGAGGAGGGACCCGCCATCAGCAACTTTATTGGCCCGGCGGGCGCGGGAAAGACCACGACCATCGCAAAAATAGCGGCTCTTTGTAAAAAACGACGCCTCAAAGTAGGGCTCATTACGCTCGATACCCGGCGAGCGGGCGGCGCCGAGCAAATGGAAAAACTGGCTGACTTGCTGCGTGTCCCATTCCTGGCCGTTAATTCAAGGCAACAGCTCGATCAGGCGCTGGCTAAATTTAAGCGGGCCGATGTGATTCTGGTTGACTCGCCGGGTCGGAGCACCGGGGATGAGGCTGCTATGGCCGATTTAGAGGTCCTGTTCGGAGAGGACCGCCCAGGAGAGAATTACCTTGTTTTAGCCGCCAATACGAACTCTGAGGACATGAAGCGAATTGGCGAGAAATTCTCCCGTGTTCCCCTGAAGGGACTTATCTTTACAAAGCTGGATGAAACAAGTCGATTTGGTGTAATCTTCGAGGTGCATCTGGACCTCGGGGTGCCGGTCGCCTATCTGACCTCGGGTCTGAGAATTCCCGGAGATATTGATATGGCGACTCCTAATATGCTTGCTCGGCTGATATTGCCAGCCGCGCAAGAGCTTGTTTCCGCTCAAGGAGCAATTGCGTGAACGAAAAGGCACAAAGGCAGACGGTATCGAAATCCCGCCCGCAGGCTGTTCCCAGTGGTGCGCCTGCGGCAGGGGGCCGCAACGTCCGGGTCCTTTCGGTGACGAGCGGGAAGGGCGGGGTTGGAAAGACCTGCATATCGGTGAACCTGGCCTATTGGCTGGCCGAGTCGGGCTCAAAGGTTCTTCTCCTCGATGCCGATCTCGGCCTGGCGAACGTGGACATCGCGCTTGGCCTCAAGCCGAAGTTCACGCTGGAGCATGTCCTCTCCGGCCAGAAGAGTATTTCTGATGTTCTTCTCGACGGCCCGGGCGGCATGCGCGTTCTACCAGCAGGATCCGGCGTCACTGAGCTGGCGGACATGAGCGAGGAAGCCAAGGTCACACTCTTCAGCGAACTCGAGGCCTTGGACGAGCCCTTCGACTATCTTATCGTGGACACCGGTGCGGGAATCAGCCGCCAGGTGCTCTATTTCAACAATGCCGTCCAGGACATCGTCATCGTCGCCACGCCCGAGCCCACCTCGATTACCGACGCCTATGCCCTGATGAAGGTACTCAGCGAGAAGCGCAAGGGCTATCGATTCAGAATTCTTGCCAATATGGTCGAGAACGAGGCCGAGGGGAAAAACGTTTACCGAAACTTGAGCACGGTGTCCGATAAATTCCTCGACGTATCCACGAGCTATCTTGGATACATCATTCGGGATTCTAATGTCGTCCAGGCGATTCGCCAGCAAAAGCCGCTGTCCGTGGTTTTTCCGAAATCGCCGGCGACGAAGTGTCTACGCCAGCTCGCCGAGCACATTCAGCAGCTTCCTCGAGATGAATTCCCCGGTGGCCATATGCACTTCTTCTGGCGACGCCTTGTGGCACAAATGGCCTAGCATTACCGCCAGGCCATGAACGGTCTGCGGCCCGAACGGAAGGAATAAGAATTGAATGCCCAGCTAATCACCTCAGCCCTAATGAAGATCACAATGGCCTTCGGGGTCCTCGCCTTCACAGTCTCCTTGTCTATCGGGCTGGTATTTGGTGTTTCTCTGCCCTTCTCTCTTTACCGCTCGATGATGGCTGCAGGAGTATTCGCAGCAGTAGGGGGCTTCCTTAGTTTGATTTTGTTCCTCTTCTTTTCAGACGATTAAGAGCTGATTGATGAGCCCCGACGATGCTTTTAATTCCACGAGCCGTGACGATCTCATTATCCAATACACGCCGCTGGTGAAATTTGTCGCCAACCGCATTGCCATGCGTCTTCCGCCGCATGTCGACGTCAACGACCTCATCAGCTCCGGCATACTCGGGCTGATGGATGCTATCGAAAAGTTTGACTCCAATCGGGAGGCGCAGTTCAAAACTTACGCCGAATTCAGGGTGCGCGGGTCGATACTCGATGAACTGCGCATGATGGACTGGATCCCTCGTTCGGTGCGCCAGAAGTCGAACATGCTCGATAGTGCCTTCTCAAAGATCGAGCAAGAACTCGGTCGCCCGGCGAGCGATGAGGAAGTGGCCGAATCGATGGGGATCAATCTGGACGAATTACAGGATCTCGTCTCGCGCTCGGCCAGCCTGGCCATCCTGAGTCTTGACGACATTATCCATAGTAACGACGAAGGCGGGGCGAGCCGAACCCTGCTCGATACACTCTCTGGTCTTGAGGAAGATGACCCGCAGGCAAAACACGCCTTCGAGGAGCTTAAGGGTCTTCTCGCCCAGGCAATCGACGTCCTGCCCGAAAGAGAGCGCCTCGTCCTCTCGCTCTACTATCACGAAGAGATGAACATGAAAGAGATCGGGCAGGTCATGGACATCACCGAGTCGCGGGTTTCTCAAATCCACTCAAAAGCACTTGCCCGAATCAGGGGGCGCCTCAAACGCTTCCTTGGTGAGAAATCCTGAAATCGCCTAAGGCGTTTTTAAGAATTCACGCCTGAGAGAATTCACGCCCGAGCCGTATTTTTCCCTAATATTGAAAACACACTTCTCGTAAATTCGAATTGTCCCGTAATGAAAATAGTTGTAATAACTTATCGTCGATGCGCGGGATATCGCTCAATATTTGGTGTTTTCCTGGTGATTTTTGTCTTTTGGGCGATTTTTAGTGATGAATATTTTCAATCAGATGACGGCCAGCTATGGCGAAGGTGAGGGGGATTTTGTGGGAAATGAGATTCAATCAAATTGAATCATATATATCAATATGTTATATGATAACTGGACTCGAATTCATGAAGCTGGTTTTTAATGTTGTTTGAGTGGATTGCCTGAATATAGTGAATTCTCTCATTTTCCATGACTTTAGGAACGCTGGTCAAAATATTATGATTGAGTGGGTTGGTTTTACGCCGATAATAAATATATAGGGCGCAGAGGGTCGCCCGATATTCAGTCAGGAGTTTTGGACCATGTCTCAGCAAATCAACTTTCCGCTCTCGACCCCGCAGATACAGGTGGCTGAGCGGGTGCAAACCCAGCTCCAGAACGGCGCGGCGAACAACCAACATGCCGTCGCCGGGCAGTCTGAAAGAGAGCACCAGCTGCGCTCTGAGACCGTCAACCAGACCGGAGAGTCGGAGAACCCAAATATTGATCAAGAGGGCCACCTCGGTCAGGAATACGAGGGCGAGGAAAGCGAAAGAGAGGCCTTCGAATCCGAGGAGCAGGAGGAGAAGAAACAATCGCCTCTAGATGAAAACGAATTACAGGGCCAGGTTATCAATGTGGTCATTTAGTTTCGGCCACCTCCCCGAAAATTTCTCACACAAAACATGGTAGCGAACATACCGCCACAGGCCGCCGCTGCGGGTTCGCCTCTCACGCAAGCAGCCCCCACTGCCGCCAGTGGTGTCGAGCTACCGGTAGGTAAGCTTCTGCCGGGTGTCGTCCAAGCGCCGCCTCCGGGCTCCCCTTCGGGAGCGGTGCTGATCGCTCTCGACAATTTGCCCGCTGTGCTGGTTCGCGCCTCGCTTCCCCTTCAAAAGGGCGAGCGCGTCGCGGTCGAGGCCGAAGGGACGGGAGAGGGGCAGAGCCTTCGCATGGTGGCCAAGGGGGGAGATGCGGGTAAAGTTCTCAAGACTCTCGATCCCGGGCAGATCAGACTGGCTCAAAATCAGCCTCTTACATCGGGCCTCCGGTCAATTCTTGCGAACGCGAAGGGAACAATCCTCGGGCAGATCCTCCAGTTCAAGAACGCGGGCTCAGCTCCCGTTCGTATCGGTTCACTCCAGGCGAATTTTCAGCTCGATAGCGGAGCCAAACCCGGCGAGCGCCTTTTTATCCAACCAAAACAGGCGGGCGGCTCGCTCGGCCTTTGGGTGGTGGCGCGGGGCGGCATCGCTTCCTCCCCCGGCCCCGCCGGGCGTGCGGGACTCATGACGTTCGTAAAGGCCCCCGGGCAAGCACTGGCGCTACCCCCATCGGAGGCGGGACTTCCCTCCCCGGGCACCATCCTCATCGGGGTGGTGGTCCGGGCTTCCTCGCCCGCCCCTGGCTTCGGCACTGGTGTGGCGGCGCGACCCGTCGCCCTGCCGGGAAACGTTCCCCAGGGGACGGTTTCCGCTGGAGAGTCCGTATTAACAAATGAGACATCGGTACAGCGGCCCGAGGGTGTAGGCCGGCAAAGCACTCTGCAAAATTTAGCTTCCGGAGAGGTCCTGCCACAGGGGGCTAGACGAGGCACATCAGGAGCGGCAATCAGTAGAGCCGCAGCGACAGGCGGTGCTTCCTCGCCCCCCGCCCCTGGCTTCGGCACTGGCGTGGCGCCACGACCCGTCTCCCTGCCGGGAAACGTTCCCCAGGGGGCGGTTTCCGCTGGAGAGTCCGTATTAACAAATGAGGCATCGGTACAGCGGCCCGAGGGTGTAGGCCGGCAAAGCACTCCGCAAAATTTAGCTTCCGGAGAGGTCCTGCCACAGGAGGTTAAACGAGGCATATCAGGAGCGGCAACCAGTAGAGCCGCAGCGACAGGCGGCGCGTCCTCGAATCTTCCCCAGACTGGCGGTGCCACTTCGGGCCAAGCCGGTCAAACGGCGCTGCTCAGGTTCTCCGGATTTGACGCCGAGGTACCCTGGACCCCTGAGGCAGCGAATTCTTTTCCTGCGGGCTCGGCCGTACGCGTTTTTGTCAACCGAGTGGAGCCTGTCCTGGACCTGGTTCTTCTCGCCCCGCAGCCTACTCTGGGCGGGGCGGGGTATCTGCCTACCGGCGGAGCGGGGGAATCGGGATACGGCATGAATCTAATTTCGCTTGCGGAGGGCCTTTTACAAGCGAGGGGAGATGTACACCAGGGCGAGCTTACCAGGGTTTTTGATAATTTAATCGAGCTCCTTGACCGGGTGGTGATCAAGGAGGATGCGCTCTCATCAGACCGCCTTCGTGAGACCGTCGATCGGGGCGGCACGCATCCTACCCTGGCAAATTCGGCCCGTTCATCCGGAGGAGGGGCGCAGGAACTCCAGGAGGCTCTTCAGCAATTTCTGGCAGCCAACAGCGAATCCGGTTTTCCGAGCGGGGATGTATTCTCGGAACTTGCCGGCCGGGCGGAGCAGGCGCTCACTTCACTCGATTTTCTGCAAACGGTGAACGGATTGCGTCATATCCTTGACCAAGGGACCTACGTTCAGGTTCCTTATATGCTCGGCGGAGAGAAGGGGACGATGGATGTGATCATCAGGCGTGACGGAAAAGGCGCTGGCGGGGCGGAAAACGATGAGCACCAATCAGTGGTTTTTTTGCTGGAACTCGAAGGGTTGGGCTCCTTGCGCGTGGATGCCGGGTTGAATGGAAAAAACATGCACGCAAGATTTACGACACCGAGCGAGGAGGTGGGTCGTTTCATCGAGATTGAACTTCCCAAACTGCATGAGGCGCTGGAAAGTCAGGAATTCATCGTCGAGGGGATTTCATGGGTGCAATCCCTCCACCAATCAGAGCCTGTGGTCCCCGCTTGGGCGCCAGGTGACCCTTCCGGGGAAAATTCCTTTATCAATTTGAGAATTTGAGGGTTAAGGATGGAAGAGATTCGAAAGAAGAGAAAATTCATTCCAAAAGAGGCTGTGTCGCTCAGGTACCGACCGCTTGAGGATACTGCCCCTCGGATGACCGCCAAGGGTACCGGGGAGATGGCTGACCGAATTCTCGAGCTTGCGAGAATTCATAATATCCCTATCCGCGAAGACGTTGATTTGGTTCATCTTTTGGGGAAACTCGAGGTCGAGTCCGAAATTCCTCCCGCCCTCTATCGAATAATCTCCGAAATATTGGCATTCATCTATTTTGTTAACGAAAAGTGGAAAAGGGAAAATGCTGCTTGAGCGTCAATATTCTATCGGCAATATGTGCCCTCGGGCTTTAGACGTCTCTTTTTATGTTAATGTTTACTATTAATTTAATTAACTAAGTAACAGAAATTAAATAAGTTGAGTTATTTTTTAAAACATTCACCTCATCCTCCATATCTGGCACACCTCTTGCTTCTTTGTTGGACAACCTGACTCGTTTGTCAGGTCGGTTCGGTGGATTTACACCGAAAAATCCTTGAGTTCAACTTGGAAGGAAAACAAGGTGGAAGCAGGTTCTTTTGCCCTAGTTGGCGCATCGATGCTGCAGCAACGTCGCCTCGAAATTGCGGCGAACAACCTTGCCCAGGTGAACACCTCGGGTTTCAAGTCGGATGTTCCTATTTTTAGGATTTACGACGCTCCTAATCCGACAGGTCAGGAATCCCAATTCCCCAAAGACAGCGTTCAGCAGCCAGCCTGGAAATCCACTCACGTCGATTATTCCCAGGGTAGCTTCAAGCAGACTAACAACCCGCTCGATCTTGCCATTAACGGCGATGGTTTTTTTACTCTCAGCTCGCCCGATGGCCTTCGTTTTTCGAGGGCCGGCCAGTTTTCGCTGAACGAAGGGGGCGTATTGGTCTCTCCCCAGGGGTGGCCGGTGCTTGACGATGGCAATCAGGAAATCCAGATAAATAACGCCAGCAGCATCAATGGTGGGATTTACATCAACCAGACCGGGCAGGTTGTGGTCGATGGCCAGGTGGCGGGGACCATCAAGCTCGCCGATTTTCCAAAACCGTATGCCCTCGTAAAACGAGGCTTCGCCAGTTTCACCCACGTCGACCCGAACGTAAACATCACTACGCCAGAAAAATCAGCGATTTTTCAGGGGTATATCGAGTCTTCAAACGTGAACGCCATTTCCGAGATGGTTCGGCTAATCGAAATATCCCGCCTCTACGAGGCATATCAGAAATCGATTCAAACTTTTGATGCAATTAACGACCGGGCTGTTAATGATTTGGGCCGGGTTGAGAAAATTTAATAGTTAGAGCTTCCTGGGAGGAAGAAAATTGTTACGAGCACTGTTCACGGGCGCAACCGGAATGCAGGCCCAACAAATCAACGTCGATGTTATCGCGAACAACCTGGCAAACGTCAGTACGATCGGTTTCAAAAAGGCGCGTGCCGACTTTCAGGAGTTGTTGTACGAGACGATCATCCCGGCTGGCGCACCGTCGGCCGCGGGGAATCAGATACCTACGGGTCTTCAGATAGGTGCCGGCGTCCGTCCGGCATCCACCTCGCGGATTTTCACGGAAGGTGAGTTCAAGCGGACGGACAACGAATTGGATGTCGCGATCGAGGGCGATGGTTTCTTTCAAGTAACGCTCCCCAGCGGTCAGGCGGCTTTTACGCGATCCGGTGCATTTAAAGTTAACAGCACCGGCGCAATGACGACCAGTGAAGGTTATCTCCTCTCGCCGGCCATAACGATTCCCACCACTGCACTTAACGTGACTGTCGGAACCGACGGAACGGTTTCGGTCATTAATGCAGGTGTCACGGCGCCCACGACATTGGGAACGATTACGATGGTGAAGTTTCAGAATCCCGCCGGTCTTAGCTCCCAGGGCAGGAACCTGTACTTGGAGACCACGGCCTCGGGGAATCCCCTCCAGGGCACTCCCGGCACTGCGGGATTCGGAACGCTGGCGCAGGGATTTATCGAGAACTCCAATGTTCAGGTTGTGGACGAACTTGTTGGCCTGATTGAAGCCCAGCGGGCCTACGAAATTAATAGCCGCACCGTTCAGACAGCAGATGAAATGCTTCGTACTGTTGGGGACCTCAAACGTTAAGGGGGTTGATTATGCGTAATTTGATGCTGCGCTTCTTAGTCGTATTTTCTATGGCACTGCCCTTTTCCTTTCCCGCCGCGGCACATGCCATGGAAGTGCAATTGATGGCTTCCGCGGAAGTAATCGAAGGGGAAGTTAGTCTTGTGGATGTCACCCGGATATCGGGCGCCTCCAGGCGAGTCAGGGATATGCTCGAGGACATTAATCTGGGCCCAGACTCAACTGGCAGCAAGGTTATGCAAATAAGCGGGAATGAAATCGCCGAATCTATTCGAGATGCTGAAATTGGCGATGCCAAAATAACGGGCGCCAGTGAAATCAAATTGCGGAAATCTGTGCGGGTGCTGAGTCAGGATGAAATGGTATCCGCCGTCAGAAGTTTCTTGAAAACTAGGCTGATTTCCCGAAAAGGGGATGT
>Ga0115002_10008503_pt1 | contig 11368 bp, 10 predicted proteins | sample ArcticOcean_MG_C_8_FD_89576 | JGI IMG/M metagenome (GOLD analysis project Ga0115002, IMG submission 89576) | Marine microbial communities from western Arctic Ocean - ArcticOcean_MG_CB11_86 | ecosystem: Environmental > Aquatic > Marine > Oceanic | place: Arctic Ocean: Canada Basin | collected... | reverse complement strand
TGAAGGCCAGCCACTCCCCTGTTTGACTTCTCACCGGCGCGCATCACAAAAACAAGCGCAGCCATGCCTGCGAGGTTCGCTGCTGCGCTGATCTCTGCAAACTCCCCGGCAGTGCCATTCGTGCCAGTGTCTCGTCAAGTTCGCTGCAAAATCGGCAGCCGGTTGCTGATCACCGACGAATACTGTGATCGATTGGTATTCCGCTCGCAGCGTTCAACCGATGATGGCGGTGGTGGTGTTCGGAACGACTCGCCGAACGGTCTTAAGACACTTACACCGAAGAACTGAGCGTCAGGCTTTCTGTGTAATCAACTCTCGCTTCCAATCCTCGTCAGGATACGTTTCGGCTACGTTGCCGTGGCCATTTCCGATCCGTTCCGGATGGCCCTCAGTGCTTCTTTCTTCGTGTCGACCATCGGCCAGAGCGTGTCCAGCCGCGTGATGTGCAGCATCTCGCGTTCGTGCGACGACAGTCCGCAAAACACCATATTTCCGTTTCGCCGACTGACCTCGTTTGAGAGCTGACTGAATCACGAGAGTGCCGTCGAGCCGAAGACGTCCGTTCGTGAAAAATCGATCACGAGATTGCGGAAAGTCCGCACATCCAGAAGTTCCATGATTCGCAGGGCATGCTCTTCAATCTGCGCAAACTCGAATTCCCGCAGGTCGCGCAGCACATTGACAACGAGCGTCTCAGGTTCAAAGTGCAACTGAATGAGCGGAGTCGCATCCATCATGGTATCACCTCGTTGTCTTGAGTCTTGAGGTCGCTGACAGTCGATTTGGCGAGGCGTGGCCCCTGAGTTCATGAAGGTCCCGCCATACAACATTGCATGTCGAGTGCCGAACGACTCAAGGTGAGGCAGAAATTCGCGTGGTTTCATCGAATCAGGGAGACGGCCGTGCGATCTGGTACGACCTGTTCCCCGGTGTGTGCCGGCCGCCGCACGCGCGCAGAGCGAATTTGCACACAACCCGCACGGTCTCACGCCCGATTCTACTAAGGAACGGGTCTCAAATAAGTTCCCGATCTGGAATCCGCGAGACCTCTGAGCCGTAGCCCGATTTCTCTGAAATCGGGACCAGACGACATTGCAACCTGCCGGCACATCGACCGCCGCTCAGTCTTGCCAGGTCCAAGGCAGCGGATTTCGGAGAAATCCGCCTACGGCTCAGCTCCGGACCAGTGCACAGCCTCGGCAGGCGCTCGCAATTCCGGGAAGTTAATTCAGGACTATTCCTAAGTGAGTCAATCACTGCGTTCGGTACGAAAATCGCAAAGGTTGGTCAGCAGATTCACGCACTCATGTCCGTCTTTCATTGCCGGTGGCCCGCAGGTGGGGCGAGCCGGCTGGATGGACTGAGATGAGCCTGACCGCGGACAGATTCTGGCAACTCACACGTAAGACCCTGGAATCACGCCGATTCATAGCTTTCAATCCACTGCTGGAGCTGGGTGGCGACGGCCGGGGTGATGTACGTGGCCAGATTGCAGGTGGCCGTTCCATAGTTGTGGATGCCGATCACGTGATCGAATGAGGCATACACAGGCGATCCGCTGTCTCCCGGGGATGTGACAATCGGGTAGCGGAGCTCTACTCAAGGTGCCTATGTCCGACCACGTCACCACGGTGAAGCCGTCGGCGAGTCACATTCGCTGGGGATTCGCGCCGGAACCATACACATTCCGTCATCGACGATCCGCCTGCCCTGGATCCAGTTGCCGTCCGGTCTCATGTTTCGCCGGGAAGCTCATCTGCTGACCGACGTTCAGCACGCTCCGTTCGCCGAGGGTGGAATTGCTGACCTGGCCGGCAATCCACAGGCAGGTCAACGCAGCGAGCCATCGGATAAACCGAATGCCGAAGAGCAAAGCGGAGAGCGTCAACCCTCGTGCACCGTTCCCAGTGTCCCGTCAGTGCCGGGCTCTGAAACGGCTCTGCTGCAGAGGATCGATCATCTGAGTCAGCAGATGGCCCGTATGCACCATGCCATGGAGTCTCTGACCCGGCTGGACAACTCAACTCCTCGTCGCGTTGGGGGCACGTCACACAGTTCGATCCCTGCCGTTCCGACGGTCAATCCGGCCGCATTCCGTGAGCCGACCGCTGACCACTCCGCTCGCGAACACGGAGTCTCACTGCAGGAATACCTCGAACTGAAGACCGCCTACAACGCTCAGTCGTCGGAGATGCAGCAGATTCGGAACAAGCTGGCGGGGTTCGAGCAACAGTTCGACCGGCTCCAGAATCTGCAGGTCAGGTTGCTGTCAGCCGATTCGCCCGGTCAACAGACCGCCCCCGCCCCCGCCCAACAGCAACATGCGGGCAGACTCCCTTCCTCGCTGGACAGCCTGAGTGAAGAACCGGCAATCATCTTCCAGGGCGGTGGGGCGCAATCGTTGCACCTGATTCCCATCGAAACGACAGAACAGCTCTTACACTCCCAAGACGCCGAGCACGCGACAAATACTGGCACGGACCGCACTGCTGCAAACGGGGACCGTAAATCCGGCGATGGGCCACTGTTCCGGCTCATCCGATGGTTCAAGAGCACTCGCCGACCATAGCGGAGTCCGGCTGAAGGTTGAGCTGGACCATACCGCTGTCGTTCAGTCCCTCGGACAATGCCCCTTCTGATTCGGACCCCGCAGTTCACAGTCCGCCACTGCTCGCGTCCCGCCCGCCCGCCGGGCGATCCACTGCTGCACCCACGCCGCACGACAACCCCGAAAGCGTCCCGCCCGACGTCGAGCAACCCTCCCCACCGAACCCGTGCGGCGGCAGCCAACCGACCGCATGGTTGGCAGTGCTGGTGTTCAGCGAAGACGAAAAGGCTGCCGGGCAGCTGAAAATCAGTTCGGCAACAGCTGAGCAGATCATCGGCACCCGCGACGGAATTGCCGGCCCAAATATTAAGTCGGAGTTCTTTCTGCCGTCGGAAAAAACCGACCCGGAAAACTTGCTCATCACCGCATTGGACTCGGCCGCGGCGCGATCCGCTTTAGCGAACACGACATCGAGGACTTTCTGCAGAGCTGCCGCAACCAGACCGTTAAGCAGCAGCCTCACTGATCGTCTCGCAGGCGTGAGCGTACATGAGAGTCATACTTGACGCGTGTCGTAGTCTGCCTGGTTTCCACATCGAAATCGGGGAGTCTGGGAATGGCACGGTCGATCAATCCTGTGCTTTGGGAGCAGTGGCGGAAACGTCTGCAGCCGCGTGAGTCCTCGGACGGGACGGTGGCGGAATTCTGTCGCCGCGAAGGCGTGTCTCAGGCGGCCTTCTATCAGTGGCGGAAGAAACTGCGGACGGGTTCTGCTTCAGAAACCGGTGAAGCTGGCCGACGCTGAGGTTTGGCACAGCTTCGAGGAAGCACTGACATCGGCGCGATACCACTCATAGGTGCGAAGTGCCCTGTGCTGCTTCGCCCAGTCGAGAAAGGCGTCGAATACGCCAGCGACGGACTCAGTATTAACAACACGTTTCTGCGGGCGGGCCATCAGTTCGTGGAACTGCTGATACGCCGATTTGCGATCGCGACCGAGGTTGTGCCTCTTGCCATCGATCGTGGCGAACCACGCCGTGCGATCGCGCCGATACCACGGTTTCGAGTTACGCGCCATTGCAGACCTCCCAGCTCTGGTGGAAGGAAACCGAAAGAGCAGGCTGAAAGGCTTGCCGGCCCCGTGTTGCCGCACGGGGCTTTTTCTGCACCAGATTTCTGTACCGAAGCAAGAATCTTCTGGCCGGAATCGGCGTAAGTCGTTGCTACGTAAAGTACGCCCGGGAGGACTTGAACCTCCGACCCTCGGATTAGAAATCCGATGCTCTATCCTGCTGAGCTACGGGCGCAAATCTAAATATTTCAGTAGGTTACGACGCTTCTCCAAGTCCCGTATCGACGGCTCCGATACACTTCCTGATACCGTTTTCAGATTCAGTTGAGTTTGGCGAACCCGTTCGTCAGGTCTGACGCTCGACGATTGTAGGCCCTCGCAGCTTCGATCTCATCCCTGAAGTAGCGGTATCAAAGCCACTGAGTTCGTCGAGGAATGGATCTCCGTAAAGGAGAAGGACGAAGAGTGGCCATTGATCCTTCAGACGATGAACTGAACGGGCAAGTACGGGCGAGACATCGCTCAGGTCTGGCGGAAGAAGGACAAGAAGCAGCTTGAGCCCGTCCGCGCTCGTTCGGCAACTTACGACACGACGATGTCGACATCCGCACTGAGCCGCAATCCGGGAATGTCGCCGTTCGATTCGAGGACGATTGCTTCCTCGCGAATGCCCTCAAAGCCCTCGCGTAGCTTCCGCAGAATGCTGTCACAATGAGACAGTGACCCTGCTGTCGCGTGATTCAGCTCGGTTGCCACGTGGATACACAGGGTGTGCATCTGTGACGCCAGGTCTCCAAACTGAAGGTCAATCCCACTGATCAACTGCATGACCAGCTTCTGGGCAGCAAGGCGGTGTTCCTCAACGAGAGCGTTCTCATTGTTCTCCAGCGCCGCCTGCGCTTTGCCGATTTTATCGATCGCGCCGTCGTAGATCGCGAGCAGCATTTCGATTCTGGTCCATCCGTTAGCCCGTTGTTCGCCGTAGGCTTTGATTGCCGATCGCATGACCGCCTCCATTTTCGACATGCGATCGTCTGCGTCGGGCAGATCGAACGACATTGAGTTTTCGTTACGACGACAGCCCGGATACGCCGGCCAGTTGTGTGGCGAGGAAATTACCCGCCGACTGGAATCCGCTGATAGCTGTTTCGAGTGCAATGAACTCTTTGATGAGCGATTGCTGACGCTGCTCAACAAGCGCGTTCTGTCGCGCAATCGTTTCCTCAATGTCCTGAATCTGCTCCTCGAAGCTGTCATTGACGGTTTTTACCCGACCGGTACCCGGGTCGAGAATTGAATTCAGGACAAGATCCAGTTTTGCCGCCAGTCCTCGTGTCACGGTGATATTTCCGTCAACTCCGCTTTGGACCTGACTCGATCCCAATGTGACTCGGACCTGCAGGTCTGCGGTGTTTTCATTCTCTGAGTCACCAATCAGAAGACGTCCGGTTCCGACCGCAATTTCATCGACTCCGTTGACAATGAACTTCCCGACAACGTCCTGCCCCTGGTCCGATTCTGTTCCGACGAATCCGAGCTCGGACGAGGCGGTTCCAGAGACGCTGGAAACTTTGGAGGAGGTGCCATACGCGAGCGACGTGATCTGAAGCGCGTTTCCACTGAGGCTGACAGACACTTCTCGACCAATCAGAGTGGAGTCACCGTTAATAGCACTCTCAAGGTGATCCGCCAGTTCCTGTCGAGTGTAAGTGCCATCCGCAAGTGTCAGTGCAGCCGACGTTTGACTATCAATGGAGACCGTGAACGAATTGTTAGACGAGTCAATCACTGTCGATGCAGCAAGATCCGATGTCGCCGCAATGACGGCGCGCTCAGCCGCCTGACTGATATCGACCTCGACGGCAGACGCCGAGTCCTTTGTACGAGTGCTGCCGCCGAGAAACTCGATACCGGCCTTAGTACTCTCGCCACTGAGCGAAAAGAGTCGTCGCACATCGTCGAGGGATACGTCATCGACTCGCCCATTGAGGACATCGTCGAGCCGACTGGTATCGACAGTGAGCTGCCCTCGGGCATCAAAAGTGATTCCGATCGATGACAGTCGGTTTGTGGATCCTGTAATACCAGACACGGTTTGCAGTACCGCGTTTCGGACTTCGTCCTGGATCGAGATGATCGTTCGGTTGCCCAGCAACACTCCCGCCTGGCCGGTTTCTGCATCAAAGCGGACCTGACTGTCGATTGTCCCCAACACAGCGTTGAAGGACCCGACAAATCCGTCAATGGCTTCTCGTGCAGACTCCACGTCTTCGGTGACGGTCAGCGTGACCGTCTTTGTTGCGTCAGCAGCGAGCAGGTCGAGGGTGACGCCAGGAATGACGTCTTCGATCTGGTTGGATGTGCCGTTGACGGTAATTGCACCTGGGCCCGTGCCAATCACAAGTGAGGCATCTGTTGCCGACTGAACGTCAGGATCTGTGAATGCGGGCTTTGAGGCGTTACCGGATGCCGCGGCGAGCGAGTTCGAGATCGTGATCGCCCCGTTTGTCCCGGCCTGATTTGACGTCAACAGCAGACGATAGGGAGTTCCCGTCGATCCGTCGTTAATGATTGACGCAGAGATGCCGGCGTCAGCGCTGTTAATTGAGTCGGCAAGACCTTGCAACGTGTTGTTCGTTGTGTCGACGGTAATGTTGGTGACTGCTCCCGTGCCGATCTGGATGCCAAACGTCCCCTCGGTAATTTCCGAGTCTGCGTCTGCCAGGCCCTGTGAAGCGATCTGGTGGGCACGGGCAAGGCTGCTGACCTGCAGCGTGTAGATTCCGGGGGTTGCACCACTGGATGCAGCGGCCGCGATCAGCGAATCATCGCTACTCGTTGCCGTGCGGGCTTCAAAGACGTTGTCTTGAACCCGGGTGAGTCGGCCGAGTGAGCCTCGCAGGCTCAGGAGTCCGGCTTCGACTCCTTTGAACGCGGTCTGCTTGTCCGTTATTCCAGAGATTCGACTGTTCAGCCGAGTCACTTGCTGTTTCTGGATCTCGAGCAGACCCTCCACGATCGTTGTCGTGTCGAGGCCAGAGGCGAGGCCATCAATTTGAAGACCCATGAATCGACCATCAGAATAGAGTTACAAAACCGCCAGCCTGTGCATTGTGATCGGGCTGCGATGACCGATGACGGCGACAAAACTTTGCATCATGCCAAAAAGAAACGCGTGGGAGGGAAATCCCCCCCCCACGCGTGACAGAACAGAGCGAACCTTGTTCTGAGCAGCGGAATTATCGCAGGAGCGACAGAACAAGCTGGGCACTCTGATTTGCGTTCGACAGAGTCGAAGTCCCGGCCTGGACAAGCACCTGGTTCTTTGTTAATTCTGCAATTTCCGAGGCGAAGTCCGTGTCGCGGATAATCGACTCGGCGTTAACCGTGTTCTCGAGCGTGGCTCGCAGGTTGTTGCCCGTCGATTCAAGCGTATTCGACTGAAATGCTCCAAGGTCACCACGAAGTGTGGCGATTTCGCCGATGGCGGCGTCAACCACTTCCAGCGCGTCCTGAGCGTTAGAGGCCGACGTGACGGTTATCTCGTTCAGATTCGCAAAGCTGTTGTCGGCGACACCGATTCCAAGAGACGTTGGGTTGACGCGATCGACACCCACAGTGACGGTTTGATCCTTGTTCGCGCCAATCTGAAAGATGAGTGAATTGTCAACGACAGTCACATCGTCGAGGTCACCCGTAGCCGTTGTGGTTGTCGAGCCACCCGCGACGGCGACCTGAACACTCACACCGTTGGCGGCACCCGTATTCGCAGTCAGAACGTTGCCAGCTCCGGTCGCAGCCAGGCCGTCGATCGTCCCCGCAATATCCTGTCCAGAGTCTGTCTTTGCCGTTGTTCCGATTCCGCTCGTCGTACCAGCACCGCCTGCGGCTGTGTTGGAAATCGTCGAAATCGATACGCCGTCGCCGAAGGCCGTCGAACGAAGTCGCGTGATACTCGTACCGGCGTCTTCAGCAACGACACCCGTCTGTGACGAGAATTCATTAACCCGATCGATCACCTGTGCCTGGCTCAAGCCTGCTGTCAAGGAAATCGAAACGTTGTTAACCGTCAGTACTTCATCGGCCGCGAGGTTTCCGGTCTGAGCGGTTCCCGTCGTGTCGACTGTCGCACGTTGGCCCGTGGAAGTGATGTTAACGGCGAAGGTTCCGCCCGTCGTGTCACCCGAAGCCGCGAGAAATGTCGTCGACGCGTTGTTCGTCGTGCCAGTCTTGCCGGCCGATCCATCGAGGAGCTTCTTCGAACCGAACTGCGTGTTGTTGGCAATGCGGTTGATCGTATCCAGTGCGTTACTGATTTCTGCCTGGTTTGCTGCCAGAGCATCATCGTCATTCACGCCAGTGTTGGCCGAATCGATCGCCAGACTTCGAACCTTCACGAGTAGTGAGTTGATTTCGTTCAGCGCGCCCTCGGCGGTTTGTACAACCGACGTGGCTTTCTGAGTGTTGTCGATGGCTGTGGTGAGTCCGGCGATCTGTGCTCGATTCTTTTCGGAGATCACGAGAGCGGCAGGGCCGTCTGCTCCTCGATTAATCTTTAAACCCGACGAGAGTCGTTCGATCGACTTGTTGAGTGCACTCGACGACCGATTAAGGTTGTTCTGTGCCGTAAGGGACGCGACGTTAGTGTTGATTGAAAGCGCCATTGATATCTCCACAAATCACAAGGTTGGTTCGCTCTGTTGCCGTTGAGCTGCCCCCAATCGGCAACGCAATAACCGCGAATGCGGTTCCAATGTGACGTCCGTTTCGGAAGAAGCGTCCTTGATGTGCATCTCCAGCGGGTCTTCAGCTTTCGCTCCTCCTACAGCGGACACGAATCTCATTGGCCCTGAGAATCGCATGCGGAAGACAGTTGCACCGACGTTCGATGCTCATTCAGAGTCGCACATTGCGAAGTCTGTATCGAAACCAGGGTCGACTATGCGAGACGGTTAAGAATCGCATCGGCCGCCGCTTCGGCGGACTCGTCAGTGAGGTAGTCGCCCCTGTCCAGCCTTTCGGCCGCACGGGATACCACGTCGTCCCGGATATCAGAAACGCCTTCAAGCTGATTGAGTAAGAAACGGGCATCACCACTGCGTGCGAGGCTCGCATCATTCTCAGCCTGCCGGGTTCCTTCGGTTCGTGTCCCGTTTCCTGCCGCGAACGGCGTAGCATTCCCTGCTACATGGAAGTGAGGACTCGGAATGTTTGAATTGACGTTCATCCCTGTGCTCCTGAAAAGCAGTCAGGGAAGGTCATCGAAGGTGCCCGGGAAAACTTGCCTGGAAATCTGAAGCTGAAGTGGCGGCCATCCAGAGACGATAGTGTTAAGTGGATTGCAGCGATTGCGCGAGCACGGAAGGCTCTTGCGCGCTGCAGCAACCCCACTTGAGGTCAATCGTGACTCGCAACAGACCATGGATGGTCGCTGCGGTGGCCGTAGCAGGAGCCCTGATCGGGTTTCTCGCGGGAATCAGCCACCTGTCAACTGGCTCCGGGCCAGCAGCAGACGGCGTCCCGATCGAATCGCTGGAGGCACATGCCTCCAATCCTTCAGGCAACTCCCTCCTGGAAGAGACTCCGCCCCGACATCGCGATGTCTTTACCAACCAGGCGGAAATACAGGTTGCCATTGAGAGAGCCGATAAGCTCCTCGCCGAAGAGAACGCTGCGAGGGCGATCGGCATTCTGAACTCATTGATCCGCAGCGGAATCGACGACGACTCGCTTCAACTTCGTCTGGCCGTTGCCAACGAGGAGATCGGAAACCTGGAATCGGCTCACGCTCAGTACCAGGAACTTGCCGGGCGAACCGGGAACCCGGTTGTTCGCGACGCAGCGAATGTCAGTCAGGCGCGGGTGCTGATGAGCAGCAACCAGATCGAGTCTGCAGTCTCCATCCTGGCCACATTTCTCGGACAGTCTGAACGAAGCAGGTCGGCCAGCGTGACGGCTGAAGCGGCTCACCTGTTTGCCCTCGCGTTACTTCGGGAATTGCCGAGCCCGTCGGACCGCACCGTGGGATTGGAACTTGTTCACACGAACTGGCATCCCCCCATTTGGAGAGTCATTCGATCCGTCGAATCACTTTCAGAACCGATTGCACCATCAAAGGACGACGCTCATTTTGTAATTCTCAGCGAGTTCGGTCGCGGCGCGGATGGCTTTCAGCTTTCCGTCCACTACGACCAGGTATCCATATTGGGATTGATCGCGGATGCCGGCTCCCAATCGAAACTGTCACTGGAGGTCTCGTCGAAAGCCGCGCAGAATCTCGAGGCACGACGTGTCACTCTGGCCCGGTCCAACATCTCACTGGCCGCGTTGCTGGATTTGCTGACGCTGCCAAACGGACTCATCTGGCGGCAGACAGAGGATAGGATTGAGATTCTCAGCCCGACTGAGATCGTGAGTGAAACGCTGTCTGAACTGCGTCTGAGAACTGTCATCCGATCACTCCGGAATTCACTCTCCACCTGGCCCAGCCATGAGCTTGCACCAGTCACGTGGTTGGGGATTGCCAATCTTCAGGTGCAGGCTTCGGAGATGGATTCCGCGATCAGTCTGTATGACCAGTTCCTTCGCGAGTTCCCGAAGTCTCCATTGAGTTCTACAGCGTGGTTTAATAAGGCTCAGATCGAGATAACGCTCGGGCAGCGTGATGCCGCCCGGGACTCGCTCTACCAGCTTGTCGACGGATTTGCCGGGAACCGGTTGGAGGCACGAGCCTGGTTCAACATCGGCCGATTGATGGTTCACGCCGAACAGTTCGACGAAGCCGTACGACCACTTGTGCGAGCTTCAACGACAACCACGACTCGTGACGTCCAGGCGAAAGCGGCAAACATCCTTGCGTCGGCCTATCTCATGAATGGTAAAGACTCGGCTGCGAGCATGGTGTTAATGGACTTCCGCGACGCTGTTCGAGAGCCGCCGCACGATCGTGTGTCGGCAATGTTGGGCACGCTCGCGAGATTTCGCGTGGCATCCGGAGTTCGCAAAGAAGGTGAAGGGCAACGACTCATCTCCGCTCTCGCTCAGCTCCGTGCGTCTGACTACGAGGAAGACTCAGTCCGACTACTCGCCGGCCTGGCATGGAAGGCGCTCGGACTGCATGAGCAGATGGCTGTCGTTTACCGAGAGGTCGAGGGTGCCAGTTCCAGCTCGCCGCTGCGGCAGCACATGCAGTACGAAGTGGGAGAGTGGCTGCGCAAGACCGGCGCAACGGGTGAGGCGTTGAAGGTCTTTGCGCAACTCAATGGCAATGATGACAGTGTCTGGCGGCGACGAGGTCAGGAGTCGGAAGTTCGCATTCTGTTCCTCGCAGGCAAACATGAGGAGTGCATCGTCCGATCCAGTGAACTTCTTCGGACTGCGGAAGCTGACTCTGAGAAGCGACGATTGCTTGAACTCCTTGGACTCGCGTACGAAGTGCAAGGGGATTACACGAGAGCAGCCCAGTGTTTTTCGGGGATCGTGCCCGATCTGGCGTCGGCTCGACGAGCAGACAGTGAGGAGAAGGTTCGTGATTAGAATCACTTCTATCTTCCTGGCAGTTGTCCTCTACGCATTTGCTCCTTACCGACACACGGAGGCGCAAACATCGACGATAGCGGTCGTTGGAGCACCGACGCCCCAAATAGAAAGATGCGTTCCGGCACATCCACCATTTCTGCCAGACAGATTACCTGAAGTGTATTCGCCTCGACGCGAACCACTCAGCCCGGGTAGTCGGAAGTGGCACC
>Ga0115002_10008502_pt1 | contig 11368 bp, 10 predicted proteins | sample ArcticOcean_MG_C_8_FD_89576 | JGI IMG/M metagenome (GOLD analysis project Ga0115002, IMG submission 89576) | Marine microbial communities from western Arctic Ocean - ArcticOcean_MG_CB11_86 | ecosystem: Environmental > Aquatic > Marine > Oceanic | place: Arctic Ocean: Canada Basin | collected... | reverse complement strand
TCATGAAGTATACAAAAACATTAATGGTGGGAGCACTAGTTTTATTGATAGCAGTCAAATTGGAAGGGCTAGCTTCCGGAGGAGCAGTCCGTTGGTTAACTTGTGGCCCAGTGAAATGTCAGCCGTCCGAGTTTGTTAAAATCGTTGTAATCTTGTGGATAGCAATGCATGCATATAATTATTCGGAAAGTAGAGGAAATATAAAGAATTTGGTGCAGTTTACATTTTTTCCCATTGTGTTAGCTTTGATAGTTTTGGAGCAACCTGATTTTGGAACTTTTGTTTTAATTATTGGAATAACCGGTGTAATGTTATTTTTTTCCAAAATTTCTTTTCCATTGTTGTCCGTTTCTTCGATTATTGGTTTAATAGGGCTAATTACTATATCCATTAAACAGCCATATCGACTTCGGAGAATTGATGCATGGCAATCTAATTGTGAGACACAGGCAGAAAAATTAAATGAGTGCTGGCAACTTCTTCAAAGTAAAGCAGCATTAGGGTCGGGGGGACTTTTTGGGATAGGTCCTGGTAATTCTTACTCTAGATGGGGATATCTACCTAGTCCACATTCAGATATGGTGGCCTCAATAATTGGAGAAGAGTATGGTTTTTTTGGATTGTTTTTAATTACAATTTTGTATGCATTATTTATATTAGCTTTGTTTCTTTTCAGTGCTTCGTCCAGTAATGATTATGATAAGTTTTTACGTTTAGGTTTTGCAACATGGATATTTATTCAAACAGCATTTAATCTCGGGGGTATTGTTGGGTTACTTCCCATAACAGGAATTGTATTGCCATTTATCTCTTACGGAGGTAGCGCAATGGTTGTGAACTTTATAGGATTAGGTTTAGTTTTACGTGAGAAGTGATAAGATAGGAATTTTTTCAGTGGGAACTGGTGGCCATGTTTTTCCCGGATCTAGGATTTTAGAAGAGTTAAAAAGAAGCGGATTCGATTTAGATAATATACTTATTGTAACTGGGAAAAGAAACGAGAAGAGATTCTATAAGAAACATAAATTAGAAATTATTGAGATTGACTTGATTAGAACAAATTCTAGCATTCTTTATTATTTTACAAAAATGTTTAGTGTCTTCCGATCTTTACTTGAGTTAAATAGAATTATAAAAAATAGAAAAATTACTGTAATTTTTTCCACAGGTTCTTACATATCACCCTTAGTTTCTTTATTGGGTTTTAGATATAAGATTCCAACATTTTTGCAAGAACAAAATATATATGCAGGCTTAGGAAATAAAATAGGTTCCTACTTTGCAAACACAGTTTTTACATCATTTCCGGATACTAAAAATTTAATAAAGAATAAAATAAAGTATGTAGGACCAATACTAAGTAAATCTATTGAAGAAAAGAATATACGTTCGAATTCTCTTTTTACCATTGGGGTTCAAGGAGGGAGTCAGGGATCTGAACAAATCAATAAGTTAATTTTTGATACTTTTAATAATTGGAATGGACCGAAGATAAACTTACTTCATATTTCTGGAAATTTTAAAGTTAAGGTAATTGATAACGCTAATGTTGTATATTCGCAATATGAATTTATAGATAATATTTCAAATTATTATGAAAAACTTGATATTCAGATTACTAGAGGAGGGGGAGGTTTACTTGAAGGAGCAAGCTTAGGAGTCGTACAACTTATACTTCCATATACATATGGGACTACTTCTTCTCATCAAAACAAGAACGCTATGTACTTAGTCCAAAATAGTGCAGGAGTGCTAATAAATGATAATTCTAATGATTTGATAAAGACTATTAATAAGTTTATTTTCGATGTACAAGAGCTAAATATTTACAAAAAGAATTCTGTAGCATCTGTAAAGTTAGGAGCTAGGGAAAACATTACTAGAGAGCTAATTGATGCATATAAAGAAAATATTTAATACAGAAAGTTTTTTTATTATTGGAATCAGTGGCTCAGGTATGAGCAGCATTGCAAAGTATCTGCGCGAGGCAGGAGCTACAGTACAAGGATATGATCAAAGAAAATCTCAGATTACAAACCAATTATTAAAATTGGGGATAGATGTAACAAGTAATCTTCAACTTGACATCTCTACTGATAACGTAGTGATCACCTCATCTGCAATAAATCCTGATAACAGGTTATTAATGCAATCAAAAGCAAAACAATTAAGGATTATAAACAGGCCTGAGTTTTTAACAGAATTAACAAAACAGTACAAAACTATAGGAATATCAGGAACTCACGGCAAAACTACAACATCTGCATTGCTTTCACACATATATCAATACAACAATATAGATCACTCATATATATATGGTGGTATGACTTCTTATTCGGGAATAGGAGGACATTTCGGTGCAAGTGAGAGTTTAGTTCTAGAAGCAGATGAAGCATTTAAGACTTTCGTTAATTTTAAATTAGACAATTTGATATTAACGAATATAGATGATGATCATATTGATCACTATGGATCTTTCGAAGCTTTAGTTGATGCTTTTGAAAAAGTAATAATAAATACAGAGACTAAACCGATATTAAATATTGATAATAGTTATATAAGAAAAATTGGTGAAAATTTAAGTTCAATAACATATGGAGAAAAAAAAGAAGCTGACTATAGATATATTGATGACAATAAATTTCTTTACAAAAATAAAGAATTTAGAATCGAGCAAAAAATTCCAGGAAAACACTTCGCCTTAAATGCCCTTGCTACAATTGCAAATGCGAACCAGAATGGATTAAAAATGGATAAAGTTTTGGAAGCAATAGAAAATTTTTCAGGCGTTAAAAGAAGGATGGAACTAGTTGGGATTTCGAAAAACATATCTGTTTATGATGATTACGGTCATCACCCAACAGAGATGTTAGCAACTATCTCATCATTAAAAAATATCACTAAGGGGAAATTATACGTTGTTTTTCAACCCCACAGATACACAAGAACTGAGTTACTATTTGATAGATTTATTCCCCCTTTAGCTTTAGCTTATAAGTCATATATCTTAAATGTATATTCAGCTGGAGAAACACCAATACCTGGAATATCAACAAAGATACTCCTTGAAAAGAATAATCTGGGAAATATACAATATATGCGCACTCTAAGTAAAGTTCTAGATGAGCTTTCTTCAAAATTATCTTCAGGTGATGCTGTGTTGACATTAGGTGCAGGAGATATAACATTATTCTCCTCAAAAATATTAGAGATGATTCATGATTGAGAGGGGTGTAAGTTTATCAGAAAAAACAACATATAAATTTGGAGGAATAGCTGAGTACTATTTAGAACTTACAAAAGAAAATGAAGACCAATTAGCAAAATGCAGAGAATTAACTAATGATATTTATATTCTAGGAAATGGGTCTAATATTGCTTTTTCAGATAGAGGTTATCCAGGAATGATTATTAAAGCAGCTAATGAACAGATCAAATTGTTAACTGGAACTACATTAGAAGTAAATTCTGGATCATCTATGCCTGATATTGCTCGGTTTTGTTATCAAAAGGGGCTAACAGGAGCTGAATTTATGATTGGAATCCCAGGGACTATTGGTGGAGGAGTCTCAATGAATGCAGGTGCATATGGTTCGACTATTGATGATATTTTGTCTTCAGTTTTTAGTTACAATTTTGTAACAAGTACTGAAAGAGAAGTTATAAAAGATAAATTGAAATTTGGATACAGGACGGTGGAGGGCCTTGATGGAGATTATATTTACAAAGTGCACCTAACCTTAGAATTATCTGATAAAAGATTAATACAAGAAAAACAAAAAGAATATTTAGCTCATAGGAAAGAAACACAACCAAGTGGACTATACAATGCCGGTAGTGTATTTAAGAACCCTAAAGGATATTATGTTGGTGAGTTGGTAGAAAGAGCTGGCTTGAAAGGCTATAGGTTGGGAACTGTAAGTATAAGTAATAAACATGGCAATTTTTTTGTAGCCGATAAAATGGCAAAATCAAACGACTTATATAATCTAGTACAGTATGTGAAAAATATTATTTATAAAAAGTTTACAATTAAGTTAGAAGAAGAAATAAAGTTTGTAGGAGATTTTGGAAAAGAGGACTAGACATACTTGGAAGAGAAACAATGTAGTCCTTGCATTTCTTTTAGGTGTTTATATTTTATTAATATTCATATTTTCAAATAATTATTCAATAAAAGACATTTCTTTTACAAGTAATTCAAGTATCAATATATCAATAAAGAAAGATTTAATTGGAAAATCAATACATATGATCAATATTGATCAAGTTGTAGGGTCGTATTTACTAGATCCAAATATAGAAAAAGTAAGAGTTGAAAAAATATATCCTGATGAGCTCTATATAACAATCGATAAATATGTGAATCTAGCATTAATCACAGACCTTAGGACAAATACACCGATGTATTCCAAGCTCTACAAAAATGGTGATATAGTAGAAGTTGATTTATCGGAACTCAAGAAAAAAGATCTTAACGGTAACTCTATAATAATTGAAAACGGCCCACTTGCTCTTAACATTTATGGAGAGTTTGTTAACTATTTTCTTTTACTTAACTCAACTGATGAATTCATAATAACTAATTTTGTTTTGGTAGGGGACAGTCTAACTGGGAGTATAGGCGATTTACTGATTGATTTTGTCAACCCAAAGAATTTAGGCAAGAAAGCATCTGCAGTCTATCAACGTATTAAAGAACCTTGTCTTTCAAAATCCTTAATTATTGACCTCGATGAGTTACTGAAAGAAGTAATTGTAATATGTAATATCTAAACCTAAAGTATAGATATATATAATTTAAATAAATAATATTTGTTTATTAACAGATACTTGATAATATTCATATATTATGGCAGCAAAAAAAACAACTAGTAATGCGAGAAAAAAATCCTCTACAGGAGTAAATTTATATACTCGTCCTAAAAACTATCAGGCAGTAATTAAAATTGTAGGTGTTGGCGGTGGAGGCTGCAATGCACTAAATAGAATGGTACAAATGAAAATTGGTGGCGTTGACTTCGTTGCTGCTAATACAGATGCACAAGCATTGTTGGGTTCAAAAGCAGATATTAAATTAGATTTAGGAAGAAAAACTACAAGAGGTTTAGGTGCTGGTGCAAATCCTGAAACCGGTCGTCAGGCAGCCATAGACAGTGAAGAATTAATTAGAGAAGCCTTAAAAGGTTCAGATATGGTGTTTATTGCTGCAGGTATGGGTGGAGGAACCGGTACGGGGGCATCTCCTGTAATAGCTAATATCGCACACGACATAGGAGCTTTGACGGTCGCTGTTGTGACAAGACCTTTTGGTTTTGAAGGTAGAAGACGATCAGTTCAAGCTGAAGAAGGAGTACAGGCTTTAAGAGATGTTTTAGACACGCTTATAGTTATTCCAAATGATAGGTTACTTCAGATATCAGATAAAGATGTAAAGGCTTCAGAAGCATTTTTAACTGCTGATGAAATTTTAGGAAATGGAGTAAGAGGAATTTCTGATTTAATTACTAATCCAGGAGTTATTAATGTAGATTTTGCTGATGTGAAAACTGTATTAACAGATGCTGGAAATGCTGTATTAGGAATAGGCCAGTCATCTGGCGAACAAAGAGCTGCAAATGCTGCACAATCAGCTATTTCTTCACCTTTGTTAGAGCAAAATATGGATGGTGCAGAAGGTGTTTTATTAACAATTTCAGGATCAGAAGATTTAGGGTTACAAGAAGTTGATGAAGCAGCAAGAGTAGTGACAGAACGTGCTGATGACAATGCAGAAATTATTTTTGGACAAATATACGATGATTCTTTAGGTGATGCAGTTAGAGTAACTGTTGTAGCTGCAGGGTACGGACAAAGGCCTAATAGAACTATTACTACAAGTAACGATGTTGAAGGATTGAATGAAGAGGATTTACCTGGCTTCATTCAAGGATGATCAATTCTAAACTTATAAAGACTGCTTTCTTCACTGATCAATACGATGAATGGAATCCAGATGAAGGGCCATTTATAATCAACAGGAAAAGTTATAAAATAGTTACTATGAATCAAGTTCATGGCAATAAAATAGTTAAATTACCCACATTTACGAATGGGTATAAATGTGATGGATTATATACTGAAAAAACAGGCAAGATTTTGTGCGTTAAAACAGCTGACTGCGTACCACTGCTTATTGATAACGGTAAAGGTGTTGGAGCAATTCATGCAGGTTGGAAGGGGTTAGAAAAAGGAATTCTAAAAAAGTTTTTTGAAAATAAAAAATATTATACAGATAATTTGAAAGTAGTGATTGGACCCCATGCTAAAAGTTGTTGCTATGAGGTTACAAGTGAAATGAATAGTATATTTCCAAATCACGTAAGGCAAATAAATTCTAAATATGTTCTAGATATGACAACATATATCAAGGACTACTTGGATAAATTTTCTATCGAATATGAAGATTGCGCAGTATGCACGATTTGTAATGACAATTATTTTTCATATAGAAGAAATGAAACTCAAAATAGACAGTTTAGTTTTGTATGTTTATAGATAAATTAATAAAAATAAAAAGTGAAATCAATAATATTGAGAGAATCAATAATAGGGTCATTGACGATGTTGAAATTATGATTGTAACTAAAAAACAGGATAAAAAAACAGTTTCGTCTCTCGTGAAAAATGGGTACCGATACTTTGGTGAGAATAGACTCGATGAGTTAATAGAAAAGAAAAGCATTTTTAATAACTGTAGATTTGCATATCTAGCTCCAATACAATCAAATAAACTTGTAAAAATAATGAAACATTCGGATGAAATTCATTCGATTAGTCGCACAAAAGAAATTAAATTGATGTCAGAATCTATTTGGGATGGTGATTATTTCATTCAAGTTAATGTTGACAAAGAAGCACAGAAGTCAGGCATTATGATAGAAGAGGCCATGATTTTAATTGACTTTGCATATAATAAATTTAGGTTACCATCTGGAATAATGTGCATTAGAGCACTTAATAATATGACAATACCTCAAGAATCTTTTAATTTGATGAGTTTATTAAATAATAAAATTAAGGCAAAATATCCTGAGTACATGGGAAAATTATCAATGGGTATGTCTAATGATTACTCAGAAGCAATTAAGTACGGCAGCACTGTTGTTAGACTTGGTAGTAAAATATTTGGTGATAAAAATGTTTAATAAATTTTTAATTCTAATAGGCCTGAAACAAACAGAAAATATAGAAACGCGAGGTAATGTTCCTGCAAATTCTGCAAATCCTGCAGAAAAAGTTATACCAAGTAGTGATACCAGGTTTTCTTCTGATATTAATGATTCTGAAGTCACAGTACACTCTGTCAGTGAAGAAGTTGTAATAAAAGCATTAAAAAGTTGGAAGGAAATAGAAAGTTTAGGGAAATCAATTAAGGAATTTAATATAGTATGTATGGATATAAGAGATGTTTATGATAAAAATGAAAGACAAAGGATAATAGATTTTGTTTCGGGTATGGTTCATGTTATGAACTCTAAATTGAGAATAATTAATACAGACGGAGTATATCTGATTAGAAAATCAGAATCTAACTTGACAGCAGATGAAAGAAATAGGTTAGAGACTTTGGGATTGTATAAAGTTTAGATTATGTGTGTGATAATTGATTTATTTTTACGTTTTTTATATTACTCATTATTCGCATGGATAATTTTAAGTTGGATAGAAATTCCATCTACACATCCATTAGGAAATATTAAAATGTCTCTCGATACCATGTTTAACAGGGTACTAAATCCTATTAGGCGATATATCCCAATAGTACGGTTAGGAGCTACTGGACTAGATTTATCACCAATTATTTTGATTATAGGTATTAATTATCTAAGGCCTAATTTGTATGGACTGTTTTGTTAGTTTTTGATATAGAAATATAAAATCTATAATTTAGAATCATATCTTTCAAATCGCTGTCTACGATACACAATTCTGTACATAGAGTTTCCTTTTTGATATAGTCCGTGTGGCTATCTATTGCTTTTAATGCTAATTCATCTTCTGCGTTTAATGATATAGAAATTCTATCAGTAATCTTCATACCAGTTTCTTTTCTCTTTTTTTGTATAAAAGAGACTATCTCTCTTGCAATCCTCTCTTCTATAAGTTCATTAGTTAATTCTGTAGAAAGATTAATAGAAAAGTCTCCTGAGCTCATAAGGTACTTATTCTTGCTGCTATTGGGCTCACGTGTTATATAGACTTCATCGACATATAGTTCTACAGCGTCAACTTTTATTTTCTCTAGTTTTTTTAGACTTAATATTTCTTTTTGGCTTAAGTTCGAAATAATTTTAGTGATATCTTTAATTTTATTTTGATACTTTGGTCCCAGTTTCGAATAATTTGGTTTACAACTTAACTTAACCCATTTTTGCTCGTCATCTTCAATTGTTATATTTTTAACGTTTAATTCACTTTTAATCAATTCGATTGTTGTATTAAGTGATTCTATAATATTTTGATCACTTGTTATAATGATTAACTCATTGAGGGGCTGTCTATTTGGAGTTTCTAGATTTAACCTTATAGTTCTACCTAATTTTATTATACTTTTTGCATATTCCATGTCTTTTTCTAGTCTTTTATCTATCAAATTTGTATTAACTTCAGGGAAAGCTTGTAGGTGTATACTCTCTTTGCTATCACTACTTAAATTTTGATAAATAGTTTCTGATATAAATGGCAATACTGGTGCTATTGTTTTTGCAAAAAGCAATAGCACTTCATGAAGTGTTGCAAAAGCAGATATCTTATCTCGATCATCTTCTCCCTTTTCTTTCCAAAAACGTCTTCTATTACTTCTTACATACCAATTTGTTAATTCACCAATAAATTCAATTAGTGGTGGTATAACTTCATAAAGGTAGTAATTTTCCATTTTATTGTTTACATCTTCAATAAGAGATTGTAATGAAGACATGATCCACCTATCCATAAAAGGACGATCTCGTAACTTAGGAGCGTTATTTATTTCAATTAATGAGATTTCATCTGCTACTGCATAGTTCGAGAAAAATGAAAAAGTATTCCAAAATGGAAGAATAACTGTTCTTGTAACGAGCCTAAGACCTTCTTCTGAGAACTTTAAAGGCTCCCCTCGTACTACTGGAGAATTAATTAGGTATGCCCTGAGAGCATCACCACCATATTCGTTTAATAATTTTTCCGGATCAGGATAATTTTTTAAGCTTTTACTCATTTTTTTTCCATCTTCTGCAAGAATCATCCCTGTTGTAATACAATTTTTAAATGCAACAGAGTCAAATAGTGCTACTGCTAAAACAGTAAGAGTGTAAAACCATCCTCTTGTTTGATCTAGTCCTTCAGCAATAAAGTCTGCAGGAAATTCTTCATTAAACTTCTCTTTATTTTCAAAGGGATAATGTTGCTGAGCGTAAGGCATCGCCCCAGATTCAAACCAGCAATCCAAAACTTCTTTTGTTCTTTGGTATTTCTTCCCATCAATTTCTATTACTATATCATCTAAAAAATGTCTATGGAGGTCAGTTATCTTAACATTGGATAATTCTTCTAATTCCTGAATAGATCCTATACATATTTTATCTTCAGGATTTTTTTCATTTATCCAAACTGGTATGCAACTTCCCCAATATCTATTTCTGCTAATTGCCCAGTCTCTTGCATTTTCTAACCAATTTGAAAATCTCTTTTCTCCAATAAATCCAGGGACCCAATGCGTATCTTTGTTAAGCTCAACCATCCTTTCTCTTATTGCCTCTACTCTTACAAACCATGTTGGGATTGCCTTATATATTAAGGGAGTTCCCGTTCTCCAACAGTAAGGGTATGAGTGTATCTCTGTTTTATTTGAGAATAATGAGTTTGTTTTATCTAAATAGTCGATAATTAATGCATCAGCATCTTTTACAAATATTCCTTCAAGTTTCTTAAAAGTAGCATCAAATTTTCCACTTAATGTCACTGGATCTTTTATTACATGTATTCCAGCATTTTTTAAAGTATAAAAATCACTCTCACCATATGCTGGTGCTTGAGATACCAATCCAGATCCAGATTCTGTATTTGTATCATCGCTATGAATTATAGTGAAGGCATTATTCTCGTATTCTTTCTCGTATTCTTTATAAGCAGGTAGGTACCTAGCACCTATTAAGTCAGAACCTAAACATTCATCAATAATTTCAAATTCATCTAATAAGTTTACAAGTTCTTTTGCAATCCAATAGATCCCATCCTTTGATTTAACTCTTATGTATGTGATATCTTTACCTACTGCTATAGCTAAGTTGCCAGGTATACACCAAGGAGTAGTTGTCCATACTAAAAGTTTGTCACCTTTTTGTGCTAATTTATAATCATCTTTGATATCTAAAGTAAAAAATATTGAAGGATCTTCAACTTCTCTATAGTCCATATTTGCTTCAAAATTAGAAAGTGGAGTAGCAGCTGCCCATGAATAAGGCAGGACTTTAAAGTCTTGATAAATTAAGTCATTTTCCCATAGTTGTTTAAATACCCACCAAACACTCTCCATATAACTAATGTCCATGGTTTTATAGTCGTTATTAAAATCAACCCATCTGCCAATTCGTCTTGTAATTCTTTCCCAATTTTCTGTATTTGTTTGAACTTGCTGACGGCAAGCTTCATTAAACTTCGCAATTCCATAATTTTCTATATCTGTTGGGTCTTCTAGATCTAATAACTTTTGAACTTCCATTTCTATAGGTAGTCCATGTACATCCCATCCAAATCTTCTTTCCACATAGTAACCTCTCATTGTCCAGTACCGAGGGATGATATCTTTTATAACACCAGCTAATAAGTTCCCATAATGAGGAGATCCAGTTGGAAATGGCGGACCATCATAGAATTTGAATGTCGGATTATTCTTATTTTTCTCTAAAGATTTATTAAAAGTATTATCTTTATCCCATAAATTTGATATATTTATTTCATTTTCAGAAATTCGTATATTTTGATTTACTTCTTTAAACATTGTTTCCTAAAAAAAACCCTTGCAGAGCAAGGGTAACAACATATATATGCTGTTTATTCATATGATAATAAATATAAAATTCACTAGCATATGTTACTTGATTCTTGTATGTTTACATAAATAATAGAATATAATAAGAACTCGATTTTTTTATTAATTTGTTAGTAAATCTGCTCGATTTTTAAAATGTATAAGTAAGTAAGTAAGTAAGTAAGTAAGTAAGTAAGTAAGTAAGTAAGTAAGAAAGAAAGTAAGAAAGTAAGTAAGTAAGTAAGTAAGTAAGCATGGGAGTGGATGGCCGACTGCGCTCGCTGTCTGGCGTGTCCCGTGATACTTTGTGGATCT